>ENA-UOIV01002781-UOIV01002781.1-human-gut-metagenome-genome-assembly--contig:-C59-NODE-2781-length-11154-cov-11.690332_pt1 | contig 11154 bp, 10 predicted proteins | sample MGYA00242333_ERZ723880 | MGnify/ENA metagenome assembly ERZ723880 | reverse complement strand
TAAGTCCGTTATTTCTTCTTGAGCAGCCCGACAAAGGCGCTGAGCAGGAGGGTGAGCGCGGCGAGATTCGCATGGCGTTCGCCGCCGCGGCCGGTATTGGGGCCCTGCTTGGTGGGGAGCGCGGACAGAGGCACTTCCTCATCTTCAATCGTCAGGAGGCCTTCGGGGACGGTTTCGTCCTTAGGCTTGAGGATCGGGGTGGAGGGGGTATCGGGGCGGTCGCTGCCGCTGCTTCCGCCGCCGCCGGGATTGCTGCTTCCGCCGGTCTTCACATAGTGGAAGATGACGGTATAGACGTTGCTCGGGTCGTACTGGAAGGTGTTGCCGCTGACTTCCACGTCGTTTGCGGATACGGCAATCGCATTGTCCGACAGAAGCGCCGGGAACGCCGCGGAGCGGAGCGCCGCGTCCTTCTCGATCAGCTCGCTGCCGAGCTTGTGCTTGAGCTCGGAACGCGCGTCACGGTAGGACTGGATATTCGATTCGAGCGATTCGATCTGCTCCTCAAGGGCCGGTTTTTCGTTGCCCTTGCTGTCGCTGTCACGATGGTCATCGGAACCCTGCTGAGTATCGGAACCCTGCTGATCGTCGGAGCCCTGCTGATCATTGGAGCCCTGCTGGGCGTCGGAGCCCTGCTGATCATCGGAGCCCTGCTGGGCGTCGGAACCCTGCTGATCGTCGGAACCCTGCTGATCGTCGGAACCCTGCTGGTCATCGGAGCCCTGCTGATCGTCGGAGCCCTGCTGGTCGTCGGAGCCCTGTTGATCGTCGGAGCCCTGCTGATCGTCGGAGCCCTGCTGAGCATCGGAACCCTGTTGGTTTTCATCGGACGCGTCGTCCTTGTCTTCTTCCTGATGCGCCAGCTTTTTCAGCTTGGCGTTGAGTTCGTCGATCTGTCCGGCGAGATCGCGGTAGTCGTCCAGATCGGCGTCGATCTCGTCGATGCTGGCGTAAACGCCGTCCTTGACCAGCGCGGCCTTGAGCGCGTCGACCTCCTGCTGGAGGGAGGCGGCGGGAGCTTCCTCCGAAATGGCCTCCGCGGACATCAGGCTGACCATGTCGATGGTTTCCTTGGGCTCGGAGGAGACGGAGAAGCTGTCAAAGCGGTAGCCGCCGAAGCTCTTGATCGCGTCGGACAGGTCCACCGGGCCGGCGACTGACGGGGCGTCCATATAGTGGGTTTCGTTGATCTGCCCGTCGGCGGAGGCGTAGAGGAGTGTGATCCGGTCGACTTCGGGTTTGGGCGGGTCAACGCTCTTTTCAGTCCACTTGGCGTGGAGCGTGAGATTTTCGGTGACGGTATCGGAGCCAAAGTTCCATGCTTCGGCGAAAGTGCCGTCATCCTTGTACCAACCGGAGAAGTCGCAGTTTTCTTTGGACGGGTCGGCGGGCCTGTCGATCGTGCTGCCCGAGGCGATGCCGGTGATGGAAGCCACATCGGAGCCGCCGTTGCTGTCAAAGGTGACGGTGAAGGTCTCAGCAGCTTTTGGAGTGGCGGTGTAGTAGGCGTTTAAAACAGTATCGCCGACGATTTGATAACGCGGGGATTCCATTGTTTCGCCATTCTGTTGGAAATGACCCGAGCCCTTCGTTTGGGTCCAAATGATGAATTGATAATCGAAGTTTTCTGTGTCGAAGGCTGTCTTATTGGCGCTGAGATTAAAGACTGCCCGATCTGTATAGTCTTTTGTGTCAGTTTTTTCAATTTCTTCGTTCACATAGGTGTTGACTGTTAAACTGACTGTTGCGGGGGTGACGGGCTTTCGTTCCGCATGATAGTTTGCGCGGATGGTGGTAGCGGCGTTTCCGGTCTTGAAAGAGGTGCTCTCGCTGCCGGCGTTGGTAAAGGTGCCGTTTCCGATTTTTATGCTCCATCCCTGGAAGGTATATGTGAACGCGTCGGTATTGAATTTGGCTTTATCCGGGGCAATTTGAACGGTGGTCCCGACGGCATAAGCATCGCTGCCCGTACCCTCGCCAACTTTTACGTTGTCGACGAGTGTTTCGACGGTCAGTTGATACTTCTGGGCCTGTTTCCATACTGCGTAAAGCGTCCGGGACGTTCCGTTGCTCAGGGAGTAGGAGCCACCGGGCTGATATTGAGCGGTCGTGCTCCCCGAGGAAGTCGACCAGCCCTGAAACTCATACCCGCTACGGGTGGGGCGGTTACCGCTGAGCGTAATGGAGGACGCCGTCGTGCTTCCGGACTGGGGGTTGGGAGAAGGCATGTTGGAAACCGTATCATTGCAGTTCTGATTATAGGTAATAGTATACGATGTTGTAGTCCTCTCAAAAACATAATATAGGGTTTCTCCACTGAACGTGATATTCGTAGTTTTCCCAGGCCTCCATACAGAGGCGGGTACATCAAGATTCTTATCCATTGAGTATTTATTTACACCCTTAAATTTCCAACCGGATGCAGGTTGAAAACCTAGTTGAGAATAGCTTTTGATAGTCCAAGTCCAATTCATCGTAGTACTTGACGAGACTGTTTCAGAGGTACGGACGATGCCGTTGCTGGTAGCATACCTGGCACTATCTCCGTAAGTATAACCAGTAGTTAAATTGGGGTCATGCACTGCAAATACAATATTTACTGTGCAGGACGCCGCCAGCGCGCTCACCGGAACGAGCGTCAGTACGAGCAGAGCCGCGATGAGGGCCGCCAAGAGCTTCTTCATGTTATGCATTTTCCTTCTCCTCCTGCTTCTGCGCCGGGACTGTACCGGCGTCCGAATCGTCCCAGGCCGCGAACGCTTTCTCGTCCGGGCCCCGCGAATCCAGCGCGCTGTCCATCAGCTGAATGAGTTCCAGCGTGCTTCTAAACCGCTGGGTCTTTTTCTTGTCGAGCCACTGGATACTGCCCTGCCAGGTGGCGTTCTGACGGAACTGCACCTGGATGAGGAACGAAGCGGGGTCCATCGGTTTTCCCGCCGGATCGCTCATTTTTACCCACACCCTTCCTGTTATTTCCGTGGAGTTCGGATTTTTTAACAGAACCCCAGCATTTGCCATCGGTAACAACCAAAATATAGCATCTGGTAATCACACGCCAGTCACAAAACAATATTTTATCTAGTTTGTGACAGAAATTTTATATTTTTCCCAAGAAAATCGATACTTTATAGCTTTTAGATGGGAACGAAAAATTTGGATCAGTCACACGAAATATCCAATTAATTGGGAAATTGACCTTTGTGTAACGGGATCTCTTTTCCGCCGCGCCATTGTCTGCGCGGGGGAACTATGGTATACTGTTACGGGATTTTGCAGTTCGGTACGGAAGGGGAAGGGCCTTGGACTACAACGAGCTATTGCACGTCTCGGCGGACGTGGGCAGCGAGCTGCTCGAGAGCGGCGCGGAGACCTACCGCGTGGAGGAATCGGTCTACCGGCTGGTGAGCGCCTACGGTGCGCGGGAGGCGAACGTCTTTGCGGTGCCGACCTGCATCATCGTGTCGATCACGCTTGGGGACGGCAGCACGGTCAGCAAGACCCGCCGTATCTACGCGCGCGGCACCAACCTCGACCGCATCGACCTTTTAAACGCCCTCTGCCGGCGCATCTGTCGGGGGGAGGTCCCGCTGGAGGAGGCGTACGGCGAGTTGGAGGCGATCCGCCGCCTGGGCGGCTCCCCGCCCGCGCGGCGGTGCGCAGGGTATGTGCTGATCGCGTTTTCCTTCGCCCTCTTTTTCGGGGGGACGCTCGCGGACGCGGGCTGCGCGGCCGTCATTGGGCTGGCGATGTTCTTTGTCGTATTCGCGCTGGAACGCTGGAAGGCCAACGCCGTCTTCGTCAACATCATCGCAAGCGGCGTCACAATGATGCTCGCGGTGGCCGCCGTGGGGCTGGGACTGGGACAGAACATCGACAAGATGGTCATCGGCGCGCTCATGAACCTCGTTCCGGGCGTCGCGATCACCAACGCGATGCGGGACATCATGGCGGGGGATTACCTTGCCGGACAGGCCCGCCTCACTGAGGCGCTTCTCACCGCCGCGGCGATGGCGCTCGGCGCGGGCGCCGCGCTCGCCGTCGCGCGGATGCTGTAGGGAGGGGATCTGATGGAACTGTTATTGCCCTGCCTCTACTCCTTTATGGGGTGCGTCGGCTACTGTCTGGTCTTCAACATCCGCATGCGCAAGCGGATGCTGCTGCTCGCGTCGCTCGGCGGCGCGGTCGGCTGGTGCGTCTACCTGCTCTGCGGCTGGCTCCAGAACGACATCACCCAGTCGTTCGCCGCAATCCTCGCGGTCGCGGCCTATTCCGAAATCATGGCGCGCCTCCAGAAATCCCCCGCCACCGTCTACCTCATCGTGGGCCTCATCCCGCTGGTGCCGGGCGGCGGCATCTACTACACGATGGAATACTGCATCAACGGCGATATGATGAACTTCATGAACACCGGCATCCACACGCTGGGCATCGCGGGCGCGCTGGCGATCGGCATCCTGCTCGTCTCCGCCTGCGTGCGGATTCTCAACAACATCCAGCGCCGGAAGCGCCGGGAGACTGCATAATAAAAGGAAGGACGCGGCCATGGCCGCGTCCTTCCTTTTTCCGCTTGTCCGGCGGACATCTGGGTAAAGTTCAATGGATCATTCTGTATTCCACCGGATGAACCGGTATTCCCGCAGCAGCTCGATAAACCGCACGAGGCGCGGGTAGAGCGGCGCGGCCTCCTCCCCGAACCGCGCTTCCAGCAGCGCGCCGATCTCCACGACCGGGCGGGCGCCGTCGATTTGGAGCCATACGAAGCTGCCCTGCCGGTCGAGGTCGATCCTGCTTGCCGCGGGCCGTCCGAAGCACCGCTGCGCCACACGGTTGAAAAATCCCCGGTGCGCGGCCGTCAGCGTGACGAGTCCCGGCTCCCGCTCCCGCCAGGGAAGCCCGGGGTCGCGCAGCGGAATGAATTCGAGGTAGTTGCGGGACCGGCGCTCACGCCGCGTCATGGCGGTTGCGGAGGGCCGCGCCCAGCAGGGAGAGGATGAGCAGGCCGAAAGCCGCGAGGGAGAGCAGGGCCGCCCAGCCGCCGAGCCCGGAGGTCAGGCGGGAGAGGTCGATGGCGCTGCCCAGGCTGACCGCCTCGCCGGCGGCGTCTTTGCCGACCGGGATGATGGCGAAGACGGCCAGCAGGATGCCGATGAGCCCCTCGCCCGCGATCATGCCGGAGGTGTAGAGGACGCCGCGCTCAACCGTGTCCCTGCGCGCCTCTTCGGAGCGGCACCGGCGCTTTTCAAACCACAGGCGGACGAGGCCGCCCGTCATGATCGGGACGGAGAGGTGGATGGGCAGGTAGATGCCCACCGCGAAGGGGAGCACGGGGATGCGCAGGATCTCGGCGGCGACGCCGATGCCCGCGCCCGCGAAAACGAGGGTCCAGGGGAGGTTGCCCTCCATGACCCCTTCGACGACCATCTTCATGAGCATCGCCTGGGGGGCGGGCAGCTCGGTGGAGCCGTAGCCCCAGGCCATGTCGAGCAGGTAGAGCACGCCGCCGATCGCGAGCGCGGCGGCGGCCACGCCCACCAACTCGCCGAGCTGCTGCTTGCGCGGGGTTGCGCCGAGAATATAGCCGGTCTTGAGGTCCTGTGAGGTGTCGCCAGCGATCGCGGCGATGATGCAGATGACCGACCCGATGGCGATCGCGCCCATCATGCCGCCCTGCCCGGCGCTGCCGGTGGATTTGAGGAGCATCGTGCAGAAGAGCAGCGTCGCGATCGCCATGCCGGAGACGGGGTTGTTGCTCGAGCCGACAAGCCCCACCAGCCGGGAGGAGACGGTCGCGAAGAAGAACCCGAACACCGCGATGCACACCGCGCCGAGCAGCGTGACGGGGATGGGCGGGAAGAGCCAGATAAAGACGATGGTGATGAGCACGAGCGCGCCGATGAACCCCATCGGCAGGTCGCGGTCGGTGCGCAGGCCGGTGCCCTTTTCGCCGCCGTAGCCCTTGACCGCCTGCCCGAAGGTGCGCACGATGAGGGGCAGGGACTTGACAAGGCTGAGGATGCCGCCTGCGGCGACCGCTCCCGCGCCGATATATTTGATATAGCTGTTCCAGATGTCGGTGGACGCCATCTTGGAGATCGGCTTGAGGCCGGGGAAAAGCAGGACGTCCCCGCCGAAGAGGGCAATGAGGGGCATGAGCACCAGCCAGCTCACAACGCCGCCCGCCATCATATAGGAGGCGATGCGCGGCCCGCAGATGTAGCCGACGCCGAGCAGCGCGGGCAGGACGTCGACCCCGACGCCCGCGCCGCGGTAGCTGCCGATCTCATAGTGCACCTCGCTGGGGAAGAGCTTGAGCCCGTCCGCGATGAACTTGTAGAGCGCGGCCAGGCCCAGCCCCGCGAAGACGGTGCCCGCCTTGGAGCCGCCCTGTTCGCCCGCGAGCAGGACCTCGGCGCAGGCGGTGCCCTCGGGATAGGGGAGCACGCCGTGCTCCCGGACGATGAGCGCCTTGCGCAGCGGCACCATGAAGAGCACGCCGAGCACGCCGCCGCACAGCGCGATCATTGAAATTTCCACGAGGGAGGGCGCACTGCCGCCCCACTCCTTCATCCACATGAACATGGCGGGCAGGGTGAAGATCGCGCCGGCGGCGACCGATTCGCCCGCCGAGCCGATCGTCTGGACCATGTTATTTTCGAGGATGGAGTCCCGCCGCAGCAGCACGCGGATGATCCCCATCGAGATGACCGCCGCGGGGATCGAGGCGGACACGGTCATGCCGACGCGCAGCCCGAGATAGGCGTTCGCGCCGCCGAAGAGCACCGCCAGCAGGCAGCCGAGCAGCAGCGAGACGACGGTGAACTCGGGCGCGACCCGGTCGGCGGGTACAAAGGGTTTGAAATCCGGTTTTTCTTCCATGAAAAAACCCCTTCCTGATTGGATACGCCCCCGCGAAAACGCAGGGGGGAACGGGGCCGTCCGCCCCGCCGTACACAGTCAGGAAGGGGAGACAGCCCTACAGCGCCTCGATCGCGTTGGCGAGGATCTGGTAGTTCTTCCAGATCGACTCGAGCGCCCAGTTTTCATTGGTCTTGTGGTAGGTGACCTCCTCGCCGGGGAAGAGCGCGCCGAACGCCACCGCGTTTTTGAAGGCGCGCGCGTAGGTGCCGCCGCCCGTCGAGGCGGGCGGGTCGTCCCGGCCGGTGCACTCTTTGTAAACCGCCTGCAGGGTGGCCACGAGGGGGGAGTCCTTTTCCACGTAGAGGGGAGGCTGGAAGAACTCGTTCTCCACCGAGAAGCCGAACGGCGCGACGGCCTTTGCGAGCGCCTCCACCACCTGCGCGTCGGTGAAGGTCACCGGCACGCGGATGTCGCATTTGAGCTCGGCGGAGCGGGCGTCCACCTTGGCGATCGAGGGATTCACCGTTAGTCTGCCCGAAGGCTCGTCGGAAAATGCGACGCCGAATTTTTCGGGCCCCGCGTTTTCCATAAGACGGAGGAAGGGATGGTCGATCCCCTTGGCGCGCAGCTCGTCGCAGAGCTTCACAAGCGCGTTGACGCCGAGATGGGGGGCCATCGCGTGGGACGCCTTTCCCGCCGCCTCGTAACGGACGCCGCCGGCCTCCGCTTCCGCGTGGGCGGGCACGACGTTGTAGGCGTTCGGACAGGAGATCGAAAGGGGCTGAACGCCCTCGTCGAGCGCGCGGTAAATGCGCACGTGCAGGATGCCCTTTTCCGCATAGGTGACGGGATACTCGGAGTCGGGGGTGAAGGCGCAGTCGGGGGCCTCCTCGGTTTTGCGGTAGCGGGCCATGCACCGCCAGTCGCCCGCCTCCTCGTCGCCGCCGAGGATGAGGCGCACCCGCTTGCCGGGCGTGAGGCCGCTGTCCGCGACCGCCTTCATCGCGTAGAGGGCGGTCATGGCAGGGCCCTTGTCGTCGCAGGCGCCGCGCCCGTAGAGGCGGCCGTCGATCACGGTGCCGTCGAAGGGGGGCGCGAGCCAGCCGTCCTCCTCGACGGGGACGGTGTCCACGTGGGCGATGATGCCGACGAGCCGGCTGCCCTCGCCCATCTCGATCCAGCCGCAGTAGCCGTCGAGGTTTTTGGTGCGGAAGCCGAACTTCCGGCCGAGCGCCAGCATGTATTCGAGCGCGTCGTATACGCCCTTGCCGAGCGGCGCTTCGTCGGTGACGGGGCCGCAGCCGCCGTTGACGCTCTTGATCTGTAAGAGCCCCCGCAGATCGGCGAGGAACTGTTTTTCATTCAGAGGATAATGTTTCATGTCCAGGCTCCTTTTGTTGGGATATTGTTAGGGTTGCCGTACTTTCTTAGAATATCACAAACCTTTCCGCATTTCCAGCCGCTTGCGCCAAAAGGCCCTTTTGCGGTAAAATACCCGTAGCAAGGATAGAGGGGGAAACGCGATGGTGCGTCCTGCAAAACCGGACGAGCTCGGCAGGATTCTGGAGATTTACGCGGCGGCCCGACGGTATATGGCGGAAAACGGCAACCCGGCGCAGTGGGGGAGCTCCTATCCGCGTCGGGAGCTGCTCGAGGAAGACCTCAGGCGTGGGCAGCTTTACGTCGTCACGGAGGGCGATAAGATCCACGGCGCGTTCGTGCTGGCGACCGGGGAGGAGCCGACCTATGCGGAGATGGAAAACGGGGCGTGGGAGCATGACGGGCCCTACGGCACGATCCACCGGGTCGCCGGCGACGGCACGGGAAAGGGCGTCTTCGCCCAGTGCGTGGCGTATTGCCGGGGGCGGATGGAGTGCCTGCGGATCGACACCCATGAAAGGAACGGCACGATGCGGCATCTGATCGAAAAGCACGGCTTCGCGCGGCGCGGCGTCATCCATGTGGAGGACGGCAGCCCGCGGATCGCGTATGAATTTAACGGGGCTTCGGGAGAAAACGGGTAAATTTGGCGTGTTGACTTTTGGGCCAGCGTGGGGTAGAATAGGAAGAGAACGTATGTTCTATGGAGGATCACCCACATGGACCTGATGGAAAAACTGGAAATTCTTTCAGACGCCGCCAAGTACGACGCGGCCTGCACCTCGTCGGGCGTCGACCGCAAGGGGGAGAAGGGCGGCATCGGAAGCTGCGTAAAGGCGGGCATCTGCCACAGCTTCGCCTCCGACGGCCGGTGCATCTCACTTTTAAAGGTGCTGATGACCAACTCCTGCGTCTACGACTGCAAATACTGCGTCAACCGCCGCTCGAACGACGTGCGCCGCACGGCGTTCACTCCGCGCGAGCTGGCCGAACTGACGATCCAGTTCTACCGCCGCAACTATATCGAGGGGCTCTTCCTCTCGTCGGGCATCCTCAAAAACCCCGATTACACCTGCGAGCGGATGATCCAGGCGCTGGAGATCCTGCGGGGCGAATACCGCTTCGGCGGCTACATCCACGCCAAGGCGATCCCCGGCGCGGACGACCGGCTGATCGCGCGGCTCGGGCTGCTGGCCGACCGTATGAGCGTCAACATCGAGCTGCCGAGCCAGCAGAGCCTGGGGCGGCTCGCGCCCGACAAGTCGAAGGCCGACATTCTGCGCCCGATGGGGCTCATCCAGACGGGCATCGCGGAGAACTCCTCCGACCTCGTGCGCTACCGCCACGCGCCCAAATTCGCGCCCGCGGGCCAGAGCACCCAGATGATCATCGGCGCGACGCCCGACAGCGACTTCCAGATCCTGCGGCTGACCCAGGGGCTCTACAGGAAATACGGGCTCAAGCGGGTGTTTTTCTCGGCGTACATGCCGGTGCAGGAGGACGCGCTGCTGCCCTCCCTCGACACCCGGCCGCCGCTTTTGCGGGAGCACCGGCTCTACCAGGCGGACTGGCTGCTGCGCTTCTACGGCTTCGACGCCTCCGAGTTGCTCGACGAGGGGCACCAGAGCTTCAACCCGCTCGTCGACCCCAAGTGCAACTGGGCGATCAACCACATGGACCAGTTCCCCGTCGAGGTGAACCGCGCCCCCTATGAGATGCTGCTGCGGGTGCCGGGCGTCGGCGTCAAGAGCGCCCAGCGGATCGTGGCCGCGCGGCGGACAAGCACGCTCACCTTCGAAGGGCTCAAGCGCATCGGCGTGGTGCTGAAAAGGGCGCAATATTTCCTGCTCTGCTCGGGGAAGATGGCGGAGGGTCTCGTCGTCACCCCCGACGCGGTGCTGCGCGCGCTCATCTCCGAGCGGGACTACGAGCGGGCGCGGCTGCCGGAGGAGGCGCCCGAGCAGCTTTCGCTCTTTGACCGCAATCCAAGCAGGGAGGACGTGGTGCAGTGCCTGACCGGACAGATCTAGTCTACCTCTGTGAGGAGAGCCTGGAAGGGACGCTCTGCTGCGTCTACGAGAGCTACACCCGCCGGGAGGTCCCTTTCGACATCCTGCCGGAGGGCACGCCCACCCTCTACCCGTCGCGCCCGGTCGTCTCCGACGAGGCCCACGCGGCGCGGGTGTGGCGTTCTCTTCTGAAGCTCGACCCGGAGGCCGCCGCCTGGGTGCGCGACGGCTGGTGCTCCTGCCTGGAGGGCCGGGAATACCGCGCCTACCGGTTTATCCGCGCCCTCTACGCCCACGGCCCGCGCATCATGGGCAATCTCGCGGACCCCGACGTGGGGGAGTTTTTCAAGCTCGTTCGATTCCAGCGCAATGAGGCGCACCTTATGAAGGAGTTTTTGCGGTTCGCCGACTACGGGGGCGCGCTCGTCTCGGTCATCGAGCCGAAGGCGCTCATCCTCGAGAGCCTCGCGCCCCACTTCACCGGCCGCTTCCCCGAGGAGCAGTTCATGATCTTCGACAAGACGCACGGATTCGCCCTCTTCTGCCGCCCCTACGAGTGGGTGGTGCGCCCGGTGAGCGAGCTGGCGCTGCCCGTCGCGGACGCACAGGAGCGGAACTTCCGCGCCCTCTGGCGGCGGTATTACGACCGCATCGGCATCGAGGGGCGCTACAACCCCAAGTGCCGGATGACCCACATGTACAAGCGGTTCTGGAAGAACATGCTCGAGATGGACCGCGAGACGGGCGTCCTGCGCGCCGACGAGCGCGCCCCGCTGGACGGCCCGTCCGGACCACCGCTGCGGCTTGAATAGGTGATGGAAGAGGCCCCGCCGGGGTTCCCGGGGGGGCGGGTGGGGTTGGGGTGGTTTAGGGCTTAGCCGGGCGGTGGGTGAGCGTCGGGCCCCGC
>ENA-UOIV01002780-UOIV01002780.1-human-gut-metagenome-genome-assembly--contig:-C59-NODE-2780-length-11157-cov-5.517474_pt1 | contig 11157 bp, 9 predicted proteins | sample MGYA00242333_ERZ723880 | MGnify/ENA metagenome assembly ERZ723880 | reverse complement strand
AGGCGGACATGGTCAGGCCGACCTAGCTGCCGCGTTCCATGATCCAGTTCCAGCCGGTCATGCCGCCCGCGCCGGGCTTGTTGAGGATGACGATGGGCTGGCCGAAGTATTTCGGATCTTGGGCCACAAGGGCGGAAAGGCGGGCCTGCAGATCGGTCGCGCCGCCCGGGGTATAGCAGACCACGAGGCTGATGGGGCCGGAGGGGTAGGCGTCGGCGGGGCTTGCGGCCTGTGCCGACGTGGCGCCGAACAGCATGGCTGCACAGAACAGGGTGGCGAGAAGGCGTCTCATGGGTCCTCCTGAGGTAAAAAGGGTGTCCGTGAATGGAGGTCAGATTCCAAAGATCCCCTTAGGGATCTGAACGGCCAGCAGTACGGTGAACAGGCAATACAAGAAGGCGATGCAGACGAAGCAGACGGCGGCACGCTTGGCGGCAAGCTTCGGCGTGATCTTCATGGGCTGGGCGATGAGCGAGGCGGCGATGAAATAGAGGAGTGCGCCGATGTAAAAGCCCAGGGTTTCCAGGAAGAGCAGATACAGGACGGTGAGGACGAAGAGCACGGCCACGCGACGGAGCGGATAGCCCCTCATGGTCATCTTCACGTCGATTTTGGCCGCGTAGCGCAGCCCGGCGAGGATGTACTGCCCCACGTTGAAGATCCCCATGCATATCAGCAGCAGGAGCGGGACAACCTGCGATTCCCCCGAGAGCTGGGTCATGGGGATAGCGAAAGCGGTTATAATACCGGTCATCACCAGCGCGCTTGTGAATTCCTTATATAACATGGGCGGCTCCTGCTAATTGGCGGCTGCGGCCTTTCTGGAGTGATTACGCATGTACTTGACTTCGCTATAGATGCCCCAGATCAGGGAGAGCAGGCACAGGGCGATGAGCGCGAGGTTGAGCCCGCCGGTGAAGAAGTAGCTGAACACGCCCACGTCGGTGTCGGCGATCATCTTGCCGCGCAGGAAATTCTCCTCGGCAATGGGCCCGAGGATGATGCCGAGCACGATGGGCGCGCTCGGGAACCCGAACTTGGCGAGCACGAACATGAGGACCCCGAGGATGAACATGAGGATCACGTCTTCATAGCTGTTCTGCACGCAATATGAGCCGAACACGCACAGGATCATGACGGCGGCGAACATCATGTAGTTCGGCGCATTGGCCACGAGATGCGAGTAACGGGAGGCCAGCAGCCCGAAGAAGCACATGAAGAACTGGGCAAGGAGCAGGCCGCTGATGAACGTGTATGTGATGTCGGCCTTTTCCGTGAACAGGTCGGGGCCGGGGAAAAGGCCGTGGATGAGCAGGCCGCCGAGGAGTACCGCCGCGGTGGGGCTGCCGGGGATGCTCAGCGTAAGCAGCGGGATCATGGCGGGGGCGACTGTGGCGTTGTTCGCGCTTTCCGCAGCGCAGACGCCTTCCGGATCGCCGGTTCCGAACCGATCGGGATTCTTGTCGAACTTCTTGGTCTGGTCATAGGACATGAGCCCGGCGACTTGCCCGCCCGCTCCGGGGATGACGCCGATGATGGTGCCGATGAGGCTGCCGATGCCCAGCGCGCGCAGGTAGCTCCGATGTGCCTTGATCACCTGCCTCAGCATACCCTTTTGTGGCTTGAAGGTCAGTTTTTCGAGGAGGACATGCGAATCCGCCATCAGATCGATGATCTGGGGGACGGCAAACAGGCCGATGAGCGCGGGCACGAGGGCAATGCCGCCGTTGAGCGCTTCATGGATGACGAAACGGGGTTCCCCGGTCAGGGTGCTGTATCCTACAGTCGACAGCAACATGCCGAGCGCGCCGCCGACCAGCCCCTTGAGCATGGCCCCTGAGGAGAGCCCCGTGATGACGGTAAAGCCGAAGATGGCTGTCCAGACCAGTTCCGAGGGCCCGAAGCGCATGGCGAATTCAGCCATCGGGGGGGAGAACAGGATCATGACCAGCACGCCGAATACGCCGCCGATAAGGGAGCTTACAAAAACGGTGTAGAGGGCTTCCTGGGCCCGTCCCTGCTTGGCCATCGGATACCCGTCGAACAGCGTGGCGATGCTTGAAGGCGCTCCGGGAATGCTCAGCAGGATGGCCGAGATGGAGCCGCCCGCCACAGCGCTGGTGTACACGGCGCCAAGAAGGATCAGGCTGGTATCCGCAGGCAGATAAAAGGTGAAGGGAACCAGCAGCGCGACGGCCATAGTGGGGCTCAGCCCCGGCATGGCTCCGAAAAACAACCCCCCGGCTGAACCCAGTATGAGTACGGCGAGGTTGCCCCATGAGAAGGCTGAGGGGAAGTAGGTAAGAAATTGTTCCACATGAGTCTCCTTTTCGCATGGCGCGCATCGTCGGTTGTCGATTGGAGGTTTTTAGCAAATAACATACCATACTGTGCCTATAAGAACTTGCTGAGGGGTCGCTGGCTTTTTCCGTAGGCATTCTAATAAGATGCTCTTTGACATCTTTCATGTCTCTTTTAGGATGGACTGTATAAGTGTTTATATATCCGGACATGTCTGGATAGCTGTCTGGATAGATAAACAGCAAAAGGCGCATCATTTGGGATGCGCCTTTTGCTGTTTAGTTAATAATTATACTGTATTAAGATGATAAAAAGAGAACTTGTCGCAATGTCGACCGTTCAAAATGTTCCTTTTGGAACGATTTGGAACGATATTCCGTTTGAAATGTTACTTTCATTCAATGAAAGCATATGGTTATGCAGATGCCAAGGGCGGTGCGGGGAAAGGCCCGTAGGTCGTTTCATAGGCGGCGCCCGCATCCAAAAGGAGGCGTTCGCTCAGGGCCGGGCCGACAAGCTGTATGCCCAACGGCATCCCGCCCGCCGTCAGCTCTCCGGGGACCACGAGGGTAGGGACTCCGGCGACGCTGAACAGATTGACCAGCGCCCGGCCCGCTGTGAAGGCCTCTTGCGGGGCGTCTATGGACGGGGCGGTGGAGAAGGCCACCGGCAGCAGCAGGAAATCCACTTGGAGCGAGGCGAAGAAGGCGTCGACCTGCCTAGAAAGAGCCTGCTTGTGGAGCAGGGCGGCGTGATAGGCTTCGGGCGTCGCCTGTTGGCCATTCTTGTAGTCGGCCAGCGGCACGGGGTGCATTTTGCCCGCGAAGGGGTTGCCTTCGATATCCTTCCGGATGTCGCGGGCGAACTCGTAACTGCGGATGGTCCCTACCGAATCCACCACGGCGGGATCGTCCAGCAGCGGCAGGCCGACGGGGATGCACTCCCCGAACTCTTCCCAGCGGCCCACGGCCTCCGCATAGGCCTCGATGACTTCCGGAGAGCCCTTCGCGCGGACGAGATCGGGGAAAACGCCGATGCGGAGGTACCGGATGGGGGCGGACGCCCGCAATGTGTCGCGCAGGGGAGGATCGGCGAGGATCTGGAGCAGAAGGTCTATGTCCCGGGCGGAACGGGCCATTGCCCCCACGGTATCGAGGCTTGCGGCTCGGGGGTAGATCCCGGAGATATCGCTTTGCCCCTGGGTGGAGCGGATGCCGTACAGGCCGCACCAGCCCGCCGGGAGCCGGATGGAGCCGCCGGTGTCCGTGCCGAGCCCTCCGGGGCAATAGCCGGCTGCGACGGCCGCCGCAGTCCCGCTTGAGGAGCCGCCGGGACTGAGACGGCGCTCGGGATGCCACGGGTTGACCGTTGGGCCGAAGCAGGACGTCCTGCCGCTGACATGGGCGGCGAGTTCGTCCAGATTGGTCTTGCCGAAGATGACGGCCCCGGCGGCGCGCAGGCGGGCCACGGCGACCGCGTCGGCCTTTGCCGGAGCCGCGTGGGTGAACAGGGGGCTCGCCACTGTGGTGGGCAAGCCGCGCACGTCGATATTGTCCTTGATCACAAGGGGGATGCCGTGGAGCGGCCCCCGGAAGGAACCCTGAGCCGCTTCCGCGTCGCAGCGCTCCGCTTCCTCAAGCGCCGAAGCGGAGACGCGCAGCATGGCGTTGAGGGTGCCGTCATGGAGGCGGACAGCCTCAAGGGCGTGCCTGACGAGCGCCGCCGAGGTCAATTCCCCCGCGCGCAACGCGGCTGCGGCCTGTGTGATGGTGATGGAATACAGCGTATCGAACATGGAAGAACCTGCCTTGTCGGCGTCCCGGCCCCAAGGGGAAGGTGCCGGGGCGCATGGGTTACTTTTGAGGTGCCGCGGACGTGTCCTCGACGCTGCGCCGGGCGGTTTCCTGCCCCCATATCCACAGGGCGATGATGGCGATGGCGAAAGCCACGGCCATGAAGGTGAACACGCCCTTGACGCCGCCGACGGAGAGGAAGAACGCCAGATAATAGGTGGCGAGCACGCCGCCGACCACGCGGGACACGGCCTCGCCGAAGCCGGTGCCGACGCCGCGCAGTTCGGTCGGATACTGTTCGGCGATGTAGACCTTGCAGACGGGCATGATGCCCGTGCCGAAGAAGGCCACGAACGAGCCGATGAACAGCAGCATGGGGATGGAATCCGTGGACGTGAGCAGGAACAGGCTGATGATGGTGATGATGACGTAGAGGCTCCAGATGGGCTTGCGGCCGTACTTGTCGGCCAGCGGGCCGATGACGACGGAGCCCGCGCCGCCGATGACCATCATGCAGCCGGTCAGGATGACTGAGTTGGAAAGCTGGAACCCGTAGGTGGTAAGGATGGTGGGCACATAGACCATCACGACGTACCATGTGATCAGCCCGGCGGAGTACATGCTCCACGAAACGAGGGAGCGGGAGAGGTAGGGGGCGCGGAACAGGGCCTTCCACGAAGCGCCGGTGCGGGTGCGTTCGGCAGCGGCGGCCTGTTCAAGGCTGCGGAGCACGTCGGGGTTGATGAAGGTGTCGTCGTGCTCGATGCCCGCGCTCTTTTCGAGGCGTTCCACGAGTTGGCGCACTTCGTCATGGCGTCCGCGCCGCATCAGCCAGCGCGGGGATTCGGGGAGCCAGCGGTGCAGGAAATAAATCGTGACGATGGGGAGCCCGCCCACGATGAACGGCACGCGCCACGCGACGTCCAGCGAAAAATTGTTGATGGCCCACGAGCCGCAGAGCGTCGGAAGCAGATAGGAGGCCGTCAGGATGGCGTTGCAGATGCAGACGAGGATGCCGCGGTGCTTGGCCGGGGCGATTTCGGAAAGCATCAGGTAGGGGAGAGGGAAGACGGCCCCGGCCCCGAGCCCGCCGATGAAGCGCATGGTGACGATCCACGCGAGGTTTTCGTAGAGGCTGCCGATCAATGTAAAGAACGTGAAGATGAAGACGCCCCAGAGCAGGATGCGCTTGCGCCCGAAACGGTCGGTCAGGAAGCCCGCCGAAGCCGTACCTATGACGACCCCCGCCGTGGAACAGGAACCGAGCAGGCCGAGCGTGCTGGCGTCGAGGTCCCATATTTTCTTGAGGACGGCCACAACCTGGCCGATCATGCCGAGATCGAAGGCTTCCATGACCCAGCACCACGAAAGCAGCCCGACAAGTGTCAGGAGGGCCTTGTTGAGCGGCATACGTTCCATCCGGGAAATCAGATTCGCTTCCTGTTGCAGGTTCGACGCTTGCATACAGTCTCCTTTCCAAAGGCATGTGCGGATTGAGAGGTGGGGAAATACACTCCATTTGACGCGAGGGCCCTTAAGATTGTTCTTTTTATATCAATAGGTGTACCATGTGTTTTTCCGTGCGCATTGAATAAAAATAACCATATTCTCAATATGGTTAGAATCTGAACGCATGGTAAATGGAAATGGGCTTTTGATAAAAGAATGTCCTGTTTTTTAGGCATGTAAGGCTAACATGCCTGAAAAACAGGACATTTATAGAAAAATAAATATTTTATTCACAAAAAAACTTTAAAACCCGTTCGGCGGCCTTTTGATGCTGAATTTACGCATCTTTTCATACATGCTGGCCCGGGAGATGCCCAGGGCGCGGGCCGTCTTGGCGACGTTCCAGTGGTGATCGCCGAGGGCGAGGAGGATGGTTTGCGCTTCGCTGTTCTTGACGACGGACTGGAGTTTCCCGTCCGTGCCCGCCGATTCCGCGACGGCCTGCTGGCGAAGTTCGGAGGGCAGATCCGTCAGCGTGATCTGATTATCCTGGCACAGGCTCAGGGCCCGGATGAGCACGTTGCGCAGCTCACGGATGTTGCCGGGCCACGGATAGCGCATAAGCGCGTTCATGGCGCTTTCCGTACACCGGACTCCCTCGCCCCCCATGCGGTTGAGGACATCGCGCACGATCAGGGGGATGTCCTCGACGCGCTCGCTCAGGGGCGGAAGGTTGAGGGTCATGGGGTTGATGCGGTAGTACAGGTCTTCGCGGAACGTCCCCGCCGCGATCATTTTTTTGAGGTCGCGGTTGGTCGCGGCGACAAGCCGGAAATCCACGGCCCGGGGCTGCGACGATCCGAGCCGGGAGAGGGTTTTCTCCTCCAGCACCCGGAGCAGCTTGACCTGCGCGTGCAGGGGAAGATCCCCCACTTCGTCGAGGAATAGGGTGCCTTGATCGGCCAGTTCGATCTGCCCGATTTTGCCGTCCTTGTGCGCGCCGGAGAAGGCCCCGGGCACGTAGCCGAAGACTTCCGACTCGAACAGCTCCTTCGGGATGGCCGCGCAGTTGATACTGACGAAGGGGCCGTCGGGCCGGTTGCTCGCCATGTGGATTGCGCTGGCCGCCAGTTCTTTGCCGGTTCCGGTCGCGCCGAGGATGAGGACCGGCGATTCGGTCCGCGCGTAGCGCAGCAGGTAGGACTTGAACGCCGTGATGGCGGGGCTGTTGCCGAGGATGGAATTGATGGTATGGCTTGCCCGGAGGGCGCTCTTGATGCGCCGGGCGTAGGAATTGACCTTCTTGTCGAGGAAATCCACGCGCTGGAGCAGTGCCTGCATCTGTTCCGGGGTATCGAACAGGGTCAGGGAGAACGCGCCGATGACGTGCCCGTCCTGGTCGCGGAGCGGGATGCGGTTGACGAGGATCTTCCTTTCGCTGCCCTGTATGCTCCGCCATGCGCCGAGTTCCGGCTCGCCGGAAGCGATGACCGCCGGGATGCCGGAATCGGGGATGAAATCCGTAATGTGGCGGCCCATGGCATCTTCCGGGCGGACGCGCAGGTAATTGGCGTAGGCGTCGTTGATGAACCGGATGATGCCGTCCCTGTCGCAGATGAACAGCCCCGTGGGCAGGCTGCTCATGGCCAGTTCGAGGAGGTTGCGCTGTGAGATGTCCATTCAGAATCCTTGGCATGGCGTGGATGGAATGCGGTTGACATGTTACAACCGGAACAAGGGGAGACGCAAGCTTCTTTCACGGGCATCGGTTCCCGGCGCATCCCGTCGCCGCTGAGAAGACTTGCTTGTTTTTTCCGTAACCTGTACTTCTCTGTCTTTCTTTGCGCAGCCAATATGCCGCCGCTGCGGCGCGCCGTCCACATGGGGGCGGCATCAGCCTTCGGTGTCATTTTTTGCCCGTTATGGCGGGCGACGGACAGCTTTTTTTGGGGTTCCTTATGGATTTGACGAGGCCGTTTCTCAAATGGGCCGGGGGCAAATACCGCCTTCTGGACCGCCTTTTGCCGAGCATCCCTGCGGGGGCGCGCCTTGTGGAGCCCTTTGTGGGGTCCGGGGCCGTGTTCCTGAACGCGGGGTTCGCGTGCTACCTGCTGTGCGATCTCAATGCGGATCTCATAGGGCTGTACCGGACGCTGCGGCGGGACGGGGAACGGTTCATCGCGGAGGCGCGGGCCCTGTTCACGCCGGGCAACAATACGCAGGAAGCGTTCCTGCGCCTGCGGGAAACCTTCAACGCCTCTTCGGACGCCGAAGAACGGAGCGTCCTTTTCCTGTACCTCAACCGCCATTCCTATAACGGGCTTGTCCGCTACAACAGCAAAGGTATTTATAACGTGCCGTTCGGGAAGTACAAAGCCCCGTATTTCCCCGAGCGGGAATTGACGGCCTTTCTGGACAAGCTTCGCGGGTGCGACGTGACGTTCGCCGTGCAGGATTTCCGGTCCACGTTCGCCGCGCTGCGTCCGGGGGATGTGGTGTACTGCGACCCGCCCTATGCGCCGGTTTCCGCCACGGCGAATTTTACCAGCTACACCGGCGGCGGGTTCGGCGTTCAGGAGCAGATTGATCTGGCCTCCGAGGCGTCCGCCGCGGCGAAGCGGGGCGTGCCCGTGGTCCTGAGCAACCACGATGTGCCGCTTATCCGCGAGCTTTATGCCGATGCCCGGCTGGAATCGTTCCCGGTGCAGCGGTTCATCAGTTGCAACGGCGCACGGCGCGGGGCCGCGCGCGAACTTCTGGCGGTGTTCCCATGACTTCGGAGCAGGGCGGCGCCATTGCCAACAGGCAGGGCAATATCCTTGAGCAGCAGGTGCGGCAGGCGTTCGCCTCGCACGGCTTCCGCGAAGTGGCTTTTGCCGAGTACGAAAAGCTCGCCTCAGGGAGCACGCTGCCCGGCGTCCCCGTGCCCGATCTGCTGGTGCGGCGGGTGCCTTACCAGTCCATTTACGGGCACCGGGGGGTGACGGAGTTCCTGGCCGTTTCGGCCTCCCGCGGGCTCGCCATCCGCATTGAGTGCAAATGGCAGCAGTCACAGGGCAGCGTGGACGAAAAATTCCCCTATCTGTATCTGAATTGCATACAGGCCATGCCCGAGCGCGAGATCATCCTGCTCATCGACGGCAACGGGTACAAACCCGGCGCGCTGGCATGGCTCAAGCAGGCTGTTGCTTCGCAGGACGCCAAGCTGATTCATGTGTTCAACCTCGTGGAGTTCCTCGTCTGGGCGAACCGGAGGTTGAGGCAAAAATAAAATGTGCCGTTTCCCCCCTGCCCGCCTCCCAACCAGTGGATTGCAAGGCGGACAAGGGCGTGGGGGATGAACGGCTTTTCCGGAAAGGCTCTCGCCTCCGCTTTTTTCAAGCTAAGGAGTCGGTTCGTGCAGGTCCGTAATGAGGTCAAGGAACTCCGTCTGCTGTTCGAGGTCTTGCAGATTTTGGACAGCGCTTCCGACTTGTCCGACAATCTCGAAACCGTGCTTGAGGTCATGGCCGAACATACCGGCATGATGCGCGGCGTGATCACGCTTCTCGACGAGGCGCACGGCGAGATCGCCATTGAAGCCGCCTACGGCATGTCGGCGGAGGCGCAGAGCAAGGGCCGCTACAAGCTCGGCGAGGGCATCACCGGCAAGGTCATCGAAAGCGGCAAGCCGCTGGTCATCCCCAACGTGCTCGTGGAGCCGCTGTTCCTGAACCGGACCGGAAGCCGCAGCCGCAAAGAGGCCGTTTCCTTCATCTGCGTGCCCGTCAAGATGGAAGGCCGGGTCATCGGCGCGCTGTCCGCCGACAGGCTGTTCGCGGCTTCCGAAGCGCTCGAAGAGGACATGCGCCTTTTGAGCGTGCTGGCTTCGCTGATTTCCAAGGCCGTGAAGAACCGGCAGGAGCGCCACCGGATGCTGGAGGAAAACCGGCGCCTGTTGGACGTCTTGCGGGAACGGTCCCGCCCGGAAATGTTCGTGGGGCGCTCGCCGGGGCTGCGGGCCGTCCTGACGCAGCTTGCACAGGTGGCCCCGACCAGCGCCACGGTCCTGCTGCTCGGCGAGAGCGGCACGGGCAAAGAGCTTGCCGCCAACACCATCCATGCGGGCAGCCCGCGTGCCGGGCATCCCTTCATCAAGATCAATTGTGCGGCCTTGCCGGAAGGGCTTATCGAGAGCGAGCTTTTCGGGCACGAAAAAGGGGCGTTTACCGGGGCCGTCGGTATGCGCAAAGGCCGTTTCGAGGCAGCGGACGGCGGCACGCTGTTCCTTGACGAGATCGGCGAGCTTGCCGTTTCCACGCAGGTCAAGCTGCTGCGCGTGTTGCAGGAGCAGGAATTCGAGCGGCTCGGCGGCATGGAAACCCGCAAGGTGGACGTGCGCGTCGTGGCGGCCACGAGCCGGAATCTCGAGCAGATGGTCAAGGACGGGCTGTTCCGCAGGGACCTGTATTATCGGCTGAACGTATTTCCCGTCTCGATGCCTCCACTGCGGGAACGGCAGGGGGACATTCCTCTGCTCGTCGAGAACTTCCTTGAAAAGTATGGCCATAAGATAGGCAAACGGGGGCTCCGGGTTGCGCCCGAGGCTGAGGCGCTGCTGCTGGCCCACTCGTGGCCCGGCAACATCCGGGAGCTGGAAAACGTCATCGAGCGGGCCGTCATCCTGACCACGGACGGTCTGATCCGCCCGGATCTCCTTCCGCCCGCCATGCAGGCCCCCTGCGCGCTTTGCTCGTTGCGGGGGACGCTGCCCGATGCGCTTGAGCAGTTGGAGCGGCAGCTTATTACCGAGGCACTCCAGGAACACCGCGGCAACATGGGACATGCCGCGCAGGCGCTCGGCATCAGTGAACGGGTCATGGGGCTGAGGATGCGGAAATTCGGCCTCGGCTACAAGGCATTCCGCAGGGGGGCTCCCTGATCCGCTTAGAGTGGACGGAAATCATGGACGAAGCCTGTCTTACTGGTGTTTCATAAATACCATGCGATGACACAGCGCGAGGTTTGCTGCATGTTTTTTCCGATTCCGGCTTTTCGGTCGTTTCGCCAGTGGATGGACACCTCTTCGGCGTTTGTCCGGGCATGGGTACGTTCACCGCGGAGTGTTGGCATGGTATGCCCGAGCGGTATGCCCCTTGCCCGGAGCATGGCCGCCTTCGCTCCCCGCAAGGGTGACGGGCTGGTGGTTGAACTCGGGGCGGGCACGGGGACCGTGACCCGGCAGTTGCTTGATGCGGGCATTGCTCCCCGGCGTCTGGTTGTGGTGGAGCAGTCCCCGGTTATGGTGAGCCTATTGCGGGAGCGTTTCCCGCAACTGGCGATTCTTGAGGCGGACGCCCGCTGGCTTGCGGACTGTCTCCCCAGAGATCGGCAGGTGGACTGCATCGTTTCCTCCCTGCCCCTTCTTTCCCTGAATGAGCGCGTCCGTAACCAGATCATCAGCGCCATGTTTGAAGTGCTGCACGAAGGCGGCCTGCTCATCCAGTACACCTACTCGTGGCGCAAGGCGAACGCCTTTCTCAAGGACGGCTTCCGGTGCATCGGTTCCAGCCAGGTATGGCACAACGTACCGCCCGCCCGCATTTTCCGGTTTCGCCGGGAGGTGGGGGCGCGT
>ENA-UOIV01002778-UOIV01002778.1-human-gut-metagenome-genome-assembly--contig:-C59-NODE-2778-length-11158-cov-4.766460_pt1 | contig 11158 bp, 9 predicted proteins | sample MGYA00242333_ERZ723880 | MGnify/ENA metagenome assembly ERZ723880 | reverse complement strand
GAAAACTTCGACTGGTGGGGTGGTTACACGAAAGGAGTTCCGTTGCATCGAAGAAAAAAGGAAGCTGCCGCTTCCTTTTCCGTCCGGTAACAATATGGATTGCCGGGATAGGATTCCCGCTCCGTTTTACTGACGAAAATCCGTTTTTTCTTCAATCAACCGCGCAACCATCCGGTAGAAAGCCGCCGTCGACTCCGCGAGTTCACCGGAGTTATCGATACGGAGCACCCCGTCCGGATATTCGGCAGGCATCGAAGCCCGGGCAATGCGCTCCTCAATATCCCCGCCCTGCTCCCGGCCCCGCGCCAGCAGACGCGCCCGAAGTACGGAAGCGTCCACTTCCACAAGCACGGGAACGAGATCAGGAAAAAGCCGGAGCGCTTCGGGCAGATACTCCCGCGAGCCGTTCATAAGCACCACGCCTCCGTGGGCGAGAGTTGTTTCTACGCCTTTCCCGATGCCGTACCGGAGGCCGTGGCTTCGCCAGTCCATCATGAACTCCCCCGACGACGCCATAGCCGCGAACCGTTCCGGGGAAACGGCGATATGGCGTTCGCCCTTAGCAGAGAGGGGCCGCGTGATGTACCGCCGGGCGAAGGCCACCGGGACCCCCCGCAAACGGGGACGCAAAGCCTGCAGCAGGCTGTCCTTGCCCGAGCCCGAAGCGCCCATGACGTAAACAAGCTGGCCCTGCCGCATCAGAAAACCTCCGCGCCTTCCCGCCAGACATTCCGAACCACGGGCTGCCCCTCAACCATGCTCACGCGCACGAGATCCGCCCGCCGCCCCACTTCGAGGCTGCCGCGATCCGCGAGGCCCACGGCTTCGGCGGGATTGGCGGTCACGAGCCCCACCGCAGCCGGAAGGGACATATACCCGCCTTCGCTGAGGGCAAACGCCGCTTCAAGAAGGCTGACGGGCACATAGTCCGAGGAGAGGCTCCCCAGATACCCCGCCTGCGCGATCTCCAGCGCGGAGATATTCCCCGAGTGCGACCCGCCGCGCACCACGTTGGGCGCTCCCATGAGCACGAGCATACCGTTTTCGGAGGCATGGCGCGCCGCCTCCATCGTCGTGGGGAACTCGCTGATGGCGATGCCGTTGCCGAGGGCTTCTTCAACGTGTTCCACAAGCGTGTCGTCGTGGCTCGCCATCGGCAGGCCTCGCTCCCGGCAGAAAGCCATAACGGACGCGGCATTGTCCTCCGCGCAGCCGTCGCGCGTGGTCTGAAGGCGTTCGACGACCTGCTCGAACTCCTCATCCGTCCACGAGGCGATGTTGCTGTAATAGGTGCGGTAGGAAGAGGTATCGCGCCACTGGCGCTGGCCCGGCGTGTGGTCCATGAGCGACACGAGGCTGAGCGCGGGCGTATCAGACAGCGGGAAAAAAAGATCCTGCATCCGGGGATCGGCCACTTCACAGCGCAGGTGCAGCAGGTGTTCGGACCGGAGCTTCCCGGTGGAGCGGCAACTGTTCAGCGCGCCTACGGCCTTGCCGAGCATGGCGATACGGCCTTTGTCGTGGTACTCGCCCACGGACAGGGCATCAAAAACGGTCGTGATCCCGGACGCGACGATCTGGGCGTCGTGGGCGAAAAAGGCGGGCACGCCCTGAGGCCAGAGCACTTTGGGGCGCGGGATGAAATGCTTTTCGAGGTTGTCGGTGTGAAGCTCCACAAGGCCGGGCATCAGGTAGTCGCCTTCCAGATCGATGCGTTCCGCGAGCGAGCTCGCGCCGTTGTCGAGAGAGACGATGCGCCCGTCGCGGACGACGAGGGTGCCTTCAACAACCGCATCGGGGGTGATCAGCTTGGCGTTGGTGAATACGGTTTCGTTCATGGCTGTTTGCTCTTGATGAAAAAAGGTTACGGGCGCCTGACGGGGATGGTGCGGTCGGCCACGGCTTCGCGGGCCACGTCGTCGTGGAAAATGCCCACGATGGCGGCCCCGTTCCCGCGCGCTTCACGGATCAGATCGATGACCACCTGCCGGTTCGCGCCGTCCAGCGAGGCCGTGGGCTCGTCGAGCAGGAGAATGGGGGACGGGCGGATGAAGCCGCGCGCGATGTTCACCCGCTGCTGCTCGCCGCCGGAAAACGTGGCGGGCGCGATGTGCCACAGGCGTTCGGGCAGGTTCAGCCGGGCAAGCAGCCCTTCGGCGCGGCTGCGGGCGGCGGCCTGCCCTTCGCCCGCCTCAAGCAGCGGCTCCGCGACCAGATCCAGCGTGCTCACGCGGGGGATAACCCGCAGGAACTGGCTGACATAACTGATGCAGCCCCGCCGCAGCCGGATGACGGTCCGGGGAGCGGCGCTGGTGATGTCCACATCCTCCCCGCCGCAGCGGACCCGGATGGAGCCGCCCGTGGGGAGGTAGTTGCCGTAGAGGGCGCGCAGGAGCGTGGACTTGCCCGCGCCGGACGGCCCGTGCAGAGCGACGCACTCGCCCGCGTCCACGGAAAAGCTGATCCCGGAAAGGGCCTCGATCGCCACCCCGCCCTGCTGGTGCAGCACAAAGGTCTTGCTCAGGTTTCGGACTTCGATGATGGGAGTGTTCATGGTTTACCCTTGCAGGATGGAAGAGACGAGGAGTTGCGTGTAGGCGTGATGCGGATCGTCGAGCACCTGATCGGTGAGCCCCGTTTCCACGACCTCCCCACGGTACATGACCATGAGCCGGTGCGAGAGCAGGCGGGCCACGGCGAGATCGTGGGTGACGAGGATGACCGCCAGATCCATGTCCAGCACGAGATGGCGCAAGAGGTCGAGCAGACGGGCCTGTACGGACACGTCAAGGCCGCCGGTGGGCTCGTCCATGAACACCAGACGCGGCGACGTGACGAGGTTCCGGGCGATTTGCAGGCGCTGCTGCATTCCCCCGGAATAGAGGGCGGGCTTGTCGTCGATGCGCCCGGCGTCGATCTCCACCCGCTCCAGCCACTGCAGGGCCCTGCCGCGCAACGTGCCGTAATGTCGCGCGCCTTCGGCCATCAGCCGTTCGCCGATGTTCGCCCCGGCGCTGACCTGCATACGCAGGCCGTCCGAGGGGCGCTGGTGTACGAATCCGAGTTCGGAACGCAGGAGGCGGCGCTTTTCGCCTTCCGGCAGCGCGTGGATGTTCCGCTCACGCCCGGCGGCGTCGCGGTAGGCGATCGTTCCGGAGGTCGGTTCCATGCGTCCCGAAAGCATGTTCAGGAGCGTGCTTTTGCCCGACCCGGATTCGCCCACGATGCCGAGCACTTCGCCGGGCCAGAGGTCGAAGGAGACGCCACGGCAGCCGATATGCTCCCCGTAACGGCGGGTCAGGTTCCTGGCCGACAGGATGGGGGCGGCGTTCCAGTCTTTCATTGCGCGCCTCCCTGTCCGTCCCGCACGGCGGCGCGGCGGGCGCAACAGTCGGTATCGGAACATACGAACATGCGGTTCCCCTGATCGTCGAGGATGACTTCATCCAGATAGGTGTCCGTGGAGCCGCAGATGGCGCAGGCCTCGTCCCACGACTGCACGGTAAAGGGGTAATCCTCGAAATCGAGGCTTTCCACGTCGGTATACGGCGGGATGGCGTACAGCCGCTTTTCGCGCCCAGCCCCGAAGAGCTGCAACGCCGGGCACTGGTGCATCTTGGGGTTGTCGAAACGCGGGATGGGCGAAGGGCTCATGATGTACCGCCCGGCCACGCGCACGGGGTAATCGAAGCCCGTGGCGATGGTCCCGTGGCGCACGATGTCCTCGTACAGCTTGACGTTCATGATCCCGTATTCCTCCAGCGCGTGGAGGGTGCGGGTTTCCTGCTCGCTCGGCTCAAGCCAGCGCAGCGGCTCCGGCAGCGGCACCTGATACACCATGATCTGCGACTCGGTGAGCGGCTGCTCGGGGATGCGGTGGCGGGTCTGGATGATGGTGGCCTCGTCCGTATGGGTCGTGGTGGCGACGCCGGTGGTCTTGCGGAAGAAATCCCGGATGGACACGGCGTTGGTGGTGTCGTCGGAGCCCTGATCGATGACCTTGAGCACGTCGTCCCTGCCGAGGATGCTCGCGGTAACCTGAATCCCGCCGGTCCCCCATCCGCAGGGCATGGGCATCTCGCGGCTGGCGAACGGCACCTGATAGCCGGGGATGGCAACGGCCTTGAGGAGCCCCCGCCGGATCATGCGTTTGGTCGTTTCGTCAAGATAGGCGAACGCATAGCCCTCAAGCGGCGCGTCCGCGCAAACGTCGGTCTGTGGCATCTAGATATCCTTGTCGTTCTGCCGCTTGGCGCGCAAGCCGCGGATAAGGGAAAGATCGGCCTGAAAGTCCACGTAATGCGGCAGCTTGATGTGCTGGACAAAACCCGAGGCGTCCACGTTGTCGCCGTGCAGGAGCACAAATTCGGGATTCTGCGCCGGGCCGACGACGGGTTCGTCCAGTTCCTTGGCACGGAGGGCGCGATCCGTGATGGACATGGACAGCGCCTTGCGCTCGTTGTTGCCGAAAACCAGCCCGTAGCCCCGCGTGAAGCACGGCGGGCGGGCCGTCCCGGTGTAGCGGCTCACGGTTTCGCATTCGGTCAGCTCGATTTCGCCGATAACGACATCGAAGCCGAGCTCTTCGGAGAAAAAAGACACTTCCACCCATCCCCGGCGCAGTTCTCCGGTGAAGGGATGCACAGCGCCGAAGCCGCGCTGCGTGGAGTAGGCCATGCCGAGCAGAAACCCTTCGTCGGCGCGGGCCAGCGCCTGAAGGCGCACGCCGCGATCCGCCGGGGCATCGTCGGGCAGTTCCAGAGGATGGCGGGTGCTGTCGCGGCAGGCCTCGCCCTCCGACGGCTCGGGCCGTTCGAGCAGCCCTTCCGCAACCAGCGCGTCGAGCGCACGCGGCAACGGCCCGCCGAGCGGGGAATCCGTATCGGGTTCTGCTGGAAGAGGGGAAGATCCGGCGGCTCCGGCTTCAGCGCGGGAGAGGGTGCGATCCAGCAGGCGGTGCGTGTAGTCGAACGTCGCACCAAGGATCTGTCCGCCGGGGAGATCCTTCCATGTGGCGGAAATGCGCCGCAGCACGCGCATGGCTGACGTGTCCACGGCAAGCGAACTGCCGAACCGGGGAAGCGTGGTCCGGTAGGCACGGACGAGGAATACGGCTTCGAGCAAGTCGCCCTGCGCCTGCTTGATGGCCAGCGCGGCGAGATCCCGGTCATACAGTGAGCCTTCGGCCATGACCCGGTCCACGGCAAGCCGCAACTGCCCGATCAGCTGTTCGATCCCCAGATCGGGGACGGAGGGGTCGCCCCGCCCTTCCCGGCGGAGGAGTTCATGGGCGGCGGAAATGGCCTTTTCCCCACCTTTGACCGCTACATACATGACGCACTCTCCTGAGGCAGACGTTCAAGGCGCGTGGTGCGCGGCAGACCGGCCACGCCGTCGGCGCCGCACAGCAGCATGTCCACGCCGAGCGGGAAGCCCGACGTATTCCCGCGCCACCGCTCCGCAAAATCTTCGGGCAACGTGCAGGTGAAGGTACTTTCCCCGCAGATGCCGGGGCCGGAACCACGGAAACGGGTTCCCGCATCAAAGGCCAGACCGGCAAGCAAGACGGTTGCGGAACGGTCGGGGTAAGCGGGAACGCCCTGCGCGAAAGCGGACAGGGGCGGCAGTTCGGAAGCGTCCGCCACCAGCGCGAAGGCCGCCTTGTCCGCCTCTTCGACGATCGGACAGCCGCAGTGGAAACGGAGCCACGTTGTCGTTTCATCCTTCCGCAGGCCCGGAGAAAGCCAGAGCGGAGATTCGCCGTCGCACAGGGTCAGGGCAAGAGCCGCCAGCACGGGCGAAAGGCCGTCCGGCACGGACTGCGGGAATACGGGCAGGCGGCAAAGCCGCGCGGGACGGGACATGGCATCGAGCACAACGCGGAACACCCGCTGCATATCGAATACGGGTTGGGAAAAGGCCGGCATCAGTCTTCTCCTCGGACAAGCGTAAAGAAATCAACGCGGGTAGGCTCGACGGCGGCGGCATCCTCCCGCACCCGGCGGACGCGTTCCGCTTCCAGCGCGGGGAGCAGTTCCCGATCAAGGGGTTCCGCATAGCCGTCCCGCTGCCAGAGGGCGTCGTACAGGGCGGCAAGCTCGGCGCGGCGGGCATCCTCGCCCAGAATCCACGCATACCCGAGGCAGCCGCCCTTCAACGAGACCACGCAGCGCGTCGCAAGCGCTTCGCCCATATTGAAGGCGTCGCCGGTGTTGCCCACGCGGCCCCGGATCATGACCAGCCCGGTTTCCGGCCCGCGGACTACCTCGTAATCCGGCGGCGTAATGGCGGAGAGCCCCGCTTCGAGACGCTCCACGGATGCGAGGGCCAACAGCCGCATCCTTTCTTGTCGAACGGTGAGAGACATCATGCTGTTTCCTGTGCAGTCTGTACGTTGGCGAACGGAAGCCGCGCCACGGCGGAAAAGGGCCGGTTGCGGTTTTCCTGTTTGAAAAGGGTCAGGGCATCGATACGGAGCGGAGCGTCCAGCACGCCTTCCAGCGCCTTGCGCAGGCCCGCGCCCACAAGCGCACGCAATCCCGCGTCGGCAATGCCGTCGGTCAGCGTGATGTGGAACTGGAACGAATCAAGGACGCGGTGGTAGCCCCACATATACAGGTTGCTGCGTTCCTCAAGGGACAGATGGCCGCGCCGGGCCACATCCTCGGTTTTCAGGGGAGCCCGGAAGGCATCCAGATCCATCACACAGGCGCGCTCCAGAAAGGACAGCAGAGAGCATTTCGTCGAGGGAACGAGCGCATAAAAGCCTTTTTCCTCCTTGCCCAGATAGGCGAGGGACAGGGACGGAATTGCAAAGGGAAGGAAGCGGGACGCCACTTCACCCGTGGAGCGCAACAGCTGGCTGTCCATTCCCGAATGGCGGAGTTCGAAAGGCGCCTTGAGCGTCGCGTGCAATCCGTAATGGGCGGGAACGCGGGTGACCGCCTTCCAGAAAACGGGATCCACACCCGGAGGCGTCGCCTGCGGCACATTCAGGCCCCCGAGGGCATCACGGCCCAGCAGCGGGGTCACCGCCTGATGCAGGGCATCGCCCGCCGAAGGCGCGTAGTACACGGCATAGCGGGCGGGCATTACAGCACCCTCTTCCGCAGCTGTTGCGAGAGCATGTCGAAGACCACCACGACCAGCACGATGAGGGCCATGACGGCGCAGGTCTGCTCAAAGGCGAAGCTGCGGATCAGCTCCCACAGCACCATGCCGATGCCGCCCGCGCCGACCATGCCCACGACGGTGGCGGAGCGCACGTTGGACTCGAAGCGGTACAGCGAATAGGAGATCCACAGCGGGAAAACCTGCGGGATGACGCCGTATACGACTTCCTCAAGGAAGGAGGCCCCCGTGGAGCGCACGCCTTCGACCGGGCTCGGCTCGATGGCTTCCACGGCCTCGGAGAACAGCTTGGCGAGGACGCCCGTGGTATGTACCCACAGCGCCAGCACGCCCGCGAAGGGGCCAAGGCCCACGGCGACCACGAACAGCATGGCGAACACCATTTCATTGATGGCGCGGGCGGCGTCCATGAGGCGGCGCACGGGATGGTAGACCCACCACGGTACGATGTTGTCGGAAGACAGGATGCCGAGCGGCACGGCACAGACCACGGCGAGCAGCGTGCCCCAGATGGCGACTTGCAGGGTGACGACCATTTCCGTGGCGTACAGCCGCCAGTCCGTGAAGTCGGGCGGGAAGAAGTCTTTAATCAGCGTGAGGATGTTGCCCGACTCGGTAATCAGGGTCATGGGGCGCATTTCCGCCCCCCGCCACGACCAGACGAGAAACGCCAGCGCGACGGCCCAACCCACGAGGCGCAGCAGGTCCATAGGGCGTTTGCGCGGAGGGGACAGAGCAAATTCGGAACTCATGGCAATCCTTTCGGAAAACCGGCGGTACGGGCCCGCCGGGAAAAAGCGGCGCGGGACCCTCCGCGCCGCCGAGGCGTATTACAGGGACAGCTTGTCGAGGGCTTCGTCAATCTTCTTGATGCGCTCGGCCTTTTCCGCCGCAGGCATCTCGGCATTGGCCTGCAGCTTGCTCTTTTCGCGGAACAGTTCGAGCTGACGGAGAGGAACCAGCTGGGCGTTGGTCGAAGGCTTGAACGGCCCCCACTGGAGCTTTTCGAGGATGGCCTTGGCGTGGGCCACATCACCCTTCACGCCGTACCCGAAGATGAAATCGGCGATCTTCTTTTTCGTGCTTTCGGGAAGGCTGTTGCGCCACACCAGCGGATCGCTCGGGATGAGCGGCGAGCGCCAGATTTCGCGGATCTGCGCGGCCTTTTAATGGTGGGCGATTTCGAGGCGGCCGATGGCTTCGTTGTTGCAAGTCGCCACATCCACCTGCCTGTTGGCGACGGCGAGCGCGTTGGACTCATGGTTGGCGGCAACCACGTTCTTGAAAATTTTCTTCGGGTCGACGTTGTTCTTGGCGAACACGTAGTAGCCGGGCACGAGGAACCCGGAGGTAGAGTTGGGATCGCCGTTGCTGAAACGAAGCCCAGCCGCGTTCTTGAGCACGTCGTCCACGCTCTTGAGCGGACTCTCCTTGTTCACCACAAGCAAGGAGTAGTAGCCGTCCGTACCGTCCGCCGCCGTGGTTTGGGCGAAAACGGAACCGTCGGAACGGTCCACCATCTGGATGGCGCCCTTGTTGCCGATCCAGCAGAGATCGACCTTTTTGAAGCGCATCCCCTCAATGATCCCGGCGTAGTCCGAAGCGAAGAACGCCTTGACCTTGAAGCCGGTGGCCTTTTCCATGTCGGCGAGGAAGGGGTCCCACAACTGTTTGAGGTTCTGGGATGATTCCGTGGAGATGATGCCGAAGTTCAGGACTTCCGCAGCCTTGGCACAAACGGAACCGCCAAGGACGACGGCCGCCGCCGCAACGGCGATCAGGAAACGTGAAAACATGGCAAATCCTTGTTGTTGAGGGTTAGGCCACTTGAACCTGCGTCAGGGGCGGATTCCGCCGGATGTCGCTTTCCTGGCGGGCGAACAGGGAGTCGCATTCCGTACCGTAGAGCCGCTTGAGGAAGGCGGGGGTCAGTTCCGCGCTCGGCCCGTCGTACACGACCCGGCCATGCTTCAAGGCGATGGTTCGGGGGCAGAAGGACAGCGCGTAGTCAACCTGATGCAGGGTCACGAGCACGGTGAGCCCGTCCTTCTGGTTCAGATCGCGCAGCGTTTCCATAACATTGCGGGACGATTCCGGATCGAGCGAGGCAATGGGCTCGTCCGCCAGCAGGACGCGGGCGCGCTGCACAAGGGCGCGGGCAATGGCGGCGCGCTGCTGCTGCCCGCCGGAGAGGTTGGAGGTGCGCTGATGCGCCTTTTCCATGATGCCGACGCGGGCCAGCGCCTTGTAGGCAAGCCGGGCGTCCTCTTCATGGAAGAAGCCCAGCAGGCTGCGCCACAGCGCCGTGCGCGACAGCGCGCCGAGCATGACGTTGCGCAAAACGGACATGCGATCCACCAGATTGAACTGCTGGAAGACCATGCCGATTTCCGCCCGCATGGTTCGGATGTCGCGGCTGATCACGCCCCTGTCCTGGATGAGGTGCTGCGCGACCTCGATCCGCCCGCCGTCGGCGTCGCCGGGCATGAGCCCCGCGATATGGCGCATCAGGGTCGATTTTCCGGAACCGGACGAACCGATGAGCGCGACCATTTCGCCGGGCTTGATGTGCAGGCTGACCCGGTCAAGCCCCTTCCCGCCTGAAAACGTTTTGCTGAGAGTATCTATGTGGATCATGTTGAACTCCTCACTTGTCGTTGGGCGCATAGTGGAGGAGCCGTGTGACGCGGGCGTGTCCGCTTTTTGTCGATCGTGGAGAAAAGGAGAGACGGTTGTGCGGAGATTGTGCTACAAAACAGAAAAAAGTAATAAATCCTAAATAATAACAATGTACGCGCCCCAAACGCATACAAAAAATCCCGCTCCGGACAAAACGGAAGCGGGATTGTACATCATCGATTGGCAGTGGAATCTATCGGCAAGAAAGGGATTTCACGGGAGGCGCCGAGCCCCAAAACCATGAAAACGGCCGCGCGCCGGAAGGCGCATTTCCCGTCAGGCAGAGCGCCGGACAAAGGGTTTGAGCAGCGGAGCCGACCAGTACCACTTCACGGCAAGGATCAGCAGAAGGACCGCCGTGCCCGCATAAGCCGTATCCATCCCCCACATGTCATTAAGCAGGTAGGCGAGGATCGGCCCGAGGGCCGCGCCGAGATCCACGGCGAACGAGTACCACATCATAAATACCCGCCCTCCCCGCACGGACGCCGTATCCGAAGCCACGGAATCGGCTATCGTAGTCAGTGACGTCCCCGTGAGCTGGATGCCGATCAACACGGCAAGCCACAGCGGCAGGGGCAAGCGCAAGGCGACGAGCCCGAACACGACCACCCCGAACGCCAGCGAGACCACCATCATGGATCGCCGACCGAAGCGGCGATCGGACAATACGCCGATCCCCGGGGCCAGCCACGGCTCCCACCCCCAGCGGATAGCTTGCAGGACGCCCCCGAGCGTTGCCGCGCCCACGGCCACCCCGCCGAGCAAGGTAACGCTGCTCCCGAAATGGATACGGATGAGCTCGCTGAGCGTGGAGGCGTACAGGCCTTGATAGATAAGCGCCACGACAAGCCCCGTCGCCATGACCCACAGGACCGTGCCGTCCTTCCACAGCCACGTCAAAGACCGCTCCTCGGCTTGCGTTCCGGCCGGGACGCCGCTGTTTCCGCGCGGCACACAGAGGAACCCGAGAACAATAGTCGCGGCGGTACACGCGCCGAATAGCATGCACGTCACGGAAAAACCGAGCCAGTCCGCGAAAATCCCGCCGAGGAGCATCCCCGCCAGACTGCCGATCCGGTACAGGCCGTTATACAACCCCATGAAATAGCCGCGATTATCGTCGGACGATACATTCAGGATGCAATAGAAGCCGCCAAGCCGCAACAGTGTCCATGCGATACCCCACAGGCAGCGCAGAAGAAGCCAGACGGCAAAGCCGTCCGCAAAGGCGTAACTGAAGGTGGTGATGGTGGCGAGTACCGTGGCGATGAAAATGCCGGTCCGCTCACTGATATGGCGGTACAGCCCGCCTCCCCTCGGAGTGAGCGGGAGCCGCCCCAGCCCG
>ENA-UOIV01002766-UOIV01002766.1-human-gut-metagenome-genome-assembly--contig:-C59-NODE-2766-length-11203-cov-3.760316_pt1 | contig 11203 bp, 11 predicted proteins | sample MGYA00242333_ERZ723880 | MGnify/ENA metagenome assembly ERZ723880 | reverse complement strand
CCTGCCCAAGTACAGCGTGTCACAGATTATAGGGTATCTGAAAGGAAAAAGTAGTCTGATGATATTTGATCGGCATGCAAATCTGAAATATAAGTATGGAAATCGGCACTTTTGGGCCAGAGGATATTATGTGGATACAGTGGGCGGAATAAAAAACAGATAGCAGAGTATTTCCGAAACCAACTGGCATCAGATCAAATCGCAGACCAGATAGGGCTGAAAGAGTTTGTTACCCGTTTACGGGCCGCGAGAACAAAAAGGCATAAAAAGGATACCTTAAGGGGTAGTCTGAGAAAGAAATGCTGTCGGCAAACCTTTCGGTGCCCCTTAAGGGGCTTCGTCCGTATCAGGCCCTTATAGGGCCTACTCAAGCCTCCGGCTTAGCCGGAGGTTTTAACTGCTAGTCAGAGAGTGTGCTTAGGCGTTGCGCCCCCTTATTGCACTGGGGAACGATTTGGTTTGTGGCTTAATGTACCCGGAAGACCGGAATTATTTTACGAACCTGGCTTTGGGGTAAAAATTTGGATTTTTGGATGGGTGTCCTCAAATAGAGGATACCCTTTATGTATTCAGCGAAAAGAACACGGAAACAGAACCAGGAAAGACGGTTAGAAGGAAAAGAAGAAAGACGGCCGCAATGATCAGGAGCAGAAGCGGCAGAATGCGGATGCGGCCGTACTTACCGGAGCGATGGGTGACCTGAATGGAAATATGAGTCGTGGACGGAGAACTGGGAGGCACGCAAAACAAAATACCATGGTGAAATGGGAAAAGGGGAAACTTAAAGCCCAAATTTAACAAAATAAGGGGGAAGCTATATGATCCTATTTAGGAAAAATCTATGCAGAATATAAAATTTGGTTTTTGATAGTAGGAAAAAATATAAAAGAAGCTCTGAAAAAACTGGGAAATAGACACATATGAGAGAGGCACATGTTACCATCGTAATCCAAGGAGGGACAATTGTCTTTTAAAAGAAAACAAACAGGGGAAAGCAGTAGTTCTTGTGAAAATGCCGAGAAACAAAAAATCTGGAGCCCGTAGAAAGTATATTTTGCCGGCTGCGCTTTAGAAAACAGGAAATCGGCAGGGAGGGGCAAGGGGCTTCAGAGAAGGAAGATAGGGCTTGACTTGGCGGCAATATGCCAGGGAGCAGCGTAGACGCCCGGGCTTGGGCGTGGTACAATAGCGCCAAACGGGATGTAGAGGGGGACGGAGACCATGCGGAAGATCATGATCGTGGAGGATGACCCAGCCATCCGGGAGGAGCTGGCCCTCCTGCTGGAGAATGAGGGCTATCAGGCTCTGGTGGTGACGGATTTTGGGGACGTGCCGGGGCAGGCGGGGACCTTTGGGCCGGATCTGGTCCTGCTGGATCTGGGACTGCCCGGGCGGGACGGTTTCTCCCTGTGCGCCGAGCTTCGGAGACGATGCCCGGTCCCCATCGTGGTGGTGACCAGCCGGAACTCGGCGGCGGACGAGCTGCGGGCGCTCAGTCTGGGCGGAGACGACTACATCACCAAGCCGTACAGCATCCCCATTCTGCTTGCCAGGATCAAGGCGGTGCTGCGCCGCAGCGGAGGTCCGTCGGAGCCGGACATCCTGGAGGCTGGGGGAGTGCGGCTCAGCCTGTCCAGGGGGACCGTGTGGGCAAGTGGACGGACCGCGGAGCTCACACGGAACGAGCTGAAGATCCTGGCCCACCTGATGGCCCACGCCGGGGAGATCGTGTCCCGGGCAGACCTGATCGAGGCGCTGTGGGACAGCAGGATCTATATCGATGACAACACCCTCAGTGTCAATGTAACCCGGCTGCGGAACAAGCTGGGGGAGCTGGGGCTGCCGGAGCAGATCAAGACCCGGCGGGGAATGGGGTATCAGTATGACGATCGCTGATTTTCTGTCCGACCGGCTGGGGCGGATCGTGCTCCAGGGGGGGTGCGCGGCGGCCTCCGCCCTCTTCCTGCTGGCCACCGGGACACAGCCCGGCGTGGTGGCTCTGCTCCTGATGGGGCTAATCCTGGTCTTTGTGCTGGCACAGCTCTGGGAGTGCGTCCGGCTTCGCCGCCGCTTGGCGGAGCTAAAGGCCGTTATGGAGGGGCTGGACCAGAAGCAACTGTTTGCTGAGTGTGCCCCAAAGCCAGAAGGGCTCTGGGAACGGGAGCTGTTTGCCCTGATGCACCAGTCGGGCCAGGCCATGGTGGGCGCGGTTTCGGAGGCGCAGGCGGCCCAGCGGGAGTATCGGGAGTATGTGGAACAGTGGGTCCACGAGATCAAGACCCCCATCACGGCGGCCCGATTGATCTCCCGGACCGTAGGGCCGGATACCCGGCGCAGGCTGGAGCGGGAACTGGCCCAGATCGCCGCCCACGTGGAGCGGGCCCTGTTCTATGCCAGGGCGGAGAGTCCGGAAAAGGATCTGGTGATCCGGGAGACCAGCCTGGAGGAGCTGGCGGACCAGGCCCTCCAGAACCACAGGGCCCTGCTGATCCAGAGCGGGGTGCGGGCAGAGACCCGGGATCTGGATCAGAGGGTCTACACCGACGGGAAATGGGTATGCTTCCTGCTGGGGCAGCTGCTCCAGAACGCCGCCCGCTACCGCAGCGCCCAGCCTGTCGTCACCCTGTCCGCCCGGGCACTGGGGAGGCGGGTAGAGCTGACAGTGGAGGACAACGGTATCGGCATCCCCGCCCATGAGCTGCCCCGGATCTTTGACCGGGGCTTTACGGGCAGCAACGGCCGCAGCCGGGGCGGTTCCACCGGAATGGGGCTGTATCTGGCCCGGAGGCTGGCGGCTGCCTTGGAGATCGAGCTGCGGGCCGCCTCGGAGGAGGGAAAGGGGACCCGGATGACCCTCCTCTTTCCGGCCCGGGAGAACCTTTCAAAATTGTAAGCTGAGGCCATAGAAAGCCGATACCAGTGGGGCCGGTCTTGCAGTATCCTGTAAGGGACAGCAAAGGAGGAGATCAAGATGCTGCAAGTACGGAACATCGAAAAATACTACGGGAGCAAAAACAATGTGACCAAGGCGCTGGACCGGGTCAGCTTTGAAGTGGATGACGGGGAATTTATTGCCATCATGGGGGCGTCGGGCAGCGGGAAGACCACCCTGCTCAACTGCATCTCCACCATCGACACCGTCAGCGCCGGGGACATCCTGCTGGACGGGGAGAGCATCGCCGCCCTCTCGCCCCGGGAGCTGGCCCGGTTCCGCCGGGAGCGGCTGGGCTTTGTGTTCCAGGACTTTAATCTGCTGGATACCCTGACACTGGAGGAAAACATCGGCCTGGCCCTCAGCCTGAACCACACCGACCCGGAGACGGTGCAGCGCCGGGTGCGGGAGATGGCGGCCAGGCTGGAGATTATGGACGTGCTGGAGAAATTCCCCTATCAGGTATCCGGCGGCCAGAAGCAGCGGGCGGCCTGCGCCCGGGCCATGGTGGCCGGACAGTCCCTGCTGCTGGCCGACGAGCCCACCGGAGCGCTGGATTCCAAGGCATCCAAAAACCTGCTGGAGATCATGACCAGGATGAACCGGGACATGGGGGCCACCATCCTCATGGTGACCCATGATGCATACAGCGCCAGCTATGCCGCCCGGGTCCTCTTTCTGAAGGACGGCCGGCTGTTCCACGAACTGCTCCGAGGGGAGCGGGGGCGTCCGGTTTTTTACCATGAGGTCCTGGACGTGCTGGCTCTGCTGGGGGGTGATGTCAGTGACGTTATATAAGCTTTCCTGGCGTAACGCCCGGCGGCAGGCACGGGACTATCTGGTGTATTTCGTCACCATTGTGATGGCCGCCGCTCTGATCTATGCCTTCAACGGTCTGGTCTTTTCCCGGGAGATCGCCGATCTGTCGGAAAAACTGGCTTCTCTGCCCCTGATGATCGTCCTGGCCAGCGCGGCCGCAGTGCTCATCACCGGCTGGCTGGTCTCCTATACCACCGGCTTCATGCTCTCCCGCCGCAGCCGGGAGCTGGGCACCTATATTTTGATCGGGCTGGAGCACCGTCAGGTGGCCCGGCTGTTTTTTCTGGAAAACCTGGCGGTGGGCGGCGCGGCTCTGCTCCTGGGGCTGGCGGCGGGGGATCTGCTGTTTCAGGCATTGAGGGCTGTGATGCTGGCTCTGTTCGGCGCGCCCTACCGGGTCTCCCTGGCGTTCTCGCCCCCGGCGGTGGGGCTGACCCTGGTCTATTTTCTGTTCATCTACCTCTTTGCTCTCTTGAAAGGCCGGAGGCGCATCCGAAGGATGAAGATCCGGGAGCTGATCTACCTGGACCGACGGAACGAGGAGGAAGTCATCGAAAAGAGCCGGAGCCGCCGGCGGATCTTTGTTCTCTCGGTGATCCTGGGGGCAGTGGGGACCCTTCTGCTGCTGATGGGCGGGATGCTCCCCAGCCTGCTGGGCACGGGGTGCGTCATCGCCTTCCTCTACGGGTTCTTTCTCAGCTTTGCCTCAGGGGTCCCCGCCTTTTTTGAAAGGCGTCCGGCGAAAAAGTACGCTGGGCAGACTCTGCTGGTCTTCCGCACTCTCACCGCCAAGCTGGCCACCATGGGGATCGTCATGGCCACGGTCTCTCTGCTGTTCACCGCCACCCTGATCGTGGAGGGGAGCGGGATGACCTTCAGCGCCATGTTTCAGAGCCGGATGGAAAAGGCATCCGCCTTTGATCTGTACATCGGCACGAAAAACGAGGCTCATCTGGATGCCTATCAGGACCAGATCCGCCGCTCTGTTCCAGTGACAGCGGTGCGGCGGTACGCGGTCTATCAGGGGGAGGACGCCCAGGTCACCGACTATCTGGTGGACCACGCCAGCTACCACAAGTTTTCCAGCCGGGACATGCTGATGGCATTCAGCGACTATGCCGCCCTCCGGGCCATGAAGGGGTGGCCCGCAGTGACTCTGGAAACTGGGGAGTATCTGATCCACTGCCAGGACTATCTGGGACCGTCCCTGGCGGACTACCGGCAGCCCATCCGGATCTCCGGCCAGACACTGGAGCTGGCGGGGATAGAGACAGGCCCGCTGAATCAGAATCTGTGGGATGCCAATGGACACGGTTTTGTGCTGGTGGTGCCCGACGAGCTGGCCCGGAACTGTCCAGTCAGCCACGGCGCCATAGCCGCCATGACAGAGGAACCGGTGAGTGGGGAACAGTTTGCGGGGCTCTGTGCCATCCGGGACCGCTATGACGCGGCCGAGGGCCTCTACGACACCCTCTACTCCAAGGCGGATCAGGAGACAGAAGCGGCCTCCATGTCCGCCATGGTGGTGTTTCCCCTGTACTATCTGGCGCTGGTCCTCACCATGACCGCCGCTACCATCCTGACAGTCCAGCAGCTCAGCGAGACAGACCGCTACCGGGGACAGTTCGCCCTGCTGCGGAAGCTGGGCATGGACCGGCGTGAGATGCGGCGGGCGCTGGGGTGCCAGTTTGCCATCTATTACGCCATGCCTGCCCTTCCGCCGGCGCTCATTGCAGTTCCCTTTCTCCTGAACCTGGGCGGCGCGGTGGAGCCGGGAACCATGACGGGGATCTATCACCCCGCAGCCATCACCGCCTTGGCGCTGGGGCTGTTCTGCCTGATCTACCTGTTCTATATCTTGATGGCCTATACCAGCCTGAAACGAAATGTCCTGCCACAAGAGTGACAGGGGCATGGACAGTGGGCCTGCCCTCCGCTATAATAGGGGCAGCAGGGGCCCAGGGGCCCGAAACAGATGCCTGTCAGGAGGAGAGCCCATGGAGACTGTGCCTATGAAAATCATTGCCCGCATCCACAGTGATTTCCCGTCCAAGTTCGGGATACCCCGCCAGAGCGGGCTGGTGGAGGCGCTGAAGGCCAGAGTGGTCTTTGAGCCGGACTGCCGCAGCCCGGAGGCGGTGCGGGGGCTGGAGGGGTTTTCTCACATCTGGCTGATCTGGCAGTTCTCCCAGGCGGTGCGGGAGGACTGGTCCCCCACGGTGCGGCCGCCCCGGCTGGGAGGCAATACCCGCATGGGGGTCTTTGCCACCCGCTCTCCCTTCCGGCCCAACGCTGTCGGGCTGTCCTCCGTCCGCCTGGAGCGGGTGGAGCCCCATACCCCCCAGGGCCCGGTGCTCCACGTGGCGGGGGCGGACCTGATGGACGGGACCCCCATCTTTGACATCAAGCCCTACCTCCCCTACGGGGACTGCCGGCCGGAGGCCACAGGGGGCTTTGCACCCGGGGCGGCCCGGCTGCTGGAAGTGGAGGTCCCGGACCGGGGGCTGTCCCTGCTGCCGGAGGACCGGCGGCAGGCGGCGGCGGGCGTGCTGGCCCAGGACCCCCGGCCCTCCTATCAGAGGGACCCGGAGCGGATCTACGGCATGGAGTTCGCTGACTGGGAGATCCGTTTCCAGGTGCGGGGAGAGCGGCTGACGGTGGTGGAAGTAAAAGAGAAGGGCTGACAGAGAACAGGAAGGACCGCGGCGCGTACAGGGCCGAGGTTCCGGATAGAGAACGGCGGGCGCATGACAGGCGTCCGCTGTTTTTCTCTCCGGGCCCGCATCTCAATGCAGAGCGCGCCGGGGCACCCGTTTTTGGGAAAAACAGGGGTAAAACCGGCAGAAACACAAGTTTCCACCAGGGGGAAGGAAACTTTTTTTGCAGAAACCCTTGACTTTCTACCGGGGGAAAGGGGTAGGGTGGGCCCGAAAGCCGGCCGGGACAAAACGCCGGGGCCGGTCGAAAAAGGAGGGATAAAAATGGAAGGATACGGAACGATGCCCGGGGCCGCCATGGCCTGCATGACGGTCTCTCTGCTGATCGCCTTTGGCCTGCCCCTGGGACTGGGGCTGTTTTTCCGCCGAAGAGGCGGGCGCTGGCGGGCCTTTCTTCTGGGGGCGGCGGTGTTTCTGGTATTTGCCCTGGTGCTGGAGCAGAGAGCCCACCAGCTCATCCTGGGCGGCCCTGCGGGCGGGGTCATTACGGGCGATCTGGGACTCTACGCACTGTATGGGGGCCTGATGGCGGGGCTGTTTGAGGAGACGGGGAGATTTGCCGCCTTTCAGCTGCTGAGGCGGAGCGGGAAGGGGGGCACGCCCCAGGACGCCCTGATCTACGGGGCGGGCCACGGCGGCATGGAGGCGGTGCTGCTGGTGGGGCTGACCAACGTCAGCAACCTGCTGCTCTCCTTCTGGCTGAACACAGGCACGCTGGAGCAGCACATGGGCCAGCTGGATGACGCGGCGGCCCAGGCGCTGGCGGCTGCGGTGGCCGCGCCGCCCCACACCTATCTGTGGGGCGGGCTGGAGCGGATCGTGGCCGTTGCCATCCACATCTCCCTGTCGGTGCTGGTCTGGCGGGCTGTGGAGCGCCGGGCGTCCCTGTGGCTCTTCCCCGCGGCCATCGCCCTCCACGCGGGGGTGGACGCCTGTGCCATCTTGGCCGCGGCCCATATGCCCCTGGCGGGGGTGGAGCTGGTGGCGCTGGTTTGGGCTGTGGCCCTGGCCGTGCTGGCACGGTGGATCTGGCGGCAGAGAGAGAAAAAATCTTTATGAAATGACGGAAAATGCTTGACCTTCCCCTCGCTGGAGGGTATAACCTAACCACAGAGCGAGGGGGATACCGATGAAGATCAACGAAGTCGAGGCCCTGGTGGGCATCACAAAGAAGAACATCCGCTTCTATGAGGAGCAGGGGCTGCTGAAGCCGGGACGGAACAGCCAGAACGGCTATCGGGAGTACGGTGAGCCGGAGGTGGAGCTCCTGCGGCAGATCAAGCTGCTGAGAAAGCTGGGAGTCCCCCTGGAGGAGATCCGGCAGATGCAGACGGGCAGCCGGACCCTGGGGGACGGGATGCGCCGGCATCTGGTCACGCTGGAGCGGGAGCGGAAGAATCTGGACCAGGCGGTCCAGTTCTGTCAGGCGCTGAAGGACCGGGAGGTCCGGTTGGACAGTCTGGACGCGGGGGGACTGCTCCGGGAGATGGAACAGATGGAGCAGGAGGGGGCTACCTTTCTGGACCGCCAGCAGGGAGACACCCGCAGGATCCGATATGTGGCCCCGGTGGTGGTGACGCTGCTCACCGTGTTCCTGATGGGGGGGCTGATCGCCCTGATGCTGTGGGGCTTCTCCATCGATGCGGAGGATGCGCCTCCGCTGCCCCTGCTGGTGGTGCTGGTGGCTATCCCGGGCGTGGTGATCCTGGGGGTCCTGCTGGCTATGATCCAGCGATTTCGGGAGATCGAGAAAGGAGAGGCGGAGGATGCGAAGCAATACTGACCGAAAACCCAGCCGGCTGGCCCCGGTCCTGGCGGCGCTGGGCACCATTTTGGTGGTGTTCATCCTGGTAGGCACCATGCTGTGGGCCTTCCTCAGCGCAGGCGGGGCGGATACCATCGCGGTGGGCGTCATGGCCCTGTACGGCGTGGTGGGGCTGGCGGTGGTGGGAGGAGTGCTGGCCGCCCTGATCCAGCGGCTGAGGGAAATTAAAAGAGGGGAGGAAGAGGATGCCAAAAAATATTGACCCGGGCCAGCGCGCCCAGAAGAAGGACGCCAGGAAGGGCGCGGCCTTTTTTGCCCTGGTCCAGCTGGCCATGGCACTGCTCCTGCTGTGGGGCAGATCCCAGCTGGCCGGACTGGAGGGGCTGGACTGGCTGCGGCTGCTCCTGTTGATCCTGGCAGTGGGCGACCTGGTGACCATCCCAGCCGTGTGGATCGTGCTGAAGCAACGAATGAAAGAAATTGAAGGAGGAGAGCTGGATGCTGCTCGTAAATATTGAATATATCCCTGGAAAAGAGATCGAGGCACTGGGCATGGTGAAGGGGACTGTGGTGCAGTCCAAGAATTTTGGAAAGGACTTCATGGCGGGTATGAAGACGCTGGTGGGCGGCGAGATCACCGGCTATACGGAGATGCTCAACGAGGCCCGGCAGATCGCGGTGAAGCGGATGGTGGATGAGGCGGAGGCCCTGGGGGCCGACGCGGTCATCAACGTGCGCTACGGCTCCTCCTCTGTGATGCAGGGGGCAGCTGAGGTCATTGCCTACGGCACGGCGGTGAAGTATAAATGACCGATCGGCCCGGGGGCAGGGAGATGGGGGGATATCTGCTCCTCTCCTATGGGACGGCGTGGGGGATCTGGCTGATGTGTGGAATGATGCCCCCGGGCGCTGTCACTGCTCAGCTGCTCAACACGGTGGTGATGTGGACGCCTGCCTTGGCGGTGTGGCTGATGTGGCTGGCGGGGAGGCGCAGACCGGTGCTGTCTTTCTCCATGCGGCCCGCCCTGAGAAGGAACTGGAAGTGGTATCTGGCTGCCTGGGCCCTATCCCTGGCTGCCGCAGTCCTGGGTGCGCTGCTCTATTTTGGCGTATATCCCCGGGATTTTGACAGCACGCTTCCAGCCTTGGCGCCAATGATGGAACAGGCGGGGATCTCTAGGGGCACGGCGGTATCCCTGCTGCTGGGGGTACTGGTCTACGGTCCGGTGATCAATCTGTTCTTTGCCATAGGAGAGGAGATCGGCTGGCGGGGGTTTCTCTATCCGGCCCTGCGGCAGAGGATGTCTACCCTCCCTGCCTGCCTGCTGGTGGGCGCGATTTGGGGTTTGTGGCACACACCGATCAATCTTATGGGACACAACTATGGCACCAGCTATCCCGGCTTCCCATGGCTGGGGATTCTGGGGATGTGCCTCTTTACCACCTCGGCAGGCACTTTCCTGGCCTGGCTGTTGGAGAGGAGCGGTTCCCTCTGGCCGGCGGCGCTGGCCCACGGGACGATCAACGCCGCCGCACAGGTCGCTCTGCTGTTCCGGGGGGCGGAAGGGGCAGTGCGCCAGATCTGGGGTCCTGCCGTCACCGGCATACTGGCGGGGATGCCCATGCTGGTCCTGTCGGCTGTCCTTCTGGTGCGGAAGGGAAGCTGGCGGAAAAGCTGGTAAAATCGTAAAAGCCCGGGGCGGCACATCAGTGCCGCCCCGGGCTTTGGTCTGAGACAGAACTGGGAGGGAGAGTCAGGGGGAAAGCAGCTGGGCGTACTCCTCCGCCGGGGGCACCCGGCCCACCGCGGACAGAGAGAGCTGGGAGAAGTCAAAGATCTGCTCCGCCAGCTGCCGCAGCTGAGGGACGGTGACCGCGTCATAGGCATCCAGGATGTCGTCCTGCTCCAGCACAGAGCCATAGAGCAGCTGGGAGGTGCCCAGGTGGCTCATGCGGGCCTGAATGGATTCCAGCCCCATGAGCACGCTGGCCTTGACCTGCTCCCGGGCCCGCTCCAGCTCCTCCTGGGTGGGGCCGTGCTCCGCCAGCTCCCGGAGCAGGGCGCAGGCAGCATCCAGCGCCTCCCCCTCCAGCTCGGGGCTGAGGGCGGTGTACACCCCCAGCAGGCCGGTGTCGGCGTGGTCGGCTACATAGGAGTAAGTGGTGTAGCACAGCCCCCGCTTCTCCCGAAGCTCCTGAAACAGCCGGGAGGAGACGCCGCCCCCCAGGATGGAGTTGAGCAGCAGCAGCTGGTAACGGCGGGGGTCCAGATAGCTGAAGGCGGGGAAGGCCAGGATCAGGTGGTTCTGCTCTGTGGGCTTTCGCCGGACGGTGAAGGCGGGGCGGTAGCGGGCCCCCTTGCAGCTGGGGACGTGGCCGGGCTCCAGCTCAGAGAGGATGGCGCGCAGCTCCTCCACGGCCTGGGGGGTGAAGCTGCCGGTGAGGGCGGTGACCAGATTGCCGGGGCGGTAGTGGGCCTCCTGATAGGCCCGAAGGCTCTCCCCTGTCATCTTGTTCAGGGTGGAGGCTTTCCCCAGGATGGGGCGGGACAACGGGGAACCCTGGTAGACCGCGGCGGCCAGCCGCTCCGCGGCCAGGTCCTCCGGGGTATCCTCATACATCCCGATCTCCTCCAGAATGACCCCGCGCTCCAGCTCTACGTCCCCCTGAGCAAAACGGGAGTGGAACAGCATGTCGCTGAGCAGGTCGATGGCCCGGTGCAGGTGGCTGTCCAGACACCGGGCATAGTAACAGGTGAGCTCCTTAGTGGTATAGGCGTTGATCTGCCCGCCGATGGCGTCGGTCTCCCGGGCCAGAGCGCCAGCGTCCTTCCGCTGGGTCCCCTTGAAGGACATGTGCTCAATAAAGTGGGCCGCGCCGCTCTCCGCGGCGCGCTCGTGGCGGGAGCCGGTGCCCACAAAGAACCCCAGGGCCGCGGTGCGGGCTCCGGGGACGAATTCGGTCAGCAGC
>ENA-UOIV01002765-UOIV01002765.1-human-gut-metagenome-genome-assembly--contig:-C59-NODE-2765-length-11209-cov-4.403532_pt1 | contig 11209 bp, 10 predicted proteins | sample MGYA00242333_ERZ723880 | MGnify/ENA metagenome assembly ERZ723880 | reverse complement strand
TAGTCCCCCCTTCGAAACTGAATCACATCCCCAACCTCCAATGCGCCGGTGTCCAGTTTGGAGACGAGCACTGCGTCACCCACCGAAATCTGGGGCTCCATGCTGCCGGTGGCAACGGCCACGGGCTGCCACGGAAGCAGGCCGGCAAAGAAGCAGATCAAGGCAGCCAGAACCGTACAAGCCGCCACACCACCGGCGACGGAGGCCTTGGAGCGCCGCTTTGCCGGCGCTTCGTCGGGGCTGAGGTCGCAATCCAAAGCCACGAGGAACATGAGATTCATAACCAACTCCAGCAGCGCCCCCATTGGCCGGCTCAGTGCCGGGGAGACGGGGATCCAGAGCCCCATTGCCTGAGCTGCAACGCCGTAGAGAAGCGCCGGCAGAAAGCCTCCGTGTATGGCCAAGGCCGTCAGCAGGGCAGAGCGGGAAAAGGTGGGGAGAAATTCGCTCCACAGGCGCTGAGGAAGGTTGGCTGTGCCGCCGGTCAGCAGGCACTCCCCCAGTGCGAGCGCGAAGGCAATGGCGAGGCCCCTCCAAAAGGAGCTACCCTTTGGCAAGGCAGACAGGAACGCCCGGAGCAGCTCCCGGGCAAAAATGCCCAGCAGGGCCATCGCCCAGGCTGCCGGCGGTACACGGACTGGGTTGAACCCCAGACAAAAGCCACTGAGCCCCTGCAGCAGCAGCCAAATCCCGGCAAACACAGCGGCCCAGAAAAGCGCCGACTTCCCCCTTTCTGTCTTCGGCCAGAGGATGCTTTGCCATCGAAAGGCCATTTTCACAGGTGATTCCTCCTCCCAGAATGCTTCTGGCAGGGCCTCCGGCTTGGGGAGACCCTGCCTGGTCGTTACTTCGTGTGCGTATGGCTGGATGCCGGGGCTGCCCCCACGGCGTCCTGCTCATAGGTCAGGTGCAGCGTAAAGGTTTGGCTCCCCTCAGCAAAGTGCTCCTCCTGGACGTCCACGGAGATGACAAACTGGATGATACAAGATTCACCCGGCTGAAGCACCTCGTCTTCTCCAAACTCCGGCATGTCCACCTGGTAGAGCTCCGGCAGCTGATCCAGAGTCAGCCTGTAATCCCTCAGGTTGGCCTTGGCGGTACCCTGGTTGGTGATGGTGACGGAGTACTGCGCCCAGGCGCCGGGAAGGGAAAAGTGCACAGGAGCATAGCTGACGCTACCGGCTGTGAAGGTGGTTTCGGCAGGCACTGTTGTTTCGGTGCGGGGGTTGGCCTGGTAAAAAGCCTTGGCGTCATCGTGAGACATGATAATCCGTTCATTCATCGGCATTTGGGTGTTGTAGCGCAACGCCACTGCCTGGCCGATGCATTGGCCATCCATGGCGCCGTTGTCGGCAGCCGGTAGGTAAGGTTTGTTCTCCCAGCCCGTCACCATGTGCTCCGCCTCTTCCCTGCAGTTCAAAACAAAGGTGTAGTCGCTTCTGGAATAAGCGGTGCCGCTGACGCCAGACTTGAAGGAGTAGGCCCCAATCTGTTTTCCGTTGTCTTCGTCATATGGATTGAATTCCTCGGCAGTCAGGGAAACGGTATGGGGGTTATTATCGTCCACTGTGAAGCAGTAATCGCCGAGGAAGCTGTAATCCGCATACACATCGTAGAGGACCACTTCATAGGTGGGGTCGTTCACAACGGTTTGCTCCACCAGGTCGGCGCCGGCGCTGCTCAGGGTGACCACTGCGTCTGTGACAGAAACGTCCCAGGTTCCAGAGGCAGAGACGTTGCCGCCCAGGGAAATTTCGGTGCTCCACTGAGCAAAACCGAAGCACATGGCGCTGACAGCCATGACACCCGCTGTCAGGGCGGCGAGAATTTTGGATCTTTTTTTCACACTATGTACCTCCAAAGGAATTGAAATTGCAAGGAGTCCACGTCAATCTGAACGGAGCAGAACCCGTGGCAATGAACTCTCGGTCGATTAGGATATCCTAACTATGTGACACAGGAAATGCCGCGCCCAAGCTTTCCCTGGAGCCTGCTTCCACTCCGGAGTGTTCAGAGGGGCGGACCGGGTTCCGGGATTACGCAGCAGGATGGGTATGGCCGGCTGTGGGAGCGGCTTCTACCCCGTCCTGCCCATAGGTCAAGTAGACTGTGAAGGACTGGGTGGCGGCTTCGAAGCTTTCGCTGCTGTCCACGGAGATGACAAAGGTCATGGTGCACGATTCGCCCGGCTTCAGGACCTCGTCTTCACCCAATTCCGGCATGTCCACATGATAGATCTCATCCAGCTGGTCCACATCCAGCCTATAGTCCCTCAGGTTGGCATTGGCTGTACCCTGATTGGTCACCGTGACGGAGTACTGAACCCAGGCGCCGGGCAGTGAGAAGGTCGCAGGCCCATAGGTGGCGCTGGTCTTGTCATCGCCGATGACAGCGGGATAGACTGTGTAAGCTTCGCCCTGCTGTATCTCCTCCTTTGCCGCCTGGTAGGTCACCTTCAGGTACTCGTTGTTGGGCTTGACCTGAATGGACGAGGAGCCGCCCCACAACCTTAAAATGGCATATCCCACAACCTTCCCGGCAGAAGCGCCGTCGTCCGTGTTTTGATAGCTCTGGTTTACCAGTCCATTTTGATGGATCGTCACAATGTCTGGATCCGTAATTTTCATCATGAAGGTTGTGGTTTTCTCCGCCTTGATGCCGGAAGCATAGTACCAAGGGGATGCGGAGCCATAGCTGAGGGACAGCCGGTCAGCATATTCGTTCAGCTCGGTTGCATTGAGCCCTTGCTCCGCGCCGTTCACATCGTCAATCTGCAGAACATACCAGTTGTCCATATCCCGGATCGCCAGCTTCACCGGATACACCACGGCATTTCCGGTAGGCGCCACTGTAACCGGGTCGGCGTCCACAGCTGCGCCGGTGCTGAAGCTCGTTACTTCGGCCTTGGATATGCCCACGTCCCACTTGCCGCTGGCCGATACCGTGCCCTGGAGGGCAAGGCTGGTACTCCACTGGGCAAAGCCAAAGCACATGGCTCCGGCAGCCATCACACCGGCCGTCAGCGCAGCCAAAATTCTGGACCTTCTCTTCATCAATCAGTACCTCCGATTATGTAAAATATTTGGTTAGTCTCTTCTAACTTGCTAAGAAAAAGAAAACGCGCCTGGGGATAGAGCTTCTTTGAAATTAGTCAAAACTAACCATAGGCAGTATATCCAACTTTCTCCCAAATGTCAAGCCCTTTTTCTCTTGACTTTTGGAAGCAGGGAGGCTATAGTAAATCCATAATATGTCAAACCGCAGATGGAGAAGTAGTACGGGTGCCTCCGGCCTTCAGAGAGCGGCCCGGATGGTGGAAGGGCTGCAGGCTGTGCATTCTGAATGGGCTCCGGAGGGCGGCCCGAAGGTTCAGTAGGCGCCGACGGCATCCGGCCGTTATCCGGAAAGCTCATGTTGGTGAGCATGTACACAGGTGGCGTATAGACTTTGGTCTTATCCTTTGTAGGATAGGGCCGTTTATTTTTTAACAGGAGGAATTCGTCCATGGAAAAAATCATTCTCACAGGGGACCGGCCCACAGGGCGGCTCCATTTGGGGCATTACGTAGGCTCTCTGAAGCGGCGGGTAGAGCTGCAGAATTCCGGGCAGTACGACAAGGTGTTCATCATGATCGCCGATGCCCAGGCCCTCACCGACAATGCGGACCATCCGGAAAAAATCCGGGAAAATATCATTGAGGTTGCCCTGGACTACCTGTCCTGCGGCCTGGACCCGGCCAAGTCCACCCTGTTCATTCAATCCCAGGTCTCTGAGCTGACGGAGCTCACCTTCTTCTACATGAATCTAGTCACTGTGTCCCGGCTTCAACGGAATCCCACGGTGAAGGCGGAGATCCAGCTGCGGAACTTCGAAGCCAGCATTCCCGTGGGCTTCTTCACGTACCCCATCAGCCAGGCGGCGGACATCACCGCCTTCCGGGCCACGACTGTACCTGTGGGAGAGGATCAGCTGCCTATGCTGGAGCAGGCCCGGGAAATTGTGCGCCGGTTCAATCTGACCTATGGAGAAACCCTGGTGGAGCCGGAGGCCCTGGTGCCCCAGAATCAGGTCTGCTGCCGCCTCCCCGGCACAGACGGCAAGGCCAAGATGAGCAAATCTCTGGGCAACTGCATCTACCTGTCCAACACCGAGGCTGAGGTCAAGCAGAAGGTGATGAACATGTTCACCGATCCCAATCACCTGAAGGTCTCCGATCCCGGCAGTCTGGAGGGCAACGCCGTATTCACTTACCTGGACGCCTTCTGTCAGGACGAACACTTTGCGGCCTTCCTGCCGGAATATGCCAATCTGGACGAGCTGAAGGCCCATTACCAGCGGGGCGGTTTGGGGGATGTGAAGGTCAAAAAATTCCTGAACAGCATCCTTCAGGCGGAGCTGGCGCCCATCCGGGAGCGCAGGGCCCAGTGGCAAAAGGATATCCCCGGCGTCTATGAAATCCTGAAGAAGGGCAGCGAAGTGGCCCGGGCCGAGGCCGCCCAAACCCTGGCAGATGTGAAGCGGGCCATGCGCATCAATTATTTTGAAGACGGCGCACTCATTCAGTCTCAGGTGGAGAAATACAGGTAACGGAAAAGGGGAATCGGACGCATCCGATTCCCCTAAGCATGCTCCGCAGAAACATACCCCAATTCACATCCATCATATACTGCAGGCGGCACAGAAATGATAGGTCAGCACATGCTTTATGATACAACGGCAACGTGAAATCGTCAAGAAATATCCATATAAGCCAGAAACCAATGAAGCTAGCTTTTCTATCCAAGCTGCAAGCTCATCCTTACAGCTGCGAAAATACCTCTCCCAGGCTCCGGTGGAGGACCAGGTTGGCGTAGCCGTCATAGGGCGTTTCATCCCGGTTGATGAGGACCAGGCGGTTGCCGCGGTAGTACTGGATGAGACCGGCGGCAGGATATACCGTGAGGCTGGTGCCACCTACCATCAGCAGGTCTGCCTGACCAATGGCGCAGATGCTGCCGGTCAGCGTCTTCTCGTCCAGGCTCTCCTCATAAAGGACGACATCCGGCTTGACCGTACCCCCACAGGTGCACAGCGGTACCCCCTGGGCATGCTTCACATACTCCGCCGGATAAAATTTTCCACATTTTTCGCAATAATTCCGCAGGACGCTGCCGTGGAGCTCATAGACCCGGCGGCTTCCTGCTTTTTGGTGCAGGCCGTCAATGTTCTGGGTGACTACAGCCAGGAGCTTCCCCTCCTGCTCCCATTGTGCCAGCTTTTGGTGCGTGACATTGGGCTGGAAGCCCAAGGGCAGCATCTTCTCCCGGTAAAACCGAAAAAAGTAGGCTGGATTGGCACGGTAAAAGCTGTGACTGATGATGGTCTCCGGCGGGTACTCAAATTTTTGATGGTACAAGCCATCCACACTGCGAAAGTCGGGAATCCCGGACTCCGTGCTGACGCCAGCCCCTCCAAAGAACACGATGCGGTGACTCTCCTGCACCCATTGGCGCAGAGTTTCCAATGCGTCCATTTAGCCTTCCTCCCCTCGTAACACATAAACCCGTTCTGCCTCATCCATTTCCTCCGTCGGCTGGAATCCAAAGCTCCGGTACAGCTTCACCGCCCTGGTGTTTTCGTCGTCCACGGTGGTATACACATCCCGGCATCCGTACTGGCGCCGGATTTGTTCCACCACCAGCGGGAGCGCCCGGGTCCCATAACCCCGGCCCTGATACCGGACATCGATCATGTACCGGCACAGAAGATACCGGTCCCGCTCCTGCCAGTAGCCGTAGAAAGCAAAGCCCACAGGGGTTTCCCCATCTACCAGCAGGCGACAGTCCCAATTCGGATCATACCGGGCCTGCAGCAGGGAGAAGGCGTTGCTGATGATCCACTTCTCGTCCAGAGGAATCTTCCGTTCCGGGTCTGTAGTCAGAAAAACCGCCTGCTTCCAGTTCTCCCCGGTGACTTCAGTCAATTCCACAGTCCCATCCCTCCTGTTCGATTTCTTCCAGGAGCTTTTTCTCCTGCTTGGTCTCAAAGGTGACTTTCTCAAACATATCCGGCCGCCTGGCCCGGGTCCGGCGCAGAGCCTGCTTTCGCCGCCACCGGGCCACCTTGGCGTGATCCCCGGACAGAAGAATCTCTGGCGCCTGCAGGCCGTGCCAAAGGGCGGGGCGACTGTACTGCGGGTACTCCAAAAGGCCGCCAAAATGGCTCTCGTCCTGGAAGCACTCCGGGTCCGCCAGGACCCCCGGCACCATGCGACACACCGCATCGGTCACCGCCATAGCGGCAATCTCCCCGCCGGTGAGGACGAAGTCTCCCAGGGACAGCTCTTCATCCACACATTCGTCAATGAATCGCTGGTCAATGCCCTCGTAATGGCCGCAAACCAGGACCAGACTCTCCATCTGGCTGAGGCGAATGGCGTCGGCCTGACAAAAGGTGTGGCCGCAGGGGGATAAATAGATGGTATGCACCGGACCTCCCACCTCGTCGCACACATGCTCCCAGCACCGGTACAGAGGGTCGGCCTGCATGATGGCCCCCCGGCCGCCGCCATAGGGGTAGTCATCCACCTGGCATTGCTTGCTGGCGGTGTAGTCCCGGATCTGATGGGCCTCAATGCGGATGAAGCCCCGCTCCTGGGCCCGGCCCAGGATGCTCTCCGACAGCACGTCCCCCAGCGAATCCGGGAACAAGGTCATAATATCAATCCGCATCGGTCTGCATCCCCTCAATGAGCTTGACCCGGACAAAGCCCCGATCCGGGTCCGTCTCCAGCAGGAATTCCTTTACCGCCGGAATCATATAGGTGTGCTCCCCCTGGACCACATACACATCGTTGCCGGGCATGGTCAGGATCTCCCGGATGACGCCGATTTCCCGCTCCCCCTCCAGGACCCGGAGGCCGATCAGGTCGGCGATGAAGTAGGTCCCCTCTTCCAGCTCCACATCCTCCCGGTCCACCTGGACCACGGTGTCCCGCAGGGTCTGGGCAGCCTCTACGGTGTCCACGCCTTGGAGCTTCAGGAGCACACAGGTCTTCTGGACCCGGGCAGATTCCAGGACGTACTCCCTTCCCTTCAGGTACACCCGGTCAAACAGGGTCAGAAACTCCGGCCCATCGGCCCAGGGCAGGACCTTCACCTCGCCCCGGATTCCGTGGGTGGAAACAATCTGTCCGGCATCTAAATACTGCTGCTTCATGTGTCGTTCCTCCTATTTGGCCCAGCCGGGGCCTTAGTTGCCTACGTTTTCACCGGGCAGCTCGGCATTGGCCTGCTGTGTCTGGCCAAAATAAACGTCCATAATCGCCTTGGCCACCCGGGACAGGTTGCCACCCTGAGCGCCCTTCTCCACAAAGACCGCAATGGCAATCTGGGGATCTTCATAGGGCGCGTAGCACACAAAGGAGCCGTTGTCAGAGCCCTGAGAGCTGTGCTGGGCCGTGCCGGTCTTGCCAGCAACCGCCACGGGATAATCCCCCAGATAGGATTTGACTGTGCCCCGGTCGTCGGAGACAGCCATGCGCATGCCGGTGGTATAGGCGTAGTAGGCGTCGTCACAGATGGGGCAGGTGCTGAGGACCTCCGGCTCCGCGCTGGCCACGAGGGTCTGGTAATCCGATGAAATCACCCGGTTCAGGAAGGTCGCCCGGTACCGGACGCCCCGATTGGCCAGGGCCGCAGTGTAGGAGGCCAGCTGAATGGGGGTAAATGCACACTCGGACTGGCCGATGGAAAGCATCAGCGTGTCCGCATCGTACCAGCCGGACCGGCTGGGATCATCGGCATACAGCGCAGCCTTGCTTTCGGCGTTGGCCCGGTGTCCCTGCTCTTCAAAAAGCTCCACCCCGGTTTTCTCCCCCAGGCCCAGGTCCTTGGCCACAGCGTCGATGTCCGGCATACCTGTGCGGATACCGGCTTCATAGAAAAAGTAGTTGCAGGACACAGCCAGCGCCTCTTCCACATTGATGACGCCGTGGGTCTGCTTATAGTTGGTGTAGATGAGGCACTGGGGCGTATAGCCCTCGTCTTCATATTTGGTGTACACACCCTTGTCCTCAATGGTGGTGGACGAGGAGATCTCCCCATCGTTGATGGCGGCAATGGTCACCGCCATTTTAAACACGGAGCCAGGCGCATAGGTGGCCTGAAGAGCCCGGTTGTACAGGGGATCCCATTCCGTCTTCAGCAGCTGGTTAAAATCCTGGGAGTAGGTGGCGGGATTGTAGGTGGGGTAGCTGGCGCAGGCCAGAACCTGGCCGGTTTTCACGTCTATGGCCACCACTGCGCCGCCCTCGGCGTCCTGCCCCTCGTGCTTTTGCCCCAGGCCCTCCTCCCGCAGCTCCAAAATCACCTGCTCCAGGGCAGTCTCGGCGGCAATCTGCATGTTGAGGTCAATGGTGGTCTCCACATTGGCGCCGGCTTTGGGCTCGGTCTGGAAGTACTCCGAAACCACGTTGCCCTCGGTATCTACGGTGGTGAGCTTCACCCCGTCGGTGCCGTGGAGGTACTCCTCGAAGGCAGCCTCGAAGCCGCTCTGGCCCACATAGGCGTCCATGGAGTAGCCCTTATCCTTGTATTCCGGCCACTGTGAGGCTTCAATGAGGCCGAGATTTCCCAAAATATGGGCGGCGTGGGTGGTGGCATACTCCCTTACGGTGGAGGACTCCACCGTAAGGCCCGGTGTATTCAGCTCCAGAATGGCAGACAAATCCTCTGAGGAGACGTCTTCCAACAGGGTATAGGCCGGCAGGCTGGTGAGGTCACTGCGCAGCTCCAGCTCATACCGCAGCCCCACCACCAGGCGTACCTCCCGGTCCTCCCAGTCGTTGGGAATCCGGTAGGCGCTACGGAGCTGCTTCATAAGCTGGGCGGCAGAAATGTCCGAGTCCCACTCCCGATAGCTCAGGAAGTCCTTAAAATACCCCTGCCAGGTGGAGGAGAGCTGGGAGAGGGTGTATTCATAGGGCTTTTCCAAGGTCACCGGAAGGTGCTCCAGATAGGAGATTTCCCGCTCCTGCAGGAGGTTGACCAGCTTCCGCAGGGCTTCGTTGGGATGATCCGAATTGTAAATCACGTAGTTGTTAAACACCAGATTGTAGCTAGCCCGGTTGGTCACCAGCACATTGCCGTTCCGGTCCAGAATTTCCCCACGGGCGGCCGTGACCCGGCTCCAGGTGGTATAGGTGGACTCCAAACTGCTGTTGGGATCGGCGTCCCGAATTTGCAGGCCATACATCCGGAATCCAAACAGGCCCAGCACAGTGGCAAATAGCAGCAAAATCGCCACCGCCCGGTTTCGGCTTACTCTTTCCATGTCTCACCTCCGATTTTCCCCAGGGCCAAAACCAGGGGATATAGGGCGCAGCAGGCCAGGCATGTCCCCAGCCCGCCGCCCAGAGCCTCCATCCACCGTCCGGCAGCAGTGCTCCCCAAAAAGAGGCCCAGGGAAAACATCAGCCCCTGGTGCAGAAGTACACCCGCCCAGGCGCACAGCATCACAGGCCAAAACCGCCGCTGCAAATACCCTCCCCGGAAGGCGGACAGCAACACCCCGGAGCAGGTGACCACCAGCAGGGACACCGGCCCCAGCACCGCCCCGGATAAGCACCGGAACACCCCAGCCAGGAGAGCAAACAGCCCCCCGGACCCCGGCCCCTGGGTCAGGCACACCAGGAGCAAATACCCAGGCACCAAGTCCGGACAGCCCCCCAGGACCTGCACCCGGCTGAACACCACGTCCTGCAGCACTTGGAGAGCCAGATAGACCAAAGAAAATAGAAACCATTTGAGGACCGTTTGCCGCTGCCGGGGGGTGAGAAACAGCTTCCCCATGAGGGTGGTGCCTTCGCCCTGTTCCAATTTGGATAAAAGTCGTTTGTTCATCGAACCCTCCTGAGAGTCGCCCCATGGGGGCGGAACGGGAATCGCTTAAAAGCCCGCTCCGGGGCAGCCCCTTACTCGTTCTGATAACTGGTCAGGATGAACACCTGCTCCATATTCTCAAAATCTGCCGCCGGGGTCAAAAGCGCATACTTGGCCACCCCGGTCTCGTCAAAGCCGGCGTCAGCCACATACCCCAAAATGAGGTCCCGGGGATACAGGGTGGAACCGGCTGTGACCACCGGCTCATTGTTCCGGATCACAGCATCTGTGGGCAGGTAGTCCATCCGGAGCATTCCCTCCGCGCCAGTGGTGTAAGCGCCCTGCACCATACCGGCATAGCCGGAGGAGGCGATGTTGGCGCTCACCTCCAGGGCAGAGTCCAGCACCGTGGTGACTGTGGCCCAGTTGGAGCCCACCGCCGTCACCAGCCCCACCACCTCCCCCTGGGCGGTGATGGCCACCATGTCCTCGGCAATGCCGGAGCCGGAGCCCTTATTGATGGTAAAGGAGCTGGTCCAGTCATTGGAGTCCCAGGTGATGATGTAAGCTGACGCCAGCTGATAGTCCTCCGCCAGCTCCCGCAGGCGCTCATTTTCCCGCTGAAGGCTGTCCGCCGTCCGGGCGTCATCCTCCAGCTCTGCAATCCGGGCCCGCAGCTCCTGGTTCTCCGTCTCCAGGGCCTCATAGCGGAAGATATAGCTATACAGCTTCTGGGCCTGGCGGGTCAGGCCGGTGGCGCCGGCTCGCAGAGGCGTCAGGATGGTCTGGACTACCTTCTGGGGGCCGAAGCCCCCGGTGAGGGCCAAGGCCACAGCCAGGACCACCGTCAGAGCCAGAACCACTTTCGCTTTGGAATTCAAATGTTTCTTCACAGCCCCTCACACCCCCAAAATTCTCACGCCCAGCTTCCGCAGCTGCTGGGCCAGAGCACACAGGGGAAGGCCCATGACGTTGTAAAAATCCCCCTCCAGCCGGGTGACAAACAGCGCCGCCAATCCCTGAATCCCGTAGGCCCCGGCTTTGTCCAGCGGCTCTCCCGTTGCCACATAGGCATCAATTTCTCCCTCGTCCAGGGGGCGGAAGAATATATGGCTCACCTCTGTCTGGGTCAGAACCGTACTGCCCCGGCGGACGGTGAAGCCGGTCATCACCTGATGGTCCCGGCCGGACAGGAGCCGCAGCATCTCCGCCGCTCGCTCCTCCGTCCCGGGCTTTCCCAAAATGCGCCCACCGCAGACCACAATGGTGTCAGCGGCAATCACCACATCCTGGGGGCCCGCCGGTGCGGCCATGGCCTTGGCCCGGCTCACCCGGGCCACCTCCTGAGC
>ENA-UOIV01002759-UOIV01002759.1-human-gut-metagenome-genome-assembly--contig:-C59-NODE-2759-length-11249-cov-28.972932_pt1 | contig 11249 bp, 10 predicted proteins | sample MGYA00242333_ERZ723880 | MGnify/ENA metagenome assembly ERZ723880 | reverse complement strand
CCTCGTCGGCGACATGGACGAGACCTGCGACCTCCTAATAAAGCAGCTGAGCAAAGGAGGCTGAGACATGCTTCATATACCTTATGGACGCGGCTTTTTGGAGTTTGACGCCGGGAATGCTCCCGTACTTCGCTCTCGCGTCAATGAACTGCGCTCTGTTTCAGACGGGCAGGAAATTGTCCGGGCTGCGATGGAGCATCCTATCGGCAGCCCCCGGCTTTCGGAACTCGCACGAGGAAAAAGCAGCTGCGTTATCATAATTTCCGACCACACCCGCCCTGTCCCAAGCAGGGATATTCTGCCCAACATGCTTCGTGAATTGCGCGAGGGCAGCCCCGACATAAGGGTTACGCTCCTTGTTGCTACTGGTTTTCACAGGGCAACAACGGCACAAGAACTCGAAGAAAAGTTAGGCGCGGAGCTGTTGGCTCAGTGCAGGGTCGTGGTACACGACTGCGCTGACGCAGAGTCGAATGTAACTGTCGGAGTTTTGCCTTCTGGTACACCTCTTGTGATCGACCGGCTCGCGGCAGATGCAGAGCTGCTCATAGCCGAGGGCTTCATTGAGCCGCACTTTTTTGCCGGGTTTTCCGGAGGGCGAAAGAGTGTTCTGCCGGGCGTTTGTGACAGGACAACGGTTCTTGGAAATCACAGGGGTGAATTCATAGGCAGTCCTTTTGCACGCACCGGCATACTTGACGGCAATCCGATAAACGCGGACATGGAAGCCGCTGCCAAACTTGTTGGGCTGCAGTTTATAGTAAATGTTATAATCGACGAGCACAAAAAAACCGTTGCTGCCTTTGCCGGCGACTGCATCAAGGCTCATCGTCGTGGATGCGAGTATCTGCGTGCCTTCTGCGAAGTTGCTGCATCACCGGCCGACATAGTCCTTACCTCAAATGGCGGATATCCGCTCGACCAAAACTTTTATCAGTGCGTTAAGGGCATGACTGCGGCAGAGGCCTGCCTCAATGAAAATGGTGTAATTATCATGTGCGCAGAGTGCTCCAGCGGTCACGGCGGCTATGGATTTTACTCCTCGTTGCGTAACTGCGCCTCTCCGGCGGAGCTCTACGCAAGACAGCTTGCCACGCCCTGGGACAGAACAGAGCCAGATCAGTGGGAAAGCCAGATACTATGCCGGATTCTCTCAAAATACAGGACTATTTTTGTAACTCAGCCGGAACTTCGCAGTATGGTTGAAGATATGAAGATGACCTATGCTGCGGATATCCCGTCAGCCTTGGCCCTGGCCAGGAGCTGGGGCAAACAAAGTCTGACTGTTATACCCGATGGTGTCTCTATCTCAATAGTAAACAGCCGCGACAGACAGCAAAGCCGTTAAATAAAAAAGCCCGCCGATGAGGCGGGTCTTTTTATTCATTTCCTTTGAAGTAGTCGCGCGTGGTTTGGGCGTCGTGCTGGATTTGGTCGCGCAGGGCGGTGGTGTCGGGGAAGCGGCGTTCGTCGCGGATGAAGTGGTGGAACTCCACCCTCACGCGGTGGTCGTAGAGGTCGCCGTCGTAGTCGAGGATGTAGCTCTCCACCGAGACGTGGTCGCCGCCGGAGACGGTCGGGCGGACGCCGACGTTGGTCACAGCCATGCGCTCCGTGCCGTCGTCCAGGAACACCTTCGCGGCGTAGACGCCGTGGCGCGGCACCAGCACCCCCGGGGCGAAGCCCATGTTGATGGTCGGCGAGCCCAGCTTGTGGCCGAGCCGGAAGCCGCTGCGCACCGTGTCCACCAGCGAGTGCGGGTGGCCCAGCAGGCGGTTCGCCTCCTCTATGCGCCCCTCCGTCAGCAGCGCGCGGATGCGCGTGGAGCTCACCACCTCGCCGTCTATCCGCACGGCGGAGATGATGTCGCAGCCCAGGCCGTGCTCCGTGCAGTAGGCCGCCAGCCGCGCCGGACGGCCCTCCCCCTTCCAGCCGAAGGAGAAGTCGTAGCCCACGACGTAGTGGCAGGCGCGCATCTCATCCGTGACGGAGTCTATGAACTCCCGCCAGGGCATGTGCATGGTCTTTTCGCTGAAATGGATGAACACCACGCTGTCTATGCCGTAGATGCGGCGGATTATCTCCGCGCGCTCCGCCGGCGAGTTGATGAGCGGCACCTCCACGCCCTTTACCAGCGTGTCCGGGTGCGTGTCGAAGGTTATGACGGTGGGGATGGCCCCCTTCTCCGCGGCGCGGCGCCTGGTCATCTCCATGAGCGCGGCGTGGCCCGCGTGCACCCCGTCAAAGAAGCCGAGGGCTATAACTCTCTTTTTATCAGGCATAAGCTCATACCTCGAAAAAGCTCTTTATCGTCTTTAATGCGCCGCCTTCCGCGCGGCAGAGGGCCAGAAATTCGCCGCTCTCGGCGTAGACCCGGCACTCTCCGGTAAAGTCCGCGTCGAACCTCACGTCCATGCCGTTGCGCAGGGCCTTTTCCGCCCGCGCGTCCTTCAGGAGCACCACCGGGCGGCCCGCGAAGAGCGCGTCCACCGGCATCAGGCAGTTTTCCGCGCCGCGGCGCTCTATCTCCTCAATCGTCAGGGCGTCGCGCACGTCAAAGCCGCCCGCGCGCGTCCGGCGCAGGCCCGACATGCAGGCCCCGCAGCCCAGCGCGCGGCCTATGTCGTCGCAGAGCGTGCGTATGTAGGTGCCCTTGGAGCACTCCACCTCGAGCACGAAGTCCCCGTCACGCTCGCCCGTGCACTCCAGGCGGTATATCGTCACCGGGCGCGGCTTTCGCTCCACCTCGCCGCCCGCGCGGGCGATCTCGTAGAGCTTCTTGCCATTGTGTTTCAAAGCCGAATACATGGGCGGGAGCTGCTCTATCTCCCCGCGGAAGGCCCCGAGCGCGGTCTCGAGCTCCGATAGCGTCGGGCGCTCCGGCGAGGTCGCGAGCACGGCGCCCGTGGTGTCCAGCGTGTCCGTCACGACGCCGGGGCGCAGCAGCGCGGTGTAGGCCTTGTCGTGCCCCTCCGCGAACTCCACGGCCCGCGTCGCGCGGCCCAGGAACACCACCAGCAGCCCCGTCGCCATCGGGTCCAGCGTGCCGGAGTGGCCTATGCGCCGCTGCCCCGTCATGCGCCGGAGCCTCCCGACCACGTCGTGGCTCGTCCAGCCCGCGGGCTTGTCCACGAGCAGTATGCCGCTCATTCCTCCGGCCATTTTTCGTCTATCGCGCGCAGCATCAGCCGCAGCGCCTCCTCAGGCCCGGCCTGGAGCGTGCAGCCCGCCGCCATGGCGTGGCCGCCGCCGCCGTACACCGCGCAGATCTCCGAGACGTTCACGCCCGGCCTGGAGCGGAGCGAGATCTTGCTCTCCCCCGGCTTCGTCTCGCGGATGGTCATGCTCACGAGCGAGCCCTCCGCCTTGCCCGCGAGGCCGGCGAGGTCCTCGCAGTCGTTCTCCACCGCGCCGCACTCGGCCAGCATCTGCAGCGTGACCGTGACGACGGAGATCTTGCCGCCGCGGAAAAACTGCATGCCGCTGAGCATCCGGCCCTCGAGGGCCATCCTCGCGCGGCTCTGGGTGCGGAAAAAGCGGATGTTCAGCGCGGAGTTGTCCGCGCCGAGGTCGATGAGCTCCGCCGCCGCCCTGAGCGTGGCGGCATTGGTGTTCGAGTACTGGAAGCAGCCGGTGTCCGTGCTGACGGCGATGTAGAGCAGCGCCGCCTCCTCGCGGCTGACGGAGCCGCACAGGGCCTTTATCACCTCCAGCACCAGCTCGCCGCAGGAGGACTTCTCCGCCGCGAGGCAGGTGTTCTCCGCGAAGTGGGAGTTGGAGGGGTGGTGGTCCAGAGCAAGGTTCACCGGCGCGGGCGTTCCCTCGGGAAACAGGCCCTCGCCGGCGACGTCGACCGTCACGACGCATGACGGCCGGAACCCCTCCGGCGCGAAATAGGGCGCGATGAAGGGGCGGTAGTTTTCGGTTATCTCGGGATTGGCAAAGCAGTAAGCGGTCTTGCCCTCGCGGCGGAGGGCCGAGCAGAGGGCGGCGCCGGAGCCCAGCGTGTCCCCGTCCGGGCGGCGGTGGCTGATGAGCAGATAGCCGTCGTGTCCGGCCAGGTAGGCCGCGCATTCATTCGCCCTCAGGTCCATCGCTGTCCTCCCTGCCCGTGTCCAGCTCCTCTATGAGCTTGCTGATGTGGGCGCCGTATTCTATGGAGTGGTCGAGCTCGAAGACGAGCTCCGGCGTGTAGCGCAGCGAGAGCGCCGCGCCCAGCTCGCGCCGCAGCCAGGGGCCGCAGCTCTTGAGCCCGCGTTTGAACTCGCGCTCGTCCAGCTCGCCGAGGACGGAGAGCCAGACCTTGGCATACCTGAGGTCGCCCGTGGTCTCCACCCTCGTGACGCTTATCATCCCCTGCTGCACCCGCGGGTCCTTGACCTGGCGCAGCAGGCTCGACAGGACGCGCTGTATGTCGTCGTTCGTCCTGCCTATGCGGTTAGATGTTGACATATTAACCCTCTATCTGTTTCATGACGTAGGCTTCGATGATGTCGCCCTCGCGCTCGTCGTTGAACTTTTCTATCTGGATGCCGCACTCGTAGCCGGCGGCGACTTCCTTCACGTCGTCCTTGAAGCGGCGCAGGGAGGCCATCTCGCCCTCGAAAATGACTATGCCGTCGCGCACGACGCGGACGGAGCAGCCGCGCTGGACCTTGCCGTCGAGCACGTAGCAGCCGCAGACGGTGCCGACCTTGCTGACCTTGTAGAGCTGGCGGATCTCGACGTGGGCGATGACCTGCTCTTCGAACTTCGGGGCCAGCATGCCCTTCATGGCGGCCTCGATCTCGTTTATGCAGTCGTAGATGACGCGGTACATGCGCATCTCGACGTTCGCCCTCGCGGCGTAGTCGCGCGCGGCGTTGTCCGGACGCACGTTGAAGCCGACGATGATGGCGCCGGAGGTGGCGGCCAGCATGACGTCCGACTCCGAGATCGCGCCGACGCCGGAGTGGATGACGCGCACGCGGACCTCGTCGTTGGAGAGCTTCTCCAGCGAGGTCTTGACGGCCTCGGCGCTGCCCTGGACGTCCGCCTTGACGATGATGTTGAAGTCCTTTATCTCGCCCTGCTGGATGCGCGCGAACAGGTCGTCGAGCGTGACCTTCTTGGCGACGCCGAGGGTCTTGTCCTTGGCCTGCTGCTTGCGCTCCTCCACCAGCTCGCGGGCCATGCGCTCGTCGGCGACGGCGTTGAAGGTGTCGCCCGCGCCGGGGACCTCGTTCATGCCGGCGATCTCCACGGGGGTGGAGGGCCCGGCCTCGGTGACGCGCTGGCCCTTGTCGTTCACCATGGTGCGCACGCGGCCCACGGCCGTGCCCGCGATGATGATGTCGCCCTGGTGCAGCGTGCCGTTCTGGACGAGGACGGTCATGATCGGGCCGCGGCCCTTGTCGAGCCTCGCCTCGATGACCGCGCCCTTGGCCGCGCGGTTCGGGTTCGCCTTGAGCTCGAGCACCTCGGCCAGGACGACCAGGTTCTCCAGCAGGTTGTCTATGCCCTCGCCGGTCTTGGCGGAGATTGGGCAGACGATGGTGTCGCCGCCCCACTCCTCGCTGACGAGGTCGTACTCAGTGAGCTGCTGCTTTACGCGCTCCGGGTTCGCGCCGGGCATATCCATCTTGTTTATGGCCACGACGATGGGGATGTTCGCGGCCTTGGCGTGGTTGATGGACTCTATGGTCTGCGGCATGATGCCGTCGTTGGCCGCGACGACGAGGATGGCGATGTCCGTGACGGAGGCGCCGCGGGCGCGCATGGAGGTGAAGGCCTCGTGGCCCGGGGTGTCCAGGAAGGTGATGGGGCTGCCCTTGACGTTGACCGTGTACGCGCCGATGTGCTGCGTGATGCCGCCCGCCTCGCCCGCGGCGACGTTCGCCTTGCGGATATAGTCCAGGAGGCTGGTCTTGCCGTGGTCGACGTGGCCCATGACGACGACGACCGGCGCGCGGGGGACGAGGTCCTCCGGCTTATCCTCGCTGTCGTCTATGAGCTTCTCCTCGACGGTGACGACGACCTCGTGCTCGACCTTGCAGCCGAGCTCCATGGCGACGAGGGCCGCGGTGTCGTAGTCTATTATGTCCGAGAGCGAGGCCATTACGCCGTTCTTGATGAGGGCGCGGACGACCTCGGCGCCCGTCTTTTTCATTCTGGAGGCTAGCTCGCCCACGCCGATGGTGTCGGGGATCTGGACCTTGAGCTGGGCCTTCTTGGCTATCTCGAACTGGAGCTTCTGCATGCGCTCGCGCTCCTCGGCGCGGCGCTTGGCGCTGGCGGCGGCCTGCTGCTGGCGCTGCTTCTGCTTGTTCTGGAACTTCTCCTTGCCGCGCTTGACGTTGTCGCCCGCGTGCGCGCCGGCGAGGCGGTCGAAGCGCTCGTCATACTTGCCGAGGTTCACATTGCCGCCGCCGCGCGTGTCTATGACGCGCTTCTCGGGCACCTGGCGCGGGACGTGGGGCTTTGCCTCCTTGGCCGGCGCGCTCTGCTTGGCGCTCTGCTGCGGCTGGGCGCTCTGCTGGGCCTGCGGCTGCTGGGGCTTTGCCTGCTGCGGCTGCGCGCTCTGCTGGGGCTTTGCCTGGCTCTGGGCCTGGGGCTGCGGCTCCGGCTCCGGCTTCTTCGCCGCCGGCTTCGCCTCCGGGACCTTGAAGAGGTCCTCCATCGTCGCGCACTGGTTGTGCTGCGTCAGATACTCGAAAACAAGGGAGAGCTCCGAATCCTCCAGCACCTGCATATGGTTCTTGGGCGCGGTGGCGTATTTGGTGAGGATCTCCGCTATGGCCTTTGAGGTCATGCCGAAGTCCTTTGCCAGCTCATGCACCCTGTACTTATCAAAACTACTCATGGTGTTCCCTCCCCGGTTTCCTTTTTGGCCCTGCGGCCTTGCGTCTCGCGGCCTTGTCGGCGCGGCGCTCCATCTCTTCGGCCAGCTGCCCGTATTCGTCCGGCGCGGCCTCGGCCAGCGCCGCGAGGAACGCGGACGAGAGCCCGAAGTCCGTGCACGCCGCCATGCTGCAGCCGGTCTTGCCCAGCAGCTGCGAGAGCTGCGCCTTGTCATACGGCAGCGGCACCAGCAGCGTCCGGTGCCCGTAGAGATAGCCCTCCGCGCGCTTTCGCGCGTTTTCGGAGGCGTCCGCCGCCAGGAGCAGCAGCCGCGCCCGCCCGGCTCTCACCGCGGCGCCCGTGGCCGTCTCGCCCAGGTCTATTTTGCCGGCCCTTCGCATCAGGCCGAGATAATTAAGAGCTCTGTCCGTCTTGCGTCTCCTCCAGAAGGCCCGCGAGCCTCTCCATAACTTCGTCCGGTATTTTGACCTCGAGCGCCCGGTCGAGCGCGCGGGTCTTTACCGCCTTTTTGAAGCAGTCCGGGTTCGGGCACACGTAGGCGCCCCGGCCCGGCAGCTTGCCGCGCGCGTCGAAGGCGACCTCGCCCTCCGGCGAGCGCACAACGCGCAGCAGCTCCCGCTTCGGCTTCATCTCGCGGCAGCCAAGGCACTGCCGCATGGGTATTTTCTTCTGCACGGCGCCGCGCCTCCTTCAAATCGCCGGGCTCAGGCCTCGGCGTCGGACTTGATGTCTATCTTGTAGCCCGTCAGCTTGGCGGCGAGGCGGGCGTTCTGGCCCTCCTTGCCTATGGCCAGCGAGAGCTGGCTCTCCGGGACCACGACGCGGCAGCTCTTGCCCTCGTCGAGCAGCGTCACGCTCAGGACCTCGGCCGGAGCCAGGGCCGCGGCGACGTACTCCTCGGGCGACTCGCTGTACTTGACTATGTCTATCTTCTCGCCGCCGAGCTCTTCGACGATGCTGGCGACGCGGCCGCCGCGCGGGCCGACGCAGGCGCCGATGGGGTCCACCGCCGGGTCGTCGCTCCAGACGGCCATCTTCGTGCGGCTGCCCGCCTCGCGGGCGATGGACTTTATCTCCACGGTGCCGTCGAAGATCTCGGGCACCTCGAGCTCGAAGAGGCGCTTCACCAGGCCGGGGTGCGTCCTCGAGATGAGCACCTGCGGGCCGCGGGTGGACTTGCGGACCTCCACGACGTAGACCTTGATGCGGTCGCCCTCGTGCAGCTCCTCGCCCTTTATCCGCTCGCTGGCGGAGAGCATGGCCTCCGTGAACTCGGAGTTGGAGCTTATCTTGATGGACACCCCGCCCGTGCGCGGCTCTATGCGGGAGACCACGCCGGTGAGTATCTCGTGCTCCTTGGACGTGAACTCGTCGTAGATGATGCTGCGCTCGGCCTCGCGGATGCCCTGGATGATGACCTGCTTTGCGGCCTGGGCGGCGATGCGGCCGAATTTCTTCGTCTCCACGGGGATGGCGATGACGTCGCCTATCTTCGCCTTCTTGGAGAACTTGTGCGCGTTCTCGAGGTCGATCTCCTCAGTGGGCTCCTCCACCTCGGCGACGACGGTCTTGTTGATGACCAGCTCTATGCGCTTTTTGTCCTCGTCGAGTATGACCTCCACGTTCTCGCCGTACTCCGGGTTGTCCTTGCGGAAGGCGGCAAGCATGGCCTGCTGGATCTTTTCGTACATGTACTCGCGGGGAATGCCCTTTTCCTTTTCAATGTCCTCCACCGCGGCGAAGAATTCTGCGTTCATCTTTAAAGCGCCCCTTCTGTCATATCGTCACGCTCAGCCGCACCTGGGCGACCTGCGCTTTTTGGTAAGTCTTTTCCGCGCCGTTTATCTCTATGGTGACGGCGCCGTCCGCATAGCCGCGGAGCGTGCCCGTGTGCGCCTTTGCGCCCTCCACGGGCTGATAGTGCCGGACCTCGACCTGCGAGCCCAGGAACTTTTCAAAGTCCCGCGGCCGCTTGAGCTCCCGCTCCACGCCCGCCGACGAGACCTCGAAGATGTAGCTCGTCGGGATGGGGTCCGCCTCGTCCAGCACCGGGTCCAGCGCGCGGGACACCGCCTCGCAGTCGTCTATCGAGACGCCGCCGGCCTTGTCTATATACACCCTCAGGTACCAGGCCCCGGCCTCCTTGACATATTCGACGTCCCAGATCTCGCAGCCCTCGGCCTCCACGACCGGCTGCGCCAGAGCCAGGACGGTATCCGTGATCTTGCTCATCGCGCGCTCCTTTGCCACATTCTGACAGTTTATTTTATTCCAACAAAAAGAGTGGGCGGGACCCACTCAAACGAAAACTACATAACTAACATTAGTATATTACCATATACCCGCTTTCAATGCAAGCATTTTTTCTCCGCAAAAGGAGGGCCGCGCGGAGGTATCCGCGCGGCCAAAAAGAGGATCATGAAATGAAAAAGAAGAAACCCTTGCTTGCAGGACCTATAATAGCGGATAAATGTTACCGAAACAATCGCAGTCTTGTTACAGAAAGATTAAGTTTATGAAAAGCGGGCCCGGAATATGCCTTCCGGGCCCGCTGCGGATAAATTTTACAGCGCGTTGGAGCGGTTCACGAGGACGGAGAGGTCGACGTACTCCTCGGGCGCGGACTCCTTCTCCTCGTCCGTCTCGGAGACGAAGTTCCGGTAGACGGACAGGCCGGAGCCGGCGGGGATGAGCTTGCCGATGATGACGTTCTCCTTGAGGCCGACGAGGTGGTCGACCTTGCCCTTGATGGCGGCCTCGGTGAGGACCTTGGTCGTCTCCTGGAAGGAGGCGGCGGAGAGGAAGCTCTCGGTCGCGAGGGAGGCCTTGGTGATGCCCATGAGCAGCTGGGTGTAGGTGGCCTCACGCAGCGGCTCACCGCTCTCGGAGAGCTCGCCGGCCTGGGTGCGGGCGGCTATCTCCTCGTTGGCGGTGCGCAGCTCGGAGATGTCCACGGTGGCGCCGGAGAGGAACTTGGTGTCGCCCGCGTCCTCTATGCGCACCTTGCGCATCATCTGGCGCACGATGACCTCGATGTGCTTGTCGTTGATATCGACGCCCTGCTGGCGGTAGACCTTCTGGACCTCCTGGACGAGGTAGTTGCGGACGCCGGGGCGGCCGAACTCGTCGTCGTCTATGCCGCGGATGCGCAGCACGTCGTGCGGGTTGAGCGCGCCGGCGGTGAGCTCCTGGCCCTTGTCCACGTGCGCGCCCGCGGTGACGAGGATGCCCGCGGAATAGGGCACGGTGTAGACGCGGGTGTCGCCGTCGGCCTCGTTGGTGACCGTGATGGCGAAGATGGAGTTCTTGCGCGTCTCCTCGATGGAGACGGTGCCGGAGATCTCGCTGAGGACGGCCATTTTCTTGGGCTTGCGGGCCTCGAACAGCTCCTCGACACGGGGCAGGCCCTGGGTGATGTCGTCGCCCGCGATGCCGCCGGTGTGGAAGGTACGCATCGTGAGCTGGGTGCCGGGCTCGCCGATGGACTGGGCCGCGATGACGCCGACGGCCTCGCCCGGGTTGACCGGCTGGCCGACGGCCAGGTTGATGCCGTAGCACCTGGCGCAGACGCCGCTCTTGGCCTTGCAGGCCAGGACGCTGCGGATGAGGACCCTGTCGATGCCGTGGGCACTGAGCACCTCGGCGTCGGCGGGCATGAGCATGTGGTCGGTGTCGAAGAGGATCTCGCCGGTGGCGGGGTCGGTGACGGGCACGGCGGGGTAGCGGCCGTGGATGCTGACGGCCAGGGACTGGACCTCCTGGCCCTTCTCATAGATGGCGGTGGCCCAGACGCCCTCGGTGGTGCCGCAGTCGTCCTCGCGGATGATGACGTCCTGGGAGACGTCGACCAGGCGGCGGGTCAGGTAGCCGGAGTCCGCGGTACGCAGGGCGGTATCGGCCAGGCCCTTGCGGGCGCCTCGGCTGGAGATGAAGTACTCCAGGACGGACAGGCCCTCGCGGAAGTTCGCCTTGATGGGGATCTCGATGGTCTTGCCTGCGGTGTTGGCCATCAGGCCGCGCATGCCGGCCAGCTGGCGGATCTGGTTCATGGAGCCTCGGGCGCCGGAGTTTGCCATCATGTAGATGGGGTTGTACTCGTCGAGGCAGTTCTGCAGCGCGCCGGTGACGTCCTTCGTCGTCTGCTCCCACTCGTCGACGACCAGGCGGTAGCGCTCGTCGTTGGTGATGAAGCCGCGGCGGTACTGCTTTTCGATGTCGAGGACCTTGTTCTCGGTGGCCTCGATGAGGGTCTTTTTCGCGTCGGGGACGGTCATGTCCGCGATGGATATCGTGATGGCGCCCTTGGTGGAGTACTTGAAGCCGAGAGCCTTGATGTTGTCGAGCACCTCGGCGGAGATGGTGAAGCCGTACTTCTGGATGCAGCGGTCGATGATGTCGCCCAGCTGCTT
>ENA-UOIV01002757-UOIV01002757.1-human-gut-metagenome-genome-assembly--contig:-C59-NODE-2757-length-11258-cov-12.903687_pt1 | contig 11258 bp, 11 predicted proteins | sample MGYA00242333_ERZ723880 | MGnify/ENA metagenome assembly ERZ723880 | reverse complement strand
CCTATAAAGCACCCCGAAGGGGCGCGAACAAAAGCCCTCCGCCCGCTGGGCGGAAAAGCCTGAGGGATCGCCGTCGGTCGACCACCGACAAACTGTGCCGCTCGATGAGCGGCAAATCTAAAACCGCCCGCCGGGCGGGACCCGGCAATCTCCGCCGCCGAAGGCGGCACCTATAAAGCACCCCGAAGGGGCGCGAACAAATGCTCTCCCGCCCGCTGGGCGGAAAAGCCTAAGGGGTCGCCGTCGGCCGGCCACCGACAAGCTCCGCCGCTCGCCGAGCGGAAAATCTAAGACTTTTCAGTTTGCACCGCAAGCTGTTCCCCGTCCGAAGTGACGACGACGGTGCCGTTGCGGTCGGTGCGGTAAAGGGTGACGCCGCGCTTTTCGAGCCGTTCGAGCACCTCCGGATTCGGATGCCCATAGGTGTTGTCCCAGCCGACGCAGCAGACCGCGACCTCCGGGTCGACGGCGTTCAGCCACTTCTCCTGCGAGGAGGTGTCGCTCCCATGATGCCCGAGCTTAAGCACATCGGCGGAAAGGCCGTCGCCATAGGTCTTGACGAGATCGTTTTCACTCTGCCTGCTGGCGTCGCCGGTGAAGAGGAAGGAGGTCTCGCCGAAGTCGAGACGGCAGACGACGGAATTTTCATTGAGGTCGTCGCGGTATTCGTCCATCGGCCCGAGGATGGTGAGCATCGCGCCGCCGCCGAGGTCATATTTGATACCCGGCTGCGCCTTGGCGACCTTCAAATCCTTGTCGGCGATCTCGTCGAGCAGGCGTTCGTAGGTTTTGGAGGTCGGGGTCAGCGATCTCGGCACCTCCGCGAAAAGGACCTTGCCGATCTCGAACTGGTTTACCACGTCCGCCATGCCGCCGATGTGGTCGGCGTGAGGATGGGTGGCGATCAGCAGGTCGATACGCTCAACGCCCTGCGCCTTGAGGTAGGCGGTGACCGCATCCCCGCCGCCCACGTCGCCCGCGTCGATCAGCACATTTTGTTCGGGCGTCTGGATGAGCTCGCAGTCGGCCTGCCCCACGTCGACATAGTGGACGGCGAGCTCCCCCTCCGCCCGCGTGACCGCCGCGGGGGAAAGCCCGGCCTTTTCATAGAGGCCGCCAAGCCCGTTCATCACGTCGTCCGTGCCGGGCAGCGGCAGGCCGCTTCCGAGCGCCTCGTTGAGAAGGATCAGGACGAAGAGCGCCGCCAGCACCGCAAGGGCGCTGAACAGGACCTGTTTCAAGGGCAGCGGCCTGCGCTTTTTCCGGCGGGTCCGGCTCATTGGTTCCCCTCCGGCTGATCCTCGTCAAAGACGAGAAGGTCGTTGGGCGTACAGCCGAAAATGACGCACAGGCTCTCAAGAACTTCGTAACGGATGGATTTCGTCTCGTTGTTGAGCATCCGATTCAGGTTTTGTCCGCTCATTCCCAACTGCTTATTGAGCCAATATTTTGTTTTGCCGATCTCCTGGAGCTTTTCCAACGCGGCTAAGCGTAACATACTGAAGCCTCCATGCCATATGTTTTAATATGATGCTAAAACATATGGTATGTATGCATAAAGACTATTGCATTGCACAATGGATACATGCTATCATATGCATAGAAAGACTTCTTCCCACACATGGCAAAGGAACGGGGGCCCCGCTATGCGGGACCCCCGTTCCGTTATCCATTGTCCAATCGGACGATTCGGTTTGCCATCTGTTTGCGAACCCGCTGGTAGAGCGCTTCGGCGCGGCCGAAGGGCACGCCGAGATATTCGGGCACGCCGCGCAGGCCCATGGAGACGGCGGAACCCACCATGCCGCAGACGGCGGCTTCCAGAAGCGGCCTCCCGCGCAGCAGGTTGATACAGAAGCTCCCGCAGAAGCTGTCGCCCGCGCCGGTGACGTCGATAATTTCATCGTCCCGCGCGCAGGGCGGCACCAGATAGAAGGCGTCCTCCTCCCTGACATGGAGGACGGCGCCCTTCCCGCCCATCTTGAGGACGACGATTTTCGGCCCCATGGCGGCGAGCCTGCGGAGATAGGGCATGTAGTTTTCGACCGGCTGCCCGTAGGGGATCTCCCAGAACTTGGTGAACTCGTCCTCACTCGGGGTGACGACCGTCACCTTTTTGAGGATCTGCTCCCACAGGCCGATATGCCGCTGGAAAAACCACTCGTAATGCGGGTCGAGCTGGACGACGCGTCCCTCCGGCAGGGCGTTCAGCAGGGCGAGGACCTCCCCGGGGGGGAGCGGGGCGATATGGAAGCCCCCGGCGTCGAGGTAGCGGGGCGGGATGTCCCCGGGGGCGGGCGCCGCCTCCATGCGGTTGGCGGAATCGTGGTGCTTGACCCAGTGGCGGTAGCCGTCGAGGTCGTAGAGCAGCCACAGCTTGATGCCCTCCCCCTCCATCACCCGCACCCCCTCGATGTCGAGGCCGGGATGTCGGGCCAGCGGTTCGAGCAGGGCGGGGGACATGGCGGAGGCCCGCCGCGTGACGAGCCCGACTTCCCCGTCCTTCGCCCAGTAGGACGCCCCGGCGGCGGCGTTCATGCCGCCGCCGCCCAGATATCCGAGCTGGAGCCTGCCGTCATAGGTGACGATAAAATCGCGGGTGGTGTGTCCGAACACCGCCAGTTCGATCCTTCCTGCCATGATGACTCCTCATCCGCAGGCGGGGGAGCCGCGTCCGCCCGCCCGCGTTCTTCCACACGTATTTTCAGAGTTCTCCCGCCGAAAGCGCGGCGAGCGCCTTGGCGATTTCGCTTGCAAGGCGGACGTTGTTGTAAACCAGCTGGATGTTGGTGTCGAGGCTGCGCCCCCCGGTGATCTGCTTGACCCGGTCGAGCAGGAAGGGGGTGGAATCCTTGCCGTGGATGCCCTTCTCCTCAGCCTCCCGGACGGCCTGTTCGATGACCGGGTTGATCTCCTCCTGCGGGATTTCATACTGCCTGGGTACGGGGTTGCAGACCAGCATGCCGTTGGAGAGCCCCATCTCCTGCTGGAGGTGGAAGATCCGGGCGATGTCGGCGGGGTCGTCCAGCCGGTAATCCGGGCTGTACGGGCTTTGGGAGGAATAGAAGGCGGGCAGGCGGTCGGAGCGGTAACTGACGACCGGGACGCCCTTCGTCTCGAGGTATTCGAGGGTGAGCGGGATGTCGAGGATGGCCTTGGGCCCCGCGCAGACGGTCAGCACGGGCGTGCGCGCGATTTCATCGAGGTCGGCGGAGATATCGAAGGATTCCGGCGCGCCGCGGTGGACGCCGCCGAGCCCGCCGGTCGCAAAGATGCGGATGCCCGCCAGATGCGCGATGATCGAGGTCGCCGCGCTGGTGGTCGCGCCGTCCAGCCCGAGGGCGACGGCCGCGCCCATGTCCCGCCGGGAGAGCTTGCGGACCGCGAGGCCGGCCTTGCCCATATAGGTGATCTCATCGCGGTTCATGCCGACGATGATCTCCCCGTGGATGACGCCGATGGTCGCGGGGACGACGCCCTTTTCCCGGATGATCCGGTCCACCTCGAGGGCGGTCTCGACGTTTTGCGGGTAGGGCATGCCGTGGGAGATGATGGTGCTTTCCAGCGCCACCACCGGCCTGTTTTCGGCAAGTGCCGCCTCGACCTCCGGGGAAATCCGCAGATAGGTTTTTTTCATGTGCTTATGGTCCTTTCCTGGTTTGATGATTTCACTGGCCGGAAGCCGCCGCCCGGAATCGTGCGCGGAGCCGCGGTAGCCTCTGTACAGTGATGATGACAATGACAATCCCCATGAGGATTTTGGCCATGGCCTTGGGGACGCCGCCGAACATCTCGATCGCGATGGACCCGCTCGTCATCGCCCCCATAAAGAAGGCGGAGAGGGGCACGAGCGCGGGATTCCCGCCCGCGAGCAGGGAGACGACGATGCCGTCGAAGCCCACGTCGGGGGAGAAATCGATCATGAACCGCCCGTAATTCCCGAGGATTTCGACCGCGCCGCCCAGCCCCGCGATGGCGCCGCTGACGGCGTAGACGAGCATCTGCCGGCCGCCGACCCGCAGGCCGGAAAACTCGGCGAACCGTTCGTTCGCGCCGATGACCCGGCACTCGTAGCCGATGACGCTCTTCGCGTCGAAAAAGGCGATGACCGCCACCGCGATGAGCGCGATCAGGATCCCGGTGGTGACGTTGGTGCCGCCGATCAGCACGGTCAGGCGGGAGCCCTCCGGGATGTAGGCGGTCGAGCCGCTCTCCCCGAGGGTGCCCGGCTCGTAATAGGGATATCGCACGAGATATTCGGTGAAGAGGGTGGCCACGTAGTTGAGCATGAGCGTGACCACCACGATGCTCGCCCCGAAGCGGATGCTGATGGAGCCGGCGAGCACCGACCAGAGCATCCCGGCGGCCATTCCGGCCAGCATGGCGAGAGGAAGGACCACAAGGCGGGGCGCGCCTGGCAGGGCGAGGCCCACCGCCGTGGCGGCGAAGGCGCCCAGGTAGAGCTGGCCGGCCGCGCCGATGTTGAAGATGCCGCACCGGGAGGAGACCGCGAAGGCGAGCCCGGTGAAGACGAGCGGGGTGGCCCAGCGCAGCGAGCGCGCCAGGTTGTAGACGCCGCCGAACGCGCCCTTGAAGAGGGCGGAATAGATGGTGGCGGGGCTTTTGCCGCTGGCGAGCAGCACCAGCGTGTTGAGCGCGAAGGCGCACAGCAGGATGAGCAGGATGCGCGCGAGCCCCCGGAAAAACCGTACCGCTTTTTGATTCATCCCTCCGCCTCCTCGCTTTCCGTGATGCCGAACATCATCCGCCCGAGCTTGTGCTCGTCCGCCTCGGCGCGCAGCAGCTCGCCGGTCTTCCTGCCGCCGTACATGACCATGATCCGGTCGCTGAGCTCCATGACCTCGTCGAGGTCGGCGGAGATGAGCAGCACGGCGTTGCCCGCGTCGCGCATCTCCATGAGCATCCTGCGGATGTACTCCGACGCGCCGATGTCCACCCCGCGGGTCGGCTGGCAGGCGATGATGACGCGGGGCTTCTTGGAGAGCTCGCGCGCCACGACCACCTTCTGCATGTTGCCGCCCGAAAGGTTTTTGCAGGCCTCCTCGGGGGAGGACGCCTTGATCTGATAGTCCGCGATGAGTTTTCGGCTGACCGTCTGCGCCGCCCTCCAGTCTATGACCCCGTGCTTCGAGACGGGCGGACCGTTCCGGATGCTGAGGACGAGGTTGTCGGTGAGGGAGAAGTCAAGGATGAGCCCCTCCTTGACGCGGTCCTGCGGGATGTGCGCGAGCCCCCGTTCAAACCGTTTGCCGACCGGCATGCGGGTGATCTCCTCCCCCTGCATTTCGATGCGGCCCGCAGCGGGGCGGCGGACCCCGATGACCGCCTCGGCCAGCTCGGTCTGCCCGTTGCCCTCCACGCCCGCCACGCCGAGGATCTCCCCCATGCGCAGCTCGAAGGAGAGTCCCCGCACCTCCAACGTGCCGCGGTCCCCGGGGACCGCGAGGTCCTCGACCGAGAGCGCGACCGGCCCCCGGTCGGTATCCTTGGGCTCGAGCCCCCGGATCTCCCGCCCGATCATCATCTGGGCGAGAAGGCGGGGGGTCACGTCGGATTTGTTCACCGTGTCGACCGACCTCCCCGCCCGCAGGACGGTGATCCGGTCGGAGATCTCCATCACCTCCCGCAGCTTGTGGGAGATGAAGATGACGGTGTGCCCGGCCTGCGAGAGCTTGCGGACGGTGTGGAAGAGCTCCTCGCTCTCCTGCGGGGTGAGCACCGCGGTGGGCTCGTCGAGGATGAGGATTTTCGCCCCGCGGTAGAGCGTCTTGACGATCTCGATCCGCTGCATCAGCCCGACGGTGAGGCTGCTCACCGGCGCGTCCAGCGGGAGGTCGACGTCGAAGTCCCGCCTGATCGCCTCGAGGTGGCGTTCCATCTCGCGGGGCTTCCACAGCACCCGCTGCCCGGGCGGCCGGTGCCCGAGCACGATATTTTCCGCGACGGTCAGGGAGGGGGAGAGCATGAAATGCTGGTGCACCATCCCGATGCCGTTGGCGATGGCGTCCTTGGGGCTGCGCAGCACGAGCGGCTTCCCGCCGAGGCGGATCTCCCCCTCGTCGGGGCGCAGAAGCCCGTAGAGGATATTCATGAGGGTGCTCTTTCCCGCGCCGTTTTCACCGATCAGCGAATGGACCTCGCCCTTTTTCACGCCGAAATGGATGTGGTCGTTGGCGAGCGTCGCGCCGAACCGCTTGGTGATGTCGGAGAGCTCCAGATCGTATTCAGGATTCATCAAAGTCACCTGCCGCATCCCGGTTGCGTGGAACCGGCCGCGCCCAGAGGGCGCGGGCCGGTCCACTGGTGTGTCATTTCTGGATGTTGCGCTCGACCGTCAGCTCGCCGGCCTTGATCTTTTCGGAGACGGCTTCCACGTCGGCAACGCCCTCGTCAAAGGCGGACTTGTCCTCCGCGCTGAGGTGCTCGGAGATGAGCGGGCTCACGGTGATGCCGATGCCGCCCTCCGCCAGCGTGGAGAAGTGGGTGCCGGGGGAGAAGCTGCCGTTGGCGAATTCACTGACCACCGAGTACATGGCGGGGCCGAACTGGGTCATCGTGTCGGCCAGCACGACCGCGGGGGATATCTCGTTGTGGGGGGAGGAGTCGCCGATGATGAAGACGCCCTTCTCCTCGCCCGCCTCGATGACGCCCATCGCGGTGGCGGCGCAGTCGGTGATGATCAGGTCGCAGCCCTGGTCGATCAGGCTGATGGCGGCCTCCTTGCCCTTGGCGGGGTCGTCGAACGAGTTCGCGTTGGAGAGGAGCACGTCAAAGTCGGGGTTGACCGATTTTCCGCCCGCCTTGAAGGCGTTGTAGTTGGCGATCAGCGCGCTCTGCTCGGCGCCGATGACGTGCCCGGCCTGGTTGACCTTGGTCATGTGGCCGGCGAGGACGCCGCACAGGTAGTAGCCCTCCCAGGTGGCGAAGTCGACGCAGACGACGTTGTCCATCTCGATCTCCTCGAGCGGGAAGACCATGCAGAATTTGGTGTCGGGAAACTCGGGGGCCACGGCCTTGAGCGCCTCCACCATGGTGGGCATGGCGCAGATGATCATGTCGACCCCCTCGCGCGCGAAGGTGCGGACGACCTCCTCGTGCTGGGAGGGCTCGAGCGCCTCGTAGATGGAGGTTTCGAGGCCGAACTCCCCGGCAGCCTTCTCAAGATTCTGCTTGAGGCTGTCCATCGGCCCGGAGTCGCCGAGACTCTGGGGGATCACCATGACGACGCGGCGTCCGCCGGAAGCGGGGGCGGGTTCCTGGGAGGCGGCCGGGGCGGCCTGCGTGCCGCTGTCGGGAGCGGGGGAGGCGGCCGGACTGCCGCCGCAGCCTGCCAGCAGGGAAAGGGACAGGGTCAAAACGAGCATGAGAGCGAGAGCCTTTTTCATGAGATTCCCTCCTTATTCATCGTCAGAATTTGGTGTTCCCGGCGTCCACGTTGATCGACTGGCCGCGGATCATCGCGGCGGCGGGCGTGCAGAGGAAGGCGACGACCCGGCCGACCTCGACCGGCTGGATCAGCCTGCCGAGCTGGGGCGGGCCCCAGGTCCTTTCGCAGTCGGCGACGGTCACCCTGCCGCCCGTCTGCTGCTCGGTGGCGGCCATGCAGGCCCGGAGCATGGCGGTGTCCACCGCGCCCGGGCAGACCGCGTTGACGTTGATGCCCAGCGGGGCGAAGTTGGAGGCCATGCACTGGGTCATGTTGCTGACCGCCGCCTTGGAGGCGCAGTAGTGCACCTGGTCGTCGTAGGTGACCTTGGCGCCGTTGGAGGAGAGGTTGACGACGTTGCCGCCCTTTCCCGCCCGGCGCAGCCCGTCCGCGAAGAGCTGGGTCATCCGGAAGAGCCCCTTGACGTTGACGCCCAGAATGAAATCCCAGTCCTTGTCCCCGATCTCGAAGATATCCTGCATCAGCGTGACGCCCGCGTTGTTCACGAGGATGTCTGGCACGCCGAGGACCTGGCGCGCGCGTTCCAGCGAGTCCCGCACGGTGTCGGGCTTGGTCACGTCGCAGTAGCTGGCGGCGGCGTCGATCCCCTCCAGCCGGAGCTCCTCGGCCGCCCTGCGCAGGCTCGATTCGTTGATGTCGCAGAGCATGACGGACGCGCCGAGCTGGCCGAGCGCCCGGGCGATGCCGAGGCCGAGCCCGCTGCCGCCGCCCGTGACGATGGCGACGCGGCTTTTGAGGGAGTAATAGTCGTTCATGGAAGCCTCCTTCTCTAGTAGGCCTCGGCGAGCATGACGCCGCCGTCGGCCAGGATGGTCTCTCCCGTCACCCATGCGGAGAGCTCGCTGCAGCAGAAGATGCAGACGTCGGCGATGTCGACGTGCTGCGCGATCCGCCCGAGAGGGGCCCGGCCGCTGTAGCGTTCCCGCCAGCCGGGGACGTTCTGGTCGAGGCCGGGCGCGTCGATGAGCCCGGGCGCGACCGCGTTGACGCGGATGCCGTACTTTCCAAGCTCGAAGGCCATGCAGCGCGTGACCATCTCGAGCCCCGCCTTGGAGGAGCCGTAGACGAGCCCGTCGGCCATCGGCCGGAAGGCGTTGATCGAGAGGATGTTGACGATGGCGCCGCCCGTCCCCTGGCGGATCATCTGGTTGGCGGCGGCCTGCGCGCAGAAGAAGGCGCCCCGCAGGTTGGACTGGTGCATGTCGTCCCATTCGGCCTCGCCCACGGTGAGCAGGTCGTGGTGCGGATAGATGCCCGCGTTGTTGACCAGCATATCCACCCGGCCGAAGACCTCCGCCGCCTTGGCGATCATCTCCCGGCTCCTGGCGGCGTCCCGCACGTCGGTGCGGATGGCAAGCCCTTTGGCGCCGCGTTTTTCGATCTCCGCCACCACCTCGGCGGCGGGGTGCGCCGGGTCCTCGGTGCGGTAGGTGATCACGACGTTGGCCCCCGTCTCGGCGAACCGCTTTGCGATCCCCGAGCCGAGCCCGGCGCGGCCGCCGGTGACGATCACGGTTTTCCCCGAGAAGTCGAGCATCTTTTGAATTGGTACTGCCATGGAAATCCCCCTTTTTCGGTTTAGTTGTTGGTCGCGGCTGGGTTTGGCTTATGGACGGCGGGCTTTTTCAGGCGCAGGTTGCGCAGAATCAGCACCGCAAGCGTGACGAGATAGGGAATGGTGAGCACGAGCGGCCCGGGGAGGTTCAGGTTCTGGACGCGGAAGGTGACGACCTCCGCGAGCCCGAACACAAAGCTCGCGAGCGCCGCGGCGAAGGGGTTGGCGTGCCCGAAGACGACCGCCGTGTAGGCGAAGAACCCGCGCCCCGCCGTGATGTTCTCGGTGAACATCTTGACGTACCCGAGGGAGAGGTGCACCCCCGCCAGCCCGCAGAGCATCCCCGCGAAGACGGAGGCGGCCAGCCGGTAGCGGTAGACGGGGATCCCGGCGGCGGCCGCGGCCTCCGGCTTTTCCCCCACGGCGCGCAGGGAGATGCCGAGGTGGGTGTGGAAGAGCAGGAAGTGGAGGGCCGCGACGAGGAGCAGGGAGACGTAGACCAGCGCGGTGTGGTTGTTGAGCACCTTGTCCAGGAAGGGGACCCGGTCGAACAGGGGGATCGAAATCCGCGGGAGGCCGATGATGCGCGGATTCCCGACCGTCCCGGCGTCCCCGAAGATCATCTTCATCATGTAGGTGGTGGCGCCGATCGCCAGCGTGTTGATGCCGATCGAGACGATCGTCGCGTTGGCGCTCAGCCGCTCGGTCAGCCAGATGTAGAGCAGCCCGCAGACCGCGCCCGCCGTCAGCGCGAAGGCGACCCCCATGAGGGGGGAGGCGGTCAGGTAGACGCCCAGCACGCCGAAAAACGCGCCGAAGAGCATGATGCCCTCGTGTGCGATCGTAAACACCCCGGATTTTTCAAAGACGACGCCGCCCATGGCGGCGAGCAGAATGGGGGCGGCGGTGCGCAGCATGCCGGCCAGAATTTCGAGCATGGTCTTCCCCTCCTTGAAAGGTTTCGCGTGTAACGGCTTTGTGCCCGCAGGCGGAATGTGAAAAAATCTGTTACCGGAATTACCGGCTGCAAGCCCATCTTAACACGGCGTTTTTACGCATTGCAATACGGATGTGGGGGCGGGCGGAAAGATTCGGAGAATTGGCCACATGGGGGTCCGGGAGCTTGGGAGAAAACCACATAAAAAATCACAAAATAAATCATTTTGTGATTTTTATGGGAGAAAACAGGCGCTGTATTGACAAAATATTCACAAATACTTGAATTTTCCAACACAATTTGTTATGATTTGGCAAGATTATAACAGGAAGGGATTGCTTCGATTGGACAAAAAACTGTTGCGGATCAACCGGATGACAGAGCTTCTGCAGCAAAGGCGCTCCTCCACGGTCCGGGAGCTGGCCGGGGAGCTGAAGGTGTCGGAAATGACCGTCCGCCGGGACCTGGAGGTGCTGATGGACGGCGATATTGTGACCGTCGCGCACGGCCACGTCCTGCTCAAGAACCCCCAGGCCCGGCCGGTCATCGGACCGGACTATGAGTGGGCCTATGAAAACAGCTCCCACTTCGAGGAAAAGGAGCGGATCGCCCGTTTCGCCGCGTCGATGATCGAGCCGGGCGACATGGTCATCCTCGACGTGGGCAGCACGCTCGAGCGCCTGCCCCGTCACATCCCGGCGGACATGGACTTTTCCGCCATGTGCTTCAGCGTCAGCGTCTTCAACCAGCTCCGGCAGAGGCCGAACCGGCGGCTCATCCTGGGGGGCGGGAGCTACCACCACGCCACCGACATGTGCGAATCTCCCGAGAATGTCGCGATGGTCAACAACCTCCGCGCCAACAAGGTTTTCCTCTCGGCGGGCGGGGTGCACCGGGAGCTGGGGGTCACCTGCACCTACCAGTACGAGGTGGACCTCAAGCTGGCGGCCATCAGTTCCTCCAAGACGCGCATCCTCGTGACCGATTCCAGCAAGTTCGGCAACGTCCGGGTGGCGTTTTACGCCCACCTGTCCCAGTTCGACGCGATCGTGACGGACACCGGCCTGCCCGAGGACTGGCGGGAGTGGATCGGGGAGGCGGGCATCAAGCTGCACCTGCTCTAGGCGCGCCCTTTTTCGCGCAGCAAAAAAAGCGGACATTTTCCGAAGAAAATGTCCGCTTTCCTTATGGAGAAAACGCTCCCGCGGGCCCGCTATCCGGGGCCGCGCCCGCCCGCGGGACGGGCGGGGCGCTTCCCACGCGGGGACGGCGCGCCGCGCCGCTCCCCCCGGCCCTTC
>ENA-UOIV01002753-UOIV01002753.1-human-gut-metagenome-genome-assembly--contig:-C59-NODE-2753-length-11277-cov-25.880681_pt1 | contig 11277 bp, 7 predicted proteins | sample MGYA00242333_ERZ723880 | MGnify/ENA metagenome assembly ERZ723880 | reverse complement strand
TCTGGCGCAGCTCGTCAAGCAGTTCATCGGTAATTCCATTATTTTCCAATGCCTGCCTCGTACGGGCAATCAGCTTTTCCAGTGCTGCATTTTCCAACGTAAAAGTCTGCAGGGGATGTCCGGAGATCTGGATCAGGGCGGCAGCGGCGGAGAGCCGTTGGTCCTTTATGTCTTTAGAGTGTAGTTTCTGGGCAGCTAGAGAATGGACTGTTGTTTTTTCGGCATTGGCAGTTTTTTCTTCTGTCGTGGAACCATGGAACAGGGCGGAATGCACATCACAGAGCCGCTGCAATTCTTCGATAGAAGTACCCTCTCGCAGCAGCTCTTGTTCGGCCTGCATAATTGCGGAAGGATCCACATCCTTACATTCCCGGACGAAATCCGCCTGGACACTTTCCAGAGCTTCTCCGTGATTCAAACGTTGTAAGTAAGACTTAATCTGATCTTTCATATAAAAATTCCTCCGGAACCAGTATGCCCCGGAGGAAAGTTTGTTATTCTTTTATTTTTATGATTAATCATCGTAGTGTGTTTTGATAAATTCGCAATCCACTACCAACACATAGAAAACCGCGCCATAATGTTCACTCTCCACGATACGCCCATAATCCAGAACCGTCTTATACGTGCCATCTTTGACAGCAAGTCGGTATTTGACATAATCATTGTATCCGTTCATGCCGGATTCTATCTGCTGCCAGATGCTTTCTTCTACCTGTGTCAGATCTTCAGGATGCACCAGATTACGGAATTGATGTTTCGTAAAATGCATAAAATCATCCAGATCCGTACATCCTGTCAGCTGAAGCATTTCCTGATTAGCATACAGGATGCGTTCATCCTCCTTTTCGGCCCGGTAGATGAAAAAGGCACCTGGCAGGTTGTCAGAAATATCCGATAATGAAAAACCAAGCTGTGTCCGTTTCGAATTGTGGAAATCCGGCCGGTAGGCCAGAGCACCATGTTTTCCCTGCAATTTTACCTCATAGAGAGCGATGTCGGCATAACGGAGAATGTCAGAGACTTTTTCTGCGTTGGCGGGGTATTCCGCATAGCCCAGGGAAATGCTGTAATTGTGTTCGACGCCTTTGGCTGAAAAAGAGCGGGAAGCCCTGCTGAAAGCGTCTATCATTGGGGTAGCCTCTTCTGCACTGCAATCCTTCAGGATAATACAGAACTCATCTCCGCCATTTCTGGCAATAATGGAATTATCCGGAAAAGCCTGCACTAAGGATTGTGCAAGCTGCAATAGAACCTGATCGCCGATGGTATGACCATAGACATCATTGATAAATTTAAAATTATCCACATCCAACAACATTCCGACACAGGTTTTCTGCTTATTTCCCTCCAGATACTCCTCCAGCTGCAAATTAAATCCGTTACGATTTAAGAGACCGGTCATAGAATCCGTCAGAGAGAGTCTGCGAAATTTTTTGCGCTGCTCGTCTACGAGGAGCATAGATATCGTGAGAACCTCCAGTAGTAAGATCACTGCAATGCCGCATAATACTACCAGAAGTAAAAGTTTGTCGTTCTTCCAGCCACCGGTGGGCATGACTTCCAGTTTCCAACTACAGCCTCCCAGAGTAAAATCATAAGAGACGGGATCCGTCAGCGTCTCCTCCGACTGGTCTACCACGGTATATTCATCGGTCAGAGGTGAGATGGTCTTCGATAGCCGGTATTGATAACCGAAATTGGTTAAGTCATCAGCGGAATGCTGAAAAATATCAGGAACCTTGATGATAACCATAGTCATGCCCCAAAAATAGGGAGTTCCCTTCTCATCCTGTAAAAAAACAGGATTGCGGATCGAAAGAACGTGTCCTCCCTGCTCCAGCTCGAAAGGACCATGTATGATAAGCGCATCATTGGCAATGCTGTATTTTACGGTCTCTCCGCGGTATTTGTCATGGATCAGGTCTATTTTACCTGTTTCGTTGCCTTCGGTGGGATAGATATCTGTTACGATGCCCCCGGGAGCCACTTGGATGCTCCGGACGTAATCTGTCATCATTCTGCCCGCAATGGTATCAAATTTGTCGATTCTGCCGTCCGTACTGATCAGAAGCTGCTCCAGTGTATCCGTGATATTGATACCGGCATTCAGATCTGCGATCATGTTATCACCGTAGGTTACAGCATTTAGTTCCGCAAGAGTGCGGATGTGCCTGGAGTCGTCCTGCTGTACCGCATGAGCGATCATATATAAGACAATACTGCCGATAAGAAGTATCCATAACGGCAGCAGCCATTTGGTATGAGAAAATTTAATTTTCTTCCGTGTCATAGTGCTATGCTTCCTTCGTATGTGTTGGCAAAATGATTCTACTTTAATTATAGCATTTTGACGTTTTTTTGTATAGACATGAGAAGATATTTCATTCCGCTTCGGTCCGTGCTAAACATGTGCCACTGGCACATGGCACCCTACCCTCTACTCGCATATCGAGGGATTATCATCCCGCTTTTATGCTCATATCGGGGCGGGTCATAAGTATTTTAGTATCATAAAAAAGAATAGAAATGTGGTACAATACCTAGGGAAAGATAATTAGTTACGAAAGAATATATTAGGAAGCATGCATAAAAGATTATTGGGAATATCAGCTGGACAAGGAGAAGGGCAATAAGGTAATATATTATTGCATGCCGGAACGGAAAAGGAGGATTCCTCCGACGGAAGGAATCGTCTGCGGAATGGAGATTAGTATGGAATATATATCAGATGCACAGGCAAAACAGATGATCTTAGAGGTAGGCCGCAGGATGTACCAGGGCGGATTTGTAGCGGCAAATGACGGGAATATCTCCTGTAAAGTCGGAGATAATGAGATCTGGGCAACACCTACGGGAGTTTCTAAGGGATTTATGACAGAGGACATGCTGGTAAAGCTGGATCTGGATGGGAATGTGTTGGAGGGAACGCACAAGCCTTCCAGCGAGATCAAGATGCACCTCAGAGTATTCAAGGAGAATCCGAAGGTGCAGGGTGTAGTGCATGCGCATCCCCTGACAGCAACGGCGTTTGCCTGCGCAGGCATCAGTCTGGAAGAACCGGTACTGATGGAAGGAGTTTTATCCTTAGGCTGTGTGCCGTTAGTGCATTTTGCCCTGCCGGGCACAGAGGAAGTGCCGGAAGCGGTAGCTCCCTATTGTCGGGAATACAATGCAGCACTGTTAGCAAACCACGGTGCGCTGACCTGGGGAGACAATCTCATGCAGGCATATTACCGCATGGAGACCACGGAATATTATGCTAAGATCCTGATGATGAACAATTTTATCTTAGGGAAGAAGACGTTGTTGTCTCAGGGACAGATCGACGATATTATTAAGATCCGTGCAGGATGGGGCATCACCACGGGCGGCAGACCTATCGGACCGGAGGGCGCGCAGAATCTGGAGGATATCTGCATCTCCCGGAAGCGGTGATTTGTTTTTCCGGGCATATTAGCGCGATAGCACGAATTCGTAAGCTTATGATAGAAGGTCATGTTAGAGACTTTTGCGAAAGCAGCCTCTAACAGGGCCTTCTTTTTGTGCTTTATTTGTGCAATTGCATAGAAGCAGGCAGGGGGAAAGCTTCTACAGGACACAGATTTTTCACAGAGTGAACACTTTTTCAATACAAAATCCAACTATACTTGAGAAAACAATGGAATTTGGACGGAATAGCAATCGGAGGTTCGCCGTGAAGAACAAAGAGATCAAACAGATATTTTTTTCCCGAAAGAAAAACAAAAAATGGATCATCATTGCGCTGGTACTGGTACTCACGCTGGGAGGAGGTTCTGTGGCAGCAGTGGTGATATTACATAGAAACAGCAATCAGTCGGAATTTTCCATGCTGGGTAATATGGCGGGGCTGACTTTCACGGAGGATATGATTGCTGCGTCAGGTGTTACCAATGTCGGTATCACGGAGGCGAGCTTTGACGTGGAAAATCTGACAACAGAGTTAGAGATCGAGGAAGTCTACGCGGTCTCCGGGGAAGAGGTAACGGCAGGAGATAAGATTTTAAAGCTTACGGAGGACAGTGTGGAGGAAGCCAGAAAAGAACTGGAGAGAGCGCTGGAGGATGCGGAGCTTGCGTATCATACCGGAGCTATCGAATATGAGCAGAACCTGATCACAGCGGAGTATACGAGAGACAGTGCCATTCTCACCGGACAACAGGCTAAGGATGTCTATGATGAGACGGTAGCAGGTCTGCAGAGTGCTGTGACCAGGGCGGAAGAGGAATTGCAGGAGGCGGAGGATGATATAGCAGAGTATGAATCCTATGTGAATGATGGTTCCTATAAGAGTTATTTCAAGGTAGATGAATATCAGGCAATCTATGATGAGAACCTGAAAGCACTGATGGATAAACTGGATGAGTGGGGAATCAGCTGGTCCCAGATCACCGGCGGGTCAGCCGGATCTGTGCAAGCGGGTGGAACCGCAGGCAATGTGCTGGGCAGCAGTGGACAGGACAGCAATTCCTCGAATGTGAAAACTCTGGCATCCCTATACAGCATTTTGGAACAGAACCTGAAGGATCTGGAAGAAGCACAGGAAAAATATGAGGATGCAGTCACCAATGCTTCTTTTAACTTACAGACATTGCAGTTGAAGCTTCCCAGCCTTCAGCAGGCAGTCACGGAGGCGAAGGAAGATTATGAGATCCAGCTGGCGCAGGCAAAGCTGACCTATGAGACTTCCCAGTCCGGCGCAGAACGGGCAGAGAGTGATTATAATACTACGGTGGAAAAAGCTAAGTCCGATCTGGCAGCTCTGAAAAGTACTTATGAAGATGCCAAGGAGAATCTGGAACTGTTTGAAAGTAGCGTGGGGGACGGATATTTCTATGCATCTGAGGATGGTACGATCCTGCGGACCATGGTGCGGGCGGAGCAGACTCTGACTTCCGATGCAGTGGTATTCGTTTACAGCAATCCGAAGGAGCTGACGGTCACCGTATCGGTAGATCAGTCGGATATTGCAAAACTGATCGTAGGCGACAGTGCTTATGTGCAGTCCTCCGCAGGCAGCGGATATACCGGTGTGATCACAGCCATTGATCCGGTATCCTCGTCTGACAGCCGTACCAGTGTCATATACAGCGTGACGGTACAGATCAACGTGGAAGATGAGGAGGACAGCTTAAGTGCCAACGAATCCGTCACCGTAGTCTTCGGCATGACGGAGGAAGAGATCAAGCAGTTACAGCAGAGACAGAGTATGCAGGGCAGACCTGACGATGTGTCCGACGGCGATGCGATGCCGCAGGGCGGTCCCGGAGGCGGCGAAAAGCTGGAAAATGGTGAGATGCCGGAAGGAGCCCCGGGTAACGGAGAAGTGCCGGAAAACGGTGGCATGCCGGAAGGAGTCCCGGGCAGCGGAGAAGTGCCGGAAAACGGTGGCATGCCGAAAGGCGGCTCCGACAACGGGGAATCTACGGAAAATGCAAATGAACAACAGGGAGGACAGACACAGTCATGAAATTAAAAAGACCACATTTTGAAAAACTGAAATCCCTCACAAAGAAACAGAAGAAGCTGATCCTGGCGGGGATCACATTACTTCTGCTGATCCTGGCAGCCTGCTATACCGTGTTTATTGCACCGTTACTTCAGAAAGAACAGTGGATCTACAAGGAAGAGACGGTGGAGCGTGGTACATTAAAGGTAGGTGTTACTGAGAGCGGCTCTCTGGAATACAACACAAAATCCATAGATTACGATCTGGATCTGGACGTCAGTGATGATGACGAGGATGACAGTGATGATGACGATGATACCGTACAAAAATATCTGAAGATAGAGGAGATCTACGCCGCCAGCGGGCAGCGTGTCATGGAAGGCGAGGAACTTCTGAAATTCACGGAAGACAGCGTGGAGGCGGTTCGGGCATTGTTGCAGAATGCGGTAGTGGAGGCACAGTCCGACTACGCGGAGGCAGAGAGTACTTATGAATTGTCCCTGGTGGAAGCCCAGACCGACTACGATACCCAGAAGATCAGTGCTTCCTATGCGGCATCCATCCGCAATACTTCCGGTACGAGCGTGGCGAACAATGTGGCATCTCTGCAGGTACAACTGGAGCAGAAGCAGGCGAATACCGCATCTTTGCAGGAGAAACTGACGCAAGCACAGGAAGATTATCAGGATGCGTTGGAGACCTACGAAGCGGCAAAGGAAGGCTATGAAGGTGCCGGAACCGATAATACAGTGAATTTCATGACGATCCAGAACAGTTATCTCAGCGCAAGAACAAAATATCAACAGGCAAAATCAGCATTGACACAGGCAGAAACTGCGGTAACAGATAATGAAAATGCCATCACTGAGCTTACCAATCAGCTGGCGGCAGCACAGGCAAAACAGAAAATTGACAAGCTGGATACAGAAGAGACCTATCAGGAAGCGGTGATCACCGGGCAGAACGCCCAGACTACCTACAACGCTACCGTGGAAGATCTGAAGGAGACCTTACAGGAAGCGGAAGAGACCAAAGAAAAACGGGAAGAACAGTTACAGGTCTTTGAAGATTTTGTCGGAAGTGATGGTATCCTGTATGCCACAGAAGATGGTGTGATCACAGAGGTCAGCTACGAAGCGGGAGACCGTCTGACGACGACAGGAGCTCTGTTTTCCTATGCAACGTCGGATGACATGAGAATCTCCGTGGATGTGACCCAGGAAGATATCGTGGACCTGCAGGTAGGAGATGCGGTAGATATCACCTTTACGGCATACCCGGAGGATACCTATACCGGAAGCATCCTCTCCATCAATACCACGGCTACTTCCGATTACAGTAATACCGTAAGCTACACTGTGGAGATCAGCGTGGAAGGTGAACTGGAGCAGCTCTACGGCGGCATGACCGCAGATGTGATCTTCGTTACCGAAGAAAAGGAAGATGTCCTCTATGTATCCCGTAAGGCGATCGTAGAAGAGAACGGCAAGACCTATGTATATCGCAAGACCGCTTTGGGAGGCAGGGAACTGGCAGAGGTAGAGACCGGTATCACCAACGGTGTGGACATCGAGATCCTGTCAGGACTGGGAGAGGGCGATACCATCTACCTGGCAAGTAAAGTCAGCTCCGAGGCAGAAGTCAAGAGTACGGAGGAGACTGCCGATGCCGGCAGCAGTTCTGATACCGCAATCGGCAGTGATACGGAGTTCGGGATGCCGGAGGATATGCAGATGCCGGGAGGCGGTGACATGCCCCAGGGTGGTCCCGGAGGCAGCGGTTCCGACAGCTTCGGCGGCGGAATGCCGGGCGGTCCCGGAGGACAATAAATCAGGCGGATGGAGCAAATGTTGAGAAGCAGACAGGAATGATTGGGAACAGTTATGAAGCAGAATGAAAATGGGAAAAAGATCAAAGAAAATATAAGAAATCAAATGCGCCGGATTGGATCATGGAAAAGCTGGTCGAAAAGACGCAAGCTCACCACAGGTGTCTGTGGTGTCTGTGTGATTGCTGTAGTGGCTGGTGCCATTGGTCTCTCCGGTGGTTCCGACACGGAAGTCATTTATAAAGAGACCACGGTAAAATACGGTACACTGGTCAAAGGTGTGACGGAGAGCGGTTCCGTGGACATCGGTACGGTGGATCAGACCTTTGATCTGGATATGAGTGCCCTGCAGAGAACGGATACTTCCGGCAGCAGTTCCTCCGGCGGCTCCTCCGGTAGTACTGCCGGCAGCAGCTCTGGTTCCGGTGGTTTTGGCGGCATGAGTGCTTCCGGCGGCGGAGCTCAGGGAGGCTTAGACATGTTTGGTCAGATCTTCAATATGGGCGGCAGCAGCTCCGGCAGCAATGGTGACGATTCTACCCTGACCGTGGCAGAGGTAGTGGTCTCCGTGGGGCAGCAGGTGTCCGAGGGAGATCCCCTGTACCTGCTGGAAGAAGACAGTGTCTCCGACCTGGAAGACGAACTGCAGTCTAACGTAGAGAAAGCAAAAGCGGATCTGGAGGCGGTGGAAGCCGACCAGACCCTGTCAAAACAACAGGCAAAATACACTTATGACAGCAGCACTGCTTACGGCAGTTATATTGATACCGAGTACAGTACTACATTGCAGGAACTTCAAAATACGGTAGATTCTGCGGAGAGCACGCTGGAGCAGGCGAAGAGCAGTCTGGAAGATTATCGGGCACAGCTGGAAGAAGTAACGGCAGCCTATGAGGATGCGGCACAGGTATTGTCGAACTGTAAATACAGCCTGAACAGTACCGACGCAGCAGATGATACTTACGGATATGTCTATTATGCGCAGCTGACGGAGCAGGCACAGTCCACGGCAGATTCCCTGGAGCAGCAGAAGGAAGAGCTGGAACAGAGAGTAGAGCAGGCGGAGGAAAATGTAACCACTGCCGAAACCGCCTACAATAAGGCAAAACGGGAATTGGAGCAGGGGAAACTGACCGTAGCTGAGACAAAAAAACTGCGGACACTGGCTTACAATACCGCACAGGAGACCTATGACATTGCACTGGGGTATCTTGCGCAGGAATTGTCCGATCAGCAGGAAACCTATAATGAGACACTGGAAAAATGGAATGAGTTCAGCACTTATATCGATGGTAATGCAGTATGTGCAAGATACAACGGTGTCATCACCGGCGTGGAGCTTGAGGCCGGAGACAAGATCAGTACCGGAACCTCTCTGGTTACCTTATACGATATGGACGAAGTGACCATAACGGTAACGGTGGATGAAGATGACATGACGGATATCTCTCTGGGATCTGCAGCGAATATTGCATTGACGGCATATCCGGAAGATATCTTTACGGCAAAGGTGACGGCTATCGGAGATGCGACATCGGATTCCAGTGGAAATATAACTTATGACGTGACTGTCACATTAGAAGGAGATGTCTCCGGACTGTTCCAGGGCATGACCGCAGATGTAACTTTCGTTACGGAACAAACGGAAGAAGTGCTGTATGTCTCACGCAGAGCCATTATCACAGAGGATGACAAGACTTATGTAAAAGTGAAGACAGCAGATGGCAGCATTGTGAAAAAGGAAATAACGACAGGACTGTCAAATAGTTCTAACGTGGAGATCTCCGGAGATATTGCAGAAGGAGATACCGTATTGATCGAAAGCAGCATTACGAAGTAGAGCGGAGACCTGTGGGAAAGTAAGGTCAATGGAAGGGAAGAAGTAGAATATGAGATTATCCGAAATATTGCGTCTGGTGTGGCTGAACCTGTCACAGAATAAATTCAAAGTGATCCTGACTTCCATCGGTATCGTTGTAGGATCTGCCACTATTATGCTGGTATTGGCAATCGGTACCGGCGGAAAAGAAGAAGTGGCGGAGCAGTTCAAGAACCTGAATGCCGGAGCCATTGATATTTCCTGCGACAGCAGTGACAGCGGTGGTTTTAGCTTTGAAATGCCGGGCGGTGGAGGAAGCGTTACCGTCACAAATATGGGCGGAGGTCCCGGAGGAGGTTCCGGCGGCGGTATGTCCGGTGGTCCCGGCGGGGGAATGGATTTCGGCGGATTTTTCGGATTCGGACAGGAGGAAGAGAGCGAAGCCGTGACATTGACCAGTGAAGACGGTGATGATCTGGCGACTTTTGTATCGGGAATCTCTGCAACTACGATCTCTTATTCCACTACAGCATCGGTGGAGGGAGGCGATATGACCTCTGCTTCCTATTACACCATTGCCGGTGTGGAGGACAATTATGCCACCATCAGTAATCTGGAAATGGCCATCGGGGATTTCCTTACAGAAGAAAACAACGAGAGCAAGGAAAAGGTGTGCGTACTGGGTGCCACCGTGGCAAAGGAAATTTTTGGAAGCGCCTACGATGCTTATGACGGTATAGTCTATATTGATGGCCGCCCCTATATAGTGTCAGGGGTACTATCCGAGATGGGAACTGTGGCATCCGGCATCAGCCCGGATACGGCGATCTATGTACCTTACGAAACCGGCATCAAATACATTACCGGTACGAGCATTAGTCCAACCATTACCGTGGTCGCAGAAGATGCGAATCAGGTGGACACTGTAATGACAGGGGTGGAGAGTGCTTTAAAAGAAAGTTATCCCAACACCACATTTACCATCAGCGATGCCGGAAGCAAGATGGAGGCAGCCTCTGCTTCCAACGAGACACTGACATTACTGTTAATCTCCATGGCGGTGATCGTATTTATTGTCGGCGGTATCGGCATTATGAATGTATTGTTTGTATCCATCAAGGAGCGTACCAACGAGATCGGTATTCTGAAAGCACTGGGCTGTTCCCGGAAGGATATCCTGTTGGAGTTTTTATTGGAGGCAAGCTTTACCAGTCTGGTAGGAGCCGTACTGGGGGTGCTGGTGGCTCTTGGAATTACGCCATTCGTGCAGCTGTTCAACGTGAGAGTGTCCCTGTCGGTACAGGGTGCAGTATTGTCGCTGTTGTTTGGTGTCCTCACCGGAAGCATCTTCGGCTTCTATCCGGCATATAAGGCATCGAGACTGATCCCCGTAGAAGCTTTAAATCAGGAGTAGTGCGAAAGGTGTAAGGATTATGATGGAAAACGCAATGATCACCATGAAAAATATAAATAAAGGCTATATGCTGGGAGAGGAGCGTCTGCCGATTTTGAAGGACATCAATTTTCAGGTAAATAAGGGAGAATATGTGGCAATCTTAGGCCCTTCCGGTTCCGGTAAGACTACGTTAATGAATATGATCGGCTGTATGGATGTGATGGACAGTGGGGAATATTATCTGGATGGCATGGCAATCCACAAGACCAAGGAGGACGATCTGACCATGGTACGCAACCAGAAGATCGGGTTCATTTTCCAGAACTATCAGCTGATCCCGACCTACAATGTCATGCAGAATATTATCATGCCCCTGCTGATGCGTGGCATGACTCATGAGGAAGCAGAAGAAAAGTGTAAAAATACTATCAAACTGCTGGGGCTGGATCATCGTATCGGACATAAGCCCAACGAATTGTCCGGCGGACAGAAGCAGAGAGTATCCATTGCCAGAGCACTGGTGGGACAGCCGGCGATCCTTCTGGCGGATGAGCCTACCGGTGCTCTGGATCAGACCAGCGGCAAGGAAGTACTGAAGCTGTTCCGGGAACTAAACGATATGGGCAACACCATTGTCATGATCACCCACGACCTGGGCGTAGCACAGTCTGCGAAACGTATCGTGCGTATTGTGGACGGACAGTTACAGGAATAAGGGATAGTCACTCAGCCAACGGGAAAGAGGCTGGGACTGTTCCAGACCG
>ENA-UOIV01002747-UOIV01002747.1-human-gut-metagenome-genome-assembly--contig:-C59-NODE-2747-length-11295-cov-11.194662_pt1 | contig 11295 bp, 11 predicted proteins | sample MGYA00242333_ERZ723880 | MGnify/ENA metagenome assembly ERZ723880 | reverse complement strand
CTGCCGGAGAGCCCCCGGAACCGTACCGGGGGTGCTCCTGGGGAGGCACGGCCGCTGACGGTGGGCGCGCGGCGGCCACAGGGCGGAAAACAACGCCCCGCAGGGGCGTTCGCGCGCTTTGCGCGCGTGCGCGGCGAAGCCGCGCAGTTTTCCGCCCAACCTTGCGGGCCACGCCGCGCTATATCAAAGGAGCCGCCTCTCGGCGGCTCCTTTACGCGTCCTCCGCGCTTTCGTCTGATATGTAGAGTTCTTCGGCTTCCCGAAGCGCCTGCTTCACCTTAAGCGACTGCCCCGCCGCCAGCCTTCCGTAGATGTCCAGCAGGTCCGCCGTTTCGCTCATTGTCCCCACCAGCAGGTGGTACATTTTTTGATAGTCGGGCATTTTGCACCTCCAGATTACCCGAATTCGGGTTATAACAAAATTTTAGCAGACAACATAAGAAAAGTCAACCCGAATTCGGGTAATTCGCTAAAAAACCTCTGCTAATATGGGTATTAACCGGTATACGGGTAATGCTCATGGGAGGAGGGGATGTTGTGGAGTATTCAGAAATCATTGTTTGGCGAATCAAATCGCTCTGCGGCAAGCGCGGAATAACCTACAACAAACTCGCCTCGATAAGTGGATTGAAGCAGTCGACGGTAGACAATATCGTTCGGGGCCTGACAAAGAATCCACGTATTATGACGCTTCACAAAATAGCAAATGGTCTGAACATGACAATTTCAGAGTTTTTGGATTTTAAAGAGATGAACGATGTATCGTACGACACCTATCACAATCACTATCAACAATAAAAGAGCGCCGCCCGGAGGGGCGGCGCTCTTTTGCGTTCTGGGATCGTATCTCCCCGAAAGCATGACAGGGACGGTCCCGGAGGCTCTCGGGCAGAGGCATTGCGCCCGCGGCGCGGCGGCAGGCGGGATGCTGAACACCTGTCCGTTGATGCGTGGACAGGGCGCCGCCGACTTTGGCCGAAGGCCAACCGGAGGCGGCGCTGGGGTCGCAGGGGCGAAGCCCCTCGCGCCCTTCTTTGGTTCCTTTCTTGGGCGATCAAGAAAGGAACTCGCCGTCGGTCGACTACCGACAAACTGCGCCGCTCAATGAGCGGCAAATCGAAACCCGCCGTCGGTCGACTACCGACAAACTGCGCCGCTCGCCGAGCGGCAAATTCAAACCTGCCGTCGGCCGGTCACCGACAAGCTCCGCCGCTCCCCGAGCGGCAAATCCAAAAAAACCTATTTCGCCAAAAACCCAATTTTCTTATAGACCTTATCCAGCGTCCGCTGGGAAATCGCCTCGGCGCGCGCGGCGCCCTTCCTGTAACATTCCTCGAGGAAGGCCTTGTCGGCCATATAGCGGTCGAACTGCTCGCGCACGGGACGGAGGGTCTCTGCGACCGCTTCGCCAACAGCGGTTTTGAAGTCGCCGTAGCCGCGTCCGGCGAACTCCGCCTCGATGGCGGGAAAGTCCCTGCCGGTGACGGCGGAATAGATCGCCATGAGGTTATTGATGCCGTCCTTGCCCTCGCGGCAGACGACCTCGGCCTCCGAGTCGGTGACGGCGGAACGGAACTTCTTGACGATCGTCTCGGGCTTGTCGAGGATGCCGATAAAAGCCTTGGGGTTGTCGTCGCTCTTGCTCATCTTTTTGGTGGGCTCCTGAAGGGACATGACCTTGGCGGCGAGCTTGGGGATATAGCCGTCGGGCAGGGTAAAGACGTTGCCGTAAACGCCGTTGAACCGCTGTGCGATGTTGCGCGCGAGCTCGAGGTGCTGCTTCTGGTCGATGCCCACGGGCACGAGGTCGGCCTGATAGAGCAGGATGTCGGCGGCCATGAGCACCGGGTAGGTGAAGAGGCCGGCGTTGACGTTTTCGGGATGCTTGGCGGACTTATCCTTGAACTGGGTCATACGGGAGAGCTCGCCGAACTGGGTGTTGCAGGAGAGCACCCACGAGAGCTCGGCGTGGGTCTTGACATGGCTCTGGATGAAGAGCACCGACTTTTCCGGGTCGATGCCGCAGGCCATGACGAGCGCGAGCGCGGCGAGGGTGTTTTCGCGCAGGGCCTTGGGGTCCTGGCGGACGGTGATCGCGTGCATGTTGACCACCGAGTAGACGCAGTCGTATTCATCCTGGAGCGCGACCCAGTTTTTGATCGCGCCGAGGTAGTTGCCCAGCGTCATGATGCCGGTGGGCTGGATGCCGGAAAAGATGCGCTGTCTGCGCTCGGGTTTGGGCTGTGCGGTCTGTTCCATTGTGAAAGCTCCTATCTTCTTAGTCGTAAAGCGCGTGGGTCAGCCTGCCGAGGCGTTTGCACCCCTCGACGATCGCCTCGTCGGTGGGGGTGGAGAAGTTCATGCGGAAGCTGCGGCAGGGGTCGGTCTCCCTCGCGAGGAAGGCGATGCCCGGCACGACGGCGACCTTCTCGGCGACCGCGCGGTTGCAGAAATCCATCATATCCGCGCCCTCGGGCAGGGTGCACCAGAGGAAGAGGCCGCCCTCGGGGGTGGTGTGGGCGACGCGGGGGGAGAACTCCCGGTCGATGCAGTCGAGCATGAGGGCGCATTTCCGGCGGTAGATCTCCTGGAGGCGCGCGAAATGCGCGCCGAGGTCGGCGGTGGCAAGCCACCGCTCGCAGATCATCTGGGCGAGGATGTTGGTGTGCACGTCGGCGCACTGCTTGCCGACGGTCATCTTGGCGATGACGGCGGGAGGCGCGGCGACAAAGGCGACGCGGACGCCCGGCGCGAGGATTTTGGAGAAGCTGCCGACATAGAGGACGTGGCCGTCAGTGTCGAAGGATTTGATCGCGGGGAGCGGCTCGCCCGCGAAACGCAGGTCGCCGTAGGGGTTATCCTCGAAGACCATGACGTCGTATTTTTGCGCGAGGCGCAGGATCTCCCTGCGCTTATGCAGGCTCGTCGTGATGCCGGTCGGATTCTGGAAGTTGGGGATGACGTAGAGGAGCTTGACGTTGGGCTGCTCGGCCATCGCGCGCTCGAGCTTTTCGAGGTTGAGGCCGTCCGCCTCCATCTCGACGCCGACGAGGTTGCAGTTGTAGGACCGGAAGCAGTTCAGGCAGCCGATGAAGGAGGGGTCCTCGCAGAGGACGGTGTCCCCCTCGTTGACGAACGCCTTGGTGGCGAGGTCGGCGCCCTGCTGTGCGCCCGACAGGATGATGAGGTCGTTTCCCTCCATCGGGACGCCGTAGCGGTCGGCGACCATCCTTTTGAGCGCCTCGCGCAGGGGCGGGTAGCCCTCGGTGATCGAATACTGCAGCGCGTCGATGGGGCGGTCCCGGAGGATTTCCGCCGTGATGCGGCGCACGTCGTCGACGGGGAAGGCGTCGGGGGCGGGGTTGCCCGCCGCGAAGGGGATGACCTCCGGGTCGGAGGTGGCTTTCAAAATCTCACGCACCAGCGAGGGCTGGAGGGAGGACATGCGGTTGGAAAACTGATAGGTCATGATGGGCCGTCCTTTCTGCGTTCCGGCAGGATGCTTTCGCACATTAAATCATATGCAAGTATTTTAGCACAAGCGGAAAGGCATTTCAAGGAAGGCGGGGGCTTTTTTGCCGCGCGCTCCGCCGGAAAGCCTCCAAAATCGACAACCTCTTTCGACCGGTTATGCAGACTGTAATATCTACAATTAATGTTACAGCAAGGATAACCTTCTATCATATGAGGAACAGGTGAACTTTATGCAGAACAGGACAGGCCTCGCGGGGCTTTCGATCGGCGCGCGGGCGCGCCAGGCGGTACGCGCCCACAAGCTCGGGCTCGGATATCTCGGGTATATCGCGGCGGGCTTTGTGTCGGCCAACGCGTTCGTGCTGGGCGGGCTCGCTCCCTTTGGGGTGGCGTTCGCGGCGTCCGCGAAACAGAAGTTCGGCGCGGCGGCCATCCTCGGCGCCACGCTCGGCTATCTGTTCTCCCTCGACGTGCTCGGGAACGTCAAATACATCGTCGCGATGGCGTTTTTGTTTCTGCTGCGCTGGGTCCTCTCCTCTGGCAGCCTGCTCAAGGGGATCCGCCCGTCCGGCCAGGCGCTCACCGCCCTCGCCCTCGGGCCGCCCTCGCTGGCGATCACCTTCCTCTCGGGCGGCAGCGTCTACGACGGGGTGCTCGCGGTGGCCGAGCTGCTGCTCGCCTGCTGCGCCGCCTACTTCTTTTCCCGGTCCGCGCAGGCGCTTGAGCTGGGCGCCGACAACCTGCGCCAGACCGACGTGACCTCGCTGGTCATTACCTTCTGCATCGTCATCCTCGCCCTCGTCAACCTCAAGGTGCTCGGCGTGTCGGTCGGGCGCACGCTGGCGGTGCTCGTCATCCTCATCTGCGCGCAGGCCGCCCGCGAGGCGGGCGGCGCGATCGCCGGGGTCGCGGCCGGCGTGTCCGCCGGGGTGATCGGCGGGCCATACACCTTTTTGATGGGGACCTACGGCTTCGGCGGGCTGCTGGCCGGGGTGTTCGCGCCGATGGGACGCGCCGCCTCGGCCGGGGCGTTCATCGTTGTCAACACCTTCGCGCTGCTCGCCGCCCGCCGCATCCTCGACCGCGGGCTGCTCATCGAGGTATTCGTGGCGAGCATCCTCTCGATCCTCATCCCCGCCTCCTTCCTCAAGCGGTTTTCCGCCCGCCCGGCGGGGGACCGGGCGGTGCAGGGGGAGACCTACAAGGCGCTGCTGAAGAACCGGATCGGCGGCGTGTCGCTCGCCCTGCGGGACGTGGCCGACACGACCCGCAGGGTCAACGAGCGGCTCTCCGGGATGGTGAGCGGGGACCTCTCGTCGGTCTACAACGCGGCCGCGGACCGGGTGTGCCGCAAGTGCAAGAACCGCTCGGTCTGCTGGCAGCTCAAATATACCGACACCTGCAACGTGCTCAACGACGCGCTCGGGGTGCTGCGCAGGGGGGAGGAGCTGGCGCCCGAGGCGTTCCCCGCCTACTTCTCCAAGAGCTGCCTGCGCCTCCCCGAGCTTTCGGCCCAGATGAACCTGCTCTTCCAGGAATATACCGCGCGGGAGAGCATGCGGCGCAAGGTGTCGCAGGTGCGCGGGGTGGTGACCGACCAGTTTGAGGGGATGGCGCTGATGATCGACGCGATGGGGCGCGACCTCGACGAGCTGGCCACGCAGGACGCCACGACGGCGGGCAAGGTGCGGGAGTACCTCCAGTCGCTGAACGTCTTTCCCGACCTCGTGACCTGCACGGTGGACGGCGGCGCGAACATGACGCTGGAGGTCACGATCCCCACCTACAAGCTCTCGCGGCTCGACCTGACCGAGCTGACGGTGTCGCTGTCGGACATCTGCGGGCGGGATTTCGGCCTGCCCGCCTGCAAAAACCGGACCGACTGCGCGGCGACGGTGATGACCTTCACCGAGAAGGCGGTCTACACGGTCAAGTGGGGCGCGACCCAGCTGGGGAGCAGCTGTTCGCGGCTGTGCGGGGACAGCTACAGCTATGTCGACGGCCGGGGCGGCCGGGTGAACGTCATCCTGTCGGACGGGATGGGCAGCGGCGGCGCGGCGGCGGTCGACTCGACGATGACCTCCGAGCTGCTGGCGCGGCTGATCGAGGCGGGCGTGAGCCTCGACGCCTCCCTCAAGCTCGTCAATTCGGCGCTGCTCGTCAAATCGGGCGACGAATCGCTCGCCACGATCGACATCACCGGCGTCGACCTCTACACCGGCAAGGCGGAGTTCTACAAGGCGGGCGCGGCCCCCACCTTCCTGCGCAAGTCGGGCAAGGGGGGATATGTCGAGTCGAGCTCGCTGCCGGTGGGCATCCTCGGGGGCGTGAACTTCGAAAAAAACGCCGTCACGCTGCGTGACGGCGATGTGATCGTCATGGTGTCGGACGGCGCGGTGGCCGGCGGCTATGAATGGCTGGTGTCCGACCTCGAGCACTACGGGGGGGACGACCCGAAGGAGCTGAGCGAACAGCTGGCCGACGAGGCCAGGCGCCGCCGCACCGACGGGCACGAGGACGACATCACGGTGATCGTGCTCATGCTCGAGCGGGGGATTTAAGCGGCCCTACGCGTAGGGGCCCGCCTCGAGCAGGACGACGAACCGGTCCTCGGGCGGGAGCAGGACGACCTTCTTGTTCTTGCTCCTGGCGGTGTCGACCGCCTCGACCGAGACGACGGCGGGCGCGCAGTCGTTGGGGCGGGCGTAGCCCTCGGCGAAGCCGGAGACCCCGCCGATGCGGGAGACCCACACCCCCTCGAGCCCGCGGGCGAGGTAGGAGTCGTATTCGGGGGAGAGGTTGTTTCCGAAATGGTCGGTAAAGGTATAGGAGCCGTTCGCCCCGGCGGGGGCGCGGTCGGTGAGCAGGGTGAGCAGCTGGGGGGAGGCCGCGCGGGAGAGCGCGGGGTAGTAGGTCTTGAACTCCATGAGCCGCAGGCGCTGGGCGTTGAGGTTCTCATAGCGGGTTTTGACCTTGCGAAGCTTCGCCTTTTTTTCGGTGGCGGTCAGCCGCCACTCCTCGGCGGAGCCCTGGCTGACGAGGTTGGTGAGGTTCATCGTCAGCCCCGTCACCCTGCCCTCGCCCGACATGGTGAGGACGCTGTCCACCACGAGCACGTTGGCCGAGTCGTCCTGCTTCATGACCTCGAGGATTTTATTCATGCTCGCCTTATCCAGGACGTTGGCGGCGGTGATCTTGTCGAGCGTCGTGGTGTTGAGCCGCACGCGCAGTGCCTCGATGCCCTTGGAGATGCCGAAGAGCACCCCGATGCAGAGCGCGAGGGCGATGAGCGTCACAAGGATCAGCCGGCGCTTGTATTTGGGCTTCATCCGTTTGAACTGCGCGAAGGTCAACTGCACCACCGCCTGTCAGATTTTGTTTCCCAATGGAGAGGTGTCCGGTTGCTTCCATTATAATGCATTGTCGGAGGATGTCAATAAATGCCGGGTCCCGCGGCCCCCCTTGGTCCCGGGCGCGCGCCGCGGGGGAATAAAAGGCGGCCGCCCCGGGGCGGCCGCCTTTTATTCCCGCAGGGCGCCTGCGGCCCAGTCGTCAAAGGCCGACAGCTGCCCGGGCGTGTGAAAAAAGTGCTCCCCTCCCGGAAGGACCCGCACCTCGGCGCCGTACCGCCGCGAGAAGGCGGCGATCTCCGGCCATGCGCAGAGGGCGTCGTTTTCGCCGTAGAGGATGGACGTCGGGCTTTCCCACGCGAAGCGCACGGGGTGGGTCCTCACGTAGTCGAAATAGTCCCAGTCGAGCGGCGGGCCGCCCTCCACCGGGATGCGCCTTTCCGCCCGCAGCCGCTCCTCGCTCACGCCGGCGGCGGCCATCATGCCGCGGATGATCCGCTCCATGTTGACCACGGGGGAGAGGAAGAGGCTCTGGGAGAGGGGCAGCCCGTGGTAGGCGAGCAGGCCGAAATAGGCCCCCATGCTGCACCCGAAGAGGGCGACGCTTCCCGCCCGCGGGCGGACGTATTCGTAGACCGCGCCGAGGTCGCTTACACAGGACGGCGGATCGGGCGGCAGGGCGCCGCCGGCCCGTTCGCCGTGCTGCGGCAGGTCGAAGCTGAGCGTCCGGTACCCCTTTTCGGCGGCGCGCCGCGCCAGCAGGGCGATAACCCGGTCCGCCTTGTGCGAGAAGTTGCCGTGCACCGCGATGATCCAGCGGTCGGAGGCGGGCCCCCACAGGAGGGCGGGAATCCCCTCCGCCGCGCCTGGAATCGTGATGCGTTCCGTCTGGTCCATACTGCCTCCATCCGGCGGACGCCGGTTCCTTTTATTGCTCCTGGCCCGCCTTCCGGTTGCGCAGGAAGGGGATCCAGTTGACGAACAGGGAGATGAAAATACCGATGAGCGTATCGAGGATGCGGTTGAGCGCGAACACATAGGGGACGAGGTCGAGCCCGTGGGAGACGGTGATGCTCAAAAAGACGACGCAGGTGATATAGGTGGCGGAGGTCTTTTTGACGAGCACGGTGAGGTACATGAGCGGGACGAGGGCGGCGGAGATGATCGCGTACTGCAAGAGCCCGGTCCCCTCGGGCAGGAAGGTGCGCAGCAGGTAGAGCGCGCCCATGCCGTAGAGACCGCCGATCAGCGTGCCGACGACCCGGTTGAGCCCGACGCGGAGGCCCCCCCGCACGTCGGGCTGCATGCAGAGGATGGCGGCGATCGCGGAGTAGAAGGGGACGCCGTCGCCGCGCAGCGTGTCGATGAGAAAGCAGAGGAAGACGGCGAGCGCGGACTTTAAGATCCGCAGGCCGGGCCGCGGGAGCTTGGCAGGGGACATGCTTTCACCTTCCGTCGGAGGATTGGGCGGCTTCCCCGGGCAGGAAGCCGGGACAGGTGCGCGCCGCGTGGAAGAGGTACTGCTGGGCGAGTCCCTCCACGCCGCGCGCGCAGGCGGGCAGGCCGTCCGGGTAGAGCCGGTCGAGCACCCGGCGCACCCACACGTCGATCGGTACGCACTCGACGCGCCCGCAGCCGTAGAGCAGCGCGCATTCGGCCACCTTGGCGCCCACGCCGGTGATCTTCCGGAGCTCCCCGCGCGCCTCCTCGAGAGGCAGGTGCGCGAGCGCCGGGAGGTCCACCTCGCCCGAGGCGGCCTTTCGTGCCGCGTCCACGAGGTAGCGCGCCCGGAAGCCCGCGCGGATGGGCGCGAGGTCGTCCGGCTCGAGCGCGGCGAGGCGTTCGGGGGAGGGGAAGGCGTGGACGCCCTCCCCGAGCGGCTCCCCGAAGGCGGCGCACAGCCGCTCGACGATCCCCTTGATGCGGGGGACGTTGTTGTTCTGGCTGATGATGAAGGAGCAGAGCGCCTCCCACGGCTCCTGCCGGAGCACGCGGACGCCGGGGGCGTAGGCGACGGCGCGCGCGAGGACGGGGTCGGAGGAGAGGCGGCGTTTGACCTCCCCGTAGTCGCGGTCGAGGTCGAAATAGCCGCGCCACACCGCCTCGAAGTCCTCCGCGCCGCCCAGGATGCGGATTTCCCCGGCCGTTTGTGCAATGTGACAGGCCCTGCCGCGCGCCACACCGAAAAAGCCGCCGTCGGGCAGCCTTTTCCAGCGGAACGCCTGTCCGCAGTCGAGCGTTTCGGGCAGGGAGAAATCGCCCGAATCGGGGAGAATCACGTCGTTTCCGCGCAGGAACGCGCCGCATCCGGTCGAAACTGGTGCCATGGGCGGGACTCCTTTTTCAGAATTTTTACCCTCCCAGTATAGCAGATCGCGCCGCCAAAAGGAACAAAGATTTTACAGGGAACTTTATCAATCTATACAAAAACGGGGGGAAGGCCGGATTACTCGCAGTAGTGGAAGAAACTGGGAGGCGTCGTTTTTTTTCACCGCCGTTGAAAGGGGGACAAGGTGGAAAACACGGATACGTCCGCAAAGTTTTCTACCGTTTCCACAGAGTTTTCCACAATGGGCCGGAATGGGGAATCCATTCCGGCTTTTTTGTAATACCCGGCGTATAACGTTTCCGAAAACCGGGCGGCTGATTTTTGTTCAAATTGGCCCTTGACAGGGGAATAAATGAAGACCCGCTGTTCAAAATAGGAAAGCAAAACGATTTTAAAATCGGGGCGTCGGGGGCGGCGCGGGCGGCAGCCGCGGCCCGCCCGCCCCTCTTTTGCGGCGCAAGGCCCTTCCGCCCGCCGCGCGGGGCGGAAGGTGAAAAATTTTTCGGGCGCGGGGGAAGGAGCAAGCAGATGCTGAAGGGTGTCAGTCAAAAGGTGATCGAGGTGGTGCACACCGACAACCGGTACTTTGAAAAGGCGATTTTATTTTTGCGGCCGAACGCGCAGGGGGAGGACAAGCTGAGCCTGCGGGCGCGCGCGGGGGAATACCTCTCGCAGATCGATTACAACCCCGCGGGGCATGAAAAGCGCAAAACCCCGCTGGGAGAGGCCCTCAAAATCGGGCTGGCGGCGCTGGTGGGGGCCGCGGTTGCGTGCGCGTTCTTCCTGCTGTAATCTTTTTCGGCAAAAATCGTCTCTTTTTTTGCAAAATCGCAACGAATCTCTAGCATCCGGTATACTGTTATGTTATAATATACTCTGTATAAAACAGAACGTATAACCGGAGGCCATCCCTCCGGAGGAGGGCTCCGTATGGCGAATTCCAATCCCCGGCTCGACCGGGAGGACGAGAACACCGTGCTCGGCCGCAACGCGGTGATCGAGCTGCTGCGCGGCTCCCGCGAGGTGGAGTGCGTCTACATCTGCGACGAGGTGCCCGCGCGCGGCCAGCCGATCTCCCGCATCGTGGCCATGGCGAAGGAGCGCGGGGTGCCGGTCAAGAAGGTCGACGCGAAAAAGCTCGACGCGCTCTCGAACGGCCTGCCCCACCAGGGGGTTGCCGCGCTGGCGGCGGCCTTTTCCTACAGCACGGTCGACGGCCTCTTTGCGCGGGCGGGCGGCGAACCGCCCTTCTTCCTCGTGGCGGACGGCATCGAGGACCCCCACAACCTCGGCTCGATCATCCGCACCGCCGAGGCGGCGGGCGCCCACGGCCTCATCCTGCCCAAGCGGGGCGGCGTGGGGCTCACCCCCATCGTGGGACGCACGAGCGCCGGTGCGGTCGAGCACCTGCCGGTCGCGCGGGTGACCAACCTCGTGCGCACGCTCGAGGAGCTCAAAAAGCGCGGCGTGTGGATCTACGGCGCGGAGGCGGGCGGCGGCCGCTGGGAAGAGTGCGACCTGACCGGTCCGGCCGCCCTCGTGATCGGCTCGGAGGGGTTCGGCCTCTCCCGGCTCGTCCGCGAGACCTGCGACGTGATCCTGTCGCTGCCGATGCTGGGGAAGGTCAACTCCCTCAACGCGTCGGTCGCGGCGGGGATTCTGATGTATGAGGTCGTCCGGCAGCGGACGCGTGCAGAGCGGTAAACCCGGATTTTTTGCGATTTTAGAGGAGAGTGGAAACGGGAATGGCTCAGAACTACAATGTCGACGATATCCTGGAGGAAATCCGCCGGAAGAAGAGCCGCGAGGCCGCGCAGGATACATACGGGCAGGAGGCCCCCCCGGCCCGCGCGCCCGCGCCGCAGGAGGACTACCGCCCCCGCCGCGCGGAGGACGCGCAGGAGCCCCGCAGGGCCGTCCCGCGCGCGGACGAGCCCTACTATGAGCGCACCCGCCGGCCGCAGCGCCGGCCGGCCGCCCCCCAGCACGCCCCCCAGGAGGAGCGGCGCTCCCGCCTGAGCGGGTTCGGGCAGGAGGCGCAGGAGGCGCCGCGCCGGGAGGAGCCCCCCCGGCGTCCCGCGCAGGGAAGCGCGCGCCCGCGCTATGACGACTACCCCGCGGAGCCCGCGCCGAAGAGCGCGC
>ENA-UOIV01002745-UOIV01002745.1-human-gut-metagenome-genome-assembly--contig:-C59-NODE-2745-length-11305-cov-7.465600_pt1 | contig 11305 bp, 7 predicted proteins | sample MGYA00242333_ERZ723880 | MGnify/ENA metagenome assembly ERZ723880 | reverse complement strand
ATCTGGAGGGGGCTTAGTAACTCTTAGGCGGAGAAAATCCGCGTTATGAAGAAAAACAGCAACCTGTCTGAGCGAAGTTTGCAACGGAGCGAGTTTTGCGTTTTTCTTCATGCTTTTAGCGGATTTCCTCCACCTTAGAGTTACTTAGCCCCCGGAACTGAACCTGCAGAGAGATGCTGCTTCGCGCGTCCCCTCTTGCGCTGTGTACGCCCCACACCAACAAACTTCCCCCAAATACTTACAAAAACCTCTTGACTTTCAAAACAAACAGCGTTAAAATTGCTTTAGCTTTTTAAACAGCTAAACCTATAACGCATAAATTCAACGAAGGGAACCAGTAAAAACAGTCCCCCTGTCCTCAGAGAACTGCAGTCCGGTGAAATGCAGTGACAGACCTGTTTCGAATATCATCCCCGAGAAGGAAAGCCGAACCCTTGAATACAGCCATCACAGATATTGCCGTATTCACAGTAAGCTTCCCCGGCCGCCCCCCGTTACAGGAGCCGCGTATATCGGTACGTTGCAGAATCGTACTTGTTTCAAAGGTGAAACAGGGTGGTTACGGAATATCATATGTCCGTCCCTGCGTGGGGCGGACTTTTTTATGTTATAGGAAATTACTCCATAATATTCCTATAACATAAAAAAACCCTGACACACGAGACATACTTTCTTTTCCAGGCTGTCGATCTGAAACCGAAACACTACTTCTGTTTTTCGCAGACAACAGAATTCACCACAGATGAAAAATGTAACTAATTACATATTATAACCATTACATTCCATCTGCCTTGAATCTGCTCCAAATTCCGAAAAACAGCAGCAAATTTTTTGAGAGGAGTAGAGAGCATGAAAATCTACAAAAAAATCATGAACGCACTGGCTGCAGTAGAAAAGATCGTCCTTGTGATCTCCACACTGCTGATCCTGGTGCTGACTGTGGGAAACGTATTTTCCCGTAAAGTCATCCACCGTTCCTGGTCCTTCACAGAAGAACTTGTAGTAGCGGTATTCGTACTCATCACCCTGCTGGCAGCCGCACTGGCCTGCCGCGAAGGAGAACTGGTCAGCCTGACACTGGTCACAGACCGCCTTCCAAAGAAACTGAAGAAACCATCCGTAATTCTGATCACAGTCCTGAGCATCATCTTCAGCGTCATCCTTTTCAAATACGGAATGGACAAGGTAATCACTCAGCTTCAGAATGGAAAAAGAACCTTCGTATTAAACTGGCCTGAATGGATCTTCTGGTCCTTCGTACCCATCGGTGCAGGATGCATGATCCTTCACTTCATTGAATTCTATCTGGACTTCTGCTGCAAAACCGACAGCGCCAAAAATACCGACAACAGCACAAAAAGTAACATGAACACAATCACAACAGACAAAAAGGAGGGCAAATAAATGATCAGTGCAATCTTATTTATCTCCTTCTTCATATTCCTGATCCTGGGTGTACCCATCGGAATCTGCCTCGGACTTTCCTCCGTATGCGCAATCCTCTACTCCGGTACATCCCTGACGATCGTAGCAACCAACATGTACTCAGGAATCAGCAAATTCCTGCTCCTGGCAATCCCATTCTTCGTACTGTCAGGAAACATCATGGCAAAAGCCGGTATCTCCAAGCGACTGATCAAATTCGTTGATACCTGTGTAGGACACAAAAAAGGCGGTATCGCCATCGTATGTGTTATCGTAGCCTGCTTCTTCGGCGCCATCTCCGGTTCCGGCCCTGCAACTGTTGCAGCTCTTGGCGCCGTACTGATCCCTGCAATGGTAGAACAGGGCGGTTTCTCCGCACCATTCTCCACAGCACTGATGGCAACCTCAAGCTCCATCGCCATTGTCATCCCGCCAAGTATCGCCTTCGTTGTATATGCCTCCATCACAGGCACATCCATCGCAGATATGTTCATGGCAGGTATCGTACCAGGTCTTCTTATGGGCGTGGCACTGGTAATCGTAGTAATGCTGGAAGCAAAGAAACACAACATCAAACCATCCAGAGAAAAAGCCTCAGGAAAAGAACGCTGGGACGCTTTTAAAGATGCTTTCTGGGGATTCCTGATGCCGGTCATCATTCTGGGCGGTATCTACGGCGGTATCTTCACACCAACAGAAGCAGCAGCCGTATCCGTTGTATACGGACTCTTCGTAGGTATGGTCATCTACCGCGAAGTTTCCATCCGCGATATGTTTGACATTCTGGTAGACTCAGCAAAGACAACCGGCGGTATCATGCTCATCGTAGCAAGTGCCTCTCTGTTCTCCTTTGTATGTACCAAATTCGGTATTGCAGATGCAGCCTCCAATTTACTTGGAAGCATCGCACATAACCAGTTTACCTTCCTGCTGATCGTAAATATCATCTTCCTGATCGCAGGATGCTTCATCGATGCAAACTCCGCTATGTACATCTTCATCCCGATCATGCTTCCTGTATGTAAGGCTCTTGGATACGATATAGTAGCATTCGGTGTTATGGCAACTGTAAACCTTGCAATCGGACAGGTAACTCCTCCTGTAGGTGTAAACCTTTTCGTAGCAATCAGCATCAAGATCAAAAAAGGTCTGGAAGTTACTCTGCAGGAGATCTCAAGGGCTGTTGTGCCAATGATCGCAGCCTGCGTTGCAGTTCTTCTGATCGTTACATACATCCCGATCACCTCCACTTTCCTTCCGAAAGCTCTTGCAAAAGAAGGCTCCTACACAGGTGATCAGTCCTCCGCTTCCTCTGACACAGCTTCCAAGGAGGCAGGAGACGGCAATAACTCCTTTGACACAATCGCAGATTACAGCGACCTTGACTGGCCGGAAATGACCTGGAACTTCGCATGCTCCACTACTGAGACAAGTACATGGGCTGATGGCGGACGTAAGTTCGGTGAACTGATGGAAAAAGCCACAGGCGGCAAAGTCAAAGTCAACATTTACGCTGCTGACCAGCTTACAAACGGCAACCAGTCCGAAGGTATTCAGGCTCTGATGAATGGGGACCCGGTTCAGATCTCCATGCACTCCAACCTGATCTACTCTGCATTTGATCCACGTTTCAACGTTGTTTCTCTTCCATTCGTCTATGATTCTTACGACGATGCAGATGCAAAATTCGATGGCGAAGCAGGTGCAAAGCTGAAAGAAATCCTCAGTGAGTACGGACTCCACTGCATGGGTATTGCAGAGAACGGTTTCCGCGAAATCACAAACAGCAAACATGAGATTAAATCTGTAGACGATATGAAGAACCTGAAGGTTCGTGTAGCAGGCTCCAACCTTCTGATGGAATGCTACAAGAGATGGGGCGCTGATGCCACAAACATGAACTGGTCTGAAACTTACACAGCACTTCAGCAGAACACAGTAGAAGGTCAGGAGAATCCGCTTCCCGCTATCGACGCTGCAAGTGTTCAGGAGGTTCAGCCTTACTGCTCTATGTGGGATGCAATTTATGACTGCCTGTTCTTCTGTATCAACGAAGACATCTACAACAGTCTCACACCACAACAGCAGGAAGTTGTTGACGAGGCAGGACAGAAAGCAGTTGAATATGAGCGTTACATCAACCGTTCCGGAGATGACGAGATCAAAGAACGCTGGGCAAGCCAGAACGGTGTAACAATCACAGAAAAAGAAGACATGGACATCGACTCCTTCAAAGAAGCAGTTGACGGTATCGATGACTGGTTTGTAAACGAACTGAAGAGCCAGGGCTATGACGATGCCCAGGATCTGGTTGATCTTTTCACAAAGGATTCCTTCAATACAGTGGAAGATTACAGTGATCTGGACTGGCCGGAAACAACCTGGAACTTCGCTTGCTCCACTACTGAGACAAGTACATGGGCTGACGGCGGACGTAAGTTCGGTGAACTGATGGAAAAAGCTACAGGCGGAAAGGTTAAAGTCAATATTTATGCAGCTGACCAGCTTACAAATGGCAACCAGTCCGAAGGTATTCAGGCTCTGATGAATGGGGACCCGGTTCAGATCTCCATGCACTCCAACCTGATCTACTCTGCATTTGATCCACGTTTCAACGTTGTTTCTCTTCCATTCGTCTATGATTCTTACGACGATGCAGATGCGAAATTCGATGGCGAAGCTGGTGAAAAACTGAAAGAAATCCTTGGCGAATACGGACTCCACTGCATGGGTATCGCAGAAAACGGTTTCCGTGAACTGACTAACAGCAAACGCGAGATTAAATCTGTAGATGATATGAAGAACCTGAAGGTTCGTGTAGCAGGTTCCAACCTTCTGATGGAATGCTACAAGAGATGGGGCGCTGATGCCACCAACATGAACTGGTCAGAGACTTACACAGCACTTCAGCAGAACACGGTTGAAGGTGAGGAAAATCCGCTTCCTGCTATCGACGCAGCAAGCGTTCAGGAAGTTCAGCCTTACTGCTCCATGTGGGATGCAATTTATGACTGTCTGTTCTTCTGCATCAACCAGGATATCTACGACGGCCTCACACCACAACAGCAGGCAGTTGTTGATGAATGCGGTCAGAAGGCAGTTGAATACGAACGTTACATCAACCGTTCCAGCGACAATGAGATTAAAGAACGCTGGGAATCCAAAAACGGCGTAACCTTCACAGAGAAAGCTGATATGGATATCGATTCCTTCAAGAAAGCTGTAGACGGCGTAGACGACTGGTTCGTAAATGAGCTGAAGAGCCAGGGCTACGAAGACGGCCAGAATCTGGTTGATCTGTTTACCAAATAATCCTTACGGTTACAAAACTCCATAAAAATAAATGAACAGGGTATGAAGTTTCATCAGATTACGATGAACTTCATACCCTGTTTTGTTTTTAATAATATAGAACGTAAAGTACTTGATATCTTCTATTTTTCACGTTATACTGAACAAGTATAATTGAACAGACCCGGATGCGAAGTTTCGACCCCTGCCCTCCAGTTTCACGAAAGGAGGGTGATGCCCGATGAATACAATGGAAGTTCTTACTTTACTGTTAGTAATTTTTACGGCATTGACTTACATAGATCAACATAAAAAGAAATAAGCATCCCCCCGCTCAAAGTGAGATGCTTACTTTCTTTTTAACATTATAATTAATCACAGAGGGCAACCGGAACACGCTTCCGGTCATCTTCTAAGTAGATTATACAATGGGGCACCTGAATTTTCAAGTGCCCTTTTTGTAAAGTAAAGCGAACATTCGCAATCCGCTTCGCTACTTGCTCATGAACGCAGTCACTTCGCGACCTGCGTTCAAATCTCAGATCTTCAGGTAAGACTTGATTTTCTCCTCATGCAGTTCTTCTCCAATCACGATCAGGACCTCCTGTCCTACATGAAGCGGTCGGATTGTAATTTCATTCTTCGTAGCATTTAATTCAATCCACTGCCGTCTATCGCACTCTGCCCATGCAGATAGTCCAGAACCGTCTTCGCTGTCACTGTCTACTCTCATAAATCCCTTCATTCGGAACACACGCCCACATTCAGGATCAGACAGAATCTTCCCAGCCGCTTCCCGAAGCTCCTTCTCAGTCATCTTCACATTCATAAAGTACAAAGAAGTAAAGGCATCCTCTGCCTCAAACTCCGGTTTCCTGTAGCTTGCCATCACATATCCACAGGATGCGATTCTGTCAAAGTCCTCTTTCGACATCTCATCCCAATTCTTGTGGATAACATTAGCAGTATCCACACCATTCATTTCACAATGAAATCTCCTGCTGCAATGAACCTTCTCCAACGCCTGATTCACATGCTTAATCGTACCCTGGATTTCCTCGGGTGATGCGTCCTGGCTCTTGCTCATCACAATGCATCCGGCATCTGCCACCTCAGAAGCCAGAATGAAATCCGCCTCCTCTGACAGATCACGCTCCAGCTTAGAATCCACAATTGCAATCACATTCCCAATCTGATACCAACGGTTTAACGGCTCCTCATGAAGAATATCAAAGAACTCATCCACATCAAAAATCCCAGACGGCTCCACGATCACACGGTCATAACCGCACATACCCATAGCAATCAGTTTCGTCTTAAATCTCCTCCTGTGGCAGTCCTTATCACACCCTCCTGAGATCATCTCCAGCTCACAGTTCTCTCCCATCAGATCCTGAAGCAACATCATATCCACATTCACAGCCCCGTAATCATTCTCCAGAATCCCAATATTATTACCAGCATCCATCAGATACTGCGCATACTTCCTGATAAACGTCGTCTTCCCTGAACCAAGAAAACCAGTGATCAGATCTATCTTTACCATCGTATATCTCTCCCTTGCTGCTGCATAATTTTTCTTTTTTATCCGTAAATCGGAACTTCATCATCTGTAATCCACATACCTGTACGATCATAGCATTATAACGCAGAAAACGCAACGCCCGCAAAGAAAGACCACAATTATTCATGTTCTGAAATAATTGCAGTCTTTCTGATAGTTCCTTATGACAATTCCAGCTTACCGGTATAAAGCTGATAATAAGTTCCTTTTAACTTAATGAGGTCTTCATGGTCGCCTCTTTCAATGATCTTTCCATGATCCAGTACGATGATGGCATCGCTGTTTCTGATGGTTGAAAGTCGATGGGCGATCACAAATACAGTACGGCCTTTCATCAGGTTATCCATACCTTTCTGTACGATACTCTCTGTACGGGTATCAATACTTGAAGTTGCTTCATCCAGGATCAGTACAGGCGGATTGGCTACTGCTGCTCTTGCAATGGAGAGAAGCTGGCGCTGTCCCTGGGACAGTTCCTCACCGTCTCCGCTTAACATGGTATCATATCCTTTTGGAAGCATTTTGATAAACTGGTCTGCATGAGCCAGTCTTGCTGCCTCGTATACTTCCTCATCTGTGGCATCCAGTTTACCGTAGCGGATGTTTTCTTTAATAGTTCCTGTAAACAGGTGAGTATCCTGAAGTACGATTCCCAGAGAACGTCTCAGGTCATCCTTCTTAATCTTGGTAATATTGATTCCATCGTAACGGATCTTACCTTCCTGAATATCGTAGAAACGGTTGATCAGATTTGTGATGGTTGTCTTTCCTGCACCTGTAGAGCCTACGAAAGCAAGTTTCTGTCCCGGTTTGGCGAAGAGGCTGATGTCTTTCAGAATAACTTTATCCGGGTTATATCCGAATGTAACATCTTCGAATCGGACATCTCCTGTCAGTTCTGTATAAGTAACGGAGCCATCTGCAGAATGTGGATGCTTCCATGCCCACATGCCTGTTCTCTCTTTGCATTCTGTGATATTGCCGTTGGCATCCTTTCTTGCATTAACAAGTTCTACGTAACCTTCATCCTCTTCCGGCTTCTCGTCAATGAGCCTGAAGATACGTTCTGCACCTGCAAGTGCCATAACGATGGCGTTGAACTGCTGTGCCACCTGCATGAATGGCTGAGTAAAGCTCTTGGTGAACTGTAAATAGGAAGCCATAACACCGAGGGTGATGCCGCCCACACCTGTTACAGAGAGAAGTCCCCCAAGTACTGCTGTCAGTACGAACTGCAGGTTACCGATGTTACCGATCACCGGTCCCATCATATTTCCGTATTTATTGGCATTTGCGGAGCTCTCGAAAAGTGCTTCATTGAGTTTATCAAATTCTTCTTTTGATTTATCTTCGTGGTTGAAAACTTTTACCACACGCTGACCATTCATTCGTTCTTCCACGAAACCGGTCACATCTGCCAGAGATACCTGCTGACGGATGAAATATTTGCCACTGTTGGAACCAATCTTATTGGTAACCTTCAGCATGATAAAGATGATCACAATTGCCAGAATCGTAAGCAGCGGACTTAACAGTAACATGGAAATAAAGGTAACCACGATCGTAAACAGTGCCATCAGTGCCTGTGGGATCGCCTGGCTGATCATCTGTCGCAGGGTATCTGTATCGTTGGTATAGAGGCTCATGACAGATCCGTTTGTATTCTGGTCGAAATAACGGATCGGAAGAGTCTGCATATGCTCGAACATATCATCACGGACACTTTTAAGCACACCCTGACCGATATAAACCATCATTCGGGTATAAATAAATGTGGCAATCACACCAAGTGCAAAAATACAGCCAAGGACTGCAAGTGCCTTATAGAGTTCTGCAAAGTTCGGATCTGTCTGTCCGATCAGCGGGATGATAAAGTCATCCAGCAGAAATTTCAGGGACAGGGATACTGCAATACTTGCTGCGGAACTGATAAAGATGCAGATAAATACGATGAAAAACTGTATCTTAAGTGTTCCTGTCATATATTTCAAAAGTCTTTTGGCAGTTTGGATGGTCTTCTTATCTAATTTTTTCTTCTTATTCATCATCTCCGCCTCCTTTGACCTGTGATTCATATACTTCTCTGTAAATATCATTTGTCTTCAGCAGTTCTTCTGAAGTACCCACACCTGCGATCTTACCGTCATCCAGTACGATGATCTGATCTGCATCTTCAATAGAAGAAACTCGCTGTGCGATAATAATCTTTGTTGTGTTCGGGATCTCCTCGCGGAAAGCCTTACGTATCAGGGCATCTGTTCTTGTATCTACTGCACTGGTAGAGTCATCCAGGATCAGGATCTTCGGTTTCTTGAGAAGAGCCCTTGCAATACACAGACGCTGCTTCTGACCGCCGGATACGTTGTTACCACCCTGAACAATCATTGTATCGTAGCCATCCGGGAACTCACTGACGAATCCATCTGCCTGGGCCAGCTTACAGACCCTCCGAACTTCTTCCTCACTGGCATGTTCATCACCCCAGCGAATATTGTCATAGATGCTTCCTGAGAACAGCACATTTTTTTGAAGTACCATGGAAACCTGGTCACGAAGTACTTCCAGATTGTAGTTGCGTACATCCACGCCTCCCACCTGGACATTACCCTTTGTGACATCATAGAGTCTGGGGATCAGCTGCACCAGGGTAGACTTTGCACTTCCGGTTCCGCCGATGATACCTACTGTCTGACCGGATTTAATATGAAGATTTACATCCTTCAGGGAAAGATTTCCTCCCTCTCCTGCATAGCTGAAATCTACATGATTAAAGTCAATGGAACCATCTGCCACATTCTTTACTGCATCAGCTTTATCCTGCATCTCAGGAACTTCATCCAAAACCTCTACAATACGGTCTGTGGATGCTTCTGCTATCATGATCATAACAAACACGAAAGTTACCATGTTCAGGGACATGAGAATCTGAAGTGCGTAGACAATGATACTTGTCAGCTCACCGGTTTCCATGCCACCGAGAACAATTCCTCTTCCGCCAATTACAACAATGATAATGATTACAGTATACATGGCAAACATCATAACCGGTGAGTTCCATGCAACGATTTTCTCTGCTTTAGTAAACAGATTATAAACATATCTGGAAATTCCATGGAATTTCTCAATCTCATAGTCCTCTCTTACGAAAGCCTTAACTACACGTGAGGCATTTACATTCTCCTGAACGGAATTGTTCAGGTTGTCATATTCATCAAAGACCTTGATGAAATGCGGATGTGCCTTTTTCGCAATAAAGATCAGTGTACCGCCAAGGACAGGAACAACTATCAGGAAAAGCATTGCGATCGGTTTGTTGATCGTCAGTGTCATAATCCATGACAGGATAATCATAAACGGTGCCCTGGCAAGAAGGCGGATACTCATCATGTATGCCTGCTGTACATTTGTGATATCAGTGGTCAGTCGTGTGACCAGACCTGATGTTGAAAAGTGGTCGATATTTTTGAAGGAAAAATCCTGCACCTTATAAAAAATATCGTGTCGTAAATTCTTCGCATATCCTGCTGCTGCAACTGCCGCCATATTTCCGGCCTGTACGCCGAAGAACAGGGAAAGCATTGCCATTGCAACAAGGATGACTCCACGCTGGATGATATAGCTCATATCTCCGTTTGCAATACCTACGTCGATAATCTTCGCCATCTCCAGAGGAATCAGAACTTCCATCAGTACTTCCAGGATTACAAGGGCCGGAGCCAGTACAGACTGCTTCTTGTATTCCCGGACTGAACGTAAAAGTTTCTTATTCATCTTTGTCAATGTCCTCCTTATGTCTCGTTATTTCTGTTAAAAATCATTCCTGCTATCGCAGGATTTTTTCCGGTTTTCATACATCTGCCAGAGAACCTGTTTGCACAGTTCCACATCCTCCTTCGGAATTCCCCGGAGCATTTTGGCTTCGCCTTCTTCAATACTCTTTAAGATTGCAGGACGGATCTTCTCTGCTTTCTCTGTGGGAATGATCTGTTTCAGGCGTGCATCCTGTTTCGCACTCTCTCTGTAAATGTAACCGTTCTTCTCCATCAGCTTCAGGATCCCTGTCACTGTAGGTTTCCTGATCTGGAATTCCTCTTCAATATCTTTCTGATAGAGATCTCTGTGCATGGTTTCCAGAAGGATAAATTTCAGCACATGCTTCTGCATGGTCGTCAGATCGTCATTCTCCATCACCTCTGCCGGATTATGCCGTTTCATTGTATGGGATAAAATATGTATCAGCCTGCCTACATGCATCTCATTCAGCTTCTGTTTCATTTCCTCGTCTATCTCGCCGCACCTCCTAAAATCAGTACCCATACTATAGCAAAGCCATATAAATAGTTAGGTTGCTATCCATTAGTTGCCTAACTATTATATGGCTTTGGTTTTTTTATGTCAATACTTATTTTATGTTTCTATTTTTGTTCTATATATGATATAGTATTAACGTTGTCCAACCAATACCCGGCAACGGGAGGAGGTGATATTCTTGTCAGAAATTATTCTTTCTTTTCTTATCTCCTGTGCAGCAGGTATAATCTGCCACTATATCTGCAAATGGCTAGACGGAGATAAATAGGACAACACTAGCCTAGTGGTTGCTTGTCCACTTTGTTAAAACAAGAAGAAAGCCCTGGGAGCTGCCACTCCCAGGGCTTTCATTCTTGTTATTCTTGTCAGATTAATTATTCTTTCTTCTGCCTATTGGCATTATATCATATGCATTTTAGGAAATCAATATTCTCCTTTTAAGCAACTCAAAAATTAAATTTGCAAGGACTCTCAGAATATGTTAGAATGATTTCACTAAATAAAGCATTAAAGGATTTTCAAAAATAAAGAGGTTTCACACAAAGGAGGATTTCTATTATGTATATTACATGTCTTGACGTAGAGGGCGTACTGGTACCTGAGATCTGGATCGCATTTGCTGAAGCAAGCGGAATCCCGGAGCTGAAGAAAACCACACGTGATGAGCCGGACTATGATAAGCTGATGAACTGGAGGCTTGGTATTCTGAAGGAA
>ENA-UOIV01002740-UOIV01002740.1-human-gut-metagenome-genome-assembly--contig:-C59-NODE-2740-length-11339-cov-4.989543_pt1 | contig 11339 bp, 6 predicted proteins | sample MGYA00242333_ERZ723880 | MGnify/ENA metagenome assembly ERZ723880 | reverse complement strand
CCCGGCAGGACGGGATTCCGGGCCAAACAGAAAAATATGCGCCGCGCGCCGCGCGGCGCAGAACAAAACGATTCAGGAGGGTATGAATATGCCACAGGCAAAGCTGTCCGATCCTTCCGGCCGCGGCAAGGCCGAGGGGTTTAAGGTGATTTTTCCCATGATGCAGCACCCGTACACAGAGGCCGAGATCCAGGCCGTTGTAGATGTGATGCGCAATGCGGAGGGCCAGACGCAGGGCAAATATCTTGAAAAGTTCGAGAAGGACTTCGCCGCATTCGTGGGTGCGAAGTATGCCTTCGGCGTAAACAACTGCACCAACGCGCTGAAGCTGGCGGCTATCTTCTGCCACATCCAGCCCGGCGACGAGGTCATCGTGCCCGCGTATACTTACTGTGCGTCGGCCATTCCCTTCGGCGACCTTGGCGCACATATCGTCTGGGCAGACATCAATAAGGATACCTGGACCATCGACCCCGATGATTTCGAGCGTAAGATCACGCCCAAGACCAAGGCTGTGGTGGCCGTTCACCTGCTGGGCATCCCCTGCGACATGAAGCGCATCGTGGCCATCGCCCGGCGTCACGGGATCAAGGTGGTGGAGGACTGCGCACAGGCGTTGGACTGCCGCATCGACGGCCAGCATGTGGGGACCTTCGGAGATTTTGGCTGCTTCAGCTTCCATGCGGCCAAGACGATGACGACTTTGGGCGAGGGCGGCATGTTTGTGGGCCGCCACGTCCCTGACGGCGCTGGGCGACGGCGGCACGGGTGTGCGCAGCGACGACCAGGTGGCTCACAACGTGCCGGGCATCCGTCACAACGGCCTGTGCGCGTTCCAGGGGGAACGTGAGCGCTACTGGGTTCCCGCCATGAGCAACGTGGACGAATTCCTGGAAGACCGCTGGCCGCAGAACTTCTGCCTGGGCGAAGCGCAATGTGCGCTTGGCTCCGAGCAGCTCAAGAGCGTGATCGCCAATAACGAGATCCTCATCGAACAGGACCGCAAGATCCGCGAATGGCTCAAGGATGTGCCGGAGATCACTTTCCCGGGCATCGTTGAGGGAGGGCGCTATGTCGTCCACCAGTACATCATGCACTACGACGGAAGCAAATACGGAAAAAACCGCAACGACCTGCTGGACCTGCTGACACAGAAATACGGCGTACGCGCCATCGTGCAGTATTATCCGCTGTATCGCTACCCGCTGTTCCAGAAAAAGGGCTGCGGCGCGTACGACTGCCCGGTGCTGGACGCCTGGTGGGACAACAGTTTCTCGTTCCCGTGGTGGTGCGGTATCGACGACGAGAGCATGCGCATCATGTGCGAAGGCCTCATCCATGCGGTGAAGGACCTGCGCGGTTGAGCGCGGGCAAAAACGGAACGGTACCCTGACAAGCGAAAATGAACAGGGAAACGGCCGAAAAGGCAGCGGGCCCGATGGCGTCCTCGGCGGAGCATCGGACGCCGGCCTTTTCGGTTTCGTTTTGCCATTACGGCGGAGAGGATAAAGAATATGGCATTCGACAAGACACGTTTCGGGGGCGTGGTGGCTCCCATCGTGAACCCCTGCGGTGAGGACGACAGCCTGGACCGCGGCGCACTGGAGGCAAACCTCACCCGGCTGCTGGCAACGGATGTTGCAGGGCTGTACATCAACGGCGGCACGGGCGACGCGGCCAATCTGACGCAGGACGAGCGGCTGGAAACGGCGGCGCTTCTGGTGCCGCGCCTGCTTGCCGCGGGCAAGCTGGCCATTGTGCATGTAGGCCAGACAAACCAGCGCCAGGCCGTGGAGCTGGCGCGGCAGGCCGCTGCGCTGGGCGCGCATGCGGTGGCGAGCATCCCCCCGAAAAAACCGTGGCCGCAGATCGTAGAATATTACAAGGCGCTGGCCGCCGCCGGTGCGCCGGTGATCGTGTATTATATCCCCGGCGTCACAGGCATGACGGCAGGCATGCCGGAGCTGCGCATGCTGCTGGACATCCCGGGCGTGGTAGGCATCAAAATGAGCGACTGGAATATTTTCCTTCTGCGCAGTGTGGTGCTGGAATATCCGGAAAAAGTGGTGTATTCTGGATTTGACGAGATGCTGGTGCCAGGCCTTTTGTACGGCGCGGACGGATGCATCGGCACCTGGGCGAATCTGCTGCCCGATTTATATGCAAAGGTATACGCGCGCGTGCGCGCGGGCGGGACGGACGCCGTGAAGCCGGTGATGGATGAGTTCACCGCATTTCTGGCCGTGGGCTGGAACTACGGCATTATCGATACATTTGAAGAGCTGATGCGGGCCAGGGGCTATGCCGGGCGGTGCTTCCGCAGGCCCAGCGCATGGGAGCCGGGCAAGGTGGAGCCGGCCGTATTGGCCGACCTGCTGGCGCGGCTGCAAAGGCTGGAGGATATGGCGGCGGCGTTATGAGCCGCGGAAAGGAGCGACCCTATGCAGTATACGAAGATTCCCGGCACAGACATGCAGGCAAGCAGGATATGCCTGGGCACCATGACTTTCGGCAGCCCGGTGGCCGGACCTGACGCGGTGCGGCTGGTGCGGTACGCGCTGGAGGAGCATGGCGTCAATTTCATCGATACGGCCAATATGTACGAGGGCTACAACCGTTATGCGGGCAGCGCAGGCGGCGTGGCGGAGGAGATCGTGGGCGAGGCCGTGGCACACCGCCGCGGGGATTATATCCTGGCCACAAAGGTGGGCATGAAGGTGGGGGAGGCCCCGGAGGACGAAAATACCAGCCCCGAGGCCATCCGCATTCAGCTGCGCCGAAGCCTGGTGCGAATGCGCACAGACTATGTGGATGTTTATTACCTGCACCGGTACGACCCCGATACGGAGCCGCATGCCGTCGCCCGCGCAATGGGGGAAGAGCTGCGCGCGGGCACCATACGCGCCTGGGGCGTCAGCAATTACACAGCGGCTCAGCTGGCCGCGCTGCTGGCGGCGGCGGCGGACGAGGGCGTTCCGGCTCCGGCTTTGTGCCAGCCTGCCCTGAGTATGCTGAATACCGGCGCGCTGGAGGAGCTGCTGCCGCTGTGTGAAAAAGAGGGCGTGGGCGTGGTGCCGTACCAGCTCCTGCAGGGCGGGATGCTGACGGGCAAATACCGCCGGGGACAGGAAGCGCCCGCGGGCAGCCGCCTGGCGGAAAAGCCGGAGTGGATGAAGCCTTTCACCGACGAAACCTATGATGTGATAGAGCGCTGCGCGGCCGAAGCCGCGGCAGAGGGTGTGACGATGACACAGCACGCGCTGCGCTGGGCGCTGGCACAGCCCGGCGTGGTGAGCGCTCTGGTGGGCGTCAAGCGTGAAGAACAGATCGACGAGGCGGCGGGCGCGGTGCGGTGACGCCGGCCCCAAAAAAAATGCGGCGCGCACAGGCGCGCAAAAGGAGAGTGTGAGAGATGGCGTGTTTGACCGACAGCATCCCCTGGCGCGGGGACTTTGAGCAAAAGCTCGTTTATGCGCCGGAAAAACGGCCCGGGTTTGTGGCCTGGGTGACGGCGTTTCCCTACGGAGACGGTTCCATCGGTATTTCGTTCGACGAAACGCTGGAAGCTGAAAATCCGGATTTCATCCCGCCCCGGCTGGAATTTGCCGAGGCGGCGGGCGTGCCGGTTTCTTATTGCTCCGTGGAGGGCGGCAGCGCGCGGCAGCGCTCGTACCGGGTGTATATGCGTTCTGTGGACGGTGTGAATTTTACCGAAACGGGCCGCTGTGGGCGGCGGGAGGGTTCGCTGTGCAACGCAGGCTTTCCCGACGGGCGCATCGTGGGCTTCGACGTGCCGCGCTACAACGATGAGCGCACGGGCTGGAGCGACTGCATCCGCGTGCGGGAGAGCCGGGACGGCGGCAGCACATGGACAGATGTGCGCCGGCTGCTGGAAGGCACTGCGCCCTACCTGTGGCGCGTGCGCTGTCTGCGGGACGGTACGCTCGTGGTGCTGGCCAGCCTGTACGGAACGCCCTGGGGCCCGGGCAGGGAGCGCGCCACACGCAACACCATGCTGCCCGGCGAGACCTACCAGAGCAAGATACAGCCGTTTTTTCTCACCAGCAGGGATGGCCGCGAGTTCAGCGCGCCGAATTACATCCTGCCCGGTATCGGCGCCCATGAATTTGATTTTGTGGAACTGCCCGACGGACGGCTTCTCTTCATCGCGGGAGACGTGCAGGGCACGCCGGTGGGGCGCCAGTTCGTCACGCCCTCTCCGGACGGCTGGCTGAACGGCACGCTGTACCCCATCTGCACGGGCGCGCCCGGGGACCCGGTGCGTGACCCCCAGGGGGGGTATGTGCCCGAGACCATTGCATGGGACGCACAGCGGGGCTGCATCGTGGGTTACCGGCGCAACAAATGCTTTTCACTCTCCAACGATTACGGTGAAAATTGGACGCGCATCGAGCCGGACGTCCCGTTCGATTTCCTCTACCAGCCCTATCTGCTGGCGCTGGACGGCGGGCGGCTTGGCCTGTATGGCCATGTGGGCGGCGACAACGCTTTTGGCGAGAATGACATGACCATCCAGGCGCAGGTGTTTGCACCGGAGTGCGCCCGCGATATGCCGCGCGCCGCGCAGCTCTCGCTGGAGCGGATGCTTGCGCCGGACGGGAGCGGATATATCAATTCGTTCCGCGCACGCCTGACGGCGGGCGGCCGCCCGCTGGCCGGGCAGGAGGTGGAGTTCCGCTTCAACACCTATTGGAACGAAGACGGCAGTGTAAACACCACGGCGCAGGAGGATGCGCCGGATAAAGAACAGGTATGCACGGACGCGGAAGGCTGGGCTGTTGCTTCGGCAGTGCGCTACAACGGCATCGGAGACATACACCTGGCCTACAATGTGGACGTAGTGTGCCATGGCTCGCAGGATGTGCGCGCCTGCACAGGCCCGATGATGACGATCCTGGCGCTGACGCCGAGGCGTGAGGCTGGTTATCCCTACGACGCTTACTTTGCGGGCGGAACACTGTACCTTGCGCCGCAGTTTCTGCGGGATTTCCCGCAGGCGGAGGAGGCCCTGCGCGGGGCGGCGGACGGCTCCGGCGTTCTGCCGCAAGGCGCGCTGTGTGAAGAAGCCGTGGAACGGCTTCTGGGGTGCGGCGTGCTGCGGCGCGGGCAGGACGGGGCGCTGCGGTGGATCCACAGCGTGCATGCGCCGCGCCCGCTGGACGACGTGCGGCCCATGGCGAGCGCGGACTGGTATGTCTGACGGCAGAGCCGGTGACTTGGATAAAAAGAAAAAGAGGGGATACAGGATGGACTATGGCGTGACCATTACGCGGGGCGCGGCCCCGTGGCAGATCTTTCAGCAGGGGCCGGACGGTACGGCGTGCATTCGGCTGGAGGGAAAATATCATCTGGTGGATCTGTCGCAGGAGCTGCGGCTGCATTTTTCGGCCGTGGCGCGTGCGAACACGACCGTGAAGGCCCGTGTAGCGCTGGAGAGCACAGGGGAATCCGTCGTTCCGTGGACGGAATGTACGGTGCTGGACAGCGAAAACTGGACGATAACCTTTCCGCGGGTACCGGCGGGCGGGCTGTACCGCATTGAGACGTATATGGATTACGAGGGCTGGGACGGCCTCTCCTGCACACGCGGCGATATGGTGCACAATGTGGGCGTGGGCGATGTGTTCGTCATCGCGGGGCAGAGCAATGCGGCGGGCCGCGCAAAAAACCCGGTAGCGGACGACCCTGAGCTGGGCGTGCACGTGCTGCGCACGAGCGCCCGGTGGGAGCTTGCAACTCATCCGCAGGGCGAGACGACGAACGCCCTGCACGTCGGCCATTATGAGAACCACAACCCGGGCCACAGCCCGTGGCTGCATTTCGCAAAGCGGCTCAAGCGAGAGCTGGGGTATCCCATCGGCCTTGTTCCATGCGCTTACGGCGGCGCGCCGCTGCGCTGGTGGAACCCGGAGGAAAACGGCGCGCTTTTCACCAATATGCTGGAGATGCTGGCAGATTACGACATCCATCCCAGGGCGGTGCTGTGGTATCAGGGCGAGGCCGAGGGCTACGAGGACAGCGCGCAGACATATCTGGAGCGGTTTGCGGCTTTCGTGCGGCACACACGCGCGGCGCTGGGCCAGCCGGAGCTGCCGTTCCTCACTGTGCAGCTCAACCGCTGCATGGAGGGCCCGAGTGAAAAGCTGGACCGCCAGTGGGGCATGGTGCGTGAGGCGCAGCGCCAGGCGTGGCACACGCTGGAGCATGTGACCGTGGTGCCGGCCGCGGACCTTGCGCTGTATGACTTCATCCACAATGCTTCAGAGGGCAATCTTGTGGTGGGGGAACGGTGCGCCCGCGCCGCGATGGCCGAATGCTACGGGCGCGATGTGGACTGGATGGCGCCGGAGCCGGAATCCGTGGTTCAGACTGCCCCGGACACGGTGACGGTTCGCTTTTCGCGTATCCGCAACTGGCTCAATCCCTTTGGCGTGCCCGCGGCCCTGCTGCCCTTTGAAGCCGAGGACGCGCAGGGCCTTGCCGCCCCGAAAGCGTATGAGACGGGCACGGACAGCCTGACCATCACTTTTGAACGCCCGCTTGGCGCGGATGCGCGCCTGCATGGCGCATGGCGCATGAACCCGGGCGCGGCCATCCCAAGCGATTGCATGCGCATGCCCATGCTCTCGTTCTACGGCGTGCCCGTAGAACAGGGCTGACTCTTTTTGCCGCGCGCGGCGCGGCCGCATTTCACAGACAGGAGGGCTGCCGCCCTATGAAAAAAGATCCATTTCAATATATTTTCCGCTTCTGCTGCGACCCCGGCTTCAACGATGCCGAGGAGATCCCGGCGCTGCTGCGCTATGTGGACGAGGCGGATATCGACGACGTGGCTGTATTCGCCAACGTGGAGGAGATCAACACCGGCCATATGAGCTTTGACGAGCAGGACGTGTATCTTGCAATGATGCGCAAAATCAGCGCGCTGCTGGCCGAAAAAGGTGTTACGATGTCTGTTAACCAGTGGCACAGCGTCATGCACGCGGACCTTGGCAAAACGCTGCGGCCGGAGCAGAACTTTCGCCCCATGGTGGATGTGGAGGGAAATGAAGCGAAGCTGTGCGTCTGCCCGCTGTGCGGCGAATGGCAGAAATACATCGCCCGGCTGTACGCGCGCTATGCGGAGCTGGAGCCCTCCATCCTTTGGGTGGAGGACGACTTCCGTCTGCATAACCACGAGCCTCTTGCGTGGGGAGGCTGCTTTTGTGACGAGCATATGAAGCTGTACAGCGCCCGCGCGGGCAAGCCGCTGACGCGGGAAGAATTTCTGGCAGGCGTGCTGCGTCCCGGCGAGCCGCATCCTTATCGGAAGATATGGCTGGATGTGAGCCGCGAGACGATGCTCAGCGCCGCCGGAGCCATCGGACAGGCGGTGCGCGCTGCGTCAAAGCAGGCGAAGGTGGGCCTCATGAGCTCGGCTCCGCACATCCACGCCGCCGAGGGGCGCGACTGGCATGCATTGCTGCACACGCTTGCGGCCGGACGCCCGCCTGTGGACCGTGTGCATCTGCCCGGATATCAGGAAAATTCCCCGTCGAACTATCTGCACGGATTCAATATGGTGTCTATGCTCACCCGTGCAATGCTCCCATCGGAGACCGAGGTATACCCGGAGCTGGAAAACTTTCCGTTCTCATTGTTTTCGAAATCCCGCCGGTTCACGCGTTTCCAGTTGCTGAGCGCACTGCCGCTGGATCTGGCGGGCATCACCATCGACTTGTATGACCTCAACGGCAACGGCATCGTTTGGGAGGACGGCTATCAGCAGATGCTGCACCGTACAAAGCCCTATCTGAATGCCCTGTCCCGCAGCGGTGTGTTCAAAGAGGAGCGCCTGGGGGTACGCGTACTGTACAGCCCCTGTTCTTCATACACGCTGCACACGCGGGAAGGCTCTTCCATGGAGGAGCTGTATCCGCAGGAGGCGTTTTTTGCCGGCTTGCTGCCCGCCATGGGCGAGCACTATGCTGAAACCGGCAGCCCCGAACTGACGGGTCAGATAGTGGCGGCATCCGGCCAGGTGCTGCGCAATTGGGATGCGGGAACGCTGGCGCGGCTGTTCGCTAATAATTTCGTTATTTTGAACGGAGACGCGGCCTGGACATTGTGCGAAATGGGACTTGGCCGCCTTGCGGGCATTGAGAGCGTGCGCTGGCTGCGCCAAAACGACGGCGGCTACGCCTATGAGCAGGTGACGAACGGCAAGACCTACTGCGGACGTAAAAACGCACGGGCCTCGGCCATCGTCTCGTGCAGCGACGCGCTGGATGTGACCTATGCGCAGGGCGCACAGGTGAACGAATATACTGCGCTGTACGATTCCTTCCGCCGCCGTACCGCCCACGGCCAGGCGGTGGTGGACGGCCGCGTACTCGTCTATCCCTTCGGGAATTTTGAAAGCTCTGTATCCATCCCGCCCATGCTGCTGAACAGCATGCGCCAGGCTGTGCTTCACGACGTGCTGCGCACAGCGGGCGCGCCGTTTCCGCTGGTGTGCGGCGCGCCGTATCTGGAGCCGTACTGCTTTGTACAGGACGGGGGATTGGATGTCTACCTTGTAAACGGCAGCACGGATGATGCCGACGCTGTGGAGCTGGCGTTTTCTGCGGGAACTGCGCCGGAAAGCGCGGAGGTCTGGCGTTCGTACGTGGAACAGGCCGCGCCGCAGGCCGCTGTGTGTGAAGCGGTGGGAACAGGCGTTCGGGTGCCGGTAGATGTGCCCAGCATGGAAGCTGTTCTGCTGCGCATGCCCGCGCCGGGGGCGGAAGGGGAGACCCCGGCATGAGCAAAAAAATAAGGGCATTTATTGGCTATCTGAAGGTGCTGGTGAACGGCGAGACGCTGGGCGGCGGATTTTACCGTTTTTTGTCGGTGCATGCGTGTTTTCTGGTATTTTACGGCCTGCCCCATGTATTTATCAATACGATGCTGTTGGGGCAGACGGGCGACGTAAAGGTCGTGGTGATGTATAACGCTACGTTTTTCCTGGGCAGCGCGGCGGCCATGCTGCTGGCGGCAGGGCTTTTGCAGCGCACGGATTCCGGCGTGACGGCGGTGCTGGGTATTTTGGGCTACAATGTGCTGTATCTGCTGCTGATCGTGCTGGGGGACAACGCCTCGCGCTGGCACTTGTGGCTTGGGCTTCTGGCGGGTCTTGCGGACGGCTGCTACTGGCTGAGCTACGGCCATCTGCTGTCGGATTCCACAGACCTTTCCAACCGGGACAGCGGCCTTGCCATTGTGAACATCTGTGCCAACGTCGTCAACCTCACCATCCCGCTGCTGGCGGGTTTCATCATCGACACAGTGGGCGGTACGCGGGGCTATATGGCGGTGTTCGGGCTGTCGTTTGCCGTGTCCGCCGTCACCTGTGCGCTGGCGCTGCGGCTGCCCAAGCGCCGTATGGCGGGCGCGCATAAGGTGGACTATCCCCGCACGCTGCGCGCCATTGGACGCAACCGGCATCTGCTGTACAGCCTGGCTGCGCAGGGCTGCAAAGGGGTGAGAGAAGGTGCGTTCACGTTCATCCTCAGTATCGTTTTGTACCAGATGGTGAAAAATGAGCTGCTGGTGGGCTTCAATACCTTCCTTTCAGCCGCGGCGGCCATCGCTTCCTACGTCATCGCCAGCCGCATCCTTTCACTGGCGAACCGGGTGCGGTATATGGGTATCGCGGTAGCGGTGCTCACAGGCATTGCCGCACTTTGCATCTTGCATCTCAGCCCGATGACGGTTATTCTATATACAGTGGTCAATTCGTTTTTTGCGGGCTTTCTGGAGAATTCCACATACAGCACTTTTCTGGATATGATGCAGCTGGTGCCCGAGATGGACGACCACCGGCCCGAGCTGCTGGCTGTCAACGATACCGTTCTGGAGCTTGGGCGCTGTGTGGGGCTTTCCATCATCATCGTTATGAACGTATATGTGGGCGAGGATGTGGGCGGGCAGGTGTGGAGCCTGCTTGTGCTGACGCTCACCCAGGTGGGCACGGTGCTGCTGTGCCGCGGGGCCATGCGCTCCGCGAAGCAGGCCGCGCCGGGGGCTTGAACGCGGGTGTTTTTCCGCATAAACAAAAATATATTTGCCAAAAACGGAAGAGCCGTTGGCCGCAAAGCGCTTTCCGTTGTTAAAAAACTGCGGAAAGAAAACCCTGCCGGCCCGGCAACGCAAAGAAATTCAGGGCGGCTGCTGCCCCAGCAAGCTTCCCATTGTTAAAAAAGGAGAAATATGATGCAGGCAAAGATCATAGACAGAAAGTGGGTCGTCGAGTGGTTCGACGAGCGCCAGTGCTATCATATGCCCAGCCTGACGCTGGCGGACAACGGCAATCTGCTGGCCGTATGGAACGGTGGCTTTTTGCAGTGGAACGGCGACCCCATGGGCCGCGACGCCAAAGACTGGGTGTCTGTGCTGGAGCCGGGCGCAAAAGAAGGGTCGCACCCGGACGCCGTGGGCTGTGACATCCGTTATTGCTGCCATGACCCGGTGTTTCTCAAAAACAAAAAGGGGGAGATCATTCTCCTGTTCGCAAAATTTCTGGACACCGAGGTGAACTTCACCACCTGGTGCAACGGCCGGGACGAGCTGTGGACACGCAAAACGAAGGACGGCGGCCGCACATGGGAGCCGGCGCAGCCCGCGGGCATCCAGAGCGGCCACGCCTCCAACGACAGCGTCCTGCTGGATGACGGCACCATCGTGTTCGCCTCCACAAGCAGTGAGCTTCCGGATAAATACTTCGGCGCAGTTCGCATCTATCTTTCCCACGACGACGGCGAGACATGGGAAAAAGGCCCCATCCTCTCTGCGGACGACGGCAATCTCATCCGGGAGCCGGCGCTTTGCCTTCGGCCGGACGGCACCATCCGTATGTTCACGCGTACCTGTCCGGGCAGTACGGGCTGGGGCGCGGGCGTGAAATCACTGGTGTCGTATACAGCCGAAAGCCGGGACGGCGGCAAAACCTGGACGCAGCCTGTGCCCACAACCATCCTCAATAACGAATCGAAGATCGATGTCATCAGCTGGGACAAAGACACCATCCTGATGGCCTACAACGACACGCCTGTGGCAGACTGGCACGAGCGCAGCCCGCTGACGCTGGCCTATTCGAAGGATGAGGGAAAAACCTGGAAAAACCTTATCGAACTGGCCGCCGCGCCGGGAAATAAATGCCAGCCCGCCATGTGCAGGGACAGGGACGGCCGTCTGAATGTGGTATATATGAACCGGCATACGGCCATTGAACACCTGGTGCTGGAGATCACGGAGTAAAAACAGAAAGCGCGGCACGCTGTGCCGCGCTTTGTGTGGTT
>ENA-UOIV01002738-UOIV01002738.1-human-gut-metagenome-genome-assembly--contig:-C59-NODE-2738-length-11346-cov-8.796829_pt1 | contig 11346 bp, 7 predicted proteins | sample MGYA00242333_ERZ723880 | MGnify/ENA metagenome assembly ERZ723880 | reverse complement strand
CATGGACTGCGATGGGGAATAAAACGGGGAGGACCCCCGGGCGGCTGCCCGGGGGTCCTCCCCTGTTTAGGGTTCTGGCCCACTGAGGGGGATTGAGCAGGGATTATACACCCGAAGCCTCGATTACCATATCGATGGTAACGTCGGCGGTCACAGTGTACTCAAACTCAGCAGTGCACTTGGCGGGAGTAGCGGTATCCCACTCGCTGTAGACTTTATCGGTCGTCTCACCAACGGTAACAGTCATGTAGCTGTTCTCCTTGGTGGGAGCAGTTGCGGACCCATCAATCTCACTGGTGGTGACAAAGATGGTCGCGCCCTTCTTGACATAGAAGATGTCGGCAGCATCGGTGGTGGTGACGGCAGTGCCATCCTCCTCCTCGCTGGCGCCCAGCACGGTTTCGAAGCTGGCAATTTTGGCGTCCTCAGTGAAGGTCACCTCAGCGTAATCCGCCTCAAAGGCCTCCTTGGAGATCAGCTCGAGCTTGCCGTCAGCCGCGGTCAGGCTGCTCAGGTCAATGGTGTTGGTGACTTTTCCATCAGTTACGGCGGTGGTGACAGAAATCGCAGTGGGAGCCGTCTCGATCACCAGAGCGTTATCAGCAACAACAGAGGCGTCGTAGAAGGTCTTGCCCGCAAAACTATCAGGCAGCTTCTGGCCAGTAGCGGCGGTGAACACACCGGGGACCTGCACGCCGTCAATCCACAGCTCATAGCCGCTGGTCTCGGCGATGGTCACAACACCCTCGGCGTTGGCGTCGGTGGCGGCGTTGAACTGGAAGGCAGGGTAGGCGACAGCGCCATCATCCCCCACAGTGTCAGAGGCCACGGTTCGGCCGTTGACGGTCAGAGTCACGCCCATGCCATCGGTGGTCGCAGCACCGGTGACCTGGAGGTACAGGCCGTCTACGATGTAGCTGTTGTTCGCAGCGGAACTACCGGCGTTCTCCTCGGTGATGGGCTCCTCGCTGTACTTAACGGTCAGAGAGGAACTCACCTGATAGCCGGGCTGCAGGAGCACATCATCGGTAAAGGTCTGACTTGTGAGAGTCAGATTGCCGACGCGGCTGGTAATCTCGTAAGCAGCTGCTTTGTTCGCGGCATACACACCGTTTACCAGCACAGTGCCCTGCTCATAGCCGGTGGCGATGGTGCCGGTGTAAGAGGTGCCATGCGGGGCATAGGCCACCACATTGTTGACACTGTCCACAGCGATGTTCACCACACGCTGAGTTTTAACGGTGTAGCCCACAACTTCGACAAGGCCATCTTCCTCATCCTGAGTGTACAGCTTGTTGCTGAGGTAACGGACAACCGTCTCCTCCAGCTCGCCGGTGGCGTTGATGGCTTCAACAATCGCCTGCTCAGAGGGCGCGGTCTCGCCGTGATAATAGACGGTGAACTGTGTGCTGCTCAGAGAAGCGGTGCCGGGCTGGTTGGGCAGGGCCTCGGCGGGGGCCTCTTCCTTGGTCACCACGGTGATGGTGGCTGCCTCGGTGAAGGTGCCGGTCCACTTGTTCCCGTCAGCCACAGCCTCACCATTCACGGAAACCAGGTCATAGCCGCTCTTGGCAGTGACGGTCACGGTGACGGTGGTGCCGTTGGGCACGGCGGCGGCGTCCACAGGATTGCCCTCAGCGTCGGTGTAGGTCACAGTGGCGTTCTCAGCGCCGTTGACCGTAATGGCGTAGGTCTCATCGGGGGCGATATTGGGATTGTAGGCCACGATGTCGGTGATCCGGATCTCGCCGGCGGTCAGGTCATTCTGGGTGATCCGGTAGTCGTTGATCACCAGACGGCCCTTCTCAAAGGTGTAGGGGCCGTTGGGCACCAGCACGTTGTTGATGTACACATTGTACTGGGTTCCCTCGGTCATGCCCTCGGCGGGCAGAGCGCGGGCCATCACGGAATTGGTGATGACGATGTCGATGGGCATGCCGTCATAGGCGTCGGTGATGTCCTGACCCTCAGGCATACCCTCGAAGGTGGCGGCCACAGGCAGGTCGGCGTCCACAGCGCCGGGGATGTCCACGCCGTCCCAAACCAGACGGTCAATGTAGACCACAACCTCGTCGCCCTCGTCATAGGCGATCAGGCCCAGGATGCTGTTGGTGATCAGGCCGTTGTCGTTCACGTTCTCGGTGCCGGCCAGGACCACGTTGTTGTTTACGCTGATCCGATAGTCATAGCTCACCAGAGTCCGCTCAGCGGGCACCCGGAAGGACCAGCCCAGCACGCCGAAGCGGTTGATGGAGACGCCGGGGCTGGTGATGCCATAGGCCTCGCCGTCCTCCACAATCAGGGTGGCGTCGCCGTTGGTGTGAGTCACGTCGTTGTCGTCATAGCTCACATCGCTGCCGTTGACAGGAGTCTCGCTGACGATGAAGGCCCACTCAGCCACGCCCTGGTTGTTCAGCACGGCCACGATGCGGCCCTTGAACTGCAGGCCGGGGATGTCGGCGTTGCCCAGGATGTCGGCGTCGGCCAGATCGTTGTAGGCGTCCTGGATGCTGGCATAGGAGGTGTTGGTCCACTTGCCGTTGATCTGCTGACGCAGCACGGTGGGGGCGTCGGTGATAAAGGTCAGGCCGGTGGTGTCAGCGGTGGTGCCGATCTGCATGGTACGGCCGCGCATCTCCAGAGTGGGCAGGTCGTTCACGTCGGCATTCAGGAAGGTCTCGTCAAAGGCCTCATAGTTCTCCATGCCGTCGGGGACATAGAAGTCGGCCAGGTCGGTGACAAGCTCAGAACCGGTGACATAGCCGTCGGCGTCCATACGCAGCTCCACGATGGGGCCGTAACCGTCGGAGTTGGCAGCGTCGTGCAGGTCCTGGATGACCTCCTGGTACTTGCTGCGGGCGGACAGCTCCACCTTCTCGCCGCCCATGATGGCGTCGAGCGTCCACACATAGGTGCCGTCAGACAGGCGCTCCTCGCTGGTGGGGGCCTTCAGGATCACGGCGTAGTTCTCCACGCTGCCCTGAGCCTCGCCCAGAACCACGGAGCCGATGATGTACTGGTCGTCGTCCACCAGAGTATAGACATAGTTGGGAACATTAGCCTTGGAGGCCAGATCCATCACGATGTCCACATCCTGCACGCCGGTGTACACGCCGGTCACGTCGGTGATGGCGCTGTCAGCAATGCCCTCATTCTCGTCCACGTCGCCGGCCTCCACAGTGATATACACGGAGTCGTCGTTGCCGTAGCCGCGGGTGCCGCTGGTGGTCAGGTTGGTGCCGTCATTCGCAGTGTCTGCGGCATTGTCAGCCACCCACACGTTGGAGCAGTTGATGACCTTCTCGTCGTCGGCGTCCACGATCTCGTCGTAGTCGGTGACCAGCATGCGGTCAGACTCAACGGGCTTCAGGGTGTACACACCAGACTCGGTCACAGTGTAGGTGAACCAGCGGTTGACCTGGTCCTCGCCGCGGGTGTTCCACTTGTCGTACTTGGCGGCAAAGGTCTCGTCCACATCGCCATTGTTGCGAACATTGGCGCGGTCCAGGTTCTTGTTGGTGTTGGTCACGTTGACCTGGATCACGTCCATGGTGCCGTCCAGGAAGATGGCGGCCGCGTCGGCGGTGTTGATGGCGATATGGCTGCCGGAGCGGTCATAGCCGGTGATGAACACGTAGTTCAGGTCGCCCTCGTACAGATCCACGCCGATGGCGTAGCCGTACTGATCCAGAATGACGTTGTAGGTCATATCGGTGAGCAGGTCCTGATCGTACAGGTTCAGCACGTCCTTGTTGTACAGAGCCAGCTCAGAGGCATCGTACGCGGTGCCGTCGGCGGTCAGGCTCTCGAACAGGCTGGGGTTCACATCGTCGTCATCGTCCGTAGAGAACTTGGTGACGGTGGCCCCGGTCAGGATCTCGGGATCAGAGATAGCCACGGTCTCGTACTTGGTGCGATCCTTCAGAGTGCGGTTGACCAGCAGGTACTGATCGGCGGCCACACCCTCGATAGCGGGGATCTCATCCAGGTCCAGCACCTCGGTCTGGCCCTCGGAGCCGTCGGTGCCGTCCGCGGTGTCATAGATCCGCACGGACAGGGTCTCGCTGTTCTCGTTGTAGTCGCTGTTGGCACGGGCCAGCCAGGTGTCAACGGAGGTAATGGTGATCTCCTTGTCGTTCAGGTCCATGAACACCTGAGTCAGCACACCGTTGCCGGTCTGAGCCAGCTCGCTGTTGTTGGAGCGGACCAGGTCGTTCTTCTCGATCACATCGCGCCCGTTCTGGGTGTCCTGGCTGCCGTTCAGATAGGACTCCAGGCTGTACTCCCGGATGGTGGAAGAGGTGAGCAGGTCGTACAGCTCACGGCCGGTCACGCCATCGGTGTAAGTGGCAACGATCAGCTCGTCCTTCATGTAGGTGCCGATCTCCGCGCCGTCATAAGTCCAGGTGCGGGAGGGACGCTCGAAGTCGTCGCTGGTCTTGTCGTTCAGCTGCAGGTCGCCCATGTACAGCTGCTCGCCCAGCTCCACGATGGACCGACCGGCGTCAGTGGTGGAATCGGTGGAGCGGTCATCATTGATGGCAACCGCATAGGGCTGGTTGCTGGTGATGTAGCTGTACTTTACGTTGTTGTTGATGGTCACATCGCCGATGGTCCAGCTGCCGTCAGTGGAAGCCTCCACGGTGCCGGCCTCCAGGGTGTTCAGCACCAGCTGAGCCACATCGTTGCGGGTCATGGGGGCGGTCACGCCGGAGTCCACGCCCACGAACAGGTCGATGGCGTTGGCCTGACGGGTGGTGGCCAGCTGCCAGTCGCTGCCGAAGTCAGAGGCGTACTGGAAATAGCCCAGGGCCTTCATCAGCATCAGGGCGGCCTGGGCAGTGGTCACGGTGTCGGAACCACCGTAAATGGTGTCGCTGTAACCGCTGGTGATACCGTTGGTCCAGCAGGCGGCCACGTAGGGCTCCGCCCAGGAGGGCACATCCGTAAACGGAGAGGTGTCCTTGTAGGTGGCCACATTATATTCCATCAGATTGGACATAATAACAGCCATCTCGTTGCGGGTGACGTTCTGATCGGGATTGAAATTGCCGTTCTCGTCGCCGACCATGATGCCCACGGTCTGGAGAACGTCAATGGCTTCCTGATTGTTCTCAGAAGTCACGTCCGCGTAGCTCGCGGCGCTGGAGCCCATCACCATCAGGCCGGAAATCATGGCCGCGGTGAGACCCAGGCTGAGAGCACGCTTCAGGTTTCTCATTGGAATTCCTCCTTTTAAATTCAGGTTCGGAGGAAAGTTCTCTGCCAAAACAAGGAAGAAACTCCCTTAAACTAGAAGAAAAAGGGATTTTCATCCAACTATGACAGCATAACGCCCCTTGCATACTCCGAAACGTACTCAAAACACAAAAAAAGAGGGAGAAACCTGCGGGTTTCTCCCTCAAAAAATTGGCTTGGTAGACATCTGGTAGACCGCCTCCCAAAACAGCAAAAAGAAAACCGCCGGAAACCCTTGGCACGCAAGACTTCCCGGCGGTAGACCTGGTAGACATTTGGTAGACCAGAGATGCGTTTTAAGGCGATGACTCCATGTTAGGGAAAGCCAGAAGGCGCTCCATATCTTGAGGAATGGGCTGGGTAAACTCCAAGCGCATTCCAGTAATGGGATGCAGGAAGGCCAGGCGGGCCGAGTGGAGCGCCGGTCTGGAGATCAAACTGGATTCTGTTCCGTAGAGAAAGTCTCCCACCAGGGGGTGGCCCAGATAGGACATGTGGACCCGGATCTGGTGAGTCCGCCCGGTCTCCAGTTGGAGCCGGAGCAAGGCAAAGGGACCGTTTTGCCGCAGGGTCTCATAGTGAGTACAGGCGTGTTTCCCGTCCGGCCGGACCGTCTGTTCCACCAGCGATCCCTCACAAGGCCCCAGAGGAGCGTCAATGGTGCCGGAGGGTGGGGTGGGTGTTCCGACACAGACAGCCAGGTAGGTCCGCTGAAAGTCGGGGGTGTGGAGCTGACGCTTCAGCACCTCCTGGGCGTGGGGATGGCGGGCCACCACCAACAGGCCGGAGGTCCCCCGGTCCAGGCGGTGAACGGGGTGAAAGTCCCCCTCTTCGCCCTCCTGATCGTAATAATTGAGCAGAAAATTGCCTATTGTATCGTCAAAATGGCCTGGTCCGGGGTGGACTGTCACCCCTGGCGCCTTATTGAGTACCAGCAGGTCCTGGTCCTCGTACACAATGTCCAGAGGGCCAGGGGCGGGGACGATGCCGCTGCGCCGCTCCGGGTCAGAGAGACGGACAGACAGCACCTCCCCTGCTTTGGGGATGTACCGGGTATTGACCCGGCGGCCGTCCACCAAAATTCCATCTTCCAGCCACTTGATTCGCCGCACCACAGTGCCGGACAGGCCCAGGCGGCGTTTGAGCAGGGTGTCCACCTTGATCCCGGCCAGCTCCGGCCCGATGGGCAGCTCCAGACGGCGGCTCATAGCTTTTTGGACCAGCGGTACAGGTGGAACATGTAGAAGGCGCAGTGGAGCACCAGCACAATGGGAGTGATCACCATCCAAACGAGTTCTCCCAACACCAGAGCGATCACAAAGGGGACCCACAGCAGCCACAGGGTCCAGTACCAGCTGTCATAGGCGGCGTGGGTGCGGATGGCGATGCTCCGCTCATCCCGCTCGGAACGCTCCACCTCCCGCCGGTCCTCAGGGGACAGGGCGCGCATGGTCACCGAGAGGAACAGCTTGCTTCCGCCCAGACCGATCAGCGCCCCGCCCAGGCCGGCGCACAGGCCCACACCCCCTGCGGGCAGTTGCTCGTCCAGGATAAATACGATGCCAAACAGGACCAGACCCAGCACCACTGCGGCGGCTGGTACGATCAAATTCTTCTTCATGTGGACTCCTCCTCAAACAGAAATACTTCCTCAATGGTAAGCCCGAAATACCGGGCGATCTTGTGGGCCAGGAGCAGGGAGGCGTTATACCGCCCATTCTCCAGGGAGATGATAGTTTGGCGGGTGACGTCCACCGCCTCGGCCAGCTCCGCCTGGGAGATGCGCCGCTCCTTCCTCAGTTCTGCAATCCGGTTGGTCAAATTCTCGCCTCCTCTCAATAAAGTAAAGCTCGCTTTACGATTTTAGTATAGCATACTTTACATATATGTCAAGCCTACTTTACGTATTTCTGCAAAAAAATTGTCCCGCCGGTTTTCACCGGCAGGACAAAAAGGAAACGTAATGATTTAAGACAGGTGCAAGCCGTAGAAGCCCACCAGGGACAGGGCCATCAGGCCGACAGTCACAAGTTCGATGGGGATGCCCTGGAAACTCTTGGGGCAGCTGGTGAGGCTCACTTCCCGGCGCAGGCCGGCCAGACACATCAGAGCCACCGTCGCCCCTGCGCCGCCGAAGAATCCAAAGAGAAGGGCGGCCCCCAGGCCGTACCCCCGCTGGGCGATGAGCAGCGCCGCGCCCATGGCCGCGCAGTTGGAGGTGATGCTGGCCAGATTCTCATCCATCCGCCGGGAGAGCTCCGGCACACAGTTTTTCAAAAAGTACCGCAGGCCGGCTACCACAGCCGGTCCCACCAGGGCAAAAACCAGGGTTTGAAAGTAGCCCAGTGCAAAGTGCTGAAGCAGCTGGTCCAGCAGCCAGGACAGCAGCGCCGTGAGGGTCATCACCGCCGTTAAACTGACGCCGGTGCGCCAGGCGTCCAGCGGGTCCTGAAAGGCCTTGGTCCGGGTGCCGATGCCCAGACAGTTGACCAGAATAAAATTTTCCGACAGCAGGGCGGCCAGAGCTACACCTGCCAGTTGAAATACGGTCATTCCCTGCCGCCTCCTTTCTCACGCTGGGAGCGGTCAAACTTCGCCGTCCACATAATCGACGCTCCCTTCCGTATCCAAATTGGCCACAATGGCCAGGGCCTGGTTCACACAGGAGGTCACCGCCTCCGAGGTGGCGGTGGCGCCCGAGGCCGCGTCCACCGAGTTGTCCCCCGCGGTGCGGATGGTGCCCGACTTGCCTACATACTGGTCCAGATACTCCTGCGTCATGGCGTCGGTTCCCACGCCCTCAGTCTCCTGATGGCTGGTGATGGCCACGCCGGTGACTTCGCCGTTGGTGTTGACGCCCACCACGGCGGTCATCAGACCGCCGAAGCCGTGGGCCTGGACCTCCACACAGTAGCCCACCAGACCGCTGTCGTTGTAGCCCGCCGTGATGCTCAGGGCCCCGGAGGCATAATAGGGGGTCTCCGTGCGCATGGTAGCCTGGGGCATGACCTGGTCCAGCAGGGCCTCCTGGGCCTCGGTCTCGGCCCGGACGGCGGCATAGTCGGTGGCCCGGTGGACACCGAAGATCATCAGGCACACGGCCAGGAGCACACCGCCCAGGGCCGCCCACTGGCGCACCTTGCCCTTGAGCTCGTCCAGATAGCCCTCGCCAGGCATGGTGCCGTCCCCGGCCCGGGCCAAGAATTTCAGCTTAGGCGGGACAAAATGGATGGCGGCAAGGCTCTCCTTCAGCTGCTGTCCCCAGGAGCGGACCAGAGCAAAGCGTCCCATGCCGAAGCGCCGGGGGATGGCGGCCCGGTCCATGAGCCACACGCAGCAGTTCATGGTCAGAATGGCCCAGCCCACCCCGTCGGGGTAGGAGCCGAAATAGCGGAGCAGCACGGTGAGCACGCCGCAGCCCACGCCAAAGATGGTCTGTCCCAGGGGGGTGATCGGAGTGGTGGTGTAGTCCGAGGCCATAAAGACAGCCCCCATCACCAATCCGCCGCAGCACAGCTGGGCGGTCATCCAGGCCAGCGCTCCCTCGTCTCCTCTGGGAAACAGGAGGGTAAGCAGGGCCACTGTCCCCAGATAGGCCAGCGGAATCCGTGGGGTGATAACCCGCCGGGAGACCAGATACAGTCCGCCCAGCAGCAGCATAAGTACAGGGACGCCTCCCATGGCGCCGCCGTGCTGACCCAGCAGCATCTGCCCCAGGGTCAGGTCCGGCACCGCTCCGGTGTGGAGGACGGCCATGGGAGTGGCGGAGGATGCGGCATCCACACCCTGGATCAGGCCGGGCCGCTGGAACGCGTCCACCCAGCTGGTCATCAGGCCGGGGAAGGTACACAGCAGGGTCCGGCCCGCCAGAGCGGGATTGAGGAAGTTGCGGCCCAGCCCTCCATAAAACTGTTTGACGATGACAATGGCAAACAGGCCGCCCAGGACAGGGGCCCAGTAGGGGGCGGTGACCGGAAGGCTCATAGCCAGCAGCAGGCCGGTGACGCAGGCGGACAGGTCGCCGATGGTATTGCTCTGTCCCCGCAGGCGGCGGTAGCCGTACTCGGCCAGCACGCAGGTGCCCACGGATACCGCGGTCAGAGCCAGTACCCGGACGCCGAACAGAAAGACCGCCATAGCCAGGGCGGGGACCAGGGCGATGATCACGTCCAGCATGGTGGAGGAGATGGTGGCCGGCTGGGCGATCTGAGGGGAAGTCCGGTGAATGGTGGGTCCGTTCATGCCTGTTCCCCTCCTTCCGCCAAAATAGTCCGTGCCTGCCGCACCAGATCCGCCAGGGGGATATGGGATGGGCAGATATAGCTGCAGCAGCCGCACTCCATGCAGTCCTCCAGATGGAGCTGAGGCAGGCGCTCCCGCTCTCCCATGCGCATTGCCCGGTAGACAAAGGCCGGGTTCAGATTCATGGGGCAGGAGGAGACGCAGTGCCCGCACCGGACGCACACCGTCTCCGGCTGATCCGCGCCGCCGTGCTCCTGCTTGGTCAGGCACAGCAGGGCGTTGGTGTTTTTCACCACCGGGGCCTCCAGATCTGTCTGGACCGTCCCGGTCATGGGCCCGCCGGTGAGGATGATGGCCGGCTCCTCCTTCAGGCCCCCCGCCGACTCCAGCAGGCAGCGCAGAGGGGTCCCGATGGGCACCCACAGGTTCCGGGGCCGGGCTACGGCCCCGCCGCTCACTGTGACCGCCCGGTGGGTGACGGGCTGCCCCTCCAGAAGGGCTGCGCGGACCATATAGGCGGTGGCCACATTGAACACGGCGCACTTCACATCCACGGCCGACTGGCCCGGGGGCACCTCCCGGCCGGTGATGGTGCGCACCAGCTGTTTTTCCATCCCCAGGGGATAGCGGGTCTCAATGGTGACCAGTTCCACCGACCGGCGCTTCCGGCGCAGGCGGCGCTCCAGAAACTCCACGGCGTTGAGCTTGTCGCCCGCCACCACCAGCACGGCCCGGTCCGCCCGCAGCAGCTGAGAGAGCATCTGGACCGACTGGAGCACCTGGTCCCCGTGCTCCAGCAGCAGCCGGTGGTCCGCCGTCAAATAGGGTTCGCACTCCGCGGCGCTGACGATCAGGGTATCCACCCGGCCCACCGAACGGGCAATGCGCAGGTGGGTGGGGCTGGCGCCCCCGCCCATGCTGGTGATGCCCGCCTGACAGATGCGCTCCAGCACCTGGGCCCGATCCATCCGGGACCAGTCCATGGGCTCGGGCAGATCGGGACAGGCGGTATCCTGGCCGTCATTGTCGATGACGATGGCGTCCCACCGGCCGCCCCAGGGGTGGGGGCGGGGCTCGATGGCCCGCACCCGGCCGGAGACGCTGGAGTGGACGTACACGCCCCCCTCCTCCGGCTTGGCAATCACCTGGCCCACGGTCACTTTGTCCCCCGGCTTGACCACCGGGACAGCCCCGCCGCCGGTGCACATGGTCAGGGGGATGGCCACCTGCTTGGGGGGCTCCTCCAGAGGCATGATGGGCTTGCGCCGGGTGCTCTCTTTATAGGAAACGGGGTGGACCCCGCCTAAAAATCTTCGCCGCATGGCAGACCTCCCCGGGCCCCGGGCGTGAAAATGCCCCGCCGGCCCGTATTTTGTCGTAGGTTCGTATCATTCCTATGATACTCACCTAAGGGGGCTGTGTCCAGCCTGCGGAATGAAAATTTACATTTTCGTATCAAATTTGACAGGAGAGGGGAAAAGCAAGGCAGTTTTTGTGAGAAATTCCGCCCCCCTACTTTTCTTGAAAGAAAAGTAGGCAAAAGAACTTTCTGCGAAACTGCGTTTCGCCTCTGTGTTTTAAGGGGCAGGTCCAAAACCTGTCCCTTTTTGTTTTTCCCAAGCCTTCCCCCTGGGGGGAAGGTGGCTGGCCGTAGGCCAGACGGATGAGGGGGCAGGTTCCCGCCCCCTCTCCATGTAGTGACTCACATTGTGCGCCCGCCGCCCCTTTTGTAGGGCGCGGCCTCCTGGACGCGCCGCCCGGGTTTGCCACGTCTCCGCCGTAGGGGCGGCACACTCGGGCCGCCCGCCTCCCAACAGGCGCACTCCACCCAAATTCCCAATATATGTATCCAAACGTCCCACAAAG
>ENA-UOIV01002726-UOIV01002726.1-human-gut-metagenome-genome-assembly--contig:-C59-NODE-2726-length-11387-cov-4.167137_pt1 | contig 11387 bp, 10 predicted proteins | sample MGYA00242333_ERZ723880 | MGnify/ENA metagenome assembly ERZ723880 | reverse complement strand
TTTTGGCTTTTGAAGATCCGCACCAACCGGGCTGGAAAGCCGGAAATGACGGCGATGCGACACCGCACACCCTGCGGTGCAACTACTCCCTTTTGTTGAAAACACTATAACACGACTCTGCACAAAAGTCAACTATTTTCGACATGATTTGTGGAGAATTGTTATGCTGCACAAAAGCCGGGCGCCATTTTGTAAAAAATACACAAGATGTTTTTGGGCGCCTCGCTTCGCCCGGCATCTCCCCTCCGGGAAAGGCCGGGCGCTGCTGCGCCGGCGCTTTTTTGTTCTGGGGGCAAGCCTTGACAAAGCGGCGCTGGGTATATTACAATCATATGCATGCGAAACAGGGAGGAACTACGCCTTTGGACGGTTATGGTAAATGGTAATATGTTCCTGTGTGGGACATTGGGCAAGCCCTGGGCATAGGATGCTCCGGGGGTGTAGCCTGATGTGGCAAGTCATTTCGATCTTTTTACAAGCGGCCGGTGTGCTGCTCCTTTTGTGGACCTTGGTGGGCTGGCTGGTGTTGGGACGGGATCGGGGCGGCATGGCGGTCTTTACCTGCCTGCCGGGGCAGCTTGGGTCTGTGGAGCCGTTTTTGCGGTGCTGCATGTGGCTCCGGGGGACCGGCATGTTGCGGATGCCGGTGCTGCTGGTGGACTGCGGTCTGAATCCGGAGGAACGGGCGCGGATGGACCGCCTGATTCGGGACCGGGTGGGCGTGAGCTGCTGCCTGGAGGCGGAGCTTCCGGAGCGGCTGAAAATGGAGGCAGAGAAATTTGGAGGATTTGGAACTGCTGCAGGGGACTGTGGCGGCGGTGGTGTACCAAAATGCTGAAAACGGATATGCCGTCCTGCGGCTGAGCTGCGGCGGCCAGGCGGTGAGCGTGGTGGGAACCATTCCCTTGCCGGTGCCGGGGGAGCGGCTGGTCATCACCGGGCGGTGGGCCAACAACGCCAATTACGGCAAGCAGTTTGAGGCGGAGTTTTTGGAGCGGCTTATGCCGGAGACAACGCCGGAAATTTTGAGCTATCTCTCCTCCCGCACGGTGAAGGGAATCGGCCCGAAGCTGGCTGCCCTGATTGTGGAGCGCTTCGGGGCGGAGACCCTGGCGGTGATGGAGCGGGAACCTCAGCGACTGGCGGAGGTCTCCGGCATTACGCCCCCGAAGGCCCGGGAAATTGGCAGGGTTTTCCGCCAGCAGACGGGAATGCGCAGGCTCATTGAGTTTCTGAGTTTGCACCATCTTCCGGCAGAGCTGGCGGTGCGGCTGTACCGCCTGTGGGGGGAGGAGGCCATGGATATCCTCTCCTCCGACCCCTACAGTCTGACGGAGCCCGGTTTGGATGCGGATTTTGGTCTGGTGGACCGGTTCGCCATTTCTCTGGGGATCGCCGCAGACGACCCCAGACGGGTGGAAGCCGGGCTGGTGTTTGAGCTGAGCTACAACCAGACGGCGGGCCATGTCTTTCTGCCGTGTGAGAAGCTGATCCAGGCCACGGCGACCCTCCTGTCTGTGGACGCCGGTACGGTCCAGGAGGGGCTCCGGCGGCTGGTGGAGGGGGAGCACGTGGCTCAGGACCATCTGGCGGGGATTGATATTGCGTATTTGCCGGATTTGTATGAGGCGGAAACATATGTGGCCCGGCGGATCGGGTCCATGGCGGCAGACCGTCTGCCGGAGCCTCCCAATTTGGAGCTTCTCGTGAGCCAGGTCCAGAAAGCCGGGGCCGTGGCCTACTCTCCCCAGCAGGCTGAGGCGGTCCGGGCAGCTGCCGTGAGCCGGCTGTTGATTGTAACCGGTGGTCCCGGTACGGGAAAAACCACCATTTTGCGGGGAATCCTGGACCTTTTCAGCCGGATGGAGCTGAGGGCGCTTCTGGCAGCCCCCACAGGCCGGGCGGCCAAGCGGCTCCAAGAGGTGACCGGGCAGGAGGCCTCTACCATTCACCGTCTGCTGGAATCTCAGCTGGACCCGGCTACGGGGCAGCTGATTTTTACCAGAGATGAGGACAACCCCCTAAAGGCGCATGCGGTCATTGTGGACGAAACGTCCATGGTGGATCTTCCCCTCCTGGCCAGCCTGCTCCGGGCCCTCCCGACGGGGTGCAGGCTGATTCTGGTGGGAGATCCGGACCAGCTGCCGCCGGTGGGGCCGGGCTGCCCGCTGTCTGATATCCTCCGCAGCGGCGTGGTGCCAGCGGTGCGGCTCACGGAAATTTTTCGCCAGGCCCAGGAGAGCCTCATTGTGATGAATGCCCACCGGGTGAACAGCGGCGTCATGCCGGACCTAAAGACCGTCACCAGCGATTTCTTTTTCCTCCGGCGGCGTACGGAGGAGGCAGTGGCGTCTACCATTGGCGATCTGTGCCGGACCCGCCTGCCGGACCGGATGGGCATTCCTCCAGAGGAAATTCAGGTCCTCTCTCCCACGCGGAAGGGACCCACGGGGACTGCCAGCCTGAACCTGCTGCTTCAGGCCCAGCTCAATCCCCCTGCGCCGGATAAAAAGGAGAAAAAATGGGGAGATTTTTCCTTCCGGGAGGGAGACCGGGTGATGCAAATCCGGAACAACTATGATATACTATGGAAGAAGACCGATGGAACCCAGGTGGGAACTGGGATTTTCAACGGAGATATTGGCGTCATTACAGAAATTGACCTGAATGCTGAGCTCCTTACCGTGGTCTTTGACGACCGGCAGGCGGAGTATGACTTCGACATGTTGAGGGAGCTGGAGCTGGCATACGCTATGACAGTGCACAAGAGTCAGGGCAGCGAGTACCAGGCGGTGGTTTTGGCGGCCTGGTCCTGTGCGCCCAACCTACGGACCCGCAGGGTCCTCTATACGGCCATAACCCGGGCGAGAAAGCTCCTTGTGGTGGTGGGCAGGGAGGACATCCTCCAGACCATGACGGAAAACCAGCGCCAGAGCCGCCGGTACAGCGGCCTGAAGCTGCGACTGCAGGAGAAGGAGCAATGAGGGCGCTGTACCGTCTCCTGGATCTGCTCTTTCCCCCAAAGTGCGTCCTGTGCGGCAGGCTGCTGGACCGGGAGGAGACGGATCTGTGCGGCGCCTGCCGCCGGGAGGGACCGGTGTTTTCCGGAGGAGGAATGTCCATTCCCTTTGTGACCGCCTGGATGGCTGTCTACCGCTATGAAGGTCTTGCCCGGGACTCGCTCCTGCGTTTTAAGTTTGGGGGCCGCCAGAGCTATGCAGCGGCCTATGGGAGGCTCCTGGCGGCCAGGATCCAGGGGGAGCTGAGGGCGGAATTTGACCTCCTGACCTATGTGCCCGTGAGTCCCCGCCGCCGCTGGTCCCGGGGCTACGATCAGGTCCGGCTTCTGGCGGAGGCTGTGGGCCGGGAGCTGGGGCAGAAGCCGGTCCGGGCCCTGAAAAAGATCCGCCACAACCCGGCCCAGTCCTCCCTCCGGGAGCGGGAGCAGCGGCGGGCCAATGTGCTGGGGGCTTACCGGGCCGTTTGTCCCGAAGCCCTGGCCGGTCAGCGGATTTTGCTGTTGGACGACATCATCACCACCGGCGCCACCGTTTCGGAGTGCGCCAGGGTGTTGCAGACCGCCGGCGCTGCTCAGGTGCTGTGCGCGGCGGTGGCGGCCCGTGGGGACGGGCCAAAGTAACTTGACGATATGTAGGTGATACGCCATGAAAATACTTTCCAGAGATTTGGGCGTGGATTTGGGGACGGCCAACATCCTGGTTTACGCCGACGGCAAGGGGGTTGTCCTGCGCGAGCCCTCTGTGGTGGCGGTGGACAAGAACACCGGCAAAATTTTGCAGGTTGGCGCGGCGGCCCGGAACATGCTGGGCCGGACTCCAGGCAATGTGGTAGCGATGCGGCCTCTGCTGGGGGGCGTGATTTCCGACTATGAGATGACCCAGAGGATGCTGGCGCAGTTTTTCCGGAAGGCGTCCCGCCATGGACTGTTCAAGCCCCGTGTCATTGTCAGTGTGCCCAGCAGCATCACGGAGGTGGAGGAGCGGGCGGTGATTGGCGCCGCCATGGAGGCCGGCGCACGCCGGGTCTACCTGATCGAAGAACCCCTGGCCGCCGCGTTGGGAGCCAACCTGGACATTGCCGGTCCCGGCGGCCATATGGTGGTGGACATTGGCGGCGGCACCACGGACGTGGCGGTGCTGTCTATGAACGCAGTGGCTGTGTCCTCCTCCACCAAGGTGGCAGGGGACGCCATGGATGAGGCCATTATGCGCTATGTCCGCCGCAAGCACGGGGTGGTTTTGGGAGAAAATACGGCCGAAGAGGTCAAAATCACCATTGGTTGTGTCTATCCCCGGCCGGAAAATGCCAGTATGCTGGTCAAGGGCAGGGACTTGCGCACCGGCCTTCCCAAGGAGACCACCCTCCAGGCAGAGGAGATTCTGGAGGCTCTGAAGCGGCCTGCCCGGCAGATTGTGGACGAGATTTTCACCGTGCTGGAGCGAACGCCGCCGGAATTGGTGGCGGATTTGGCCCAGAACGGCATTGTGCTCACGGGAGGCGGCAGCCTCATCTGGGGCATGGAGCAGCTGATCCGGGAGCGGACAGAGCTTCCCTGCATCCTGGCCGACGATGCGGACTCTTGCGTGGCCTATGGCTGCGGCAAGAGCCTGGCCTGGATCAACCATATGCAGGAGGGCACCATCAATCTGGCCCGGCGGCGGCTGATGCAGGCTTGAGACCCCATTGGGAAGTTGGAAAATACCTTTGCGGAATGATGCCCCGGATGGGGAGAGGAACGGTTATGAGAGTCATACATTTGATATCCGGCGGTGATGTAGGCGGCGCGAAAACCCATGTGTTGTCCCTGCTGCAGGGCCTGAATCAGGCCCATCGGGTGCTGCTGGTCTGCTTTATGGAGGGGCCCTTTGCCCAGGAGGCCCGGGAAATGGGCATTCCCACCCAAGTGCTGCCCGGTTGGAACATTCCCCGGATCATTTGCCGCCTGGAGGAGCTGATCCGGACGGAGCACTTCCAGATCATCCATTGCCACGGCTCCCGGGCCAATCTCATGGGGTATCTGCTGAAAAAGCGGGTCCAGGCGCCGGTGGTCACCACGATCCACAGTGATCCCAAGCTGGATTACCTGGGCCGCCCCTTGAGCAATCTGACTTATGGCGCTGCCAATCGGGCGGCGCTGCGGCACCTGGATGATTGGATTTGCGTCTCCAGGCAGCTGCGGGATATGATGGTGGAGGCCGGGGTGGACCCCAGGGCTGCGTTTGTCATCAACAACGGCGTGGATTTTTCTCACATCCACGCCCCTGTGGGGAGAGGGGATTTCTGGAAGGCCCATGGGCTGCAGGTGGAGCCGGACTCTGTGGTGTTTGGCATCGCGGCCCGGATTTCACCGGTGAAGGACATTGGCTCCCTGATCCGGGCCTTTGCCGCTGCCGTTTCCCAGGAGCCAGGCATTCGCCTGGCCATTGCAGGCGACGGCGAGCAGCGCAAGGAGCTGGAGCAGCTGGCTGCCAAGCTCTGCCCGGCAGGGACGGTGGCCTTTTTGGGTTGGCTCACGGATACGGACAGCTTCTACAACGCCTTGGATGTGAATATGCTGACCTCCCTGTCCGAGGGCCTACCCTACGCCATTCCCGAGGGCGCGCGGATGCACTGTGCCACCATCTCCACCCACGTGGGGGCGGTTTCCCGCATTGTGATAGACGGGGAGACAGGCTTCCTGGTGCAGCCCGGGGATGTGGAGGCCCTGACGGAGCGGATGCTCCGCCTCACCCGGGACGGGGCCCTGCGGCAGCGTCTGGGTCAGGCAATTTTTGAGAAGGTCAAACGGGAGTTTTCCATCGATGCAACGGTCCGGACCCAGGTGGAGATCTATGAGACCATTCTGCGCCGCCTGAGCCACAGGAGGGGCCAGAAGGAGGGCGTCCTCATCTGCGGAGCCTATGGAAACGGCAATGTGGGTGATGAGACCATTCTGAAAGCCATTTTACAGCAACTGCGGGACCGCGATCCGGACCTTCCGGTGTGCGTGATGTCCAAGACCCCCCGGCGGACGGCTCTGCAGGCGAAGGCGTCCAGCATCTATACCTTCAACCATTTTCAGGTGCGCCGCCGGATGAGGGAGGCGAAGCTGTTCATCAGCGGAGGCGGCAGCCTGATTCAGGATGCCACCAGCACCAGATCCCTGTGGTTCTACCTCTACTGCATCTGGACGGCTCACCGGAAGGGCTGCCGGGTGATGATGTACGGCTGCGGCATTGGGCCGGTGAAGAGAAAGCTGAACCGGTGGATGGCGGCGAAGGTGCTGAACGCCTGTGTGGATCTCATTGCATTGCGGGACCCGGATTCTGCCCTGGAGCTGGAAAAGCTGGGGGTAACCCGCCCGGAGTGCCATGTGACGGCGGACCCAGCCCTGCTGCAGACGGTGCCTGAGGGAGCAGAGCAGAATTATGTCCGTTACCGCGAAGCTGCAGGTCTGAAGGAGGGGGGAGCATACTGCCTGTTCGCCCTGCGCCCCTGGGGGACGGCGAAGCGCCGCCTGGCGGCCTTTGCCGCTGCCGCAGAGTACGGCTGGAAGGCCTACGGGATGACGCCGGTGTTTTTCCTCCTGGAGCCGGATAAGGACCGGGAGATTACCCAGGCGGTGGCGGAGCTGGTCCGTTGCCCCAAGCTGCTTTTGCCGCCGGTGGGGGACGGAGAGGTCATCTGTGCCTTGATGCGGGACATGCGCATGGTAGTTTCCATGCGGCTCCACGCCTTGATTTTTGCCTCCGGGCAGGGGACTCCCGTGGTGGGGATCTCCTATGACCCCAAGGTCAGCGGCTTTATGGACTATTTGGGACAGGAGCACTACATCAGCGTGGAGGAGGTGACAGACGGCGCTTTGTGTGACCTGATGGACGGTGCAGCTGCCAGCGAATCGGTGGAGGCGGCGACTGTGGCCCGCCTGCGGGAGCTGGCCGGACAGAACGGCAGCTACGCCTGGCGCTTCCTGCAGGAAGAGGCGGGAAGCGAAAGGGACAAATAAAGCAGGGGCCTGCTGCGAGTGGAAGAGTCCAGACTGCCCCCCTGCAGGAGGTTTCAAAATCCTGCAGGGGCGAGTCCAGACTCGCCCACATTTGCAGCAGGCCCCGTTTATCAGGTGGTGGGGCAGGTTTTATAGCCGCATTCGGTGGAGCAGCCGGCGCTGCAGGAGGCGTCCTGGGAGCTGGAGCCGTCGCAGCCCCGGGGGTAGAACTGCTGCACCGGGAAGGCGATGCGGGAGAACATCTCGCAGGGGTCCTCTGCACAGCCCAGGTTGTCGCAGCACTCCTTGGTGGGGATGGAGTAGTCCAAGGTGGGGACCAGCAGCTGCACATCCCGCTCCAGGCGGATGATGGAGAACTGACCCAGGGTCACGTACAGCCGGCGGCTCTCTCCGGAGAGGACCAACTCGTCATCAAAGAGATTCCGGATGCCGGTGGGAAGCTGATTGAGACAAGGCTCGCCGCCGGGGCAGTCGCAGACCTCCCGAATGCGGGCGGAGAGAATCATGGGGTCCAGCACCTCCACCACGGCGGTGGGATGGTTGAAGGAGCGGCGGGTCCGTCCGTCCAGGTCCCCCAGGACGGTGTCGCTGGTGAAAATCTTGGCGCAGCTGTCCTCCCCACAGAGGACGGCGCGCTTGGAGAAGACCGCCAGACCGCAGAGGGTGGCGGGTTTGGTGCCGCCTACGATGGCGTCGGCCAGAATCCGGTAGTAGAATGTGATGTCGATGCAGTAGTGGTTGCGGTTGAATGCCACAGGCTCCACGTCGATGTAAGCGTATACCAGCTCCGCGCAGCGGGCCTTAGCCCCGGCGGAGGCGTCCAGAAGCGCCTGGGACTCCCGGGTCAGGTAAACCAGCAGATCCTCAATGCAGTCCTTGTCTCTGCAGCTGTCCGTCACTGTTATGGTATGAATGCTGACGGCCTCCCGCAGGTCCTCGGGCCGGCAAGTCGATTGCTCAGACATACGAAAACCTCCTGTTCTGTCATGGCCGGGGAACTCCCGGCAAAAGCAAGGTCTTGCTTTCAAATCATTTTATGCTGCCGCAGCCCGGCTGTGCAGGCGGGAAGAGAAAATTCGATTTACAAATGGGCGAAAACATGGTAATATCTGTACCATAGGTAAAAGAGAAAGAGCAGGTGTGCTTTTTGAAGATTGATGTGATGGGCGTGCTGTTCGACAATGTGACCATGGAGCAGGCGCTGGACCGGGCGGAGACCCTGATGGAAGCCAAGGCAAGCGCCTATTGTGTGACGCCCAATGGAGAAATTGTCTGGGAGGCGATGCAGGACCCCGCTTTCCGGAGCATTTTGAATGAGGCAGACCTGGTCCTGCCGGACGGAGCCAGCGTGGTGCTGGGCTCCCGAATTTTGGAGCGTCCCCTGCAGGAAAAGGTGGCGGGGATCGCCTTTGCCGAGGCCCTGGTGCAGCGCATGGCTGCCCGGGGCGGGCGGCTGTATTTGCTGGGCGGCAGGCCTGGGATTGCAGAGAAAGCGGCGGAAAATTTAACAGCCAAGTACCCCGGACTCGTCATCTGCGGCACGGCAGACGGTTACTTCCGGGATGAGGCCGCCGTGGTGGAGCAGGTGCGCAAGGCAGAGCCGGATGTACTATTTGTCTGCCTGGGCGCGCCCAAGCAGGAGCGGTTTATGGCGGCTCACCGGCGGGAGCTTCAGACCGGCCTGATGATCGGCCTGGGAGGGAGCCTGGATGGCTTTGCCGGCGTGGTGAAGCGTGCGCCTCAGTGGATGATCCGCTGCAACCTGGAGTGGCTGTACCGGCTGATGAAGGAGCCCTCCCGGTTGGGACGCATGATGCGCCTGCCCAAATTTGTGCGCGCCTGCAAAAAGCAGCGGCAGCTGGAGGAAAAGGAAGGCGGGGCCCATGGGTAAGCTGATTGTGCTGGAGGGAACCGACGGCTCCGGAAAGTCCACCCAGTTTCATCTGCTGACCCAACGCCTGGAGGCGGAGGGAGTGGCGTTTCGGAAGCTGGTGTTTCCCCAGTATTCTGAGCCCTCCTCGGCCCTCATTCGGATGTATCTGAACGGCGAGTTTGGCCGGCATCCCGGGGACGTGAACGCCTATGCCGCCACCGCCTTTTATGCGGTTGACCGCTACGCTTCCTTTCAGAAGGTGTGGCGGAAGGAGTATGAGGCAGGCGGGCTCATCCTTTCGGACCGGTACACCACTTCCAATGCGGTGCACCAGGGCTCCAAGCTGGCCCCTCCCCAGCGGCGGGCCTTTTTCCAGTGGCTGGAGGAATTTGAATGCGACCGGCTGGGTCTTCCCAGGCCGGATTTGGTGATTTATTTGGATGTGCCCACAGATTTGACGGAGGTCATGCTCCGCAAGCGGGAGCGGGATACCCACACCAGGGGGGACATTCATGAGCAGGACCTCCATTACCTCCGCCTGTGCCGGGAGACGGGCCAGGAAGCGGCTGCATATTTTCACTGGCACATCATTTCCTGTGACCGGGAAGGCGCCTTGCGGCCGATTTCGGAGATTCACCAGGATATTTACAACCTGGTACAGACTTGTTTAAAGGAGTGACGGATATGGTTTATATCTTGTTGGGCAAGGGCTTTGAGGAGATTGAGGCAGTGACCCCTGGAGACCTGCTCCGGCGGGCGGGAGTGGAGACGGCTTACGTGGGCCTTGGCGGCCTGGAGGTGACCGGCTCTCACGGCATGACGGTGCGGGCAGATTTGACCCTGGAGCAGATGGATCTGACTCAGCTGGATATGATCGTCCTGCCTGGCGGCCTGGGTGGGGTGGCATCCATTCGGGGCTGCCGGCAGGCCATGGAGGCGGTCCGGTTCGCTTATGAGAACGGCAAATATGTGGCTGCAATCTGTGCCGCGCCTACCATTTTGGCGGAGCTTCACATAACAGATGGGAAATGGGCGGTCTGCTATCCTGCGCCGGAGCTGGAGAAGCAGATGCAGGCCTCCGTGCTCCGGCCTGAAGAGGCCGTGGCGCGGGATGGGACGGTGATCACCGCCGCTTCAGCCGGTTGCGCCATTCCCTTTGCCCTGGAGCTGGTGGAGGCCCTGAAGGGCGAGGAGGCGGCCCAGGCGGTGGCCGACCAGATTGTGATCCGGTGAGAAAGCGCCGGGAAAAACAGGAGGATTACCCATGCCAAAGCGTGATAAGTTGGACAAATCCCAGGAAGAAGGTCAAGGCCCGGAGGAGCTGGATATTACGCAGATCCTGTCTGAGGTAAATGATTATGAGGAGCTTGGCCCGGATCAATCGGCCATGGATGCCTATGGAATGACAGATCCGGCACTGGGGGATGTGGACCGCATTTTGCGGGAGGTCCGGGAAGAACTGGGCGAGTCAAAGGAAGCGCCTCGGGAAACCGGGGAGGTGGAAGACGCCGCTTCCGGCGGAGAATTCCGGGACCAAGAGTATCGGGATGCCTTTGACGAAAGCTTTGAGCGGGCCTTTCAGGGGGAAGGGGAAGAGATCCAGGAGGAGGCGGAGCCCAAACCCACCCGCCGCCACAGCCGGCGGAAGAAATCAGGCCGGCCTCCCATGAAGAAAAAGGGGACCGGACTTTTGGGAATTCCCCATTTTCTCAGCACCCTGATTTTATGCGCCATCATATTGGCGGTCAGCGTCACCTTGGCCCGGGTGGTGTGGCTTTGGGCGGACGATGTGCTGGCCCTGACCAAGGAGGAAAAGGTGGTTACCGTGACCATTGCGGACACGGACACCATGGGGGAGATCACCCAAAAGCTGGCCCAGGCGGGTTTGGTCCGCTATCCCCGCCTTTTTAACTTCTACAGCGACCTCACCGGCGCACGGGAGAAAATCAGTGCCGGAACCTTCAAGCTGAATTGCATGTATGATTATCACGCTCTGGTGAATGCTTTGGGCCGTTCCTCCTCCGACCGGAAGGTTGTGACGGTGACCATTCCGGAGGGCTATGAGTGCAGGCAGATTTTTGAGCTTCTGGAGAAAAACGAGGTTTGTACCGCGGAGGAGCTGCGCAATGCGGCCCAGAACGGAGATCTGGGCGAGTTTTGGTTCCTGAAGGATGTGAAGCGGGACGGTCCCAACTGTCTGGAGGGCTTCCTGTTCCCGGATACCTACGATTTTTATACTTCCGATGATCCGGAGCGGGTGCTGCGGAAGCTCCTTCGGACCTTTGACTACCGCTTTGACGAGGAGATGGAGGCGGACCTGACCAGCCTCAACCAGTGGCTGGGTGAGAAGCTGGCAGGCTTTGGCTTCTCGGAGGCAGAGATTAAGAGCCGGTATTTGTCCATCCGGGATCTGGTGACCGTCGCCTCCATGATTGAGCGGGAGACTGCCGGCTCCGGTGAGAGCGGGAGAATCGCTTCCGTCATTTACAACCGGCTTTGCGATCCGGC
>ENA-UOIV01002721-UOIV01002721.1-human-gut-metagenome-genome-assembly--contig:-C59-NODE-2721-length-11410-cov-11.622105_pt1 | contig 11410 bp, 8 predicted proteins | sample MGYA00242333_ERZ723880 | MGnify/ENA metagenome assembly ERZ723880 | reverse complement strand
TTCGTAAACTTGGGTAAGATTTTATAGATATTGTTTGGAGAGGACTTAGAATTCATCTTCTTTTCTGTTTCTTATTTCAGTAAATGTCCCCCTTCCCTGTGTTTTGATTTACTACTTAATCTGTTAATTATTAGAATGATAATAACAGATGTTCTTTTTTCTAATTGTCCCCCTCTTTCTTGCCTTGTTTTATAAGCCGATTGCCTATCTTTGCGGCAGGTTTTTAAATAATAAATCAAAAAGAGAAAACTACTTTATGAAACACATTTCGAACTTCCTCAGATCAAAAAGCTGGAACGTATTTTTGTTTTTATATCTTGCTCTTCCTTTGTTTGCGCAAAAGGAATATAAGATCGATCAGGTATCTGTTGTTAATGTAGGCGATGGCAGACTGTTGTTTCAGGAACTGAAAACGGAAAAAGCATTGAATGGCGAACATCGCATCATAGATGGTTATCATTCCGCCTATGTGCTGGCATCTTTTAAAGATGGTTTTTATGATGGCGGATACAAAGAATATGTGGACAATATATTAATAACGGAAGGAAGTTATAAAGAAGGGCGGAAGGATGGCCTCTTCAAGATTAACTCCAAGTTTGACGGTAAGCTGAAAGAAGAAAAGTCCTATAAGGAAGGTAAGCTGGATGGTACGAGCAAAAGTTACTTTACTACCGGAAAAGTGGAAAGTGAAAGAAACTTCCGGATGGGGAAAGAGCACGGGAAGCAACTGTCGTACGAATCTGACGGTACTTTGCGGAAAGAGCATAATTACAAGGACGGGAAGCAGGTAGGCAAACAGTATACTTTTCTGAAAGGTACATATGATTTGTATGAGACCGTTTATTTCAATGAAGAAGGTTTGCAGGACGGTGAATATTCGTCCGTGTTTACGTTTGGCTCGCCACGTATACTGGGTAGTTATAAGAATGGAAAGAAGAATGGTCGGTGGACTACTTTTGCTGAAAGCGGAGATACGCTGATGATTGAAACCTATCTGGATGGAAAAGAAGATGGACTCCATGTCTCATTTGCCAACGGAAGTGGGGTAAGGCAGAAAGAATATTATATGAAGAACGATCGTAAAGACGGTTTATACCGTGAATATAATCTGGAAAATGGTGAATTGAGATATGAAGCTACCTATCAGGCCGGCAGATTGCATGGCAAGGAACGACGGCTGATAGTGAGCAACCGCTTTGATTATTGGGAAACTTCTACCTATGTGAACGGAAGGCAGAACGGACCGTTCGAAGCTCGTTATGTAAAGAATGACCAGCTTCGTGAATGTGGGGAATATAAGAATGGTCGCCGTGTAGGACGATGGAAACGCTACACTATTGATGGTAAACTGGAAAAGGAATGGGATGAAAACTAACCGGTAGATGAAAGGTCAGGGCATAAAAAAAGGAGCAACGCCTTGCTCCAACCTTTGTTAACCTTAAATCTAATACTATGAAAAACACAGTGCAAAGATACGGACTTCTGTGAAATCTGCAAATTATCCAAGTAAAACGCTATGTTTTATAACATTGATTAAGTGTTTGTTTTACGCTTTATACTTTTGTTAATACTTTCCGATGGTCTGAAAGAGGACTGCTTTCCTTCTTTTTAGAATAATAAATAGCTGAAGTTAGAGAACTTTACAGTATTATTTCTTATTTTTGTTCTTAATTGGATTACAGAAAGAACTATGAAATGATGAGATAGATGAAGACGATGAGATATCTGAAGTGGATGCTGGTGCTGTTTGGTTTAATCGGGATGACGGCTTGCCGGCAGGATACACCCCGTTTTCGTATTGGGGTGGCTCAATGCAGCGATGATTCATGGCGACATAAGATGAATGATGAGATTCTTCGGGAAGCGATGTTTTATAATGGTGTTTCGGTGGAAATCCGTTCGGCAGGGGATGATAACAGTAAGCAGGCGGAAGATGTCCATTATTTTATGGACGAAGGAGTCGATCTGCTGATTATTTCCGCTAACGAAGCTGCTCCTATGACTCCGATTGTAGAAGAAGCTTATCAGAAAGGCATCCCCGTTATTCTTGTAGACCGGAAGATTCTTTCGGATAAATATACTGCCTATATCGGAGCCGATAATTATGAAATCGGTCGTTCGGTAGGAAACTATATTGCCTCCAGTCTAAAAGGGAAGGGAAATATAGTAGAACTGACAGGATTGAGCGGTTCGACTCCTGCAATGGAACGGCATCAGGGATTTATGGCTGCCATCAGTAAATTCCCGGATATAAAGCTGATTGATAAAGCGGATGCTGCGTGGGAACGTGGTCCGGCAGAGATAGAAATGGATAGTATGCTTCGGAGGCATCCTAAGATTGATGCTGTGTATGCCCATAATGACCGTATCGCTCCGGGTGCCTATCAGGCAGCAAAGATGGCAGGGCGGGAGAAGGAAATGATTTTTGTCGGCATAGATGCCTTGCCGGGTAAGGGAAACGGACTGGAACTGGTACTGGACAGTGTGCTGGATGCCACCTTTATCTATCCGACCAATGGCGATAAGGTACTGCAACTGGCTATGGACATTCTGGAGAAGAAACCCTATCCCAAAGAAACGGTGATGAATACCGCTGTTGTGGACCGTACCAACGCACACGTCATGCAGTTGCAGACCACACACATTTCCGAACTCGATAAAAAGATTGAAACGCTCAACGGACGTATCGGTGGATACCTCTCTCAGGTAGCTACACAACAGGTAGTTTTATACGGCAGTCTGATTATCCTTTTATTGGTAGCCGGCTTATTATTGGTCGTTTATAAATCACTCCGCTCTAAGAATCGCTTGAATAAAGAGCTTTTTAAGCAGAAGCAGCAATTGGAAGAGCAGCGTGACAAACTGGAAGAACAGCGTGACCAATTGATACAGCTCTCTCATCAACTGGAAGAAGCTACCCATGCCAAGCTGGTCTTTTTCACCAATATTTCTCACGACTTCCGTACTCCGTTGACATTGGTTGCCGACCCGGTAGAACATTTATTGGCGGACAAGACATTGAGTGGAGATCAGCACCGGATGCTCATGCTGATTCAGCGAAATGTGAATATCCTTCTGCGTCTGGTCAATCAGATTCTGGATTTCCGTAAATATGAAAACGGCAAGATGGAATATACTCCGGTTACGGTGGATGTCCTTTCTTCTTTCGAAGGATGGAATGAGTCTTTTCAGGCGGCAGCCCGTAAGAAGCATATCCATTTTTCTTTTGATAGTATGCCGGATACGGATTATCATACACTGGCAGACATGGAGAAGCTGGAACGTATTTATTTCAATCTTCTGTCCAATGCCTTTAAGTTTACACCGGAAAACGGGAAAATAGCCGTCCGTCTGTCTTCCCTTAGTAAAGAGGACAAGCGATGGATACGTTTCACGGTGGCAAATACCGGTTCCATGATTTCTGCCGAACATATTCGCAATGTATTCGACCGTTTCTATAAGATCGATATGCACCATACCGGTTCGGGAATCGGACTGGCATTGGTAAAAGCCTTCGTAGAAATGCACGGTGGTATGATCTCCGTAGAGAGTGATGAGAAACAGGGCACGGTCTTTACCGTTGAACTGCCCGTACAGTCTTGTGAGGCTGTTGCTGCCAAACCGGATACCACCCTTGTTTCTGCGGATTCCCGTACAACAGATGTTCTATTGGCGGAAGAGGAAGAACTGGAAAAAGGATATGACTCTTCCAAACCGTCCGTACTGATTATTGATGATAATGAGGATATCCGTTCGTATGTCCATACGTTGTTGCATACAGACTATACGGTGATTGAAGCGGCAGACGGCTCCGAAGGAATCCGTAAGGCTATGAAGTATGTTCCGGACCTGATCATTTCTGATGTGATGATGCCGGGCATTGATGGCATTGAATGTTGCCGCCGGCTGAAAAGTGAGTTACAGACCTGTCATATTCCGGTTATTCTGCTGACAGTGTGTTCACTGGACGAACAGCGTATTCAGGGATATGACGGTGGTGCGGATTCTTATATTTCAAAGCCGTTCAGTTCACAGCTGTTGCTGGCACGTGTCCGCAATCTGATTGATTCTCACCGTCGTCTGAAACAGTTCTTTGGTGACGGGCAGACATTGGCAAAAGAAGATGTCTGCGATATGGACAAGGATTTTGTAGAAAGATTCAAGTCATTGATTGAAGAGAAAATGGGAGACTCCGGTTTGAATGTGGAGGACTTGGGCAAAGACATGGGACTAAGCCGTGTGCAGCTTTATCGCAAGATTAAATCATTGACTAACTACTCTCCGAATGAATTGCTCCGTATCGCCCGTTTGAAGAAGGCAGCTTCTTTGCTTGCTTCTTCGGACATGACCGTAGCGGAGATTGGTTATGAAGTCGGTTTCAGTTCACCTTCTTATTTCGCCAAGTGCTATAAAGAGCAGTTTGGAGAGAGCCCGACAGATTTCCTGAAAAGGAAAGGATGATTTCATTGATATCGTAAAGAGGGATATATGAAAGATTATAAAGTAGATAAAGAGAGCTTTTCCGAATCCTTTCGGAAGGAAGTGTACGAAGTCGTATCCCAGATACCTGTGGGAAAAGTATCTACTTATGGAGGTATTGCTTTGCTGTTGGGGGCACCCCAATGCTCGCGGATGGTGGGACGTGCATTGAAAGAAGTGCCGGATGAATTATCCATTCCCTGCCATAGAGTTGTAAATTCCACCGGAAGGCTGGTGCCCGGTTGGGTGGAACAAAAACAACTCTTGCTGGCAGAAGAAGTTTCTTTCAAAGCTAACGGATGCGTTAATCTGAAAGAACATTTGTGGCACGTGGATGAATGAAGGATGCAAGGAAGGTAAGCCATATCATCCGTATCCATACAATAAAGAAAACCCATACATGAAGCCATAAGGTCCTGGTAATGAAATCTCTGATGGGTACAGGGACGAATATGTCGATAGGAACGATACATAACAGCACAAAACAGCACCAAAATAGAATCTTGTCTGTTGCGGTACGTGTTGGTCTGCTCCAATACCAGAGCATGAAACCTGCCAATGCGATAATATAGGTATGCTTCTCGGCGGAGTCACTCAGTAATACTACCCAGCCCATGAGAATGCCCAAAGCCTGGGCACGGAAGGCAAAAGACGACCATTTGCGGAAATTCCCCAAAAAGAGCAGAGTCAGCAAGCCGAGCATTCCTATCTGAAGTGCACGGAAGTGTGGCAATGTCCATGCTGCAATGGGGCGGGCATAGAAAAATGAATCATAAGCTCCGGCGGACTGATGAACAGCAAGACTATGGCACCATTCTTCATAATAGGGGAGCAAATCTGCAGGAGCTATTTTGATTAACGGTAATGCAAGCAATACAATGCCCATTGTAACGGCATAGCCAAAGTTACGCCATACGTGAGGATAGCACAGCAACAATGCCAGTTCGAAAATTCCATATACTTTGGTACATCCCGAAATCATGATTAACAGAACAGCCAGAAATCCACGGTCTTTTTCCAATAACGTATAGGCGAATAAGAATAAATAGGCTACCGTTATGTTATACTGAAATGAAAGTAAACTTTGTCCTAAAATCAGTAACAGAAAAAGGAACATACGGCATTTCTGCTGCTGGGTGAATTGTTGGGGCAGCGTGAAGATCGCCATAAAGAACAGCGAATAATTGAATAGATTCCACGCGAAAGGTCCCAGCCATGCAGGCAGATACGCAAACGGAGCGAACAATACCGTGAAAACTGGAGAATAAAGGAAGTAGCGTCCGTGAGCTTCTACAAATTCAGTTGTGTATGGGCTGATGCCTTGCCAGAAGAATTGAGTAGCGTCCGAGAAGACCATAAAGTTTTGATGCCGTCCTCGTATAAATTCGAGCAGAGTCACTATAAAAGCGAGCAGGAAACCTATCATGTAGAGATTCCGCCGGCTATAGAAAAACGGCATTTTGGGGTTCTTTTTACTAAGGAACTGTACTTGGCTTTTGTCGTCTAGTGTGGCAGTACCTGTTTGTTTTTCTTTTGTTGTGTAATGACAATTATCCTTCCCCAGGAAAATTGTAATAGCCCTGTTGAACATATAAATCTAGTTTAGTTATTGACGCCAAATATACGGTGTTTAAGTGAAATATTCAAACTTATTTTATATTTATCTGCCGGTTTGTTCTATTTTGCTGAGTGATAGGGGAATATTACCCGGAAACTTTCCATATCATTACAAATAAAGCCCTCTGTATGCCCCGGATTTTGAATATAATTTGTATGTTTAATCCGTTTTTTGTATCTTTGTGCCAGCAAGATACTGGAACAGGCTGTTTTTATACATAAAAATGCTATTTTTTGCTATTCGTTGAAAGGATTATCTTATCAAATTCTATTCCTTTTTTAATTACTCAGTCTGTCAATAATCATTTTATTAATTATTTCGGGATTCATTGTTATTTGTCCCTTATTTAAATCAGAACTTTATACGATATAAAGAAAGATTCCTGTTATCGTTTGTTCTTGTCTTGCTGTGTATATTATTTTAATAACCTAAACCATTTTATTGTATGAGTAAAATAGAAATTAAAGATCTCTATCTGGTTTTTGGCAATGAGAAGCAGAAGGCTTTGAAGATGTTGAAAGAAGGTAAAACAAAAAGTGAAATATTGAAAGCGACCGGATGTACAGTTGCGGTGAAAGATGCGAATCTTTCCATTAATGAAGGCGAAATATTCGTCATTATGGGGCTGTCCGGTAGTGGAAAGTCCACTTTACTCCGCTGCATCAACCGTTTGATACGCCCTACTTCCGGAGAAGTGATTATCAATGGAACAGACATAGCCAAAGTGTCGGATAAGGAACTGTTGCAGATTCGCCGGAAAGAACTGGCTATGGTCTTTCAGAACTTCGGTCTGCTTCCTCACCGTTCTGTCTTGCATAATATAGCTTTCGGGCTCGAACTACAGGGAGTAAAAAAGGGAGAACGGGAGCAGAAAGCGATGGAAAGTATGCAACTGGTGGGGCTGAAAGGCTACGAGAATCAGATGGTAAGTGAACTGTCGGGTGGGATGCAGCAGCGTGTCGGGCTGGCGCGGGCTTTGGCCAATAATCCCGAAGTCCTGTTGATGGATGAGGCCTTCTCGGCACTCGATCCTTTGATCCGTGTGCAGATGCAGGATGAACTGCTGACTTTGCAGTCGAAGATGAAAAAAACGATTGTCTTTATTACTCACGACCTGAGTGAAGCGATTAAATTGGGTGACCGGATTGCTATCATGAAGGATGGAGAAATTGTACAAATCGGTACATCGGAAGAAATCCTGACCGAACCTGCCAACGCTTATGTAGAACGATTTGTGGAGAATGTAGATCGAAGCAAGATTATAACAGCTTCCTCTGTTATGGTAGATAAACCCATAGTGGCACGTTTGAAGAAAGAAGGCCCGGAGGTGCTGATCCGTAAGATGCGCGAACGGAATCTGACCGTTCTTCCGGTAGTCGATTCCAATAATCTGTTAGTAGGAGAGGTGCGGTTGAATGACTTGCTGAAACTACGAAAAGAGCAAATCCGCTCCATCGAGTCCGTAGTAAGGCATGAAGTTCATTCAGTGCTGGGTGATACGGTGCTGGAAGATATTCTTCCGTTGATGACAAAAACGAACTCGCCAATCTGGGTCGTAAATGAGAATCGGGAGTTTGAAGGCGTAGTGCCACTTTCCTCATTGATCATCGAAGTAACGGGAAAAGATAAAGAAGAAATTAATGAAATCATTCAAAACGCAATAGAATTATGATAAATATCGGACAATATATAGAGACTGCCATTAATTGGCTCACAGAACATTTTGCTTCCTTTTTTGATGCTCTCAGCATGGGGATCGGAGGATTCATAGACGGTTTTCAGCACGTACTGTTTGGAATACCTTTTTATATCACAATTGCAGTGCTGGCTGCGCTCGCCTGGTTTAAGTCGGGTAAGGGGACAGCCGTATTTACCCTCTTGGGTTTATTGCTTATTTACGGCATGGGCTTTTGGGAAGAAACGATGCAGACATTGGCATTGGTACTTTCTTCCACTTGTCTGGCATTGCTTTTAGGCGTTCCGTTGGGAATCTGGACTGCCAACAGTGATCGTTGTAACAAGATAATGCGCCCTGTCCTCGACTTTATGCAGACAATGCCTGCCTTTGTCTATCTGATTCCTGCCGTTCTATTCTTCGGATTGGGAACTGTGCCGGGAGCTTTTGCCACCATCATCTTTGCAATGCCTCCTGTGGTTCGTCTGACTGGTCTGGGCATTCGTCAGGTTCCTAAAAATGTAGTAGAAGCCTCCCGTTCTTTTGGAGCTACTCCCTGGCAGCTTCTTTATAAGGTGCAATTGCCTTTGGCATTGCCTACTATTCTGACGGGAATCAATCAGACGATCATGATGTCACTTTCGATGGTAGTGATTGCCGCCATGATTTCTGCGGGAGGGTTGGGAGAAATCGTGCTGAAAGGTATCACCCAAATGAAAATCGGACTCGGATTTGAAGGCGGTATCGCAGTCGTGATATTGGCGATCGTGCTGGACCGCATCACTCAGGGTATGGCAGATAACAGAAAAAGTAAAAAGAAATAAGAATCACACCAAAGAAAGGAATAATCAATGAATAAGATAAAAATGATTGCGGCAATGTTTATTGCCGGCATACTCTTAACCTTCGTTTCCTGCGGAGACAACGGAAAGAGTAAGAAGATAAGTATCGCTTATGCCAACTGGTCGGAAGGTATTGCAATGACAAACCTTGCCAAAGCGATTTTTGAAGATCAGGGGTACGATGTAAAGTTGCTGAATGCCGACCTTGCACCTATATTTACCTCTATCTCCCGTAAGAAAGCAGACGTATTTATGGATGTCTGGATGCCTGTCACTATGGAAGATTATATGAAACAATACGGGGATAAACTCGAAGTTATCGGGGATATTTATGATGGTGCCCGTATCGGGCTGGTGATTCCGGATTACGTTACGATCAACTCAATCGAAGAACTGAACGCGGAAAAGGAACGTTTCTCCGGTCAGATTGTCGGTATTGATGCCGGAGCCGGTATTATGAAAGCTACCGATCAGGCCATCAAAGACTATGGATTGGATTATAAACTGATGACTTCGAGCGGACCTGCCATGACTGCTTCCCTAAAGAAAGCGATTGATAAGAAAGACTGGATTGTCGTGACGGGATGGACGCCTCACTGGATGTTCGACCGTTTCAAGCTGAAAGTTCTTCAGGACCCGAAGCTGATATATGGAAATACGGAATCCATTCATACCATAGCATGGAAAGGTTTTAGCGAGAAAGACCCTTTTGCTGCCGAACTTTTGGGCAACATTCGTCTGACAGATGCGGAAATCAGCTCCTTAATGACTGCTCTGGAAGAGGCGCAGACAACGGAAAGACAGGCTGCCCGTCAATGGATGGAAGAACATCAGGAACTGGTGAACAGTTGGATTCCTGAGAAAGATTGATATGCAAACACTACTTCAACCATCCCGCCATTCTTTCTTTACCATAGAAGTAGTAGAAAAGTAGTCCCAGCCAGCTGGTAAGAACGATTAATACAATCGCTATAAGTCTTTTCTCTACAGCCGCATTTATATTCCAAATCTCTATGGCAGCTCTGAAAGTCAGTATCAAACCGATAATCCAAATAACAAATCCGATCATATCTTTAGAGTTTTAATGAATATCTTCGTGAGAAGTAATCGTTACTTCTAAGATATAAACAAAAAAGGCAGGAATCTGTTTCCAGGATTCCTGCCTTTTATTATGTACAAAGTATTTCTACTTATTATTCAGCTGTATCAGCTCCCCAGTTTTCTCTGGCAAGACGTTTGTAGCTGTTGTAACGCCATTTAGCGTTTTCTTCAGCAGCTTTAAACAGTTCTTCAGCTTCAGCAGGATATTGTTTCATTACAGAAGCGTAACGAACTTCACCCTTCAAGAAACCTTGGAAATCTTCCCAGTTCGGTTCTTTGCTATCCAACTGGAACGGATTCTTACCTTCTGCTTCCAAAGCCGGGTTGTAACGCCACAAGTGCCAGTAACCGCACTTAACAGCCTTTTCTTCTTCTTCCTGGCTCTTACCCATACCGGCTTTCAGACCGTGGTTGATACACGGAGCATAAGCGATAATCAAAGATGGTCCTGGATATGCTTCTGCTTCGCGGATAGCTTTCAGAGTCTGAGCCTGGTCAGCACCCATAGCAATCTGAGCAACATATACATAACCGTAAGTAGTAGCCATCAGACCGAGGTCTTTCTTACGTACACGCTTACCTGCAGCAGCAAACTTAGCGATAGCGCCTACCGGAGTAGCTTTAGAAGACTGACCACCTGTGTTAGAGTAAACCTCAGTATCCAATACAAGGATGTTAACGTCCTTACCGGAAGCGATTACATGGTCAAGACCACCGTAACCGATATCATAAGAAGCACCGTCACCACCGATGATCCATTGGCTGCGTTTAACAAGATATTGTTGCAGATCAGCGATTTGCTTGCAGTGGTTGCATTTATCTTTAGCAGCTTCTACCATCGGAATGATCTTTTCGGCCAGTTCCTTAGTCTTTTCTGCATCCAGCATATTGTTGATCCATTCAGCAAATACTTCTTTGTATTCAGCCGGGCAGCAATCAGAAGCGATAGCTTCGTTCATTACTTTCACCAGACGGGCACGCATCTTTTCGTTAGCCAGTTCCATACCCAGACCAAATTCACAGAAGTCTTCGAACAAGGAGTTAGCCCATGCAGGACCGTGACCCTTTTCGTTCATAGTGTACGGAGTAGAAGGAACTGAACCGGAGTAGATAGAAGAACATCCTGTAGCGTTAGCAACCATTTCACGGTCACCGAACAACTGAGAAATCAGTTTCACGTACGGAGTTTCACCACAACCGGAGCAAGCGCCTGAGAACTCAAACAACGGAGTTGCGAACTGAGAGTTCTTCACGTTAGCCTTGATGTCTACCAGGTGTTGTTTGCTCTTCACGTTTTCAGCGCAGTAAGTCCAGTTATCAGCTTCGGCCAACTGGCTTTCAAGGTGTTTCATGGTCAATGCCTTGCCACCCTTCTTCGGATTACCCGGACAGATGTCGGCACAGTTACCGCAACCCAGACAATCGAGAACGTCTACCTGAATACGGAATGTCATACCATCGAATGCTTTACCTACAGCTTTCAGTTGCTCGAACTTAGCACCCTTCTGCTCTTCAGCATCGAGTACGAACGGACGGATAGAAGCGTGAGGACAAACGTAAGCACACTTGTTACACTGAATACAGTTTTCAGCATTCCATTCGGGAACGAATGCAGCTACACCACGTTTTTCGTATTTGGAAGTACCTTGATACCAAGTACCGTCTTCGATACCCTTGAATGCAGATACCGGCAGC
>ENA-UOIV01002719-UOIV01002719.1-human-gut-metagenome-genome-assembly--contig:-C59-NODE-2719-length-11420-cov-30.817246_pt1 | contig 11420 bp, 11 predicted proteins | sample MGYA00242333_ERZ723880 | MGnify/ENA metagenome assembly ERZ723880 | reverse complement strand
CCACCCCGTTTCTTTGCGCAAGAGCAAAGAAATGGGGTGGAACGGGCAGCAGGGGCCACAAACTACCTCCCAAGAAAACGGCGCACACGCACCCACCCCCGACAAGCACCAAGCCCCTGCAAAAGTCGGGCGAGGAACGTCCCGTCTACAAAGCAGTAGCGCTCACGCGAATGGTGGAGCCGCCGGGGTAAAAAAGCGCTTTTCTTTGGCGGCTCGACACCGTTTCTTTGGGCAAGCACCAAAGAAATGGGGTCGAATGGCAGGGCAAGCCATCGAAAACCACCCAACGTATCGGCGCACACGTAGAAAGCCAAAGAAAAATAAAAAAGTGGACAAAACTTACTCAGATAAATTCGGGCGGGAGACCAGCGCCCGTTTTGCGGCGGGGGCAGACCAGCCGGGAACGCCGCTTTATTAAAATCGAAAGGATGATGTCTTTTGGCAATCAATCTCGCCAGCAAATTCAGCAAGTACGTCGACGACGCCTTCGCCCGGGAGAGCCTCCTGCGCGGCGCCACCAGCGATAAGGTGGAGTTCACCGGCGTCAACGAGGTCTCCGTCTACTCCGTCGACAAGATGGAGATGAACGACTACGTCAAGAGCGGCACCTCCCGCTACGGCGTCATCAAGGAGATCGGCGACCGCGTGCAGACCTTCCGCATCGAGCGCGACCGCTCCTTCACCGGCTCCATCGACGAGGGCAACGCCCAGGACCAGTACAACGTCAAGGACGCCTCCGCCCGCCTGCATGTGCAGATACGCGACGTCGTCATCCCCGAGACCGAGGCCTACGTCATGATGAAGTGGGCCTACGGCGCGGGCAAGGTCGTCGGCGGCGCGGCACCCACGGCCGAGACCCTGCTCGGGCTCATCCAGGCCGGCGCCTCCCACATGAACAACTGCCACGTCCCCCGCGCGGGCCGCGGCATGTTCATCGCCGAGACCTACGCCGCCATGCTGCCCAACCTCGCCAACCTCACCTACCTCGAGCGCCTCGGCTCTCAGGCCCTGACCGAGAACACCCTGCCCCGCGTCGCCGGCTTCGACGTCCACGTCGTGCCCGACGCCGACATGCCCGCGGGCGTCTATTTCATCCTCCAGCACAAGGACGCCTGCCCCTTTGCCCAGAAGCTCACCAAGTACAAGATCCAGAAGGACCCCATGGGCATCGACGGCAACGTCATCGAGGGCCGCGTCCGCTACTGGGCCGGCGTCCTCGCCGAGAAGTGCGACGGCGTCTACGTCTATGCCGCCTCCGACAGCGTGCAGGCGGCCCCCACGCTCGGCGGCTCCGGCGCCTCCGTCTCCGTCACCGCCGCCGGCGCGACCATCTACGCCACCACGGACGGCACCGACCCGAGGTACAGCAGCACCCGCTCCCTCGTGAGCTCCGGCACCTCCGTCACCCTCGAGGAGGGCCAGACCCTCCGCGCCTACGCCTTCACCGACGCGAAGTACCCCTCGCCCGTCGTGGAGAAGGCCTACTCCGCCTGATAAGCACCCTGAGCCGGGCCGCAGACCCGCGGTCCGGCTCGCCTTTTACCTTTAAGTAAAGGAGGAAAACATGGCACAGATCATAACCTCCGTCAGCGAGGCGGTATATCAGATAAAGAAGTGGCTCGGCGTCAACGAGGCGCTCGAGGGCGAGGCCAGCCTCAAGATGGGCGAGGCCGCGCTCATGCGCAACTTCAAGGTCACGGCGGGCGGCGCGCTCAAAAAACGCGCCGGGAGCCGGAACATCGCCGGGCTCATGAGCGGCTACACCGCCGAGGTCGACACCGGCACAACCAGCGTGCTGCTCACCGAGACCGGCCAGAGCACCGCGGCGCTGACCATGTACCCCGGCATCGAGGTCGACAGCGTCGGCGGCATCACGCTCACGGGCGAGAGCGCCGAGGTGACGAACGGGAACCAGGCCGAACACCTCGGCTGGTATTACAGGGCCGGGGACGGCGCGGTGTATAAATTCACCGGCGTCACGGCGTAAGGGGGGCGGAGCATGGCTACTTTGCTTCAGGCCTTTCAGACCCGGACCTGGTGCAGCAACAACCTGTATCAGACCCCGCTCACCGAGAGCGCCGCCTATGCTTCGGACGCGGACACCCGCACCGGCTGGGCCGGGCTCAACCAGACCGGCACCGACGGCCTGCCCAACGGCAGATACGTGCTGGAGCTGCGCTGCGAAAAGTCAACCCGCCCGGGCAAGGACATAAAGCTCACCCTGGAGGTCGGGCCGCGCGGCTTTGTCAACAGCGACGCGCAGTATCCGCTGGCCTACAAGATCTTCGGCGGCGGCGAGGTCACCCAGGAAGTGCGCGACATGTATATCAACGCCTCGGCCTCCACGCCGCGCGACGGCACCTTCAGCTTCGACTACACCGGCGGGCCCGTGGTGCTCACGCGCACGGCCGAGATCGCCGACAGCGAGAAGGACATCTTCTGCTTCATCTGGAACGGCGGCTCCGACGGCCGCGACAACATGACGGCCATAGACAGAGGCAAGCTCGACGGCGAGTATACAAACTCCGTCATGCTCTATCTCGCCAACGGCGGCGACCCGGACACGCGCATCTACGTCTACATGGGCGAGCCGCTGCCCGACGTGCCCGTCCCGCACTGGCCCACGACGGTGAACTTCTACCCCGGCTACGGCGCGAACACGCCGGACACGCAGGTCTACCAGAAGACCTTTCTCGGCTATTACTACAAGGACCCGTCCCAGGGCGAAGTGCAGTATTACGACGAAAACGGCAAGGGCCTGCTGAATCTGCCCTACGCCATCGACCGCGGCCTCAGCTCCAGCTGGGGCACCCCGGTGATAAACCTGCCCGCCGTCACCCGCGAGGGCTACAGCTTTGCGGGCTGGTACACGGCGTCGGAGGGCGGCGAGCTCGCGGGCATGGCCGGGGCGGAATACGACCTCACGGCCACGGAGAGCCTCAACCTCTACGCCCGCTGGAAGGAGCTGACCTTCTCCTGGAACTTCAACCCCGTCACAGCCAGGGGCAACAGCGCCGACAGCGTGGTGCGCGGGCTCTGGTCCGGCTTCGTGGACGGGCGCGAGGTGCTCTGCGCCGCCTGCAACGGCTATCTCTGGGAGCTGGAGCGGCAGGAGAACGGCCAGTGGGGCAAGACCGCCTGCGGCGCCATCGACACCAGCTCCGACGTGCACATGTTCGGCTTCGGCGGGAACATGTATCTGCTCAACGGCAAAGAGTACAAGGTCTGGGACGGCACCGCGCTCTCGGACGTGGCGGGCTACCGGCCCATGGTGGCCGTCTCGGTCCCGCCCGCGGGCGGGGGCACGGCGCTCGAGCAGGTGAACAAGCTCTGCGGCCAGAGGCGCGCCCGGTTCTCACCGGACGGCACGGCAAAGACCTTCACGCTCCCGGAAAAGGGCCTCGCCTCCGTGGACTATGTGCGCTCCGCCGCCGACGGCTCCGACGTCACGGGCTGGTCCGCCGACACGGCCAACGGCCGCGTGACCTTCACCACCGCCCCCGCCGAGGGCACGAACAGCCTCGAGATAGGCTGGACCGTCTCCGGCGACACGGCGGACGAGATACGCGCCATGCGCTACGCCGAGCTCTTCAACGGCGCGCAGGACTCGCGCATCTTCGTCTACGGCGACGGCACCAACCGCTGCTTCTACACCGGCATCGACTTCGACGGGCTGCCCCGCGCGGACTATTTCCCCGACCTCAACGTCGCCCACGTCGGCGACTCCAACACGCCGCTGACCGCGATGATACGCCACTACAACCGGCTGCTGGCCTTCAAGCTCGACAGCGCCTGGAGCATCAGTTACAGCGCCATAACGCTCACGGACGGCTCCGTGACGGCGGGCTTCTGCGTCACACCGGTCAACCGCAGCATAGGCAACTGCGCCCCCGGCCAGGCCGTGCTCGTGGAAAACCGCCCGCGCACGCTCGACGGGCGCAGCGTGGTGGAGTGGCGCTCCAACAGCTCCTCCGGCAACATCACCGGCGACGAGCGCAACGCCGAGCGCATCTCCCAGCGCGTGGACGAGACCATACGCAGCTTCGACCTCTCCACCGCCAAGACCTTCTACGACAAGTACGCGCACGAGTACTACGTCATCGGCGCGGACGGCACGGCGCTGGTCCACGGCATCGAGGCCGACGCCTGGTATGTCTACACCAACTTCGACGCGACGTGCCTAATAAACTACAAGGACGAGCTCTATTTCGGCACCGCCGACGGCCAGCTGCGCCACTTCTCGGACGACTACTTCTCCGACGAGGGCGAGCCCATAGACGCCTTCTGGGAGAGCGGCTCCATGGCCTTCGACCGGGACTTCAAGCGCAAATACTCCGCCATGCTCTGGGTCGGCATCAAGCCCGAGGACAACGGCTATCTCGCCGTCACCGCCGAGACCGACCGCAAGAGCGACTTTGCAGAGTACAGCTTCACCACCGGCGACGCCGCCGGCGTGCCCGAGATGAACCGCATCAGGCTCAAGGCGAAGAAATTCACCTATTACAAGCTCAAACTCTCCAACAACAGCGCCGACACGACGGCCACGGTGGTGTCCGTGGACATCCGCGTGCGCGGCACGGGATATGTGAGGTGACACATGGCGATCAAGATCAAACAGGGCGACGCCTACGCCGTGCCAATCCAGGTGCGGCTCAACGGCGAGCTCATAAACGCCGACGACGTGGAGGCCGTGGAGTTCTGCGTCGGCGACGCGCTGCGTAAGCTCTATCCTGAGGACGTGTCCTACGAGCCCGGGAACAACACCTTTTATCTGCCGCTGACGCAGCAGGAGACCTTCGCCTTCCCGGCAAACGGCTCCGTTGCGCTGGACGTGCGCGTCAAGTTCACGGGCGGCGACGTCATCGGCGTGCTGCGCCCGGACGCCTTCGCCGTGTACGACGCGGCATCGGAGGTGGTACTGTGAGCGTGACGATAGACATCCTCTCGCCGGGCGAGCTCGCGCTGGACGCGGGCGGGGCCAGGCTCGTGCAGGGCCCTCCCGGCGAGGCGGCGACGGTGGAGATAGGCGCGGTCACGAATGGGGACGCGGCCTCGGTGACGAACATCGGCTCGGCCACCCACGCGGTGCTCGACTTCGTCCTGCCCAAGGGCGACACGGGCGAGCAGGGCCCCCGGGGCGCGGCGGGCGAGACCGGCCCGCGCGGCGCGACCTTCACTCCGGCGCTGGACGCGGAGGGCGTGCTCTCCTGGACCAACGACGGCGGCTTTGCAAACCCCGCGCCCGTCAGCGTCCGCGGCCCCCAGGGACCGCAGGGCGAAAAGGGCGACACCGGCGAGGCGGGCCCCCAGGGCCCCCAGGGCGCGACCGGCCCGCAGGGCGAGACCGGGCCCCAGGGAGAAAAGGGCGAGAAGGGCGACACGGGCGGCACCGGCCCCGCCGGGCCCCAGGGCGAGACGGGCCCTCAGGGCCCGCAGGGCGAGACCGGCGAGACCGGCCCCCAGGGCCCCAAGGGCGACACCGGCGAGCGCGGGGCGCAGGGCTATACCTTCACGCCCAGTGTGGACGCCGCGGGCAACCTCTCCTGGACCAACGACGGCGCCCTCGCGAACCCCGGCACCGTGAACCTCATGGGCCCGCAGGGGCCCCAGGGGCCGCAGGGCGTCAAGGGCGACACCGGGCCCCAGGGCCCGCAGGGCGAAAAGGGCGAGACCGGCGACACCGGACCCCAGGGTCCGAAGGGCGAGACGGGCAACGGCTTCAAGATCATGGGCTACTACGCCTCGGTCTCCGAGCTGCAGAGCGCCGTGCCCTCCCCGGCGGTGGGCGACGCCTACGGCGTGGGCGCGTCCGAGCCCTACGACATCTACATATGGGGCGGCGCCTCCTGGGTGGACAACGGCCCCATACAGGGCCCGGCGGGCCCCCAGGGCGAGCCGGGCGAGAAGGGAGAAAAGGGCGACAAGGGCGACACCGGCCCCGCCGGAGCGGCGGGCAGCAGCGGCGCGACCTTCACGCCCAGTGTGGACGCCTCCGGCAACCTGACCTGGACGAACGACGGCGGCCTTGAAAACCCCGCGGCGGTGAACATCCGCGGCCCCCAGGGCGCGCGGGGCGAGACCGGAGCCCAGGGCGAGACCGGCCCCGAGGGCCCCCAGGGCGAAAAGGGCGACACCGGCGACACGGGTCCCCAGGGCCCCGCCGGGGCCGACGGCGAGGACGGCGGCTATTACCAGCCGGGCATCAGCGCCGAGGGCCTGCTCACCTGGACGCCCAGCCGGGGCGGCATGCCCGCGGTCTCCGCCGCGAGCGTCATAGGCCCCCGGGGCGAAAAGGGCGAGACCGGAGCCCAGGGCCCGGCGGGCGCGGACGGCGCGGCGGCCACGGTGGCGGTCGGCACGGTCACCACCGGCGCGGCCGGGAGCACGGCCAGCGTTGTGAACGCGGGCACCGCCTCCGCCGCGGTGCTCAACTTTGTCATCCCGCGCGGCGACAAGGGCGAGACGGGCGCACAGGGCCCCGCCGGAGCCGACGGGGCGGACGGGGCCCAGGGTCCCGCGGGCGCGGCCGGCAAGAGCGCGTATCAGTACGCGCTGGAGGCCGGGTACACCGGCACCGAGGCCGAGCTCTCCGCCGCCCTCGCGGGCCTCGGCGACATTAACGGCGTGCTCGACGCCATCAACGGGGAGGTGGTCTGATGGGAACCACCGCGGACAAATTGGCATATCTTGAGGGTACGAAGGCCGCGATACGCGAGGCCATCGCCGCCCGGGGCGTGGACGTACCTGAGGGCACGGCGTTCCGCGCCTACGCCGGGAAGATCGGCGAGATAAGCGGCGGCGGCGGGGGAGGCGGCGAGCCGATAGACCCCGAGGCCCTCTACCGGAGCAGCCGCCCCACGGACTGGCTGCCCCTGCCGGAGCCGGAGGACAACGAGATCTTCTTCCTGTTCCACGTGCCCGCGGCCTTCGAGGGCCTGCTGGCCTTCACCGCGGAGTGCACGGGCAGCTACACCGTGGAGTACGGCACCACCGAGAGCGGCACCTTTGTGCCGGACGGGTCCGTGACAGTGGCCTCCGGCACCGCCTACGAGGGCAGATTCGCCGGGACGGCGGGCCACAGCCCCACGCAGGACGGCATGGCCCAGCTGGTGTTCCGCGTCAGCGGCCAGAGCCTGACCTCCTGGTCCACCGCGCCCCACAGCCTGGCCGAGGAGCACAGCAACTGGGACATCGTGGACTTCGTCTGCCGCATGCCCGGCGGGACGAAGGTGCAGATGGGCAACTACGACTCCATCCTGGCACTGAGCTCTCTGCGCTACTTCGCGTGGTTCGGGACCAATTTGCTGCAGGACATGACCGACATGTTCTCCTACTGCACCAGCCTGCTGTCCGTGCGGGCGCTGGACACCACGTCGGTCACGGACATGACCGGCACGTTCTACAACTGCAGCACGCTGAGGGCCATACCGGCCATGGACACCAGCAATGTCACCAGCCTGCGCGACGCCTTTTCAGGCTGCAGCGCCGTGACGGCCCTGCCGGCGATGGATTTCAGCCAGGTGGAGAACATGACCGCGGCCTTTGAAAACTGTTTTTCTCTGCGCAGCCTGCCCTGGCTGACCACGACCAGCTGCACTCAGTTCGAAAGTGCCTTCAAATACTGCGGCGCGCTGAGGATGCTGCCTCCGCTGAGCGTGGCCGGGTCGCCCGGTGAGTCCGCGTTCTCCTCCGCCTTCAACGACTGCATCTCGCTCGAGAGGCTCTGCTTCACGGATACGGGCTCCGGCTGGTCGGGAGGCTATATCAACCTGATCAACGCCAGCCTCAGCCACGCCGCCATCGTGGAGCTCTTCGACAGCCTGCCGGCCGTAAGCGGCACGATGAGGGTGATGCTCACCGGCAACCCCGGCAGCGCGGAGATAACCGAGGCCGAGAAACAGGCGATGAACGCCAAGGGCTGGCAATTGCAGTATTGACCGCGGGCCGCTCCCGGCCCGCACAGTTAGGAGGAATAATTTGAGCGGATACAAGACCGGAGTGGACGTCTCCCAATGGCAGGGGACCATCGACTGGGAAGCGGCCAAGGCCGCGGGCGTGCAGTTCGCCATGCTCCGCGCCGGTTTCGGCCGGAACAACCCTGACCCCCAGTTCGAGCGGAACATCACCGAGTGCAACCGCCTCGGCATACCCTGCGGCATCTACTGGTTCTCCTACGCCTACACTGAGGACATGGCCGCAAAGGAGGCGGAATACGCCCTCGCCGCGGTGGCGAAGCACACGCTGGAGTACCCCGTGGCCTTCGACTTCGAGGGCGACAGCGCCGACTACGCGGCGAAAAACGGCGTGGTCGTGACCAAGCCGCTGGTCAGCGCCCTGGCCCGCGCCTTCTGCGGCCGGGTCTCGGCGGCGAAGTACAGCCCCATGGTGTACACCAACCCCTCTTACCTCAGCAGCTATTACGACGCCGCCATCCCGGCGGACTACGACATCTGGCTGGCCCAGTGGCCGGCGAAGCCCGACCTGGCCGCAAAGCCCGCGCTGGCGGGCGGCATCTGGCAGTTCACCAGCTCCGGCACCGTGAACGGCATCGCCGGGCGCGTGGACAGGAACGCCGCCTATATCAACTACCCCGTCGTGCTGCGCGCCAAGGGCCTCAACAACCTGAGCAAAACCCCGGCACCCACGCCCATGCCCACGCCTGTGAGCGAGGCGGAGCTGGCCCGCAAGTGGGTCATCGCCAAGGGCATCTCCGACGGCGAGAACCCGGACGCCGCGGCGACAAGGCAGCAGATCTGGACCATGCTTTACAGAATGAATGGAGGAAAATGACGAATGATAAACTGGAAAGTGCGAGTGAAGAACAAGACCTTCTGGCTGGCGCTGATACCCGCGCTGCTCCTGCTTGCGCAGGCGGTGGCGGCGGTGTTCGGCCTCATGCTGGACCTCTCGGAGGTGGGCGACAGGCTGATGACCGTCGTGAACGCGCTCTTTGCCGTTCTCGCGACCCTCGGCGTGGTGACCGACCCGACCACCTCGGGGGTGGGCGACAGCGCCCTCGCGCTGACCTACGACGAGCCGAAAAAGACCAACTGACGAAAAAAGCCGCCCTCTCCCAGCGGGAGGGCGGCGCGAAAGGGAGGGAATACCTTGTTAACGGCAAGAGACATCTTCTCCGCGGCGATGAGCATCATGGACGAGCTCTCCACCGCGGGCGAGGCGGCGAACAGCGACACCCGCGAGTATGAGCAGCGCACCCCGGCTATACTCAACGTCCTGCTGACGGAGCTGAAGGTCCTGCGCGGGGACGACGCGGACTGGCTGCCCCTGGAGGGCATGGACGAGCCCGTGCCGGTGGAGACGAACTACGCCCTGGGCGCCATGCCATACGGCCTCGCGGCGAACCTGCTGGTGGACGAGAACCCCACGGCGGCGAGCTTTTACCAGCAGCGCTACGAGGAGCTGCGCGCCCTCTTCGTCTCGCGGCTGAAGGCGAGCGTGGAGGACATAGACATGCTCTACGGCGGCGTGGGCGAGGGCCGGTTCGCGAGGTGGTGATACCGTGACCGACTGGGCGGCGCTGAGCGTCATAGCGGCGCTGGTGGGCGCGGCGATAAGCATCGTGACGCCGATACTCCGGCTCAACACCGTCATCACCAAGCTCAGCGCGACGGTGGACAGCCTCGCAAAAAATCTCGAGAAGCTCACGAGCGAGAACACCCGCAGCCACGCCCGGCTCCACGGCCGCATCGACGAGCTGGAGGACACCGTGGGCCGCCACGAGGTGCGCCTCACGGTGCTCGAAAGCGCGCGAAAAGGGCAGCAGAGCCGATAGCGCTTGAACTTTTTTGGAAAAACAGCTATAATCGGGGAAGCGGGGAGCGCCGCTCCCCGATTTTTGCGCCTTGAAAGGATGAGCGCGGCATGGATAAGCCGACAGTGCAGCAGAAGCTGGAGCAGCGAAAGCTCAAGCCGGTGAACCCGGCGGCCTTCCGCTTTATGGTGGGTCTGGCCACGGTGCTGTTCAGAAAGAAATACAACGTACACTTCACCTGCGTGGACGACATCACGCCCTACCACGGCAAACCCTACATAGTCGTCTCGAACCACGCCTCCCGCATGGACTATGTGTTCACGGCCCCCGGCTTCTGGCCGGACACCTTCAACTTCGTCGTGGGCTACAACGAGTTTTTCCGCGGCCACCTCGCGGGGGTGCTGCGCGCGATGCAGACGGTGCCGAAGAAGAACTTCGTCCAGCAGCCGTATGCGATACGCCAGATCATCCGCATAATCCGCGGCGGCGGGCGCGTCATCATCCTGCCCGAGGGCATGAGCTCCATCTCGGGCGCGAACCAGCCCTGCGCCGTCGGCAGCGGCCACCTGCTCAAGAGCCTGAAGGTGCCGGTGCTGTACACCAAGATAGCGGGCGGCTATCTCACGGCGCCGAAGTTCGACCTGGAGGACCGCCCCGGCCGCGTGGACGTGCAGGTGGGCGTCCTCTTCACGCCGGAGCAGCTTGCGGCGATGACGGCGGACGAGATACAAAAGGCCCTGGACGAGCGGCTCTACCACGACGACTACGAGTGGAACAAGACCGCCCGCGTGAAGTTCGCCGGCAAGGGCCGCATGGCGAGGAACATGCACCAGCTGCTGTTCTGGTGCCCAAAGTGCGGCGGCGAGCTCTGCATGGCGAGCGAGGGCGACCGCATCTACTGCAAGCACTGCGGCAACGGCGCGAGCCTGAACGAATACTACGACCTCCTGCCCGAGGAGGGCAGCGTCATCCCGGAGACGCCGCGCGTATGGTTCGACATGCAGCGCGAGCACATCAAAAAGCGCGTGGCGGAGGAGGGCTTTGAGCTGCACGAGCACGTCAAGCTCGGCACCCTGCCCGCGGACGGCTATCTCAAGGACCAGGCCACCTCGGTGATAACCGGCGAGGGCGAGCTGAGGCTCGACCGCGAGGGCCTGCACTACGAGGGCACGAAGGACGGCGAACCCTTCGTCTTCACGATACCGAGCCGTCAGCTGCCGACCTACGGCATGTGCACGGACGTCTCGCGGTTTTACACCTTTGTGGACGGCGAGTTCTGCGAGTTCTACCCGGAGCGCGAGTCCGCCGAGCTCTGGATGCTCGCCACGGAGGAGCTGCACCGCCTCAACGGCGGCCAGTGGCAGGACTTCCCCTGGAAGCGCGCCGAGTGATGCGCCGCGCGCAGCGCGTCTGAAAGTTTCGTCCACCTTTTCAAAGGTGGCAGGGTCCAGGGACGGCGTCCCTGGCCGCGCTCCGCAGAGCGCGGAACTCTCCTGATGCTTATTTAAGCGCAGGAGGGGGTCCAAGGGGGAACCCTCGCCGGGGGTTCCCCCTTTTTCTTTACTCTTCTGCGTGTGCGCCGATACGTTGGGTGGTGGTCGATGGCTTGTCCTGCGATTCGACCCCATTTCTTTGGTGCTTGCCCAAA
>ENA-UOIV01002716-UOIV01002716.1-human-gut-metagenome-genome-assembly--contig:-C59-NODE-2716-length-11425-cov-28.607212_pt1 | contig 11425 bp, 10 predicted proteins | sample MGYA00242333_ERZ723880 | MGnify/ENA metagenome assembly ERZ723880 | reverse complement strand
CCATACTGGAAGTCAAAAACCTTGAAAAGCACTTCGACAAGACCAAGGTCCTCAACGACATCAGCTTCTCCCTCGAGGAGGGGCAGGCGCTTTCCATCATCGGCTCCTCCGGCAGCGGCAAGACCACGCTGCTCAGGTGCCTCAACTTCCTCGAGACGCCGGACGCGGGCAGCATCGCCGTCAAGGGCGAGGTGCTCTTCGACGCGGAGGACCCCGCCACGCGGCGCGAGGCCGACGTGCGGCGCAAGCGGCTGCACTTCGGGCTGGTGTTCCAGAGCTTCAACCTCTTCCCGCAGTACACGGCGCTCGGGAACGTCACGCTCGCGAGCAAGCTGCTGGCGAAGGAGCGGCCGGACTTCAAGCAGAACAAAAAGTCCATTTACGAGGCCATTGACGCCGAGGGGCTGGAGCTTCTCGCCGCGATGGGCCTCTCGGACCGCACGGGGCACTACCCGCACCAGCTCTCCGGCGGCCAGCAGCAGCGCGTCGCCATCGCCCGCGCGCTGGCCCTGCACCCGGACATCCTCTGCTTCGACGAGCCGACCAGCGCCCTCGACCCCGAGCTCACCGGCGAGGTGCTGCGCGTCATCCGAGAGCTGGCCGAGCGGAAGACCACGATGATAATCGTCACGCACGAGATGCACTTCGCGCGCGAGGTCTCCGACAGCATCATCTTCATGGACGGTGGCTTCATCGTCGAGCAGGGCGGGCCGGAGATAATCGACGACCCCAAGATGGAGCGCACGCGGCGCTTCCTCTCGAGCTACGGGCAGTGATCGACGATTATTTACAAATTGCCACTTGAATAAGGCCTGAGATTACTTTATTATAGTTGCGCGTGCCTTTCCGGCGCGCGCAGCTTTGTTTTACGGGAGGAGGCGGCGCTTTGAAAAAGTCCATAAGGCTCGCGGCGCTGCTGCTGGTGCTGTGCCTGATGCTCCCGCTCGCGGGCTGCGGCAAGGTCGTCGGGCGCTACCGCGTGCTCGAGACGCTTGCGACGCAGGAGTTCTCCATCGGCTACCGCGAGAACGACTATGTCCGCTATTACGTGGACGCCGCGCTGCAGACCCTCGCGGCGGACGGCACGGTCGGCGCCCTCGCCTACAAGTGGTTCGGCGAGGACAAGACCAGCTTCTCCAAGAACATAAACGCCCTCGAGCAGGCCGGTCAGGCCGCGCCGCGCACGCTGCTCATCGGCGTGGACGCGGACGCCTTCCCCATGAGCTATCTCGACGGCGAGACCTACTCCGGCTTCGACGTGGAGCTGGCGCGGGAGGTGTGCAGCCGCCTGGGCTGGGAGGCCAAGTTCATCTCCATCAAGGCCGAGAACGCCTATGTGGAGCTCTCCAGCGGCAACATCGACGTCGCCTGGGGCGGCCTGGCGCTGGCGCGCGAGGACGTGAATTACGAGGTCACGTCCCCCTACCTCACCAACGACATCGTCATCGTCACCCTGGCCCAGGGCGGGCCCAAGAGCCTGCGCGGCCTCAAGGACGGCACGCTGGCCATGACCGTGGAGCAGAAATACATGGACGCCCTCGCCTCCAATGAGAAGCTCATGGAGCGGCTCGGCCAGATAAAGCGCGTCTCCGGCGGCACGCAGAGCCTCTTCGACCAGCTCAACTCCGGCGCCGTGAACGCCATCATCGTATACAGCCTCGCGCTGAACTATACCGGCTGAAAAATGCATGCAGAAAGGCGGCTTTTGCCGCCTTTTTCGGCGCTTTGGGCGCGTTGGATTTGTTGACCGGGACAGGGAGACATGATATAATCATAATTCAATGAATTTCAAGGAGCATGGCTATGTGGGTATCTGACAAGTGGCGAGATTTTGAGCTTATCGACTGCTCCCGCGGCGAAAAGCTGGAGCGCTGGGGGAACTATACCCTCGTGCGCCCGGACCCGCAGGCCATCTGGGACACGCCCCGGCGCGACGGCCGCTGGCGCGACTGCGACGGCAAGTACACCCGCAGCGAGAGCGGCGGCGGGGCCTGGGACAAGCGCCGCCTCCCCGCGAGCTGGCAGATACGCTACGGGGAGCTCACCTTCAACATCAAGCCCATGAACTTCAAGCACACGGGCATTTTCCCGGAGCAGGCCGCAAACTGGGACTATATCATGCGCAAAATAAGGTCGGCCGGGCGGGAGATAAGCGTGCTCAACCTCTTCGCCTACACGGGCGCGGCCACGGTCGCGGCGCTGGCCGCCGGGGCCTCAGTCTGCCACGTGGACGCCGCCAAGGGCATGGTCGCCTGGGCCAAGGAGAACGCCGCCGCCTCCGGCGTGGCGGACCGGCCCGTCCGCTGGATAGTCGACGACTGTGCAAAGTTCGTCGAGCGCGAGATTCGACGCGGCAGGCGCTACGACGCGATTATAATGGACCCGCCGAGCTATGGGCGCGGCCCCGGCGGCGAGGTCTGGAAGCTCGAGGAGAGCCTCTGGGGCTTCGTCCAGCTCGTCTCCGGCGTGCTGTCGGACGACCCGCTCTTCGTCATCATCAATTCCTACACCACGGGGCTTTCCCCCTCGGTGCTGACCTATATCAGCGAGAGCATCTTTACAAAGCGCTTCGGCGGCCGCTCGGAGAGCCGGGAGCTGGGCCTGCCCGTCACGGCGACGGGGCTGTACCTGCCCGCAGGCGCCGCCTGCCGCTGGGAGCGCGGGGAGTGAGATTAGAGCCATGCAGCCAATAATCAGGGCAGAGGACCTGCACTACACCTACCCCGGCGACGAGATCGAGACCCTCCACGGGCTGGACCTCGAGATAGCCGAGGGCAGCTTCGTCGCCGTGCTGGGGCACAACGGCTCCGGCAAATCGACGCTCGCAAAGCTCATGAACGCCATACTCCTGCCCACCTCCGGCAAGGTGTATGTGGACGGCATAGACACCGCCGACGAGGCGCGGCTGCTAGACGTGCGCCGCACGGTGGGCATGGTGTTCCAGAACCCGGACAACCAGATAGTCGCGAACGTCGTGGAGGACGACGTGGCCTTCGCGCCCGAGAACCTCGGCGTGCCGAGCGAGGAGATACGCCGCCGCGTGGACGAGGCGCTCAAGACCGTCGGCATGTACGAATACCGCCTCCACGCCCCGCACCTGCTCTCGGGCGGGCAGAAGCAGCGCGTCGCCATCGCGGGCGTGCTGGCCATGCAGCCGCGCTGCGTCGTGCTCGACGAGCCGACCGCCATGCTCGACCCCGTGGGCCGGCGCGAGGTCGTTTCCACCGTCACGCGGCTCTGCCGCGAAAAGGGCATGACCGTCATGCTCATCACCCACCACATGGCCGAGTGCATCGGCGCGGACAGGCTCATCGTCATGTCCGAGGGCCGCATCGTCGCCGACGGCACGCCGCGGGAGGTCTTTTCCCAGGTGGAGCTGCTCCGCAGCGAGGGCCTCGCCGTCCCCGCCACCACGCAGCTCATCTACGAGCTGCGGCGCGACGGCTACGACCTGCCGCTGAGCGCGCTCACGGTAAGCGAGTGCGCCGACGCCGTCATGTCGGCAATCTGAGAGAAGAAAAGGGATAAGCTATGGACGCGGTCATAAAAGCCGAGCACCTGACGCACATATACAGCAAGGGCACGCCCTTTGAAAAGGCTGCCATACGCGACGTCAGCGTCGAGATATATCCGGGCCAGCTCGTGGCCGTCATAGGCCACACGGGCTCGGGCAAGAGCACCTTCATACAGCACCTCAACGGCCTGCTCCGCCCCGACGAGGGCACGGTCTGCTGCGAGGGCGAGGACATCTTCGCCACGAAGGAGGCCACGCGGGACGTGAGATTCAAGGTCGGGCTCGTGTTCCAGTACCCGGAGTATCAGCTCTTTGAGGAGACGGTCTACCGGGACATCGCCTTCGGGCCGAAGAACATGAAGCTCTCCGACGCCGAGGTGGACGAGCGCGTGCGCGAGGCGGCGCGCTTTGTCGGCATCTCGGAGGACCTCTTTGAAAAGTCCCCGCTCGAGCTCTCGGGCGGGCAGAAGCGGCGCATCGCCATCGCGGGCGTCATCGCCATGCGGCCCCGTGTGCTCATCCTCGACGAGCCCATGGCCGGGCTCGACCCCGGCGGCTGCGAGGGCATACTCCGCAACATCACCGACTACCGCCGCGAGACCGGCTCCACCGTCCTCTTCGTCACCCACAGCATGGACGACGCGGCGAGGATAGCCGACCGGCTCATCGTCTTCCACGACGGCGGCATCGCCATGGACGGCACGCCGGAGGAGGTCTTCTCCCACGCGCAGGAGCTCACGGAGATGGGCCTCGACGTGCCCCAGCCCGCCGCCATCGCCGCCGAGCTCAGGCGCCGCGGCGCCGCGCTGCCGGAGTCCATATACACCTCCGAGCAGCTCCACGCCGCCGTGCTCGCGTGGCTCAGGAAAGGGGGGAGCGCCGGATGCTGAAGGACATCACCCTCGGCCAGTTCTTCCCGGGCGACACCATAGTCCACCGCCTGGACGCGAGGACCAAGCTCATCCTCGTCATCGTCTACATCGCGGCCCTCTTCACCGCCGTGGACTGGTTCTCCTACGCGCTGATGTTCGCCGTCACCGCCGCGTGCGTGGCGCTCTCGAAGATAAAGCTCGGCACCATCCTGAAGGGCCTCAAGCCCCTCATCTTCATCATAGTCCTCACCGGCGTGCTCAACCTCTTCTACACCACGGGCGGCAAGGTGCTCGTGGACTGGTGGATATTCACCATCACCACGGAGGGCATAAAGCGGGCGTTCCTCATGATTGTCCGCATCATGATGCTCATAACCGGCACCTTCCTCCTGACCTACACCACCAGCCCCATAGCGCTCACGGACGGGCTGGAGATACTGCTCGGGCCCTTGAAGAAGATAAAGGTGCCCGTGCACGAGATGAGCATGATGATGAGCATGGCGCTGCGCTTCATCCCCACGCTCATCGAGGAGACGGACAAGATAATGAGCGCGCAGAAGGCCCGCGGCGCGGACTTCGAGACCGGCAAGCTCACCGACAGGGCCAAGGCCCTGCTGCCGCTGTTGGTGCCGCTCTTCGTCTCCAGCTTCCGCCGCGCGGACGAGCTGGCCGTCGCCATGGAGAGCCGCTGCTACCACGGCGGCGAGGGCCGCACGCGCATGAAGCAGCTGCACATGCACCGCCGCGACTGGCTCGCGCTGCTGCTCGGCGCGCTGGTGCTCGCGGCGACCATCGTCATGAACGTCTACGGCCTATGAGGAACATCGCCCTCAAGCTCCGCTATGACGGCACCGCCTATCACGGCTGGCAGGTGCAAAAGACGGAGACAAGCGTTGCGGAGACGCTGGAAAAAGCCCTCTCCAAGGTCTGCGGCGAGCGGATAAAGGTCACCGGCTGCGGCCGGACCGACGCGGGCGTGCACGCGCTCTCCTACTGCGCGAACTTCCGCACGGAGAGCCGCATCCCCGTGGACCGGCTGCCCCTCGCGGTGAACACCCGCCTCCCCGACGACATAGCCGTGCTCGACGCCTGCGAGGCGCCCGAGGATTTCAACGCGATCCTGAGCTGCATACAGAAAGAATACGTCTACCGGATAATGAACACCCGCATACGCGATCCCTTTTTGCAAAAACGGGTCTGCTTTTACCCCGCGCCGCTCGACATAGAGCGCATGCGCGCGGCGGGCCTCGCCTTCGAGGGCAGGCACGACTTCAAGGCAGTCCGCAGCGTGGGGACGCAGACAAAGACCACCGTCCGCACCGTGCACTGGTGCCGGGCCAGGCGCGAGGGCGACATGATAAGCGTCGCCGTGTGCGCGGACGGGTTTCTCTACAACATGGTACGCGCCATCGTGGGCACGATGGTCTACGCCTCGCACGGCAAGCTCGAGCCGGAGGACATCCCGCACCTGCTCGAGACCGGCGACCGCAGGCTCACCGGCCCGACCATGCCCCCGCAGGGGCTCTACCTGCGCCGGGTCTGGTACGAGGGCGAGGTCGGCGCGATGATGCGGGAGGATTACCCGGAGGAGGCATAATGAAACACCCGGCAGGCACCAGACACCTTACGGCGCGCCGCGCGGCTCTTGCGGCGCTCATCCTGGCCATAGCGGCCGCGGCCGCCGCGGCCTTTTCCCTGCGCTGGCGGGGAGACGAGGGGGGCTCTCTCACGTTCGAGAGCGCCGCGGGGGAGGTGTTTGCCGTGTTCGGGAACTCTTTCGCCGTATGTTCGTCAACACAGTTGCAGGTGTTTGACGAAAACGGCCGGAACACGCTCACGCGGGCCGTCTCCGCGGAAAACCCGGGCCTCGCGGCCTCGGACGCCGTCCTCGCCGTCTGGAGCGCGGGCGGGGACGCCCTCCTCGTGCTCGATGCGGAGGGCAGCGCCTCGGAGCTCGCGGCGGAGGGCGCGGTGTACGCCGTCTCGGCAAACGGGAGCGGCATGCTCGCGGTCACGACCGCCTGCGAGGGATACCGCGGCCTCGTCACGGTCTACGACGCGGCGCTCAGGCCGGTCTACCGCTGGTACGCGGCCACGGCCTGGCCCATGGCCGCCGCGCTCTCGCCGGACGGCGGGACGCTCGCCGTGCTCGCCGCCTCGGAGGAGGGCGGGCAGCTGCGGCTCTTCTCGCTCGCGGGCGAGGAGGAGCTCGCGCGCTTTGTGTCCCCCGGCGAGGTGTTCTTCGACCTCGGCTGGGTGGACGGCGGGCTCTGTCTCGTCTCCGAGCGGCGCGCCGTGTTCCTCGACGCGGCGGGGACCGCGGCGGGGGAGTACGCCTTCGGCTCCGCGCGGCTCGCGGACTACGCCATAGGCGGAGAGTGCGCCGTGTTCGCCCTCGCGGAGGGCGGGGCGCAGAGGCTCGTCTCCCTCGGCGGGGCGGGCGCGCTGCTCGCCGAAACGGACGCGCCCGGCGAGGCGCTGGGCATAGATGTGCAAAAAGGCAAAATTGCCGTGCTTTACTCCGAGGGCGCGGCGGTATATAATAAGAACCTAACGGAGCGCGGAGAGAGCGCGGAGGCCTCGGGCGCGGCGGCGCTGCTGCTGCGCGCGGACGGGGAGACGGTGACCGTCTTCTCCGGCGCGGCGAGGTTAGGCCTCGTTTAGAGAAAACGCTCCCAAAGGAGGATCAACTCTTGAGAACTGTAATAGATCTCGTCCTTCTCGCCATAATAATAATCAGCATCTGGTCGGGCTACAAGAAGGGCTTCATCATGGGCATCGCCGGGCTGGTGGCGATAATCGTGTCGCTCTATGGAGCGTCGCTGGTGTCCTCGGCCTTCTCTTACGAGGTCGTGCCCGCGCTGCGCCCCTTCGCCAGCGGCTATGTCGAGAGCCAGATGCAGGAGAACGTCCTGGAGGACATGGGCATCGCGAATACGGAGCTCTCCTATGAGGACATCCTCGCCGACGACCCGGAGCTCAGGCACCAGTTCTGCGCCACCTGCTTCAAGACCTTCGGCATCTATGACGACGCCGCCGAGCAGATGGCCACCGAGGCCGAGACCTATGCCGACGAACAGGGCAGCACCATAGAGGACGCCATAGTCGAGACCCTCTGCGCGCGTATCGCCTATATCGCGGGCGTCGTGCTGCTGTTCCTCATCTTCCTCATCACGCTGATGACCATCGCCAACATACCCAACCTCTCCTACCGCATCCCCAACGCCGACCTCCTCAACGACGCCGGCGGCGCGGTCATGGGCCTCGTCAACGGCATGACCTACTGCGTCCTGCTCTGCTGGGCACTGCGCTTCCTCGGGCTCTTCATCGGGCTCGACACCCTCGGCGGCACCCTGCTCGGCCGGCTCTTCCTCAAACTCGACCTCGTCACAGCCGGGCTCGGCATCTGAGATACAAATATATGAACAAAATGTCAATTCCGAGCGTCCGGTGTTGACAAGCGCCTGACTTGGTGATAAATTAGCACTCGAAGAAATAGAGTGCTAATTTATTTTCCCAGACTTTTTTTACAGGAGACCTGATCTATGCAACCGACGCTTTGCTCACGCTGCAAGAAAAATGTAGCCGTGATATTCATAACGAGACTCGAGGGGGGCCAGACCAAGAACGAGGGCCTCTGCCTCAAGTGCGCCCGCGAGCTGCACATAAAGCCCGTGGACGACGTGATAAACAAGATGGGCCTGTCCGACGACGAGCTGGACGGCCTGACCAACGAGATGATGGAGGCCCTCGGCAATGCCGACGGGCTGATGGACATTGAAAACAGCGACGCCGACACTGACGACGAGGGCAAGACCGCGACCTTCCCCTTCCTGAACCGCCTCTTCGGCGGCATGGGCGGCCAGAGGCCGGAGGCGAGCGCCCCCGGCGGCGAGCTCACGCCCGCCCAGAGCGGCCCCGAGCAGGGGAGCGCCCAGGGCCAGACCGGCCCCCAGCAGGCGCCGCCGCGGCCCAAGAAGAAGTTTCTGGATAACTACTGCATCGACCTCACCCAGCGCGCCCGCGAGGGCAAGCTGGACGCCATGATAGGCCGCGCCGAGGAGCTCGAGCGCGTCATCCAGATACTCAACCGCCGCCAGAAGAACAACCCCTGCCTCATCGGCGAGCCCGGCGTCGGCAAGACCGCCATCGCCGAGGGCCTCGCGCAGAGGATAGCCGACGGCAGCGTGCCCTACAAGCTCAGGGATAAGGAGGTCTACCTCCTCGATCTCACGGCCCTCGTCGCGGGCACGCAGTTCCGCGGCCAGTTCGAGAGCCGCATGAAGGGGCTCATAGAGGAGATACGAAAGACCGGCAACATCATCCTCGTCATCGACGAGGTGCACAACATCGTCGGCGCGGGCGACGCCGAGGGCAGCATGAACGCCGCCAACATCCTCAAGCCCGCCCTCTCCAGGGGCGAGATACAGGTCATCGGCGCCACCACCTTCACCGAGTACCGCAAGCACATCGAAAAGGACGCCGCGCTCGAGCGCCGCTTCCAGCCCGTCACCGTGGCGGAGCCCTCCATCGACGACTCCGTCAAGATACTCGAGGGCATCGCGCACTATTACGAGGAGTGCCACAAGGTCCGCATCCCCAAGGAGATGTGCCGCGAGGCCGTCGTGCTCAGCGAGAGGTACATCACCGACCGCTACCTGCCCGACAAGGCCATAGACCTCATAGACGAGGCCTGCTCCGACGTGAACCTCAAGGATAAGACCCTCGCGCGCATAGACGCCGCGCAGAAGGAGATAGACGACCTCAACAAGGAGCGCGAGCTCCTGCTCGCGGACACGGAAAACGAGCACTACGAGCGCCTCGCCGTCATCCGCACCACCATCATGCAGCTCACCGACGAGCTCAACGCCCTCAAGGCTCAGACCCCGACCCTGACGCGCGAGAACCTCGCCCGCGTCATCGAGCTCTGGACCAAGATACCCGCGAGCACGATAACCGAGGACGAGTTCGACCGCCTCAGCAAGCTGGGCGACCGCCTGAGGGAGCACATCGTGGGCCAGGACGAGGCCATAGACGCCGTCTGCGCCGCCATCAAGCGCAGCCGCGTGGGACTGCAGGCCAAGCGCAAGCCCGTGAGCTTCATCTTCGTCGGCGGCACCGGCGTGGGCAAGACCGAGCTCGTGAAGCGCCTCGCGGCCGACCTCTTCAACTCGCCCGAGAGCCTCATCCGCCTCGACATGAGCGAGTTCATGGAGAAGTTCTCCGTCTCGCGCATCATCGGCTCGCCCCCCGGCTACGTCGGCTACGACGAGGCCGGCCAGCTCACCGAGAAGATACGCCGCAAGCCCTATTCCGTCGTGCTCTTCGACGAGATAGAGAAGGCGCACCCGGACGTCATGAACATCCTGCTCCAGATACTCGACGACGGCCACATCACCGACGCCCAGGGCAGGAACATCAACTTTGAGAACACGGTCATCATCATGACCACGAACGCGGGCAGCAACACCAAGAACGGCTCCCTCGGCTTCGTCGGCACCGCCGCGGACAAGGACCGCGAGCGCGCGATGAAGGCCCTCGGCGACTTCCTGAGGCCCGAGTTCATAAACCGCGTGGACGAGATCATCTGCTTCAACAAGCTGACCGAGGACAACTTCCGCGACATCGCCGGCCTCATGCTTGGCGAGGTGCGCGACCTCATGCGCGAAAAGGGCATGGAGCTCACCTGGGACGAGAGCGTCATAGACTACCTCGTCAAGAAGAGCTACAGCCTGACCTACGGCGCGCGGAACCTGAGAAGGACCATACAGAAGGATATAGAGGACGCCATGGCCTCCGTCATAGTCGACGGCAGGCGCGGCAACGTGAAGGCGATACACCTCACGTCCGACGGCGAAAAAGTGAATGTGGAGGCTGAATGAGGCATGATAAGGTTTGAGAGCGACTATCTGGAGGGCGCGCTGCCCGAGGTAATGGACGCCCTGGTCCGCACCAATCTGGAGCAGACCCCGGGCTACGGCGAGGACGCGCACTGTGCGCACGCGGCGGAGCTGATACGCGAAAAGTGCAAGGCCCCCGACGCGGCGGTACACTTTCTCGTGGGCGGCACGCAGGCGAACATGACCGTGATAGCCGCGGCGCTCAGACCGCATCAGGCCGCCGTGGCGGCGGAGACGGGGCACATCGCAGTGCACGAGACCGGCTCCGTCGAGGCCACGGGCCACAAGGTCATCACCCTGCCCAGCGTGGACGGCAAGATCCGCGCCGGGCAGGTCAAGGCCCTGGTCGAGGCCCACTGGGCCGACGCCACGCACGAGCACCAGCCCCAGCCCGCGCTGGTGTACATCTCCCAGCCGACCGAAAACGGCACGGTGTACTCCCTCTCGGAGCTCGAGGCCATCAGCGCCGTGTGCCGGGAGAAGGGCCTGCTGCTGTTCGTGGACGGCGCGCGTCTCGGCGCGGCGCTGGCCTGCTCGGACGTGAGCCTCGCGGACCTCGCGCGGCTGACCGACGTGTTCTACATAGGCGGGACCAAGCTCGGCGCGCTCTTCGGCGAGGCCGTGGTGATAACGAACGAGGCGCTCAAACGCGATTTCCGCTACATCATCAAGCAGCGCGGCGGCATGTTTGCCAAGGGCCGGCTGCTGGGCGTGATGTTCGAGACGCTGATGTCGGACGGGCTCTACGAGCGCACCGGCGCGCGCGAGGTGGCCCTCGCTCAGAAGCTGCGCGCGGCCTTCGAGGCCAAGGGCTGGCCGCTGATGTACGACTCGCCGACGAATCAGCAGTTCCCGATAGTGCCCGACGCGGTGCTCGACAAGCTCGCGGAGCGCTATACCTTCTCCGACTGGGCCCGCACGGACGAGAGCCACCGCGCCGTCCGATTCTGCACCAGCTGGGCCACCACCGAGCGCGACGTCGACGCACTCATCAACGATATCGAAAAAGCCTAAAATCCCTAACGCCCTGCGCGCAACGCGCGCAGGGCGTTAGGGATTTTGGTGGAGCCAATCGGCGGCTATCAGGGGGGCGGTCTCATTTCTCAGGCGCGCGGTGGGGTAGGCGGTGAGGCGCTGGG
>ENA-UOIV01002715-UOIV01002715.1-human-gut-metagenome-genome-assembly--contig:-C59-NODE-2715-length-11429-cov-7.582996_pt1 | contig 11429 bp, 16 predicted proteins | sample MGYA00242333_ERZ723880 | MGnify/ENA metagenome assembly ERZ723880 | reverse complement strand
CCCAGTCTTATGAGAAGAGAAAAGTTATGAGAAGAGATGGCGCTAATTCACGATTTTCAATCTATTTCTTCGTATTTTACTTCTCATAACTTTTAAATCAAATATACCTGCTATACTGAATGTACTTGGCAAATGAAAGGAGAAAATTATGAACAGCGCTAAGTACATCGAAATATTTAAAAATGGACAGAAAGAAGGAATCAGGGATGTGACTGTCAAACGAAAACTCCAGACCGTGAGAAAATTCCTAAGTTATCTTGAAGACGCTCAGACAGATGATCTGCAGAACATTGATAGAAAGAATGTTTATGAGTTTGTGAACAGTCTGGATTACAGATCTCAAACCATCAGCGGGGTTCAGTTTACTCTCAGGCAATTCTTTAATATCATGTATGAACAGAGGCTGTCGTCTTTTGATGGATACCAACTGTTTCCAATGATCACTACTGACAAAAGAGATTCTATCCTATCCTACTATTCGCCAGAAGAGATTAAAATTCTGGTCGAAAGTATTGACACTGCAAAAAAATGTGGCATCAGGGACAAATGCATGATCCTTATCGCTGCGGAATGCGGTCTGAGGTCAAGTGATATCATATGGCTGAGATTTGATGAAATCAACTGGGATAAAAAACTCATCAGCAAAACCCAACATAAAACCGGCATCCATGTGAATGTCCCGTTTACGGAACAAGTACAGTTTCTCCTCCTGGACTATCTGAAGAATCACAGGCCTGATGTGAGATCGGAATACATCTTTATAAATACTGTCACTAACTCTGCTTTTACTTCAGCCAAGATACTCACACAGATTGTTTATAAAAATTTTGAGAAAGCAGGTATCGAACGGAGATGCCGGAAACGTGGTGCCCATACATTAAGGCATTCCCTGGCGACTACGATGCTCGCAAATAATACTCCTGTGCCCGTTATTACCGGGGTGTTAGGGCATGCCAGTTCCAGGACAACACAGAAATATCTTTCCATTGACGTAGACGGACTCAGGAAAGTATCACTGGAGGTGCCGGAATGAAAGAAATCACAAAGAAGGAATTCACCGGCATATTTAAAGAAGAGTTTGAAAACTTCCTGCGATATAAAAACGCTTTGGGATACTATAAGAAAATAGAGGGAAACCTTCTCTACGACTATCTGGCATTAAACCGGTTCCTTGACAGCTACAAGCTGGAAGAAATTGCCCTTACGGAAGAAATGACATTCGCATATGTGAAAACAGCTGAACATCTTTCACAGTCGACAAGACATCACCGTGAATGCAATATCAGGCAGTTTGCGAAATTCCTGAAAAGCCAGGGCTATGAAAATATCTATATCCAGTATGACTGTACAGTAAAAATGCCAAGAGATTATATTCCATATGTTTTTTCTAATGCTGAGATGAAGAGAATCTTTTCAGTCATAGATTCCAGGGAAAGCGCCTATGACCGCTATGACTCACGGCTTTTTTATCAGACGCTTATCAGGCTGCTGTACTGTACAGGGCTGAGACTGGGGGAGGCATTGGAACTTAAAATCAGTGACATTGACTTTACAGATAACATTATCATTGTCAACAGCGGAAAAGGAAACGTATCCAGACTGGTTCCATTCAAGGCTTCCCTTAGCAAATGGCTCATAAATTATAATAGGAAAAAATCAAAGCCTGGCGATACATATTTTTTTGAATCTCCGTCAGGGGGCCGGAGATGCAACCACAGCATAACAACAACATTCAGAAAAAACATCCTTCCTAAGGCAGGGGTCAGCCTTGCTTCTGTCAATGGACATAGCAGAGGTCCATGTATCCATTCATTGCGCCATACGTTTGCATGCAACGCCCTGGATCAGATGATAAAAGAAGGAAAAGACCCTTATTGCGCTTTGCCATATCTGAGTGTATACCTTGGGCATACGGATATAACAAATACAGAAATATATCTCAGGCTTACCATGGAAAGGTATGACGAGGTTATAAATGTCGGGCATTATATTTACGAGAGGGTGTTGGGAGGAGGCAGTGATGACTGATTTTGCGAGACTTATGAGTGATTACTTTGTTAAATACCTTGCAGGACAGAAAGGCTCCGGAAGCAACACTATGAAAACATATCGTGATACTTTCGTGCAGTTGTTGGAATTTATGGATGAGAAGAAACATATCAGGGCTGACTGTATCGAAGTGGACAGTTTCAGCTACGACATTATTAATGAGTTTCTGGAGTATCTTGAAAAAGAGAAAAGAGTATCCATATCTACCAGAAATAACCGTCTTGCTGCGATAAGATCATTTTTCAAGTATACGGGCTACCATGAACCAAAGTACCTGAATATTTCGACTTCCATCCGTGAAATATCCAAGAAGAAAACAGAGGGCCGACAGATGAACTATTTGTCAGTCAATGCAATGGAACATTTTCTGAACAGTTTTGATAAAACTGACCATAAGGAGCTGCGATGCTTCTGCATTGTGCTCCTTCTTTACGAGAGTGGTGCCAGGGTTACAGAATTATGCAACGTGCGCAGATATGATCTCCATCTCGAGAAACCTTACACTATGATTCTGCATGGGAAGGGAGATAAAATAAGGTCAGTTCCATTGGATGGGCTTGTAGCTGACGTGATAAGCAATTATATACAGAAATATAGAGTAGATGACAACGACTTTCTTTTCTTTAATACCAGAAGGGAAAGGCTGACCAGAGAAGGTGTAAATTATATCGTGCATAAATACTTTGAAAGAGCCAGGCTGAAAGAAGCATCGATTTACCCCGCCGCTATTTCAGCACATTGCCTCCGCCATACGAAAGCAATGCATCTTTTGGAAAATGGGGTAAACCTGATATATATAAGAGATCTCCTCGGTCACACATCCGTGACTACGACAGAGATCTATTCCAAAGCAAATCCGGAAGTAAAAAGAAAACACATCGAAGATGCATCCCGAATACGGGACATCAGCCTTGATTATTCCACGGAAGAAAAAGAAGAACTTCTGGAATGGCTCAAAAATAGTATTTAAAAAAATAAGTTATGAGAAGTGAAATCAAAAAACAGAAGGAGAAATAAAGAAAACAGAATATACTTCTCATAACTTTTCTCTTCTCATAAGATTGGTTATGAGTAGAATGTCATAACCAGTCAATATACATCTTTTCACCAGGGATCCGTTCCACAGGCATAGATGTTTTTGAAGTACCATAAGCATCTACCATAAAATCACGATACAGCTTATAAAACTGAGCGAGCTGGTAACCGTTGGGATGCTCTTTTTTATAATCAATCCATAGAAAACTCAAGTCAGCATGTTTTCCCATTTGGATCATCTGCTCATGTATTTTTTCAAAATCAGGCAGTGGAATATCCTTATGTCGAAGGTTTTCTTTTGGATAGATGAGATCAACCACCTTTGAGGCTGGCATTTGCCGAAGATCATCCAATGATAAGCCTGAATCCTTGTAGCGGTTCATGATCAATGCAATCCCGCTCCGTCCGATCCGGTAACGTTTTTGTACAGAGTCATAACTGACTTTACTGAGCCGAAGTTCTATGACTCCAAGAATAGTATTGTAGTCGTGCATAATAGTTCCTCCTTTGCACTGTGATGAATAATAGTTACATCACAATAATAAAGGAAAAACGTACCGTTTTGAGCAGAAAACGCGTACCGCTAAATCAGAATGAATGTACCGCTGATTTCAGAATAGGCGTACCGTTCGAGCAGAATTTGCACTTTTCGACCGCCTATTTCCACCTACATATATATCGTATTTTTCACTACAATTTCTTCTGCACTGGATTTTATATTAATCATTAATCTAACCCACTTCATCTGATCCTGTGCCTTTAATTCTTCTGTCGCACCCTGTTTTTTCACCATCTGAATAATCCGGTGCCCGTGTCAACATTGTATTTCCTTGCCACCCGCTCAAAGGACTTGATGTTGTTATCCGTAACCTCAATACTCGAAGCTCCCATACCCTGACCTACCAGCTTTTTCACTGACATTTTTCCATGCGTTGCCTGTTTCCCAGCTTTCCGGTGCTCAAGATACATCTTCATGGCTTTCTTCAGTACATCGGCGGTCAGCCTTGAGGACTTGAAAACAAGGGCAATCGTTTTCTGTGTAACTTCCTCCTGCATGGTTTTCCTCCTTGATTTTTTGTTGCTGTAATTCCGCTATGGTGGAACATACAGCCTGTGCAGTAAATACTTCATAAGCTCTCCTTTCCACTTCTGGACATTTTGTCCAAAAGTTCTGTAAACGCAAAAAGGGCAGCTACAAACCTTTCCGGTCTATAACTGCCCTTACGCTGTGTGTACAATTATACAACTTTATCAATTGCCTGAATAATCATATCATTTTCAACACCAGCCTTTTCCAATATCATTGCATAAATAAAAACTCGTGCTAATATATATGCCATAATATGAATATCTTCAAAATCTTCTAAGCTATTATGCATAAACATATTTCTTTTCTTGGCAAAAGACTGTGCTATCCCCTCAAATTCTTGTTGTGTAAAGCTCAATCTATACTTTAATTTTTGTACATAATTATTCATTATGGTCTCATATTTTAATTGGCAATGCTCAAACTTTTCTGCTAAGCCAAAATCTAATAGTTTAATCATATCCGCATACTTGTTAAATTCCTTCCTCTTTTTTGCATCAACTCCTTTATATTCTTTTTCTTTATCACTAATATATTTAAGAAATTCTTCCTTAACTCCATTTGCTTTTTGAGAAAATTCCATTTTAGCATTTGGAAATGCAAGATTAAATACTGATTCAAAACTTGTGCAACAGATCATATATTGTTCTGGTAAAAGGTATTTATCGCTTTTTACACTATTGGGAATAAAAAGTAAATTCAAATCAGGCTTATTAACAATCTGCAATAGTTCATTCAACTGATTACTTATAAAATAATATCCAATAATTCTATTTATATCTGTAATTTCCGCCTTATCACGTTCAATTATATGTGTATATGCAACTTTTGCTATTTTTCTCTCCTCATTTAATTTTCCTAGTTCGACTTCCCCCATATACACATCTTTACGAAAGTTTAAAAATACCATTAAATTATATACCCACATATATATGTTTCTAAAGTCTGATATTTCTACTGGATCGTCAAAAGTCAATCTTAAAATAGTTCTGGGTTTCCCTAAATTATAATCTATCTCCAAATGTGACGGAATGTCCGGTTGTGTTATGCTAATCATTAAATTAGCCTTCTTATCATCAATCAAAATATCACAATACTTGCTTGTTTCATCAAATGGTTTTAATTTAATTAAACTTTCTCCCGTTTCATAATCACAACTAGAATTTTTCGTATCAACAATTTGATTTGGTCTATAAAAAAAATCCATTATTCCACCTCTAAATGTTATTACATCAAAGGTATCAATATTGCTGTTAAAACATATAAAACCTGCTGGCTTTGATATATATCCCGAATTAAATACCTGCAACTTGCAATTCAAAAAACATATTCTTTCATGTCTTTGTGTCACTCCTTCTAGAATCTCCAAATGTTGGTTTGAATTTTTTAGGCTGTCATACGGTTTTATAAGCTCTTTATCTTTTGGTACTAACTGAAGCAATTCACCATCATATGTAAATATATAAGGTTTATCTAAACACTCTATATATCCACTCTGTATTTTTTGCTTGCCCATAATATCTCCTCCCTCCTATTCAGCATTCTCTATTTTGAAATTTTATCTTTTAATGCTTCTACTGCTAATACTAAATTTTCTAAAATCTGCGGATCATAATCTTTAGGCGATTGTGAAATAAATGATGATCCATTATCTATATTCCATTTGCCAAACACTTCTCGAACTTCATCACGAGTGGCTACTTTTCCATATGCATTCAAATAAAATTCTCCAAACGATATCGCATGGATTCTGTCACTATTGCGTATTGCTTCCACCATAAAAGACTTTCCTAATATGAACAATAATCTTCCCAATGCCAAGATAAGCACCAATGTCAAAACTCCGCTAATTGTTTTTGACACTACCATCTGCCACTCTTTAATCTGAAATACAATATTCGTTCTATGTAATGAAAATAACACCGAAAAAGCCAAACATATACAAGATGCTATATAGCATATATATGCCATTATTCTATTTCGTCTCTCATTTTTTTCCAATCTATCTAGCGTTCCTTTTATAAACGCAGACATGCTTACTTTAAAAGTCGCTGTTTCTTCTTCTGTTGTACGTTTCAGACTTTCTTTATCTTCCCTCAAAAGATTTAATGAGGCAAATAATTTTATTGATACATCCTCAAAATCATCATTTCGTACAGGTAAATATAGAATACTATCCAAAAAACTTGGTAATTGACCTTCGTCAAATACTATTGGAAGAAGCTTGATTTCCTTTCCTGCCTCACTATAAGCATACGCTGTTGCAGCTTCTTTACTTGCGAATTTGCTTTCTGTATAATATTTTGTTATCAGCATTACAACCGCATCAGCTTTCAACAATTCTGCATCCAGAACACTCTTGAAGTTTTCACCAATTTTTAAATTAAAATCTCCCAAAACTTCATAACCATTTTTTTCAAGTCTTTCTTTCAAATAAAAAGCCTTATCTTTATCCTGATGCGCATAAGATATAAAAATCTTCATATTTTTCCCTCAGCATTCTATTTTTTTATGTACTTAAAAGATATACCGTACAACACCTTGCATATATCTTCCCATTTTCAATCATAACATCATCCAACAACAACGTCTGAAACAAAACATTTCTCACATTCTTCAGCCTTACCATTCCATACTCTTTTTCAGTATACCTTTCCACCTGTACATCTGCACTTGCAACTTCTTTTCTTTCCTCCAAACAATGCGTATATAACCCCATGATATACTTGTCAGACATAAGAAATGCATGTGTTTCGTTTCCCTGATATGTATATCGGCACTTTTCCAGATTTTCCTGCGGAATATCAAAATAACATCGTACTGTTTCCAGATATACGTCTCCATTATACTCCGGTTTATGTTTTTTTACATACCTTTTTATCGTTGTAAGAATATTATTTCTTTGTATCCCCGTCTTGGTCCTCTTAAATACGGGTTTTTTCCCCTGCAAATCCATATAAACATTGTTAATAACCGTCTTCCCTGCGTACTGGCTGAAATCCCCTACCCTCAGCAGATAGGATAACACCTCAATCATTTTCTCTTTCGATGTTATCTCCTGATAGGAATATTCCCCAAATTCGATATGATCCATCTTCAAAGGACAGCTTCCTTTCTTTATCTCCCGTTCCATTACCCTGCCAACATCTCTCATTGATTCCATAACAAACTCCTTCCATGCAAAAGAGCAGCCAATCACTCACTGCTCCTGTCATAAACAATATTGAATTTCCCACCTCTGGACGTTATGTCCAGAAGCGCCATGTCCTAGCTGATGCCTTTTTCCTTCCATCCGCCGCCATACATATCGTGATTGACTTCCTGCTGATAAAAATGGTGCATCGTTGAGGGCGCATTATACAGCGCCGTAACCATGTATGCCTTGATATTGCCTATCTTGGTTGTAGTGTTCTGCATACAGCCAATGACATACTCCAAGTGGGAGCTGTCCAGCTTTAAGAACTTTGACTTTACAATCTCATACGGGTAATCTTCACAGGCTATCCGGATTGTCTTGTGTTTCACACATACAACATCACAGATAACATCAAATAATTCATCATACAAAGCCTTCTTGCTCCAATCGTCATACTTCATGTGATGATCATACTCGATATTGGATTTTATCAGCTCGATATATGCTTTCGTTTCATCCATCCTATCATCATCAATCCCTTTATCTTCCACACTTTCAGCAGATAGATTGATATGATGTGATTCTCCGTCAGAAATATTTGCAGAAGTCTCTAAATTTGTCTCTCCATTTTGGGATAGACCTGTATCCGGTTCCAGAGAGAGGGTCTTATCCGTTTCGCCATGACCTGTATCCCACCTTGTAGATACCTGTGTCCCGTTTGGGATACCCCTCCCTCCCAAAATTTCCATAGGGGTATCCAATTTTGTAGGGAGGCTCCCTCCCATTTTGTCATCAGATACACCTGCGCATGAATTGCTCATCCCTTCCATGGCAGGATTTTCCTCTGGAAATGTCAGTCGGTAAAGCATATCCGGCTTTAGTTCCACATACATCACGTTATTGCTGACAAGTCCGTCTCCATAGCTGACTGTCCGAAACTCCCGTCTGATTACCTGCAGTTTCTCCAATTTGTCCATCGCGGTCTTTACTGTTTTCTTGGATTCTCCAAACAGATCCGCATAATACTGATAACTCTGCCTTAAAATGTCCTCTGAAAACTTTTTTCTCCATCCAAGAATATGACCGGTTCCCTGATCACGCACCTCGGAGGGACGATACCAGTAAACAATATCCGCCAGAATGACAATCGCAAGGAGATATGGTTTTCCATTCTCCCTTGTGATTGTTCTGTACCAGATAGCCGGGATAATGTTTCCCGAGATATTTATGGAATCCATTGCATCAACAATTTCGTTTCCACTGGTTAAATATCCCATGCTCAAACAGCTCCTTCCTCTTTCCATCTATCAAGAAGTGAAATGATGATGTTTTCAATCTCCTCATTGGAATAGCTGTCTGAAAAATATTTTTCTATCCTGTCAGATTTCATTGTAAACTTTCTTTCCTTTGGCTTTTCTTCCGTCAGGATCAGCCGCACCATGGCAAGCGTAAGTTCTCCGCTTTTGCCATATTCCTTTAGCTTGCCGGATTGAGCGGTGGTTACATTACAGCCCTGTTCCTCTATAATGACCTCTACCCACTACTGTGCTTCCTCTGACAGAAAGGAAATGTCCACGCCCTGTGAAAAGCCTATCTTTTTGGCATCCACCATTTCAAGAAGCTCGTTAGAAAGCCTTGACAGCCAGATATAACGCTGTACTTTTTTCGCATTCTCTCCGACAGCTTCCCCCACTTCATCAAGGGTATTCATGTCCGATTTCTTTCCCTGATGTTTCATAGCTTCATATTTCATCTTGTAGGCTTTTGCCTTTTCACTCGGCAAAATGTCCTCTCTCTGAATATTGGAGTCGACCATGATAATGGTTGCTTCATCATCGGAATAATTGCGGACAATAATCGGCATTTCCGTTTTCCCGGCTCTTTCTGAGCCATGCTTTCTGCGGTGCCCGGCGATCAGCTCATAGCCGCCGCCAGCTCTCGGTCTTGCAATTCCCGGAACAAGTACCCCATAAAGTCTGATACTCTCCGTTGTTTCCTCCATCTTTTCATCGTCCAATACCTTAAATGGGTGGTCTTTGAACTCATGAAGGTCTGCTAACGGGGCATTGATAATCTGCTCTGCCCCTATTTCCTGTGCGCTGCTTCCACCGAATAAATCATCAAAATTTTCCATTTTGATTTTAGATGCGCTTCCTGTCTTTGTATTACTGCTCATTTGCAAGCACCTCCTCTGTCAAAGAATTGTAGACAGATGCCACCTTTCCCTTTGGATCATGCTTATAAATGCTGACTCCTTCCGCAGAAATCTCCGCCGCCCTTACTGAAATCGGGATAATATTGGTAAATATCTTTACTCGGCTTCCATAGGCTTCCTTCAGCATGGCACTGATGTCCCTCGCATAATTCGTCCTGCTGTCTACCATTGTCAATAAAATGCCCTCTATCTCCAGTTTCGGGTTAATCTGACGCTTTTACCTTGCCAATGGTCTTGATAAGCCTTTAACGGGCAGATACGCCGCCTGAACAGGTATCAAAATACTGTCGGCACAGGCAAAGACATTTATGGTAATCATGCCAAGTGAAGGCATACAGTCGATTAAAATGTAATCGTAATAATCCCGCACCATGCTTATGTACTCCTGCATGATACGCTCCCGGCTCATGACATTTACAAGGGAAACCTCCAGACCGGAAAGCTCAATGTTGCCCGGCATAAGGTCTATTCCTTCCTCATGGTGTAAAATACCCTCCATCGGCTCAACTTCCTCATCCTTAATCACACTGCCCATGACCGATGCCAATGTAATCTCGATTGCGTCCGGCTCTGTGTACCCCAAACTTGCGGTAAGACTGCCCTGTGCATCGGCATCAATCAAAAGTACCTTTTTCCCCTGTTTTGCCAGTCCTATTCCTAAATTACTTGTTGTGGTGGTCTTTCCAACTCCACCTTTCTGATTTGCGATTGCTATAACTTTACACATGATAAATTCTCCTTTGCTTTCTACTGATTTTCTTTTACGTTGCTTTTTCTGACTTCCACATAAGCTCTGTGGTATTTCTTTGTCCCTTTATTCGGGTATAAATCTGAAAGCTCTGTTACTTTAATCTTGGGATTTCTCTGCAAAATCTTCCCAAACCATTTAATATCATTCTTTGTTCCCATCAATCGAACTTTTAACATCAATCTGCTCCTCCAAACAGGGCATACAGTTTCCGGTTATAGGTTGCATATTCCGGATACCGGATTTGTATCGCCTGCCAAAAATACGGTGCGTAAGCACAGCAGAACAATTCTTCCACCGTATACTGCCTACACTCATTGATCTGCTCCTCTGCGTCCTTGTAATCGTCAACGCTTGGTGTACCATTGCAGTACAGATCAAACGCCATTCTGACTACTTTCACGCTTCCGCTGGTCTGCCAGCCTTCCTGTAAACATTCTGTCTTTACACAGCCTGTCTTAAAATCATAAATGCGGTTCGCATTTCTTCTGGTATCATCACTAATGTCAAGACAATAGCAAAGTGCCTTGTGGTACACATCCTGATACCTCACCTCTTTCAATTTTTCATAGTAGAATTTCTCATGTGCTTCGCTGATAAAAATAAGTTCTTGAGCTTTTTCGGCTCCTGCTCCTAACGCTATACTACTCATGTTTATTTCCAATTCATAATTTTTCGACTATAACACAAAAAGGACACTCTCCTAGTTTTCACTTGGAAAGTGTCCATTTGATACAAAATTATATGAAATTGGATTCACTATCGCACTACCAAAAAACGCATTATCACGCATTATTTGGCATTACGCTTCACAAATTTGTTGCAATTTTGTTGCAAATTCCATTTTCAAAAGCTCGAAAGCCTTGATTTTACTCAATGTCATTAACTTAAAGCAGAAGATATTTATTCCAAAAGGATTAGATATCTTCTGCTTTTTTTGATATGCTTATATTGTAAAGAGAAACCATGAACCTGCCGCAGAAAAGGATGTGATGCTCATGAAACATTCTCAAAAACGTACATTCATGGATATAGAAAAAATGAATTCTAATGAATTTAGGGCATTTTGTCGGTCTGGTAACCAAAATCATTTTACCAGAACCAGAAAAATGCCTCTTCAGGATCTTCTTTTCACAATGATAAACAGAAAGGGGCTGAC
>ENA-UOIV01002703-UOIV01002703.1-human-gut-metagenome-genome-assembly--contig:-C59-NODE-2703-length-11477-cov-6.684293_pt1 | contig 11477 bp, 9 predicted proteins | sample MGYA00242333_ERZ723880 | MGnify/ENA metagenome assembly ERZ723880 | reverse complement strand
CCCTGACCGTAAGCGTGGAGGAACTGAACGAGGAAATCGACGAGACCAACACGCAGATTTCTGAAATCGAAGGTAAAATCGCAGATCTGGAAGCAAAGGGCGCCAGTGAGACAGTAATTGACATCTACCGGAAGAAATTGGCGGCCCTGAATGAGGACCTGAAGGAACTGAATCAGCAGAAATTCGATCTGACTTTCGGTGAGATCACGCAAACCGACAACTATACTGTGGACAGTTTGGGCCTTCAGATTTATGAACAGGCCAACAAGGTCCAGTACCTGATTGACACCCTGGAGGAGCTGAAGCAGAAGCAGTCGGAGATCCGGGCCGGGGACGCAGACGCCCTGAAGGATTACGAAGAAACCGAAGAACAAATCAACGATGTCACCGAGCAGCTGACGGACTACTATTTGATGTTGGCTGAGGCAGCGGACCAGGGGCTCCGCTTCAATGATACTCAGAAGGACCTTTACCTCCGGCTGGTGCAGATGTTTGGCGCAGAGGAGGATGTCGTGCGGGTGACCGCCCAGATGACGGCGGCCACATCGGATTCCATGGCTCCTATCACCCGGCTGATCCACGATCTGGGAGACGAGGCGGATGCTGCCGGAATTGCCCGGGAGGAACTCTACAAACTGGTAGCGCAGGCCATCGCCTTCAATAACACAGAACTGAATGTGACGCAAAAGATCTCTGCCCTGCGCCAGCTGGCGGCTGCGGCGGGAATTGCCAGCAGTATGCTGGGGGCCAATGGGAACACCGCCAACGATCAGTACCGGGGCTTTATAAAGACCATGCGCATGAAAGGCATGGACCAGGCAGAGGCTCAGGCGGCGTACTGGCAAAAGGTAATGGAAGACCTGTTCCCGGAACCTGTGGAAGAAGAGCCCACACGGGGAAGCGGGAACTCATCATCCTCCAGCGGTTCCGGAAGCTCTGGCAGCAAGTCTTCTTCTGAAACGGACGCTGAGCTTGAGCGGCTGAAAGCCATCGTGGAGCTCCGTAAGTCGGAATTGGATTTGATGGAGGCCCGGGGGGACTCTACGGAAGCCCAAATTGACAAGATGCGGCAGATTCAGGATGCGCTTCTTGCTCAAATTGACTACATGCGGACAATCGGTGCGGATCAGACCGATATCAACGCACTGGCGGCCGAATACTGGCAAATCAATCAGGATATCAACCAACTGCTTGAGGAGCGGCAGGAGGCAGCATGGAAAGAGCTGGAGGATTACGTTGACGGACTGCTGGAAAAAGCACAGCAAGTTCGGGATGAACAGCTTGCCGCCATAGATGACCAAATCGACGCTCTCAAGAAAAGAAAGGAAGAAGAGAACGAACAGCTCACCCTGGAGGAAAAAAGGCTGGCTGTACAAAAGGCCATGGAGGACCTAGCCAACGCCAGGAACGAACGGACAATCCGTCAAATCCAAGCGGATGGAAGTTGGGAATGGGTGGCCGACGCCTCCAATGTACAGAGCGCCGAAGATGCACTGCAGGCAGCAAAAGACGATCTGGCCGAGTATGAAAAGGAGCTTGCCTATAATGCAGTGATCGACGCCCTGGAAGCGCAGAAGGCAATGATCGAGGCGGAATATGATGCCTTTGAGGACCAATGGGAGGCCATCAAAGACTCCATTGAGCAGCCGTCCGAGGATATTGCAGAAATCTTGCAGGAGATCGCCGACGTGGGGGCTCCAGCTATGCAGAACGCCATCAGCAGTGTGACGGACATGCTGGATGGGCTGGCAAATTATATCGGCATGACGATCAACACCGGACCTGTTTCAGGAGTCGACGGGCTAAATGGCGGCATTATGGGAGGAGCCGGCAGCGGAGGCTTGACACTTGGCGGCAGGTATGACTCTGCAACAGATTATCTTGCAGCAGCCATCAATGCAGCGAAAAATGGAAATCTGGATGAAGCGCAGGAGCTCTGGAACCGCCGTGGATATAAGATCGATGCACAGGGCGGAAATGACCGCGGAACCAGCCAAGAAGACGCCTGGGACATGATCATGGACGCCTACAACAAGTGGGGAGCCGGTAGCGGCGGGTCTTCTTCGGGAGGCGGTTCTTCCGGCGGTGGAGGTTCTTCCTCCAGCCATGGAGGCTACGGGAGCCGGGATGAATTTGATAACGCAATTCATGATGCGTTTGACCAAGCAATGAGCTCCGGAGAAAAAGTGCCGGTTGGAGACAGCGGCCTTTATATAGATCCGGACAAGGTGAAAAAGTCCTACGACTCCGGCGGCATAGCCGTTGGACGGGGCATTATGATGAAGGACACCGCTCAGCGCGAGATGGTGCTGGATCCAAAAACCACAGCTATGATCCTAACGCCGGAGCGGAATGCTCGGTTCCAATCCTTTGTAAAGTCCCTTGGCCTGCTGTTTGGGAATTCTGACCGGGTAGACGGCCTATCTGGAATGACGGCAGGCGCCGTATCCAGCACGGACCGACACGATGTCAACTACATCATCAACGGCGTGAAAATCGGGAGCGATATGGCAAGCCGTCCGCTGTCTGAAATCCTTTCCATTCTGCCGCTTCACACGGAAAGATACTGAAAGGGGGATACAAGGAATGGCACTTTACAGACCCACGAACATCACGCCCTCTTCGTTCTCTGGACTAGGAAACGGAACGGTCGATGCGACAAAGGATATGGTGGTGTCATGGCAGGTAGAAGGAGCATCCGCCATGACCGCATACCAAATCGTCATTCAGCAGAACGACACAGATTCCACACAGGTATATGACAGCGGAAAAGTGGAGTTGGAGACCCCGTTTTTCGGAACGACCTTCACCGGAAATACGCAGCGTTTTTCGGCAACCATTGCGGCATCTGCGCTCACAGGGCTTTCTAATAGCTATGCCAATGGATATAAGATGCTGATCACCCAGTGGTGGAGCGAGGATGACTCTGTCCAGCAGGTACAGCCGAGCTACTTTATCACCAGATCAGAGCCAACGCTGATGATGGATACCATTCAAAACCCGCTTCCTATCCGCGTGAATACGTTCTCGGCAGCATATAGCCAGGAGCAGGGGGACACGCTCAACTGGTTCCGCTGGCTTCTGGCGGTCAAGGGGGAGGAAGATGCCCCCCTGCGGGATTCCGGAAATATCTATGGTACAGAAGACATCCAGTTTTCCTATGACGGTTTTTTCACTGGGCAGACCTACACCATCCGGTGCATCTGCGAGACGGAGAATGGCGTGAAGGCGGATACGGGATGGGTGGATTTTTCCGTTGCCTATGACACATCCGCCATTACCGGTGTGATCCAGGCCTGCCGGATGCAGGGCGTACAGGATGGGCTTCTGGTGTCCTGGCCGTCCATCCATTATATTCCCGGAGAGGCGCAGGGAGATTATGAAATCTCGGACGGAAAACTGACGCTCCCATCCAGATCCTCTGTCACATGGGACAAGGTGAATGGTGCGTCCATGCGGTTTGAAAGCCCATGGAGCGCGGCGCTGCGGGTGCAGATTGGGGCTGTGACCGGGACCCTTTTGCAGATTGACGGCCTGCAGGACAGCATTTCCGTCGCCTATGACGGCGACGGGATCTCCGTCAACCTGAATGGAAGCATCCTCTATAGGGCGGAGGGACACCTTACGCCCGGAGATATCTGGACCATTGCCATCCTGCCGGACTCTGTGTGGATGTCCCAGATGTACAGCGACGGAGGGCCGTATCCGGCGGAGGATCTGTACCCGGCAGAGGACCTGTTCCCCTATTCCACGGGAATGGTTCTCCAGAGGTTCGGCGGGCCCGCCAGCTACCAGCAGTACACCATGACGGGGCTGACCCTGTACGGGCCCGGAACGTTCGAATTTTTGTGGGTCGTGTCCGGGAGCTTCAGCGCGGAGCAGCTCCAGCGGCTTATGACGGATGCCGGTTTCTCACCAGAGTATGGAAGCGGAACGCTCCTTCTGGCGGGATTCAATGGGAACCTGGAGGCGGGAAACCTGCAGTCTCCCACAGAGACGATTGTGGGATTGGCGCTCTACCGCCTGCTGTCTGGGGAGAGCAGGCTTCGTCCGGTGGCCTCTGTTCCGCTGAACGACATTGGACTGATCGACTATGGATTTGCAAACCAAGCGGAGTTCCAATACTACCTGTTCCCCCAGGGCGAGGAGACCTATATCGCCCAGCCCATCGTCTCCCCCATGGTAAAGCCGGTATTCTGGAACTGGACACTGCTGGTATGTGAGGCTGACGCGGAGGATCCCGCCATTTTCCACGTGCAGGAGGAGTATGTATTTGCGAACAACGTGTCCTCCGGAGCGTACTCCAACAACAGCACCCCCACGATCCTGAAAAACTTCACGCCGTATCCGACGATCCAGATGGACACCGCAAACTACAGGAGTGGAACTCTGACGGCGCTGATCGGCCGGGTGGACCAGATCGAGAATCGGTATATAGACAGCGCGGAACTGGCGCAGGAGATTATGGCCCTGTCTCTGGACACGCGACCGAAGTTCCTGAAGGACCGAAAGGGAAACTTCATGCAGGTGGCAACATCCAGCGCCATTATCATGACCATGAACGATGCGCAGGCAGAGCAGAGCGTGACCGTCCAGATCCCCTGGGCAGAGGTTGGAAGCGCGGAGGATGTATCCCTTATTCAGACACAGGCGGATGGAATTGTGATCCCTGCGGGGATCTGAGATTGAAAGGAGAACAGAGCCATGGCGGCAAAGCGAAACCGGAAAGTGGAACGGGCATCCAAGAGGATCCTAGTGTTGGACTTTGGGCGGTATGAGATTACCGGGGAGACCGACAAATACTGGCTGTGCGGATGGACCCAGTTCCGAAAAACGAACAAGCATATCCTTCGGATCGAGGATGTGGTAGATGTGCCGTTTGAGAATGCGGAGGAGGATCCGTCCGTCGATTTGGGAGACGGGCAAGATGAAGAGACCTGTGGGCCGGAGGAGGAAGAGGCATAAGGCCTTTCCTCCTCCGGATGGGAAGGAGGGAACGCGGTGATCACCAGTGCGCAGACGCCTGTTTTCCAGGCAGAATTGCCATCTGCCGTATACGAGATCGGGCAGACCATCCCACCGCTGAACGGAACCGCAACCGTCACAGACGGAGGTTCTATCACATATCAGTGGCAGTCCAGCGCCAACGGCACGTCATGGGCAAACATCACCGGAGCGACGGGAGCGGCCTACACGCCCCCGGCCTCCCAGGCGGGGGTGGTGTACTACCGGGTCATCGCCACCAATACCAACGGCTATCCGAGCGGCCTGACGCCATCGGAGACGCTGTATCCGGCGGGGGACCTGTATCCGGTGGATGTGAACACGGTCTACACGGCCAGCGCCACCAGCAATGCGGCCCGGATCGAGGTCGCCCAGGCTGCTGTGCCGGTATTCAACGCCCCGCTGGCCAGCGCGTCCTACGCCATTGGCGACACGGTGACGCCGTTGGACGGCACGGCCACCACGACCGCGGGAACGCTCACGTACCAGTGGCAGTCCTCGCCAGACCAGCAGACATGGACCAATATCTCGGGGCAGACCGGCGCCACCTACACGCCGCCGGCCTCCCAGGCGGGGGTGGTGTACTACCGGGTCATCGCCACAAGCACCCTTGGCTCCGACCAGAAGAGTGCCACCAGCAACGCGGCGGCCATCGAGGTCTACGGGGCGCAGCAGCCGATGTTCGCGGCGGCATTGCAGGGGGCGGTGTATAACTGCGGTGATGCCGCGGTAGCCCTGGACGGAACGGCAATGGCCCCTCACGGGACTATCTCGTACCAGTGGTATGCGGACGGGGAGCCCATCGACGGGGCCGACGGCGCTGCCTACACGCCGCCGACAGACGAGGTGGGGAGCCGGGAATACTATGTGACGGCAACCAACACAGTAGGCTCGGATACCGCCAGCACCCGGAGCAACACTGTCACTGTAACGGTGTATGGTGCGGAGGTCCCCACATTCACCTGTACGCTGACCGGGGCGGAGTACGATGTGGGAGACGCTGCGTCTGCCCTGGACGGCACCGCGACCGCGGAACGTGGCACGATCTCTTATCAGTGGTACTGCAACGGACAGCCAATTCCGCATGGGACAGCGTCCCAGTACGCCCCGGGCACAGAGGAAAAGGGCGTTTTTGTATACTATGTCGTTGCCACAAATACGGTCGGCACATCGCAGGAGAGCGCCACCAGCGAGACGGCGACCGTCACCGTTTATGGGGCATCCCCGCCAGTATTCGCCGCGGAGCCGAAGAGCGCTGCGTACATCCAGAATGATCCGGCCCTGGCACTTTTTGCACAGGCATACGCAGAACGGGGAACCGTTACAATCTACTGGCAGGAGTTGTCCGGAGGCATTTGGAGCAATATCCCAGGGGCGACCGGAAACAGCTACACACCGCCCACCGGAACGGCGGGGACCTTCCAATACCGGGCGGCCGCAGTCAATACGGTTGGGACGGATACAGAAGAAAGCATCTCTCGGACGGCGGTCATCACGGTGACAGCCGCGCAGGTTCCGTCGTTCCGATTTCCGCTTGACCCGGCAACGTACCAATATGCCGCAGCCGCACGGGCCCTGGATGGAAGCGCCACGGTGGCAGACGGAGGGACGATTACCTATCAATGGTACAGGAAAGGGGCCAAGGATGAAGATTTTTCCGAGATCCCAGGAGCAGTAGAGCCCAAATATATCCCCAGCACCGTGCAGATCGGGGCGGCGGAATACTATGTTATCGCCACCAATACGCTGCACCAGTCCATCTCTACGGTTAAGAGCAATACGGTGACGGTTACCGTCATTGATAACCGGGCCTCAGAGTCCCAAAAGTGGGAGATGTACCTGCGGGAGATCCAAAGGCCGTTTCAGAAGCTGGTGCGCCTGGATTTCTTACAGCCGGACGGATCCGTGGCATTCAGCCTAGACAATAACCACAAAAACCGGAGGAGCGGTGCATTTATTCAGGATGGAACATTGGAGGTCAACCTGCAGAACGGACAGAGAAGAAAAGCGTCTGTGCTGCTATCGAATCTTGACAGCACATACGAATTCTCCGTCAACAAAGTCTGGTTCGGGCAGCAGCTCCGGTTGATGGAAGGGATCCTGCTCTCCAATGGGGATGACTTCTACCTGCCTCAGGGCGTCTTTTATGTCAGTGATCCGCAAGAGACGTTCCAGCCGAATCGGAAGACCGTGGTGTACAACCTTTTGGATAAATGGGCATATCTGGACGGAACACTTTTTGGGAATCTGGAGGGAATCTATGAGGTTCCGGTGAACACAAACATCCTAAAAACGGTGGCGTCCATTCTGGCGCTGGACCGGGGAAACGGATATCCGCTGGACCGAGTTCCGCCAATTTTCTCCGACTACTGGAACGACAAGACGGTGACTCTGGAGAGCGGGGAGACCATCTCTGTGCTGCTGACACCCTATACCTACCGATGTGAGTCCATGGGCGGGTGCTATGCGGACATCCTTTTGGAGATGGCAACCATGCTTGTGGCGTGGATCGGCTATGACCAGACGGGACACCTACGAGTTGACGCCGGAGACGATGATATTCTAGACATCGAAAAGCCCATTTTGTGGACATTCACACCCTCTACAAGGGAGTTCCTGGGGGCGACCTATTCTCCAAAGATCACCAGTGTATACAACGATATTATTGTGGAGGGGCAGGCGTTGCAAAACGGCTCCATCCCCATGGGGCGGGCGACCAATATGGATCCGCGCTCCGACACGAACATCTTCAGTTCTCTTGGCAGGCGAACCAAGAGAGAGGAGGCGACGGGATATTACGCAGTGGAGCAGTGCAAACAGTATGCGGCATATCTTCTGAAGCGAAACTCCATCATTCAGAAATCTGTGTCTATCTCCTCGTCCCAAATCTTTCATATTGCGGAGAACAGTTTGATCCAGGTGCGGCGACCGGATAAGCCAGGCGCCCCCACCGAGCGCCATTTGGTGACGGGTTTTTCCAGGCCTCTTGCGGGGACCGGTGAGATGACCATTCAGTGTACGTCCGTACAGGACTTTCCGGAGGCGACGATTACGCCACTTCCCGGGGAGGAGTCCACGGATTCGTAAAAGTATCTGGATCGTAAAAAAAACAGTATACAACCAGACCGCAGATATGCTATAATACAAATAGCAAATATAGAGACCTTTCCGGAAATGGCCGGGAAGAAGAGCCATTTGGGGCTGCGCGGATTTGATCCGCGCAGCCCCTTTTACTTTTTTTCGGGACCAGAGGGCAGTGAAAGGTGCCGGAGGACGCGGAAGATATGCCATTTGCGGCAGTACCCCGCCGGACAACACGACACGGAGGCTGAACATGATCTATCTATCCGCCTCAAAAGCACAGCTGATACCTAAAAATAATGAAGTCCTGACAAGCGGGGCCGTCCAGGCATTCCGTGTGCGGTTTGCCTTCAGTTCGGAGTGGAGGGACCTGATCAAGACAGCCGTTTTCCGAGCAGGTGAGACATCCGTATCGGTGTTACTAGACAGCATGGGGATCTGTGATATCCCGTGGGAGGTGCTGGAGGTCCCGAACCGGATCCTATATGCCGGCGTATACGGGACAAAGGACAGTGAGGTGATACTTCCGACGGTGTGGGCGAGTCTGGGCACCATTCAATCCGGCGTCGAGCCACCGGAGGCCAAGCGGGTGCCGACCCCGTCGGTCTATGAGAAGCTGCTTGCCGAGATCGGTAACTTGGAAGATCTGAAAACTGCAGACAGGAATTCCTTGGTGGCAGCCATCAATGAGATAGTGGGCACCAGCGGAGGTGGCGGAAACGTGTCCTCCGCCCAGATCAACACCATCGAGGTGCTGGATCAGTCGGCGTATGATGCTCTGGAATCCAAGAATCCGTCCACGTTGTACCTGATCCGGGGGTGAGTGGATGGTCTATGTCAGTACGGAACAGATCTCCTCCCTGTTTGTGGGAGAAATGGGCGTAAAACGCGCACTGGTAGGAGAAGAGCAGATCTATGAGCGGTCAGGCTCCTACGTGTACATTCAATTGATTCATTCTGAAAAAACAAAGGGGGACGAAACATCATGGCATCCTATTTTAACCTAACATTGGACACCACTGCGCCGTCTGGCCTAACAGTCAGCATCAACGATGACGACATCTACACCACAACGCCGGTGGTCAATCTGGCGGTCAGCGTCAGCGACGAAGTTACCACCGGCTACCAGATGAAGATCTGGGGTGTGGAGGGCGCTGCAGAAGAGAACGATGCCACGTGGGAGAACTATCAGACTGCCAAGAGCATCACGCTACCCACCGGCGACGGCCTGAAAACAGTCTATGTCAAGGTCCGCGATTCCGTCGGCAACGAGACCTCCGCAGTCTCCGATGCCATTACCCTGGACACCAGCGTGCCCACTGTGACGGTCACCGGCCCGGACAAGGCGGTCATCTCCGAAGTGGCCGGCTTCGACACCGCTATCATCAACTTCATGGTGGACGTGGCTTTCAAGGCCTACAAGGTGTGCGTGGTATCCGCCACCTCCGCCACTCAGGCGGACGGCGTAGTGATTCCCACCACTGCGGGTTCCAGCAACACCTCCGGCAGCGACGGGGAGTATGAGGCGGATACCAATATCCAGGTGACCATCAAGGGTACGGACCTGGAGACCGCCTCCTCCGGCGACGGTGTGAAGACCATCAAGGTCTTTGCCCAGAACGCCGCCGGCACCTGGAGTGTGGCCTAATGGCCGCCCCGGGGCTGACTTTCACTGTCTCCGGGCACCAGATCTCAGACGAAGCGGGGTTTGACTTCATCACCGTGACTTTCCGGGCGGACATGGCATATCAGGCGTTTGAATGCCGGGTCACAAAGCTGGGAGAGGACTACGGCGTGGGGAAGGGGGTCCTGGTGGCCTCCTTCTCCCAGACTCCGGCAGGTACGCCGCGGACATTCGAGGTGTACGATGACTACCTGCTCCATGGAGACGGAGAATACCGGATCTCTCTGTTTGCCCAGGGAGAGGACGGAAGCTGGAACGACAACTACTGCTACATCCCCGTTGGCAGCGCAAAGTATATCTGCCAAGACGGGAGGCCGTATCTCTGCATGAGGGAGGGGTAGTATGCCCACTGAAGAAGGATACAACGGCTCCTACACAGGAAAGCAGATCGATGCTGCCGTGGGCGCCGTCGTGGCAAAGGAGACGGCCTGGGACAACAAGCAGGACAAGGTTTCCGGCAAGCAGGGACAGATAGTTGGATTTGACCAGAAGGGCAATATGACGGCCCAAAACCCCGTTTTGGGGGTCACGATCCAGACGGGGAGCTATGTGGGAAACGGCGGCTATGGGGCCGGGAGCCCGTGTGCCATCGCCACAGCCAGTCAGGCGAAAATGGTGATCATCATGGGCCCTTCTGGGAACACCTACACGATTCTGCTGGGGGGGAGCTCCGCCGCACAGGCATGGGCACCGCCCATGTACCCAAGCGCCGGGCAGGCCATTACTGTGACATGGAGCGCGGGTTCTGTCAGCTGGTACGCCGCGTCGGCGGCAGCACAGATGAATGTAAGCGGGAGCGTGTACAACTATCTCCTGTTTCTGTAACGAGCAAACACCAAAATTCCGCTTCCCGGGCCAATGGAGGCCAACACATGGAAGGAGCGTATCATTATGCCGATCCAAAATGGAAAGTATGTATCCCCTAACTGGCAGAACGGCGGGCCGCCCGCCCTGAACGCGGCGGAGCTGAATGCCATTTGTCAGTCACTGCAGGCGGATGACCAGCAAATTAAGGACAATTTACCCGGAATCATTCAAAGTATTGCAAGCGGAGTCTTTCTGAACAGTAGCGGCCAGCTGGTCAATAAGGCCGGCTCTCAGATCACCGTCCCTTCGAGCCAGCTAAGTGATCAGGTGCATATCGTTACCGGCTCCTACGTCGGAACTGGCACTTTTGGGGCCGATCATCCGTGCAGTTTAACGTTCGATTTTGTGCCCAAGCTAGTGATCGTCCAGCAGGCCAGTGCGTCGAGCGGATTTAACTCCAATTCGTGTGGATCTGGTTTTTTATGGCTTGCGGAGCAGACGTCCCAAAATCAGTCACTCAACAGCAGTTCTTCATATCCAGGTAGTGCAAATTTGGTATTTAAGTTGGAGGGCACACAACTCAGCTGGTATAGTGCGGAAGGCGGAGGCTACGGGATATCCTATCAAGAGAATGTCAGCGGTCAAAAATACAGTTTCCTTGCGATTAGGTAAACGTTCGATTTTTCACCCACCTTAATTTGGCTATTTGGCGCTGGGTTCAGCGGTATGGCTTGGAACTCACAGACGCTTGCTAACAAGAGTATTGTTTCTCCCGGAGATCTCACAGCCACCTTTCAAAAGTATCCTTTTCCCTTCGCCGCCGGTTATCAAAGCGGCGGCGGATCATATCCCTATGAGTACGTTTTGGAGTACTATGCCGCCTTCCAAAATAACACTTTGC
>ENA-UOIV01002697-UOIV01002697.1-human-gut-metagenome-genome-assembly--contig:-C59-NODE-2697-length-11504-cov-13.691676_pt1 | contig 11504 bp, 10 predicted proteins | sample MGYA00242333_ERZ723880 | MGnify/ENA metagenome assembly ERZ723880 | reverse complement strand
AAAACGCAGGCGCGGGGCCTTTTTGATCTGATTCAGATGAGCCGGATCTCCCGGAAGCCGGCCCCGCGGGCAAGTTCGCCCAGCCGCTCGATCGTCTCCCGGCTGGGGGAGGGGTGGTTTTCCAGCCGCCCGCGCACCCCCTGGGGGCGGAAGGTGATGAGCTTGAGACGGGTTTCGGCGGCACGCGACCCGAGCGTCTCCGCGGCGCCCGCGATGACCGCCTCCGCGTCCACAAGGCCGTCGACGACCACGAGGCGCAGTTCCTCCAGCTTGCCTGTCTCGGAGAGGAAGGCGAGGTTCTTTTTGACGGCGGCGTTGTCCGCGCCGGTAAGCGCCCGGTGGACGGCGGGGTCCCAGCTTTTCACGTCCAGCATGACGCCGTCGCAGACCTCCATGAGCGCGGGGTGCCGCGCGAGGTCCGCCGTGCCGTTGCTGTCCATGAGGCAGGTGAGCCCCCGCTCCTTCGCAAGGGTGAAGAGCCCGGTCAAAAAGCCGGGGTAGAGGGAGCATTCCCCGCCCGAGACGGTGATGCCCCGGATGAAGGGGATGTTCCGGGAGACGCGCTCCATCGCGGCCTCCGGCGTCATCCAGAGGACGCGCGGGGAGGCGTGGTGGGAGCAGGTGCGGATGCAGTCGTCGCACCAGGCGCAGAGCGCCTCGTCCCAGACGACATGCCCGTCGACCATCGAGAGCGCGCCCGCCGGGCAGCCCGGCACGCAGTCGCCGCAGTGGACGCACATCCGCTGCGTCTCGGGATTGTGGCAGTAGGCGCAGGCGATGTTGCAGCCCTGCACGAAGATGGAGGTCCGGCTGCCCGGGCCGTCCACCGTGCTGAAGGGGATGATTCGGTTGACCGGAGCGGCGTTTTTCATGCCATCCGCACCTTGCGTTCCGCCAGCCGGTTCACGTCGTAGTTGGGCGCGCCCAGCTGGGTCGTGTTCTTGAGGACGACCTCGTGGTTGCGGTATTTCTCCATCTCGCTGCGCTTGACCAGGTAGCCGGTGATGCGCACGAGGTCGGTGTCGGCCGAATAAAAGCTCATGTACTGCACGCCGGTCTGGAAGGCGCCCTTGACCACGTCGAGCAGCGCGGCCGGGTTCTGGGTCACGTTGGAGGCGATGGGGAAGATGTCGCCCACGCCGGTGGGGAAGTACTTGTGGAAGCGGGCGCAGTGGCGCAGATGGTCGGAGAAGGAATCCGGTTCGCCGCCCACGGGGATGCGCACGCCCGACGTGATGCCGAGGTCGGAATCGAGGCCCACCTGCGCATGCAGCATGAATTTGTTGCCGGAGATGGGGGAGTAGGCCGCCGTGAAGGTGGGGACGATGCGCGCGATGGCGTCCATGATCCGCTGCCCGAGATCATCCGCCTCGGGATCGCGGCCGTAGACCTTCCCCTGGTCGGCCATCAGCGCGTTGACGCACTCGGCCAGACCGGTCACGCCGAACATGGGCAGGAAGCGGTCGGGGGAAAGCAGGCCCTCCTTCACGAGGAAGTTGGACTCGAAGAAGCCGGACTGCTCGACGATGAAGCGGATGCGCTCGTTCATGTAATCGGCGATGAGGCCAAGGCATTCGGGCAGAAGCTCCCCGATAAACTGCTCCTCGTTCACCGCCTCCTTGACCAGCTCGGTCAGGGTGACGCGGGTGAGGGTGTAGGCCCCGCCGCAGATCGGCAGGATGTTGTAGCAGCTGGCCACGCCGTAACGGTCGAAGGGGGCGCGGTTGGCCACGTCGTTGCAGATGGCCGGGTTGGAGCAGGCGAGCGAGCACTCAATGGCCTCCTCCATGAAGCCGTCGGGCGTGACGGCCGGATCGTATTTGATGGTCATGTTCGGCACCGTGTTGGCGAGCTCCTTCTCCACCTTGAGGATCAGCCGTCCGGCCCTCGTGTCCCTGGGGCCGAGGTTGGCGTGGCAGAAGGAGTCGGTGATGGTGCGGTCGAGGTAGTTGAGGAAGAGGCGCAGCTTCTTGCAGATCTCCTCGTCGGAGAGCCCGTCGAGGAAGGGGTCGATGAGCGTGTCGAGGCTGCCCAGGTAGACCGGGAAGTTGGTGATCGACGGCACGTGGCGGTAGAGGATCATCAGGGCGTTGAGCAGCTCGTCGAGGTCCTTGGGCGGGTCCACGCGCAAAAACGCGCTGCCGTTTTTGACGAATTTTTCATAGTCGGGCAGGATGTAGCGCGGACGGTAGGGCGCGCCGCCCTCAAAGAGGTCGTTGATGGCGCCCGTCTCGAAGAAATGCCTGGTGCGCGGCGGGATATTCAGCACGTCCAGCGAGTTTTCCGCCGCCTTCGCAAGCTGCATGAGCTTCTGCTCATGGGTGAGTTCGCGGGATGTTACGATTTTGCGGATATTTTCCAGATCAACCATAATCAAATCCTCCATTCATCCACTGTCGATATGTGAATTGTTTTGTTACAGCATTATCGCCCGATGCGCAGGGCCAGCTCCCTGCGCATCCGCTGCTCCTGCTGCGGCGAGACGGTGATCTTGCCGCGCCGCACGGTCAGGAACCCGTCCTGCTCGAGGCGGCGGATGCTGCGGTTGATGGTGCGCACGCAGAAGCCGGTTTCCTCACAGATGGCGGAACGGGTCATCTCCACGACGACCGGCTCCCCGTCCTCCGCGGGATTTCGCGTGCAAAAGCCGGTCAAAAACTGCAGCAGCCGGCTTTCGCTGTCCAGGAAGAGAAAGCTGCGCTCCCGGTCCGCCTGAAGCAGCAGGCTCTGCATGACCGCCCGCACCCGGGAAAGCATGATGCCGCTGTCCGACAGGATCCACTGCATATAGCTGGAGGCGGGCAGCCGCAGCAGGCGGCAGCGGGTCTTCGCCTGCACCTGCGCGAAGAAGCGGTCGGCGCCGGAGAGCGCCTCGTATTCCCCGAAAAACTCGATCGCGTCGAAATCGGAGAAGGTGTAGGTGGCGTAGCCGGGCTGGATGCCCGAGACGGTGACGCGCCCCTCGAGCAGCACGCAGACGGAGCCGCAGGGGTCGTCCTGGCGGATGATGTGCTCGCCCGCGCGGGCCTCGGCCGTCAGCACGGGGGCGTCGGACGGAAAGCCCGCGAAGAGCTTGCGCAGACGGCCCGCCAGCGGCATGGGTTCTGATTGTAGCCAGTCGGCAAACTGCATCCGTTTTCCGCTCCTCTCAACGCGCGGCCATTCGGGTCGGGGAGGCCGCGTTTTGTGCTTTTCGTTCCTCCATGTTTATTATAGCAACGCTGAAAACGGAAAAAAAGGACACGAGTCCCTTTCTGGATTCTTTGTAGGCATGCACAGCGAACAAGCGGTATGACTGTACGTTTTGCCCAAGCGGAATGGAAAGTTCCGGATTGAAAAAGTGCAATTTGTCCTAAGCAGAAGTTTTGTAGCCTGTGCCAAAAAAGAAAGCCAATATCTGCAATTTCTGAAAAATTTAGAAAGATAGCCTTTACATTTCGAGCGGCTGTGTTATACTGAAACCGTAATCGGTGGGACAAACTGCCCACTTGGAACCGGTGTTTTCCATCTTCGGCGCGTAGGCGCGGCGAGCGGAAAAGCCGGATTTTTTGTAAGCGGAGCGGAGGCGGAAAGCCGCCTCCCATGCGGGAAAGGACGCTGCTGAAATGGATAAGAAAGAATTGGTGCGCCTGGCGATCGAAGCGCGGGAGAGCAGTTATTCCCCCTATTCGAATTTCCGCGTCGGCGCGGCGCTGCTCACTTCGGGCGGCAAGGTCTACCAGGGCTGCAATGTGGAAAACGCCTCCTACGGCGCGGGCATCTGCGCCGAGCGCAACGCCGCCCTGCGGGCGGTCTTCGAGGGGGAGAAGCGTTTTTCGGAGATCGCGGTCGTCGGCTGGCACCGCGACGCGAAGCCGGAGGAGCGGGGCTACGCCTTCCCCTGCGGCATCTGCCGCCAGTTCCTGCGGGAATTCGCCGTGCCGGGCATGAAGGTCTATGTGGCCGTGAGCGAAAAGGAAGCGGATATCCGGGAGTATACGCTGGAGCAGCTGCTGCCCGAATCCTTCGGTCCCGAGGACCTGCTTTGATATCGGTTTGATCCTGCCGGTTTCCGCCGGCAGATTCATTCAAAATGCAATAAAGGAGAAAATTATGAAAAAGACGAAATTACTGAGCACGATTCTGGCAATGGTTCTCGTCGCCGGCATGCTCGCCGCGTGCGGCGGAACCCCCGAGACCCCGTCCTCCACGGCGCCCGCCGAGACGGCCCCCTCCGCCGAGCCCGCTGAGGAGCCTGCGGACGACGCCGCTCCGACCGACGGAGCATTTTCCGCCGCGCTCGTCACCGACGTCGGCGGAATCAACGACCAGTCCTTTAACCAGTCCGCTTGGGAGGGCATGCAGCGCCTCGAGAGCGACAAGGGCGTCAAGGTCAGCTTCCTCGAGTCCAAGAAGGACGCCGACTACGCGCCCAACTTGGCCAAGGTCACCGACGACGCGCCGGACATCGTCTGGGGCATCGGCTTCCTGATGAAGGACGCCCTGGCCGCGGCCGCCGAGAGCAACCCCGACCAGCGCTACGCGCTCGTCGACGACGTCTTTGAGGACGGCCAGTACCCGAACGCCATCGGCGTGCAGTTCCAGGCGGAGCAGTCCTCCTTCCTGGTCGGCTACATCGCCGCCCACAAGACCGAGACGAACCATGTCGGCTTCCTGCTCGGCATGGAGAGCCCCGTCATGGACCGCTTCAAATACGGCTATGAGGCCGGCGTGCGCTACGGCGCCAAGGAGCTCGGCAAGGAGATCCAGTATGACTTCGCGCTGGCCGAGAGCTTCAGCGACACCGCCAAGGGCAAGGCCATGGCGCAGAAGATGTACACCGACGGCGCCGACGTGATCTTCCACGCGGCCGGCCAGACGGGCAGCGGCGCCATCGAGGCCGCCAAAGAGATGAACAAGATGGTCATCGGCGTCGACCTTGACCAGAACTTCCTGGCTCCCGACAACGTCATCACCTCCGCGCTGAAGAACGTCGGCAACGCTGTTTACGACATCACCGGGCGCATCATGGACGGCGAAGAGCTGGGCGGCACCAACGTCACCATGGGCCTGGCGGAAGGCGGCGTGGGCATCGCCCCCTCCTCCGACAAGCACCTGTCCGCCGAGCTGCTCGCCCAGGTGGACGAACTGCAGCAGAAGATCATCGACGGCGAGATCGTTGTCCCCTACACCCAGGAGGACTTCGACGCCTTCGTGGCCAACCTGTAAGATTCGCCTGTAGAGCGTTATTTGCCCGCGGGGGCTTTTGCCCCCGCGGGCCCAAAAGGGCTGTTATGGCAGATGGAACCCCTTGCGGGTTTCCTGCGGCAGCCCTTTTTTAGCCAGGGGGCGCGGACGCGCTTCCCGGCCCGCCGCGGCCGGGACCCTGATGCAGATTGTTGTTGGCGAGGAGGCAGGTTATGGAAGCGGGAACCCCCCAATACGCGGTCCAGATGAAGCAGATCTGCAAGTATTTCGGCAGCTTCTGCGCGTTGGATCATGTGGATTTGAATGTCAGAAAAGGTACGATCCACGCGCTGCTCGGTGAGAACGGCGCGGGGAAATCCACGCTCATGAACATCCTGTACGGCTTCTACCGGGCGGACGAGGGGGAGATCCTCCTCAACGGGGAGCCGGTGGAGGTCAAGAACCCGAGCGTGGCGATCAAACACGGCATCGGCATGGTCCACCAGCACTTTATGCTGGTGGAGAATTTCACCGTCACACAGAATATCATGCTCGGCGCGGAGACCACGAAGGGCTTCGACGTGCTGGACCTCGAGTCGGTCAAGGCGCAGATCCGGGAGCTCTCCGAACGGTACGGCCTCTATGTGGACCCCGACGCCAAGATCCAAGACGTCTCGGTCGGCATGCAGCAGAGGGTGGAGATCCTGAAAGCCCTCTACCGCGGCGTGGATATCCTGATCCTCGACGAGCCCACGGCGGTTCTGACCCCGCAGGAGATCGAGGAACTGATCGAAATCATGCACCGCCTGGTCGGAGACGGCAAGACGGTCATCATCATCACCCACAAGCTGCGCGAGATCAAGCAGTCCTCCGACTACTGCACCATCATCCGCCGTGGCCACTATGTGGACACGGTGTCGGTCGCGGAGGAGAGCGAGGAGGACCTGGCCACGAAGATGGTCGGGCGCGAGGTCACGCTGCACATCGAAAAAAAGCCCGCCACACCCGGCGACGTGGTGTTTTCCATCGAGGACCTCACCGTCAGGGACAACCGCGGCATCGAAAAGCTGCGCGGCCTCTCCCTGAACGTGCACAAGGGCGAGATCCTCGGCATTGCCGGCATCGACGGCAACGGCCAGAAGGAGCTCGTCGAGGCGATCACCTGCCTGACCCGCTGCGACGGGGGCAGGATCGTGATCAACGGCGCCGAAATTCAGAACACGACGACGCGCAACGTGCTCGACCACGGCATCTGCACCATCCATGAGGACCGCCACAAGCGCGGGCTGGTGCTGAGCTTTTCGGTGGCGGAGAACATGGTGATCGAAAACTACCGCAAACCCCCGTTTTCCAAGGGCATCGTGCTGAATTTCCCCAAGATTCAGGAGAACGCCCAGAAGCTCATCGGGGAGTTTGACGTGCGGCCCGCCGACTGCGTGCGGACCGAGGCGCGCGCCCTGTCGGGCGGCAACCAGCAGAAGGTGATCATCGCGCGCGAGGTGACCAACGACCCCGACCTGCTGATCGCGGTCCAGCCCACACGCGGACTGGACGTGGGCGCCATTGAATTTGTACATAAGTCGCTGGTGGAGCAGCGGGACCACGGCAAAGCGGTGCTGCTCATCAGCCTGGAGCTTGACGAGGTCATGGACCTGTCCGACCGCATCAATGTGCTCTATAACGGCAGGATCGTCGGCGAAATGGACGCCGCGGGCGCCGATGAAAAGGAAATCGGCCTGCTGATGGCGGGAGGAGGGAACCAGACATGAGGGATCGACTCATCAAGCTGCTCAAAAAACCGATGACCGGGATCCTCATTTCGGTGCTGATCGGCTTCATTGTCGGCGCGGTGGTGCTGGCGGTGGCCGGCTACAACCCGCTGGAGGCCTACGGCGCGATGTTCGCCGGCATGTTCCGGAAGCCGAAATACGTCTCCCAGATCGTCATCAACGCCGTGCCGATCATCCTGACCGGTCTATCGGTCTCCTTCGCCTACAAGAGCGGGCTCTTCAACATCGGCGCGGAGGGGCAGTACATGATCGGCACCGTGACCGCCGCGCTGGTGGGCCGCTACTTCCTGCTGCCGATGGGCGTCCATCCGGCGGTGGTCCTGCTGCTGGCCTTCCTCTTCGGCGGGCTGTTCGGCGGGCTGGCCGGGTGGCTCAAGGCCCGGTTCGGCGTGCATGAGGTCATCTCCACCATCATGCTCAACTGGATCGCCCTCTACTTCAACAACTTCATCCTCACGCTGCCCGGTGTGAAGAAGCCCGGCTCCCAGGCCTCCTACGAGGTCGCGGACACCGCGAAGCTGCTTTTCCTGGGGGACTGGAAGAAGTCGGAAGCGGGCAAGGAGTTCATCAAGTCGAACGCATTCTGGGGCGATTTCCTGCGCACCGACCTGCACTGGGGCATTCTGCTCGCGCTTGTGGTCGTGCTGCTCGCCTGGTACTACCTCAACCATACGACCAAGGGCTTTGAGCTGCGCGCGGTCGGCGCCAACAAGGACGCCGCCGAATTTGCCGGCATCGGCGTCAAGAAGAACATGGTCATGGCCATGTTCATTTCAGGCGGTATCGCGGCGCTGGCGGGCGCCATCCAGATCCTCGGCACCAATCCCTTCCGCATCAGCGTGCTGCCGGTCACCGAGGGTTACGGCTGGGACGGCATCTCCGTCTCGCTGATCGCAAACAACAATCCGCTCGGCTGCGTGCTCTCCGGCCTGCTGTTCAGCGGGCTCAAGTACGGGGGCGGCTCCATCCAGTCGGAAATCGGCGCGCCGAGCGAGATCATCAACATTATGATCGGCTCCATCGTCTTCTGCGTGGCGCTGGTCTCCATCTACCCGATGATCGCCGAACGGCTCAAGAGAAGGGGTGGTTCACATGTTGAATAACATCCTGCTTGCCATCAATATCACCCTGATGTATTCGGCGCCCCTCATCTTCGCGGCGCTCGGCGGGGTCATCACCCAGCGTTCCGGTGTGGACAACATCGGCATCGAGGGCATGATGACGATCGGCGCGTTCGTCGCCACCGCGGTGGGGTACTTCACCGGGAGCCCGTGGCTCGGATTTTTGATCGGCGGGCTGGCGGGGGCCGCCATGGCGGTGCTCCATGCTGTGGCTTCCATCCACCTGCAGGGCAACCAGACCATCTCCGGCGTCGCCATCAACTTCATCGGCCTGGGGCTGGCGCTCTTCCTGTCGCGGCTCTTCTTCGACGGCGCGACCCAGACCCAGCCGGTGCCCAAAAAGCTGCCGAAGATCCTGTCGCTGCTCGGGATGGACACCTCCAACCTGACCATCAACGCCATCAACATCGACATCACGGTGCCGCTGGCCATCCTGCTGACCGTCGCCATGTGGTTCTTCCTCTACAAGACCAAATGGGGCCTCCGGGTGCTGGCCTGCGGCGAGCATCCCGCGGCGGCCGATTCGCTCGGCGTCAACATCTATGTGATCCGCTACGTCTGCTGCATCCTCTCGGGCCTTCTCGCCGGCTTCGGCGGCGCGGCCATGACGCTGGCGGTCGTCTCCAACTTCAGCCCGACGGTCATTTCCGGCCACGGCTTCATCGCGCTGGCCGCCGTGATCTTCGGCAAGTGGACCCCGCAGGGGGCGCTGCGCGCCTGCCTGCTCTTCGGCTTCGCCCAAGCGATGGTGGTCATGCTCGGCGGGATGGATTACATCCCCTCCCAGCTGCTGGCCATGCTGCCCTATGTGCTCACAATGGTGGTGCTCGTGCTCTTCGTCGGCCGTTCGGAGGCCCCGAAGGCCAACGGCGTGCCCTACCGCAAGGGCGAACGGTAACCCCCGATTGTTTAAAAACGTCCCCGCAAAAGCGGGGGCGTTTTTTTCTTTTTTTGTCTTGACAAAGCGCGGTTGGCCTGCTAAAATATAAGCATAAGATTAATTAAATAAACATATGTTTAAGGAGCGAGGAGCATGATCACTGAACGCGAGCGGCAGATTCTGCGCTGGATAGAGGATAACCCGCTGATTTCCCAGCAGGAGCTGGCCGCGCGGGCCGGGATCGCCCGTTCGTCGGTCGCGGTGCACATCTCCAACCTGATGAAGAAGGGCTTCATTCAGGGCAAGGGCTACCTGCTGCAGAAAAATCCCTACATCGTGGTGGTGGGCGGCGCCAATATGGACATCAGCGGCCGTCCGGACGCCCCGCTCGTGGCGCAGGATTCCAACCCCGGCAAGGTGCGGCTGTCGCCGGGCGGCGTGGCGCGCAACATCGCCCACAACCTGGCGCTGCTGGGGGAGGACGTCAAGCTCATCACGGCCTTCGGGGACGACCCCCACGCCAACCAGCTCGCCGAGGGCTGCCGCCGTCTGGGGATCGATGTGAACGACACCCTGACCGTGCCGGGCGGGACGACCTCCACCTACCTGTTCATCGCCGACCACACCGGCGAGATGCAGCTCGCGATCAACGAGATGGACATCTACGAGGAGCTCACGCCGCGCTTTTTCGAGAGCAAGATGGACCTGATCAACCGCGCGAGCCTGTGCATCATGGACACCAATCTGCCGGAGGAGAGCCTGCGGTTCCTGGCGGAGAACTGCCGCTGTCCGCTCTTCGCCGACACCGTCTCCACCGTCAAGGCGAAAAAGCTGGCCGGGCTCTTCTACAAGATCCACACGATCAAGCCCAACCTCCTTGAGGCGCAGCTTTTGACCGGTATCGAGATCCGCGACGAGGATTCCCTCCGCCGCGCCGCCCGCCGATTTCTGGACATGGGGGTCGAGCAGGTGTTCCTCTCCCTCGGCTCCAAGGGCGTTTTCTGCGCCGACCGCCACGAGCAGTTCCACCTGCCCGCCTATCCCTCCCACATGGTCAACAGCACCGGCGCCGGCGACAGCTTCATGGCAGCGCTCGCCTGGGGCTGGCGGCAGGGCTTTTCGCTGCGGGACTGCGCCAAGGCCGGACTGGCCGCGGCCGACATCTGCATCGAAAGCGCCGAGACGATCAGTCCGCGCATCAGCGCGGAATCCATCCTGGCAATCACGGGGGCGCCCACACCGACCCCCGATGAATAAATCAAATTGACGAGAAGGAGTGTCCGTATCATGAACCGTCTTGAAAAATACCTCGAAGTTTCCCCCCGTATCCGGGAGGCCCTCGACAACAACCGTCCGGTGGTCACGCTGGAATCCACCATCATCTCTCACGGCATGCCCTATCCGCGCAACGTCGAAACCGCCCTCAAGGTGGAGGAGGTCGTCCGGAGCTGCGGCGCCGAACCCGCGACGGTGGCCGTCATCGGCGGCAAGCTGAAGGTGGGCATCTCGGAAGAGGAGATCACTCATCTGGGCAAGAAGGGGCTCGGCGTCATCAAGGCCAGCCGCCGCGATCTGCCGGTGCTCTGCGCCCGCGGCGAGGACGGCGCCACTACGGTGGCCGCCACGATGATCCTCTCCGCGCTGGCCGGGGTCCAGGTCTTCGCCACCGGCGGCGTGGGCGGCGTGCACCGCGGCGCCGAGACGACGATGGACATCTCCGCCGACCTGGAGGAGCTGGCCGAAACCCCCGTCATGGTGGTCTGCGCCGGCGCCAAGTCGATCCTTGACCTCGGGCTCACGCTCGAATACCTGGAGACGAAGGGCGTCACCGTGCTGGGCTACCAGACGGAGGAGCTTCCCGCCTTCTATACGCGCAAGAGCGGCTTCAAGGTCGATTACCGCATGGATACCCCCGAGGAGATCGCGGCGGCGTTTTCTGCCAAGGAGGACCTGGGACTCCGTGGCGGCATGCTGGTCACCAACCCCATCCCCGAGCAGTACGCCATGGACCATGACTACATCTCCCGCACCATCGAGGACGCCTGCGCCGAGGCCGCGCAGAAGGGCGTCAAGGGCAAGGAGCTGACTCCCTTCCTGCTCGACCGGATCCAGCAGATCACCGCCGGCAAGAGCCTCGAAGCCAACATCGAGCTTGTGTATAACAACGCGCGGCTGGCCTCGCGGATCGCGGTTGAGCTCTGCAAAAAATAAAGGCGGCATTTGCTGCCCGTGAGCGGCGGAGGTTGCCGCGCTGCGACGGCCCGCAGGCCTAGTGCCGGAGGCGTGTCCCGCCGACGGCCGCCCGGCGGAATCCTCTTGAGTTTACCTCGCTGCGCCCGGCGGGGCTATCGCGGGAATTGCCGCTTAAAAAAGCGGCAAGAAATACGAGCGCGTTCCGCCGCGCGGCACGGGTTCCTTTTCGGACGGACGAAAAGGAACCAAAAGTCCGCCTAAGGGGGCTCCGCCGCCCCCTTAGGAATCCCCTGGAGACGCCTTGCCAGTACCCGCAGGTTACCGCCGCTCCCCACGGGTACACCAGCTGAAGGC
>ENA-UOIV01002696-UOIV01002696.1-human-gut-metagenome-genome-assembly--contig:-C59-NODE-2696-length-11514-cov-6.760887_pt1 | contig 11514 bp, 5 predicted proteins | sample MGYA00242333_ERZ723880 | MGnify/ENA metagenome assembly ERZ723880 | reverse complement strand
TACTGCAGTCGTCGGATGGAGTTGACAGAAAGACCTACGATTTCGGTTTCCGTGAGTTTAAGGCAAATGGTACACGTTTTGAGGTCAACGGACAGCCTGTCTTCCTACGTGGTACGCTCGAATGTTGTATATTTCCACTGACAGGATATCCCGCCATGCAAAATGATTATTGGGCTAAGATCTACCGTACCTGTAAGGAATACGGCTTGAATCATGTCCGTTTCCACTCCTGGTGTCCTCCGGAAGCAGCTTTTCATGTGGCTGATAGTATGGGTATTTACCTGCAAGTAGAATGCGGCGGATGGGCGGAAGTCGGTAGTGGCAAACCACAGGATCAGTGGTTGAAGGAAGAGAGCGACCGCATCCTTGAAGAATATGGTAACCATCCTTCTTTCTGCATGATGGTCTATGGCAATGAACCCGGTGGGGCAGACCAAGTGCACTATCTTTCCGGCCTGGTCGATCATTGGAAGAAGAAAGATCCTCGCCGTGTCTATTCTAGCGCAGCCGGATGGCCGTATGTGGAGAATGCTGACTATTGGAATACTCCCGATCCGCGTATACAGGCCTGGGGTGCCGGTATTAATAGCATAATCAACCGTGAGGCTCCCCGGACAGATTATGATTTTGCCGGCAAAATCCGATCGGATATGCCGACTGTCAGCCACGAAATCGGGCAGTGGTGCGTCTATCCTAACTTCAAGGAAATAGATAAATATACAGGTGTGCTGAAAGCTAAAAACTTAGAAATATTCAAGGAGACTTTAGCCGATAAAGGTATGGAAGATATGGGAGAGAAATTTCTCTATGCTTCCGGGCGTTTACAGACTCTTTGCTATAAAGCAGATATCGAAGCTGCTCTCCGTACACCGGGTTTTGCCGGTTTTCAGTTACTTGACTTGCACGACTTTCCCGGACAGGGGACTGCACTGGTAGGTGTGCTTGACCCTTTCTGGGACGATAAAGGGTATGTGACTGGTGAGGAATACCGTACGTTCTGTAACAGCACTGTTCCGCTGGCACGTTTTCCGAAAATGGTTTGGTTGAATAATGAAAAACTGGAAGTCCCGCTGGAAATAGCCCACTTCGGCGAGAAGCCGCTTCCTGAAACAATGATCCGCTGGACTGTCTCGACTGTGGATAAACAGATATTGAAAGAAGGTTCTTTCACGCGTGAGATACCCCTCGGAAATTGCATCCCGGCCGGAACGGTCCGCTGTGATCTGGCCGGGATCAAGGAACCTTCCCAACTTCTTGTCTCCGTTCAGATCGGGGATTCGGATATGAGGAATCGTTGGAATATCTGGGTCTATCCGGCAGTGAAAAAGACGGTAGATAATCTCCCGTATGTTACGACACGTCTGGACCGGACGGCTCAGGATAAACTGAATAAAGGTGAGTCCGTCCTGCTGCTGACCTATGGAACTGTCCCCCCTGAAAAGGGAGGTGACATAGCCGTCGGCTTCTCCAGTATCTTCTGGAATACGGCTTGGACCCGCGGGCAGGCTCCGCATACACTTGGTGTTTGCTGTGATGCAAAACATCCGGCATTGGCTGCTTTCCCGAATGAGGGAGTAAGTGATTATCAATGGTGGGATCTGATGAACCGTTGCGATGCCATGATCTTAGATGACTATCCGAAGGATTTCCGTCCGATCATTCATATCGTCGATGACTGGTTTACAAACCGCAAACTTGGAATGCTTTACGAAGCCCGTGTCGGGAAAGGCAAATTGTTAGTTTGTGGTGCTGATCTGCAAAACGATTTGAACAAACGCCCGGCAGCGGCCCAGTTCCGGCAGAATCTTTTGGAATATATGGCGTCCGAATCGTTCAATCCATTGCAGGAGTTAAAAATAGAAGATGTATTATACACTAAATAAGAGCAAAGAATGAGTTTTAAGAAATTTGCATAAGCGCATGTCTGTTGGCTGCCTTGCTGTTTGATCACTTGGCCAAGACTTGGGATGAGGGCGAATATGTTCCATGTCCTTGTTTTGGTCGAAAAGATGATGGGGCAGGCATGGCAAGTCCGTATCTTGCCCGAACAGGGCGGAACGTTGTGTCTGGTGATCCCCCGAAGGAGGCAAAGTTGTTTCCGTAATTTATCCTGATCTGGAAAGGGGGGGGATTGTGTAATATTGTTTCGTTAACAACAAAGCACATCCTTTGGGAATAGCAGTAAATTCCGGTTCTTCATCGAAAAAAGGCTTTCTACTATGAGGTATGCGGTTTTTCACAACGAAGACGGTTGCCATCACTGTGAGTTGCCGGGACCATAGACTATGAAGACGGTCTTCATGGTAACGAGGACGGTTGTCACGGCGATGAAGACGGTCGTCATGCCGACAAAGGGGCAAATCTCTTTTGATATATTCAGGCCTGCGGAAATATTTGTTTGCAGCAGGGGATTCTTCGGGAGTTCAGTTTTTCTACAATGTTAGGATATTCAGCTTTTTGATAACAAAGGAATTTTGTTTTATATGCTTTGCTATATAAGGAAAGGGGATATGTATATTTTGCCCCCTTTCCTTTATTTTGCCAGATTTTCCAAACAGCAAACGCTTGCAACAGCAGTATTCTTGCTCTACCTTACAGGGGTTATATTGGTTGTGCGAGCTTTAGAAGATGTCAATTCCAGCAAGGGCATCAGCTTCCGTACGGGCGGCGATTTCTGCTGCTTCCACTTGGATGTAGCGGGCTTTTACCATTTGCTTGAAATGATGGTAGCGTTTGGACGGGTCGTTGATCAGGTTGCCGAATTTGAAGCTTTCCATCTCTTTCCAGTTCTTTCCGTCATTGCTGATCCGGATGATACCGGCTACCGTGCCTTTATCTTCTTGTTTTTGTGGGGTGAAGGCAAAGCCGCTTAATATATGTTCGCTGCCGAGATCGATAGCAAGAAATTGTGCAGTCTTGCCGATTACTTTCCATTCCTTCTTGACCAGTCCGAACCGTTCCTGCAAGATAGCTCCTTTTTCTCCGTTCAGGATGGCTACTGCTTTCAGTTCGTTGTTTCCCATCTGGAAAGGATCTTTATATTCGGTAGAGCCTGCCGAAGGTTCCGTTCCGTCTGTCGTATAGTAGATCTTGAAACCGGCGTTCAGGTTCTCCGCAATGTTTTCGCCGTGCGCTTTCCAGCCGAATTCCTGTGGCATCGGTTCGATGGTAACCAGTCCGTCCATGTTTCTCTGTGCGCTCAACCGGGGCGGACGGGCTTTGTAGTGATGGGCGGAGATGGTACAGATCGCAGGTGTCAGGCGGGATTCGAGTATGCGGACCCGTATCTTGTCTGTCGTGACATCGGGGAAGCGCAGGATTCGTTTGTAGCCGATGTTGGTGGAGTGGGCGATCTCTTTCCATCCTCCGTCGATCCAGGCGTCCACGGCGTGTTTTTCCACTCGTTCCCCGTTGGTGGCAATTGCTTCCTGGAGAACCAAACGGTTGAGGGTGACAGGTTGGGGAGTGGAGATGACGATTCCCGGGCCGTCTTTATCGACCGTCACGTAGGTGTCTGCATTTTGGTCGAGCACTTCTTTCGGGCCTTCTGCCTGACGGAACAGGTCGGTCCCGTAGGTTTCCCGGATTCGCTGGCCGGTACCTTTCAATACGGCTACATCTGCTGGTGAGAATTTCCCGTCCCGGTTGGGTGGGATGTTCAACAGAAAGGTGGAGTTGCCTCCTACGGCACGTTCATAGATGTCGAACACATCGTCGGTGCTTCGTACTTTTTGGTGCGTGTCGTCCCGGTAGAACCAGCCTTCACGGATGGAAGTGTTGGTTTCAGCCTGCTGGTAATGTAGGTATTTGGCTTTATAGAGTTGTTTACGGCTTCCGAGGTCTTTGTCGGTCATATCGGCAAAGTTCGACATCGTGTCCGGATTTGCTTGGTAGGGGATCACGTTCCATTCGGTCGACCGTGTGCCGCCGGCTTCGTTACCACACCACCGGACATCTTCCCGTCCGAAGATAACGGCTTCGGGAGCAAGTACCTTGATCAGTTTCTTCCAGGCGGGGTAGTTGTAGGTCTGTCCACCTTTTCGTTTGGGGTGTGCCCCGTCGAACCATACTTCGTGGATCGGACCGTATTCGGTCAGGATCTCGAAGAGTTGGTTGAGGAAGTATTCGTTGTAGTCGTCCACTACGAATTCGAAACGGGTCTTGTTGGCAAAAGGCCGTCCGGGAACCTCCCGTGGGATGGTTCGTTTGGTGTATTGGCTGAGGTTACCGTACAATCCTTCGGGGTTTTCTATTTGATAGAGGTCTGCCGGCGACAGATAGACGCCTAACTTCAACCCGTACTTACGACAGGATTCGGATAGGTCTTTCAGAATGTCACCTTTGCCGTTGCGGAAACCGGTGGACATGATGCCATGTTTCGTATAGCGGCTTTGCCACAGGACGAATCCGTCGTGGTGCTTGACTGTCAGGATCACCATTTTCATGCCGGCCGCTTTCATGGCTTCGCACCACTGATTCGTGTCGAGCTCTTTCAGGTCGAAGACTTTTGGGGCTTCCTTTCCTCTTCCCCATTCCAACCGGGTGAAACTGTTCGGTCCGAAATGGATGAAGGCAATAAATTCGTTTTGCAACGCCGCTAACTGGTTGGGCGAAGGCACGACATGGGCTGCTTTTCCGATGATGTCCGCGTGATTGTCGCCAGCTTCGATCTTGATCGTGTTCTGAAACTGCATCTGCTTGTCCTGAGCTTGCCCTTGTAAAGACAGCATGGCTCCAAGTAGGAGGATAAAGGTGTGTTTCATGTTTATAACGATTTTAATTTTTGTATGTTTATATATAACGATATTGGGGGTGTGTCAAAATCTCCTTGTCCCCGCGCTTGATGCGGGGACGCAAAAGGACAGACCTTATCAATCAGATTTTTATAGGGTCGGTTTTAATGCGATCCCGCGTCAAGCGCGGGAACAGGATAGTTTCGACACACCCCCAATGAATAGATGTGGAATGTGTTATTTAATTCCTAACTTAGTCTTGATCGCCTTCGGTATCGCATCCTTATGGACCATTACGTAGATGGTCTTGGCGCGGACGAAGCTCTCGGACATGTTCAGGTAGCCGCCGAACTTGTTGCGGTCAGTGCCCCATGAGTTTTTGGTGATGTAATATTTCGTGCCGTTCTGATCTTTCGTGATGCCGGTCACGTGCATCAGATGATCGTCGGTAGTCACGAATGATTCGAAGCCGGCCTGGCGTACTTCCGGGGTTACTTTGATTTCCGGGTACGGACGTTCGAACTTGAATACCTCTTCCAAACGTTCCTTTTCGCCTAATTTCTCGAAGCGGGCACGATCCGTATTCGACAGGTCTTCCACCTTCTTCACTTCCGGATTGATGGCGACACCGTTTGTAAAGGAGAATCCCTTCTCGCTCACGTCACCGTCCCAGCATACCGTATAGCCGTTCGTCAAAGCATAATCCACTGTTTCCATCATTTCATCGAGCGGCAGGTTGTACATTAAGGAATGTTCCCAATTGTCAGGCACTTCCACGTCAAATTTCACATAATACGGATGATGCGTGAAACTGGTCAGCTCAATATAATCGTCCATGTTCAATCCCAATGATTCGGCGAATGACTTCGGCGTATATTCTTTTCCTTTATATATAAACTTCTCCGGTAGTTTGCCTAAATAGGTGTCGAACAGGTTCGCAATCAGTTTGTCATATTCCGGACTGCGCTGTTTCGTCTTTACTGCCACATCGGCGATGGCGTGCATATAGCGGACCATCTCGCTATGGTTATGTCGTTCGGAGTCATAATTGATACCCGTGTAAACCTCTTCAGGGACGATCCCGACTTGGCGGTATGCGTTCATAAATGTATGCGACAGGCTGCCCTGTCCGATGTTACCATTTCCGCGACGCAGATAGTTGTCCTGCAACTGATTCATGTATTTCTGGCGGACGATGAACATCTCCGAAAGGTCATACGTGCCCTTTCCCATACGGAGCAGTTCGGATTCCATAAATGAAGTCGTGGCAAAGCACCAGCAAGTACCCGTTGCTGCCTGGTTCTTAACCGGGGTAGCAGGAACCGTTACCACCTCTGTAAACTGATACCCCTGACCAAACGCTGTCGAGACAGAGAATGCCAACATGCAAGATAAAATAAATGTTTTCATATTGTCTAACTTTTTAATTCTTTCACTCTTTCATTTTTTCAAAATCCCCTCGCGAACATCTTCCAAAATTCATCCGCCATCTCCTGCCAGCGTAGGATTGTTGCTCCTGCGAAGTCAGCCGTGTAGCCTGTCAGGAAAGTCCGTGCGGCTTCTTCCCCTTTGCTGCTTTGCAACTCTTTGTAGCGGCTTTCCACGAAAGGCATTTCCGATAAGCCCTTTTCTTCGAAGTGGGCGACTGCACCGTTGATCTTGTCTTTGGTCAGTCCCCAGCGAACTGTCGCCAATTTGTTTGCCGTCCGGTATTTCCAGATGATAGCATCCTCACGATGACGGTGCTGTCCGCAGATGCCGAAAGCAACCGGTAGGTCGGTTGTACCAGCAAAGATCGGGATACGTGGGCTCTGTCCCGGATTGTCGAACGACAGCCAGGCTACACCGCCTACGGCATCCGGCAGCCAACTGCGAAGCTGTATCACGTGCGAGTAAGAACACTGCGGGACTGATACCAGGCGATTGCGTGTCACCGTCCCTGGCTTCACAGCATTCAACATATTGACCATATCCGTCACCATCCATGGGTTTGCCGCGGGGCTGGTGAGGGTGTCTGTCTTTTGTGTCTCCTTGTTCTTGGTAGTAACTTTCAGGTTTTTCGTCATGTCCCATTCCGTTCCCTCGTAGGTCTGGCGCAGTAATGCCATCACATCTGTTACGGCAACCGCTTTATCCGGCTTCACGCTGATCGGCAGTTCTTCCGCATCGTACGACAGTTTGAGTGAGGGGGCCAATGCGTTCAGGATAAAATACTCACGGATGCTGAATGATTTCGGTTCGCCGAAATAGTTACCCTCACTATAAGCTTTCCAGAATTTGAACGGTTCCTTGCCATCCCAGAAACCCATCTTTTTGGCAACGGAGAATACATTTTCCGAAGCCATATAACGATCTTTATCTTTCAGGTCGAGCGTGGAGATACGCGAAATATTGGCCGATACGCCCACATGATCGTCCGGGATACGGACAGCCGCCCATACGCCCCCGACCTTGTCCGGGCCTTCGCCGAACACCTCGAAATGCCAGACCTCGTTCGGATCGGCAATCGTCAGGCATTCACCCGAATCTCCGTATCCGTATTCGGCTACCAGCTGTCCGATCAGCCGGATCGCTTCGCGTGCCGTCGTGCAACGCTGCAAGGCTATCTTTTCCAGTTCCTCAATCATGAACATCCCCTTCTTGTTCTGCAACTCTTCACGTCCGGAGATCGTCGTCTCGCCGATCCCCAATTGCTTCTCGTTGAGGCAGGGATAGGAAGTATTTAGGAACTGGTAGGTCGATCGGGCTTCCGGTATCGTCCCTTTCAATTCCATATTCGTACGGTCGGCAGGATATTCGGTATGCATGCGGCCGTTATAGATGGCGACTGTCGTGTCGTGCTCGTAACGTGCCGCCGGAACGATCTCCATCCATGTGCGGTAGTTCCCGTCGCAAGTGTGACTGGTCATGACCGAACCGTCGGCTGATGCTTTCTTGCCGACCATGATGCTTGTACAACTTTCAGGAGTGTTGACCGGCTGGGAGTACTCGATTTTCTGGGCACGGAGGCTGTCCCCGTAACAGATAAGTACAATAATGAGGATAATCAGTCTGTTCATGGTATTATATTTGATTTTGCGGCTAAAGATATGAAATTTTGTTATATTTGCTACCCCTTGCTTGGGGGATTAATCCCCCGGTAGAAGAGAAATATCCCTGCAAGGAAATGATTAAACATAAATATGCCATGAGAAAAATGATTTATCTGAGCGCTCTGTTGCTCCTATTCGTGTTGCCGATGATGGCACAACAACCTTTGTTCCCGACACCTGCAAAGGTGCAGAACGGAAAAGGCTCGTTCACCATTGGAAAGAATCTGCAGATACAAGGTAATGGCGGGTATGCTGATAAGCTGGCCGCCGGACTACAAACCGAGTTGAAAGAAGCCGGTATGCAATCATCACCTGCCAGCGGAACCATCCGTCTGGAACTTAATAATGATTGTAAGATGGCTGATGAAGCCTATACGCTTGTTATCGAACCGAACAGCATCCTGTTGCAAGCCTCTTCCGAAGCCGGCCTGTTCTATGCGAAGGAAGCCCTTCTTCAACTATCCCGTTTCGGTAAGGGCAGCGTGCGAGCCTGCAAGATACAAGATCAGCCCCGCTATGGTTGGCGTGGTTTTATGCTCGACGAGAGCCGCCATTTCTTTGGAAAAGAAAAGGTAAAACAATATCTGGATATCATGGCGTCTCTTCGCCTGAATGTGTTCCACTGGCACTTGACCGACGAACCGGGTTGGCGTATCGAGATCAAGCGCTATCCGAAGCTGACTACCGAGGGGGCTGTCGGTAACTGGCACGACTCGAAAGCGCCCGCTACGTTCTACACCCAAGAAGAGATCAAAGAGATAGTTGCCTATGCAGCCGACCGTCATATCATGGTCGTTCCTGAATTCGACATGCCGGGCCATGCTACTGCCGTCTGCCGTTCCTATCCCGAAATCTCCGGCGGCGGTGAGGGAAAATGGCAGCATTTCACATTCCATCCCTGTAAGGAAGAGACGTTCGAGTTTATCAGCAACGTGCTCGATGAGATTGTTGCCCTGTTTCCGTCTCCCTATATCCATATCGGAGGCGATGAAGTGCATTACGGTAACCAAAGCTGGTTCACCGATCCCGAAATCCAACAGTTTATCAAAGATAAGAACTTGGGCAACGAAACGGGCTTGGAACAGTATTTTATCCGCCGTGCCGCCGATATCGTAGCTTCCAAAGGTAAGACGATGATTGGTTGGGACGAGATGATCGATGCCGGTGTCTCTCCCGACAAAGCCGTCATCATGTGGTGGCGGCATGACCGCAAACACCAGTTGGTGAAAGCGCTCGAAAACGGTTACCGGGTGATTATGACTCCGCGTCGTCCGTTGTATGCCGACTTCATCCAATATGGTGGCCATAAAGTGGGCCGTGTGTGGGGCGGTTTCAATCCGGTCGAAGACATCTACCGTTTCCCCGAACCTATCATCCATCTGACTCGTGATTATGAAGACCAGGTGATGGGCCTCCAGTTCTCCCTTTGGACGGAACGTGTAGCCGATGCCAAACGTCTGGATTATATGACTTTCCCACGTTTGGTCGCAGTAGCCGAATCCGCTTGGACCCCTGCCAAGTCAAAGGAGTGCAGCCTCTTTATGCAGAAGCTCCCGTACTTCCTGCAATTCCTCGGTGAGAAAGGCATCTACTATTTCAACCCCTTTAATCCGGAATCCACACCCGAACCCGATGCACCGGACAAGGATGATGTGTTGAAGAATGGATAAGATATGTTGGGATAAGAAGAGAAGTGGAAATAAAAACAGCAACTCCCTGTCGTTGCCGGCTGGGGGTTGCTGATGTATGCTGCGGTTTCCTGCTTTTGTTAGCGTGAGGAAGAAGGATCAGAAACGTCTTTTTTTACGGGCATCACGTGCGGCGGCTGTCCGTTTCCATGGGCGGTCACTGTCGCGTTCGTCTTTGCGGAAAGCACGGTCTGAACGATCGTTACTCCGGCGTCCGCTATCTTTGGAACCTCGTTTGCCTTTGTAGCCGTCATCGCTACGCCGGCCTCCATAACTGCGTTTGCCACCCCGTCCACCTTCTTCTTTCTTGCCCTGTGCAGGCTCGACGGAGATGCGGCGCCCGTCTACTTCAAACCCATTCATGCTGTTCATCACGCGTTGGGCTTCACCCTCTTCCACTTCGAAGAAAGAGAAGTTTTCGCGCAGGTCGATCTTACCGATACGCACCTTGCCCGGCACGCATTTGTTGACCAGTTCGATCAGTTGGTTCGGATAGAGGCCGTCGGCTTTGCCGAAGTTGAGGAAGAAGCGCGAATAACCCTCTTCGGCCACATATGCACGGCGTTCGCCACGTTCACCCCGTTCACTACGGGCGGAACGTTCGTCCACCTGCTGGATTTCGTCAGCATCTTTGTAGTAGTCGATCATACGGTTGAATTCGAGCGAAACGACTCGCTTGATGATATCCTCCTTGTCCAGCCATTCCAGCTTGCGGTAGATTTGAGGCATCAGGGAGGCGATTTCTTCCTCGTTCACCTTCACTTTTTCGATCTGATCTACGAGATTGAAAAGCTGCTTTTCGCAGATAGCACTTCCGGAAGGGATCTCACCCTTTTCGAATTTCTTGTTGATGATGCGTTCGATCTCACGTATCTTGCCCTTTTCTTTCACATGACAGATCGAAATGGAGATACCCGTCTTACCGGCACGACCGGTACGGCCGCGGCGGTGTGTGTAGGATTCTACTTCATCGGGCAAGCCATAGTTAATCACGTGTGTCAGGTCGTCCACGTCCAGGCCGCGGGCAGCCACGTCAGTGGCAACCAGAAGCTGTATGTTTTTGACGCGGAACTTCTGCATTACGTAGTCGCGCTGTGCCTGACTCAGTTCGCCGTGCAGCGAATCGGCGTTGTAGCCATCCTGTATCAGTTTGTCGGCGATCTCCTGCGTCTCTTTGCGGGTACGGCAGAAGACGATGCCGTAGATGTTCGGGTAAAAGTCGGCGATACGTTTCAGCGCGAGGTACTTGTCCTGTGCACGGACCATGTAGTAGATATCGCGGATATTCTTATTGCCCTCGTTCTTGTTGCCGATCACGATTTCCTTCGGATTCTTCATGTACCTCTTCGTGATGGCGGCAATCTCCTTCGGCATGGTGGCCGAGAAGAGCAGCATGTTGCGGTTTTCCGGCACTTCGGCGAGGATGGCGTTGATGCTGTCGGTGAAGCCCATGTTGAGCATCTCATCCGCCTCGTCCATGATGACATTCTTTACCAAGCTGAGGTTCACCGTCTTGCGGTTCATCAGGTCCAAGAGGCGTCCCGGAGTGGCCACTACCACGTGCACACCACGTTTCAGCGTCTTGATCTGGCTCTCGATGCTGGAACCACCGTACACTGGGAGAACCTTCAGGTTGTCGATATACTTGGAGTAGTCGTTCAGGTCGTCTGCGATCTGTAGACAAAGCTCGCGAGTAGGACAAAGTACGAGTGCTTGGGGCTGGTATGTAGTTACATCGATTTTTTGCAGGATCGGAAGGCCGAAAGCGGCTGTTTTCCCCGTACCTGTTTGTGCTAATGCAATTACGTCGTTGTCATCTCCCAGTAAGAAAGGAATCACTTCCTCCTGTACCGGCATGGGCGATTCGTAGCCCATTTCTTGAATTGCCTTCAGTATTGGTGCGGCAACTCCTAATTCTTCAAATGTTTTCAAAATGTGATATATGTGTATATATAATAATTCAGAGTGGGCAAAGGTACGCAAATTATTCGGATACCTATC
>ENA-UOIV01002691-UOIV01002691.1-human-gut-metagenome-genome-assembly--contig:-C59-NODE-2691-length-11528-cov-5.272814_pt1 | contig 11528 bp, 9 predicted proteins | sample MGYA00242333_ERZ723880 | MGnify/ENA metagenome assembly ERZ723880 | reverse complement strand
AGGACCTGGAGAAGGCCAAGCAGGGCGTCAAGGACGAGTTCGGCGGCCCCTACTTCGCCGCCGCCGGCATGGGCGCCAAGAAGTAACCTACTTTCTCTTGAAAGAGAAAGTAGGCAAAGAGAACTTTGGTTCGCTTCGCTGGCTTTCTCAAGAGAGGCGGTACGTAAAATGGAAATAGGAGCGATGGGTTTTGCCCATCGCTCCTTTTTTGCGCCCAAAGGCGTTGCCTTTGGAGATACGTTTACTAAAAACCATTTCTTTTGTCTTGCGAAAAGAAACGGTTTTTGAAATCCAAAGAAAAGCGCTTTCTGGCCCCTCGGTGCATCCCGCTCAACGACCGGCGCTGAGGTAACTGGGACACCCCCTACCCCCTGCGCCGCTGCCGCTGATGCGCACCAGAGTAGAAGCACCAGCGGCCCTCGGGGCGCGCCTGGTACGGCGGGGCCTTGGCTCCCCCCTGGCGGGGGAACTGTCCGCCGTCAGGCGGACTGAGGGGGAACAAGCAAAGCGGCGGGGCATTGCCCCGCCGCTCTGTCTGGTCAGGTATTGTCGCCTATGGCATAGAACTGGTCCAAATATTCCCGGACGAGGCCGCCGCCCTCTTCGCCGACAGTGGCGGTGAGCCAGTACTGCACGTGCTCGGTGGCGAAGTAGACCTGGGTGAGGGGGTCCTTCTGGCTGGTGACGATCTGGGCCTCCAGGCCGCAGGCCATTTGATAGCTCTGCCCCGGCGCGTCCCAGCCCTCCGCCATGGTGGGGATATCGGAGGGATAGCCCTCCCCGTAGATGCTGGCCCCCAGAGAGAACTCCACGCCGTCCACCCGGCGGGAGGCCCTGACCTCCGCCCACTGCAGATGGCCGTCCGCCCCGGTGACATTGGCGTAAAACGGATGGTCCACCGCATTATCCGGGGTCATGTCATGGCCGGAGCCGCTCCAGTCATAGCCGTAGTCCAGCCAGGGATGGCCCAGCAGGTCAAAGCCCAGGAAGCCCGCGCAGTCGGCCCAGCTGTCCTGATAGAGGTTGTTGCCGGAGTTAGGGTCGTCCGGGTCCAGGGCGGCCAGGGCGCTTTGGATGGCCGGGCTGTACTCCTCTGGGGACAGATGCGTGATGTCGGCCTGCACCAGATAGTTTGTCTCGTCCGGCAAGATGATGGTCACTGGGGTGCCCCAGATCAGGGCGGCCGCAAAGGCCGTCCCCACCACCGCCGCGCACAGGCAGGCGGCGAGGAGCGCCCCCTTGGCCCGGGGGGACCAGGTCCGCCGCCGGCGGCGGGGCGTTTCAGTCAGCTCCTTGGCCTGGTCCAGCCAGGCCGCGGGGGTGCGGATGTCGTCAAATACATCCCATTTCATGGATGAGACCCTCCTCTTCCAATTTTGTTTTCAGCGCATCCCTGGCCCGGCTCAGCCGGGATTTCACCGTGCCGGGCCGTACGTTTAGAATTTCTGAGAGCTCCTGGACAGAGTAGCCCTCGTAAGAGTGCAGGTACAGCACCTCCCGCTGGTGCTCAGGCAGGGTGCGCAGGGTATCCAGCAGTTCCCGCCCGGCGCTGCCCTCCGGGGCAGTCCCTTCAGGGTAGGGGGCGTCCCCCAGCAGCACCACCCGCCGCCGCCAGACTTGGCGGTTCAGGCTGGCCGCCTCGTGGATAGCAGTGCGGATGAGCCAGGCCTTGACCCGTTCCGGCTCCCAGTCGTCCCCGCCGTGGGTGTAGAGCTTGAGAAAGACGGCCTGGAAGCAGTCCTGGGCGTCCTCCACCTGGCGGCAGCGCAGCAGGAGCAGCCGGGTGACCAAGTCGCCGTACCGCTCTACATAGGCGGTGAACCGGCTGTGGTCCATAGGCACACCTTCTTTCTTGTGTGGTTTGAGGTCCCTCACCCATAACACGCGGAAGGGGAGGCAAAGGTTCCCCGGGAAATTTTTTTGGTAAAAAGAAAACTCCCCCGCAAGGGGGAGTGGGTCTGCCGCCAGACGGACAGGGCTGCAAGGGTCCGCCCTTGCGTTACTTCGGCCTTCTGGCATGGAGCTCAACCACCACGGCGTCGATCCAGCCCCGGACCTTGGCCACGTCCTCCGGGCTCATGGAGGTGGGGTCGTAGTGGAAGCAACAGCAGTCGGTGACACATTCGCTGCTCATGCGCACCAGCAGGCCGTCCTTGCGGAAGGAGCCATCCACGCACATGCTGTCCACCCCATAGGTGGCGTGCTCGGGATTCAGAAGCTCCTTGATGATGTCGAACATGAGATAGAAGTCCTCTTCGCCGCTGTACCCGGTGACGGACACCAGCACCTGGCCGTTTTTCAATTGGATATCCTGGGTCATGACAAAACCTCCGCTATGTATTTTTTTCAGTATAGCACACTTTATCCCGTATGCCAAGAGAGGGGAAGGGGAATACTGGAAGCATCTGAATGAAGGAGGTACATTCCATGGATTTTGAGAAAAGCAAAACCAGAGAAAATCTGATGAGGGCCTTTGCCGGAGAGAGCCAGGCCCGGAACCGTTACACCTTTGCCGCCGAGCAGGCCAGGGAGCAGAAGCTGGAGGTGGTGGCCCGGGTGTTTGAGTTCACCGCCAATCAGGAGCTGGCCCACGCCAAGGTATTTTACGACGCACTCCAGCCTTCGGTGTGCCGCAATCTCACTGTGGACGGGAATTATCCCATTGACCTGTATCCCGATCTGCTGGGGCACCTGAGGGCGGCCAACCACAACGAGCTCCAGGAGTGGGAGCACGATTACGCGGGTTTTGCCAAGATCGCGGCCGAAGAGGGGTTTGACCTGATCAGCAAGACCTTTGAGATGATCGCAGGTATCGAAAAGACCCACGCCGACCGCTTTCAGCGCTTTGCCACCCTCATGGAGCAAGATCAGCTGTTTTCCTCTTCACAGGAGGAGACCTGGATGTGCCTGAACTGCGGGCAGATCATCCACGCCACCATGGCCCCTGCCCAGTGTCCGGTGTGTAAGCACGGCCAGGACTATTTTATCCGCCTGCCCATGGCACCCTTTGCGGGGTAATCAAACGAAAGCTGTTAACGCTCGGATTTATGCATTATGTAAAATAAAATAGGCGATTAAAAGAGGGAGAAACTTCGTTTGCGGGTTTGACAAAAATGGTTGATATTCCTGAAAACATTTGAAATCAAAAAGATTGCGGCCTGTGGAAAACTCTGTGGAAGTTGTGGATAACTTTTTGTATCGGGAATTATGCAACAAATTATGTCACTGAGAAATGGATGAAACAGAGCCGGAAAGACCCTGTAATCTGGTAAAATGAAAAAAGGGAGCGCATCCCTGTCCGCCAGGAGACAATACAGGGGGTATTGAGTGGAGAAAGACAAATCTGGTGAGAAGATCTCTTGACGGGAGACGGCGGACCGTGGTATGATGAATCTGCTGTATGACTGACGGAAGTGGAGGACCACGTGGAGTACAGCCGGCGCAGCCGCGCCGCTTTTGCCGACCGTCTGGGCGCACACAGTTTGGTGCGCCCTTTTTATTTTGGGCGCGGAAGGAGAGTACAAGATGAGAACAGACATCGAGATCGCACAGGCCGCTAAGATGCTCCCCATCAGCCAGGTGGCCGCCCGGGCGGGCATCGGGGAGGAACTGCTGGAGCACTACGGCCGGTACAAGGCCAAGCTGGACCTGACCAGCCTGCGGGACAAGCCCCGAAAGGGCAAGCTCATCCTGGTCACCGCCATCAACCCCACCCCTGCGGGGGAGGGCAAGACCACCACCTCCGTAGGCTTGGCCGATGCCCTGGCCCGGCTGGAGAAAAACGTGCTGCTGTGCCTGCGGGAGCCCTCTCTGGGTCCGGTGTTCGGCGTCAAGGGCGGCGCAGCCGGCGGCGGGTACGCCCAGGTGGTGCCCATGGAGGACATCAACCTCCACTTCACCGGCGACTTCCACGCCATCGGCGCGGCCAACAACCTGCTGGCCGCCATGCTGGACAACCACATCCAGCAGGGCAACGCCCTGGGCATCGACCCCCGGCGGATCACCTGGCGGCGGTGCGTGGACATGAACGACCGGCAGCTGCGCAATATCGTGGACGGCCTGGGGGGCAAGGCCAACGGCACCCCCCGGGAGGACGGCTTCGACATCACCGTGGCCAGCGAGATCATGGCGGTGCTCTGCCTGGCCACCGGCCTGAAGGACCTGAAGGAGCGGCTGGCCCGGATCATCGTGGGCTATACATACGCCGGCGCGCCGGTGACCGCCGCCGACCTGAAGGCCCAGGGGGCCATGGCCGCCCTGCTCAAGGACGCCATCAAGCCCAACCTGGTCCAGACCCTGGAGAACACCCCCGCCTTCGTCCATGGCGGGCCCTTCGCCAACATCGCCCACGGGTGCAACTCCGTGTCCGCCACCGACGCGGCATTGAAGCTGGCCGACTATGTGGTGACCGAGGCGGGCTTCGGCGCCGACCTGGGGGCGGAGAAGTTTTTGGATATCAAGTGCCGGGCTGCCGGCATGAGCCCCGACGCGGTGGTGGTGGTGGCCACGGTGAAGGCGTTGAAGTACAACGGCGGCGTGCCTAAGGCGGAGCTGGGGGCGGAGAACGTGGAGGCGCTGGAGCGGGGCCTGCCCAACCTGCTCAAGCACGTGGAGAACATCACCCAGGTGTTCGGCCTGCCCTGCGTGGTGGCCATCAACCGCTTCGTCAACGACACCGACGCCGAGCTGGCTCTCATCCGGGACAAGTGCCGGGCGCTGGGGGTCAACGTGGCCCTGAGCGAGGTGTGGGCCAAGGGGGGCGCCGGGGGCGAGGACCTGGCCCGGGAGGTGCTGCGGCTGGTGGAGCAGCCCAAGCACTTCCAGTTCAGCTATGACCTGGACCAGCCCCTGAAGGCCAAGATCGAGACCATCGTCCGCCGGGTGTACGGCGGCGCCGGGGTGGCCTACTCCGGCGCGGCGGACAAGGAGCTGGCCCGGCTGGAGGAGCTGGGCTTCGGCGGCCTGCCGGTGTGCATGGCCAAGACCCAGTACTCCCTGTCCGACGACCCGGCCAAGCTGGGCCGACCGGAGGGCTTCACCGTCACCGTGTCCAAGGTGAAGGTGTCCGCCGGGGCGGGCTTCGTGGTGGTCCAGACCGGCGACATCATGACCATGCCGGGATTACCGAAAGTCCCCGCTGCGGAGAAGATCGACGTGGACGAGAACGGTGTGTTTCCCGGGCTTTTTTACGCTGAGTATCTGCAAAACCGTCCCTGGCCCCGCACCATTGGGCCGGGGTCCTGCGACACTGTTTTCGGCCCGCCGCAGAAGGGAAGAAGAATCTCCCCCAGTTAAGCGTCCTTTGGATGAAATGGGATCGCATAATATGCCTGTGTAAACTCTGTTGGCGTCAGCCACTCGCCGTAAAAAAAGACCTTCTCCTGTCGGTCATTGCCCCGGAGCGGGATGCGGGTGATCCATTGGCCGCTGGCGGTATAAGAATATCCGTACAGATAGAGGTACTCTTTTGTCACGGCCATCTCCATGGGGGCCATGATGTCTAAGACATTCTGTTCTCCGCCGTCCTGATAGAAAACCAGGTCTTTCATCCCGCTCCCATCCAACTCAGCTTGTGAAAATTTCCCGTCATAGCCGCTGCCGCCACCAAGGCCGCCCCAAAAACCGAGATATAATTTGCCGCCATAGACCTGAAAACAACGGAAAGAAGGGATGACACAGCATAGCGTTTTCACGCCTGTATCCAGGTTTATCTGGTATATCTGAGCATCCTGATCAGGTCCTGGATCAATACTGAAATAGACATTCCCGTCGTTGACCTGCAGATTATCATAGTTATATTCGAAATTTCCAATATTATAATCCAACAGCTTACGGGTCCCATCTGCTCCGCAGTAGTACAGGCAGCGAACATCTACATATTCCTCCTGAGTTGACGCTTCGATTTCTAGGATTATGCCGTCTTCAAATGGGACGTAGTTGTACGAACTGACATCGGAAGGGGCAGTCCAGATCACAGTTCTCTCCTCCGGGCGGTCCAGCGGGAATGTGAGTAGCACCCCTCCACACATGGCAAACATAGTGCATCCAACAAACTTTATATTGACGAGTTCCTCTGACAGAACTTTAACCTCCCCTCCGTCACAAGGAATACAGAAAAGACTGCCTGTATCCTCGGGTACAATTCTTGGCAAGAAAATATAATCCCCCGCCACATTGATGTTGCAGTTCATCCATTCCCCAGGTGAATAAAGGCAGTTTCCCGCCCCGTCTTCCCAGGCCCAGAGGGATTCGCTGTAATTGGGGCCTTCTCGGGAAGCCAGGTAGACTGCGTCATCTACATCGGACACCGCAAAGCTGCCATAGCTCCGGTATTCCCGCTCATCCGGCACGATGGAGAAGGGCTGCGGCTCCGGGAACAAGGCCTCCACCGCCGCCAAGAACTGTTGGAGGGCGGCATCCCGCTCCTCCGGGCCCAAGCTCGGCTCCGGCTCCGGCGTGGGAGATGGCGCAGGCTCTGGAGTAGGGGCAGTGGTCGGGGACGGCTTGGGCAGGACGGTGGTGGAGGGGACGGACGGGTGGGAGGAGAATACCTCCATCTCTGGCTCCTGGCAGGCGGACAGCAAAAGAAGAAGGGTCGCCAAGGGCAGCAGATACTTGAGGTTTTTCTTCATGTCCATGCTCCTTTCAACCGGGAGTATCAGATTACATTTGTAACCTCAGTATACCAATCAGCGGTCTGTCAATCTACCACAAAGCGGGAACAAAAGGTAACAAGGGAGTAACAAAAAACAGCCGCCGCGCTCCCAAGGGAGACGCGGCGGCTGAGGAAGGGGCGATGGGGCAGATCAGATGCGGATGGCGGCGTAGAAGCCCTCCTTGGTGGCCCACTCCACGGTGCGGGCCCGGACACAGTCGCCGATCTCGTCGAACTCCGGGGTGATGCCCATGAAGGAGTCGGCCAGTTGGGTGCGGGCGCGCATACCGGCGGCCAGGATCACGCTGTCGCAGGGGACGGTGATAGAATTGCCGTCCTGCTCATAGGTGACGGCCTTGGGCTCCACGGCGGACACCTTGGCGTTGACCACGGGGATAAAGTTGGGTTCCTTGTCAAACTCCACCAGCATCTCGTCCCGGTGGGTCTTGGAGGCGTCGGGGGCCAGGGCGGACTGCATCTCGATGATGGTCACCTTCTTACCCAGCTTGGCCAGGTGCAGGGCGGTCTCACAGCCCACCTGGCCGCCGCCGATGACCACCACTTCATTGCCCAAGGTGTCCTCTTTCCCGTAGCTGTTGCAGGCGGGCAGGGCGGCCTGGATGCCAGGAATGGGGGGGACCACGGGGCTGGCACCCACGGCGGCGATGACCACGTCGTAGCCCTTCACGTCGTCAGGGGTGGCCTCGGTGTTGAGCTTGACGGTGACGCCCTGCTTCTTGCCCACCTGGGCGATGAGGTAGTCCTTGTACTCCCGCAGGGGCCACTTGAAGGAGACGTAGGTGGCGAACTTCAGCTCGCCGCCTAACTCGCCGGTCTTTTCAAACAGGGTGACGGTGTGCCCCCGGTCCGCGGCGGTGAGAGCGGCCATCATGCCGGCGGGGCCGCCGCCGATGACGGCCACCTTCTTGCCGCCCTGGGAGGCGGGCACCCGGGCGATGGCCTCCTCCATGCCCACATGGGGGTTGACGGTGCACTGCATGTGCTGGGCGTAGTTGTCCGAGTCGTGACAGCGCATGCACTTGACGCAGGGCACCACATCCTCCTGACGGCCCTCAAGGCCCTTACGGATCCAGTTGGGGTCGGCGATGAACTGCCGGGCGGCCACCACCAGATCAGCCTTGCCGCTGGCGATGATGTCCTCCGCGTCCTGGAGGGAGCCGATGCCGCCGATGGTGGACACCAGGGCCTGGGTGATCTTGCCGGATTTTTTCACGCCCTCGGCCAGGTACACGTTGGGCATGGGGGGCAGGAAGCCGCAGGGGTGGGTCCAGGTCATCCAGTCGGGGTTGTGCATGCCGGCGGACACCTGGAGGATATCGGCGTACTCCTGGAACACCTCGGCGATGCGGATGCCCTCGGCCTCGTCGATGCCGCCCTTCTGGAACTCAGAGCCGGAGAAGCGTACGTCAAAGATCATGTCCCTGCCCACCGCCTCCCGGCAGGCGGCCAGCACCTCCAGGGGGTAGCGCACCCGGTTTTCAAAGGAGCCGCCGTACTGGTCGGTGCGCTTGTTGGTGTAGGGGGACAGGAATTGGGCGATGGGGATGGAGTGGCCGAAGTGGAACAGGATGCCGTCAAAGCCGCAGGCCTTGATGGCCTTGACTGCCTGGACATACCCGGCCTTGAACTGGTCCAGCACCTCCAGGGGGGCCTCCCCCCGGCCGATGGGGCCGCCCATGATGGAGCAGCCGTCAGACACGGTCCAGCCGTCGGGGAGCACACCGATCAGCTCCATGGTACACTTGGCGCCATACATGTGGATCTCGTCAGCCAGGTCGCACAGGGCGTTCTGACGGTTGGGGATAGTGATGTCCCAAGAGGCGTGGACGCCGTCGTTGTTGAAGCCGCCAATGGACACGCCGGCGCAGGTCACAAGGCCCGCTCCTGCCCGGGCCCGGTCCACAAAAAAGCGCTTGCCCGCCTCGGTGGGGTGGTCCTCGCCATTGGAGGCGGTGTGGATGGTGGAGGGGCCGGAGATAATGCGGTTTTTCAGCAGATGGCCCGCCACCCGGACGGGAGAGAGCGCATGGGAAAAGGAATTGGACATGATATTCACCTCGTCAAATGTTTTCGAACCAGGGGAAAAGGGGGGGCAGCTCGTCTCTCAGCTTGTTGAAAAGGCCTCGCAAAGTAGGCGTACACAGACGCAGTGTGGCCGATTAGCTGCGACATGTGCATGGCCCAAACAATGCCGTTCAGCCCAGAAACGCGCCAGCGAAGCCAGTGTGCTGCAAGAGGACGTGAATTACAGGGAATGGGGCTTTGTTCCCGGCGAGATGCTGCCGAAAACAGAGCTTCAACAGCAATAGGAGGGGCGGGCCCCGCCCGCCCCTCTTTCGTCTGTCAAAAGGACTTCACGGAGCGGGAAAGAGACGGCTGCGACGGCCTTTCTCCACTAATGATACCGTGATTACAGGCTGGGGTCAATGAGAATTTTCAACATCCCGGTGCGGTCCTTGCGGTCCAGGGCCTTTTCTACGCACTGGGTCAGAGGAATGACATCGGTGACCATACCGGGGAACTCTACCTTGCCGGCGGCCAGCATCTCCAGATACATGCGCACCTCCTCAGCGGTGTAGACGAAGGTGAACTTCAGCTCCGGCTCGTGGATCGAGAAGGAGCCAGGCACCAGATTGCCCATAGGCTCCTGAATGGTGCCGATGACCACGACCTGGCCGCCGGGTTTGATGCAGTAGTTAATGCAGTTGGACAGAGAGTTCATGTTGCCCGCGCACTCAAACACTACGTCGGCCCCCACGGGGTTGCCGCAGATCTTGCGGATTTCGTCGCCCAGCTTGTCGCCCAGCTCTTTGGGGTTGAGGCAGTAGTCCGCACCGTACTTCTTGAGGGTGGGGTACTTGGAAGGAGAGGTACCCAGGGCGATGATCTTGTTGGCGCCGGCGGCCTTGAGGAACTGAAGCGCCGACAGGCCGATGGGGCCAGTGCCGGACACCACCACATTGTCGCCCACCTTGAAGTTGGACTTGCGGATGCCGTGGAGCGCCACGCAGATGACGTCAAAGAGGACGGCGTCCTTCAGGTCTACCCCATCGGGCACCTTCACCAGCATGGTGTGCTTCACGTCCCGGACCAACATGTACTCGGCGTAGCCGCCGTCAGGACCGCCAATGCCTGCTGTGCGGGGGAAGCCGTAGATGCAGATGTTGGTCTCTCCCCGCTGGCAGGAGGGACAGTCCTCTGCACAGTGAGAGGGAGGTCCGCATAGGATGCGGTCGCCCACCTGGTACTCGGTGACACCCTCGCCCACGGCGGTGACAGTGCCCACGTTCTCGTGGCCCAGCACCATGGGCAGATGGACGAAGGGAGGATAGCCGCCCTTATAGAACTCCACATCGGTGCCGCACACGCCCACATAGTTGATTTTGACTACCAGCTGGTTGGGGCCGGGGGTGGGGATAGGACGGTCCTCGATGCGGACATCGCCTTTGCCGTAAAAAGCCGCGACTTTCATAATTTGTTACGCTCCTTTACTGTGGTATAAAATTAGGCAAACCGCCCACCGGGAGTCCTCCCGGTGGGTGGTTGTGGCTTATGGGGGACTCAGAAGGCTCAGCCATCAGGTTCGACTGTGCCTGCCTGCGGCGGCTCAGCGCTCTGGTTTGGAGGATTGGATAAAGTCCCGGTACTTGGCCTTGCGGGCCTTGGCCTCCTCAGTGGCCAAGGCAGCCCGGGCCTTACCCTCGTTGCGCTGGATGTCGTCGCCATGGATAAACTTTCCAGAGATCGAGTCGTGAGCGTGGGGGATCCACTTAGCTTCGTCAAATTCAAAGACGTACCTGCCGTCTACGTTCTTCATTACGCCCTCGATGCCGCACAGACAGCAGATGGCGGTGCCGTCCTCCTGGAGGAAGAAGTTGTTGCTGTGACAGTGGGGGCACACGCCCTGAGCGCCTTTGTAGTCCTCGCCCATGATGCCATGGGGAGCCTCAAAAGTGCCGTTGGCGACCTTTTTAGCGGCCTCAGCCAGATTCAGGCCGATCTGATGGGCGCGGGCGATGGCCTCGTCGTTCATGACGATGTCCAAGGACCACTGGAAGCACTCGTTGTCGATGACAGTCCACTTGGGGGTGAGGGCCTGAGTGTTGAAGTCGCACTGGATACGGGTGGCCCAGTCGGAGCCGCCAATGCCCATATAGGACACCACTTTTTCCTTCATGTATTTGGGGTCGATGGGCTTGCCGCCATTTTCGGCGATCTTGGCGGCGATCATCACGTTGCCCCGGTCCAGACGGGGGCCAAAGCGGTCCATCACTGTGTGGAACAGGCCACTGGCGCACTTTTCAAAGATGGGCACCGCCCATATAATACCGTCGGCGTCGTACATTTTGTCGGTGAGCCACTGGAAGTCATCCTTCAGAATACAGGCGTTGCCCCGTCCAGAGAACAGGCTCATGACGCAGGCTTTGCAGCCGGTGCAATGTTTAATGTCCAGCTGGTTGAGGTTGATGAATTCCACCTCGGCACCCGCCTCCTGGGCGGCCATCAGGGCCTCCTTGCACATGGCGTCGTTGCTGCCGTTGGGAGTGCCGCAGGACAGACCTAAAACTTTCATAATTACTCATTCCTCCTATGTGATATGACTGTGCTGTGGGAATACAGGCCGCTCAACGGTCCCGCCCCACCAGGGAATCGTCCACAGTGAACATGATGATGGTGCCGATCAGAGCCAACACGCCCAGCACCATATAGGCCGCGCCGTAGCCAGGACCGGCGTTGCCCAAGCCGCCTACCACGGTCATGCCTAGGGCGCCCACCACAGCCACCAGCGGCTTGAGCAAACGGTAGGCAGCGGGGAAGTCATAGCGGCCCCAGATGGTGTTGGTCAGGGACC
>ENA-UOIV01002689-UOIV01002689.1-human-gut-metagenome-genome-assembly--contig:-C59-NODE-2689-length-11530-cov-10.706231_pt1 | contig 11530 bp, 13 predicted proteins | sample MGYA00242333_ERZ723880 | MGnify/ENA metagenome assembly ERZ723880 | reverse complement strand
ATTAAATAACCATAAGAACTTTTTTATGACTATGAGAACAAATTGTTTTTTATTATTAGCTATTCTGTTGGGATTGATTCCCATTAATAACACACACGCAAATGATTCTATCCCTAAGAGCGTGATTCTGTACACACCTTACACAAAAATCTCCGTATCTCCCGGAGCGTCAATTGACTACAGTATTGATCTTATCAACAACACAGACCAGTTGACGAATGCGAATCTTTCTGTCAGCGGATTGTCCGCCAGTTGGAAACACGAAATGAAATCCGGTGGCTGGAGCCTTAGCCAACTATCGGTACTTCCCAAAGAGAAAAAGACTTTCAATTTAAAAGTCGAAGTCCCATTAAAGGTGAATAAAGGTAATTATCACTTTGTGGTATATGCCGGAAACGCCAAACTTCCATTGGATGTGGTGGTTGCTCAAAAAGGAACATACCAGACTGAATTTACTACCGACCAACCCAACATGCAGGGAAATTCCAAATCAACCTTCACTTTCAGTGCCACTTTAAAGAATCAGACTGCCGACCAGCAGCTATATGCTTTGATGGCTAATGCACCCAGAGGTTGGAATGTAGTTTTTAAACCTAACTATAAGCAAGCCACTTCTGCACAAGTGGAAGCCAACAGCACTCAAAATGTAAGTATAGATATTACTCCTCCTGCCAATGTAGAAGCCGGCAGTTACAAAATTCCGGTACGCGCCGCTACAGGTACCACTTCTGCCGAATTGGAACTGGAAGTGGTTGTTACCGGCTCTTATCAAATGGAACTGACTACTCCCCGTGGGTTATTGAGTACAGATGTCACAGCAGGTGATATAAAGAAAATAGAACTGGAAGTCAGAAACACAGGCTCTTCATTACTGAAAGATATTCAGCTGTCTGCCAATAAACCTGCTGACTGGGAAGTAACTTTCGAACCTTCAAAAATCGATGCACTAAAAGCCGGAGAGACATCAACGGTTATGGCTACTTTGAAAGCTTCTAAAAAAGCATTGCCAGGCGACTATGTGACTACCATCATGGCAAAAACTCCTGAAGTAAATGCCGATGCGCAGTTCAGAGTTGCAGTAAAAACTCCGATGATATGGGGATGGGTAGGCGTTCTTATCATTATTGCCACCATCGGCGTGGTTTACTATCTGTTCCGTAAATATGGAAGGAGGTAAATTATGGGCGAACAAGTGATCGTACTTACCGATTTGACCAAACAATACGGTAATTTCACTGCTGTAGATCATATTCGCCTGAATATCCGGAAAGGAGAAATTTTCGGATTGCTGGGACCGAATGGCGCTGGAAAATCAACTACTATCTTAATGATGTTGGGATTGACAGAGCCTACTTCGGGAACAGTTGAAATTTGTGGAATCAATTCTACTACACACCCCATTGAGGTAAAAAGGAAAATTGGGTATTTGCCAGAAGATGTAGGATTCTATGATGATATGACAGGACCGGAGAATTTGATCTATACAGCGCGATTAAATGGTATTTCTGATAAAGAGGCAAAAACCAAGGCTATGGAATTGATGAAGCGGGTAGGCCTTGAAGATCAGTTAGCCAAAAAGACCGGGAAATACTCTCGTGGTATGAGACAGCGGTTGGGATTGGCTGATGTACTTATTAAAAATCCGGAGATTATTATTCTCGATGAGCCGACTTCAGGGATTGACCCTGCAGGTGTTCAGGAATTTATCGAACTGATTCGCTGGTTGAGTAAAGAAGAGGGACTGACTGTACTTTTCTCTTCCCATCATCTGGATCAGGTACAGAAAGTGTGCGACCGGGTAGGTTTGTTCAGTAATGGCCAATTACTTGCTTTGATTGATATGGCAGAATTGAAAGATAAGAAGCAGGAATTGTCTGATATTTATAACCATTATTTTGAGGAAGGAGGAGAAAGACATGAATAAAGTCAATCATCCTTTTTGGGTTATCGTCAACAAGGAAATTTCCGATCATGTCAAAAGTTGGCGTTTTATTATACTAATAGGTATTATAGCACTTACCTGTATGGGGTCGCTATATACAGCACTCACCAATATTAGTGAAGCCATCAAACCTAATGATCCGGACGGTTCGTTTCTTTTCTTGAAGTTGTTTACGGTTTCAGATGGGACTCTCCCCTCTTTTGTGCTGTTTATTAACTTCTTAGGTCCTCTATTGGGAATCGCTTTGGGATTTGATGCAGTCAATTCCGAACAAAATAAAGGAACATTGAGCCGTATGCTGTCCCAGCCTATTCATCGCGATTGCATTATCAATGCGAAGTTTGTGGCTGCTTTGATTGTGATAGGTATCATGTTGTTTGTATTGGGCTTTCTGGTGATGGGATGTGGGCTGATTGCTATCGGTATTCCTCCTACGGCAGAAGAGTTTTGGAGAATTGTTTTCTTCATCATTACCAGTATCTTTTATGTAGCATTCTGGTTGAATCTGGCTATTCTGTTTTCGCTCCGTTTCCGTCAGGCAGCGACTTCTGCATTAGCATCTGTGGCTGTTTGGCTGTTTTTTAGCGTATTCTATACCATGATTGTTAATTTGGTGGCAAAAGGATTGAGTCCGTCACAGATGGCATCACCTTATCAGATTATCAGTTATCAGAAGTTTATTCTAGGGTTGATGCGTTTGGCGCCGAGTGAACTGTTTAATGAAGCTACCACCACATTATTGATGCCTTCTGTCAGAAGTTTGGGGCCATTGACTATGGAACAGGTACAGGGAGCTATCCCCAGTCCGCTCCCATTGGGACAAAGTCTTTTAGTTGTATGGCCACAACTGACCGGATTGATTGCGGCAACGGTTATTTGCTTCGCTATTTCTTATATCATGTTTATGAGGAGAGAAATACGATCCCGATAACCTGCTCACTATAAAAGACGCAGAGGACACGGAGAAACAGATGAATGGATATACCTGACAAATTGGTTTATGATAACCGACAGGTCGTTCACTTTAAATCCATGTCCTCTGTGTTTGTTTTCTGGGTGAATCTTATGATTGGGAAATCTCGAAGCAATGTTCATTCTGCTCGAAGTAATATTTTATATTCAGATGTTGCAAGCGACAGATGGAATCGGCTATAGCTAATCCCAGCCCTGTAGATCCTTCTTTTTTACTACCCTGATAGAAACGTTCGAAGATATGTTCCTTGTCTAGCGGATGTTCCACTCCCGAATTTCGGAAAGTAATACCGTTTTTAGTAACGGTGATTCGGATATGTCCCCCATCAATATTATGTACAAATGCATTTTTCAGGAGGTTAGTGAGTAAAGCAACAGCCAGAGATTCGTTCATTGTCACCTTAAAAACGCCTTGTTCATCTATCGTGACTTCTATGTTGCGATAATCATAAACTTCTTCGTAATCTTGCAGATATTGTTTGAGAAGTACATTGAGTTCCAATTCTTTGGTATCCGTAAACTGACCATTATCAATCTTGGAAAGCAATAACAGGGATTTGTTTAATTTAGTGATGTATTCTAAAGTCTGATGCGTTTTCATCAGTTCTTCCAGTTGTTTTTCTGATAGCGAATCATCTTCCATCAACATCTCCAATCGGTTACGGCAGATAGCAAGTGGAGTTTGTATCTCGTGTGAAGCATTTCCGATAAACTGTTTTTGTTGTTCGAACATCTGTTCTGTACGTTCCACATAACGAATGGCAGCCTCGTTTAATTTCCGGAATTCTGTGATTTGAGTATCGTTACTCAAAGGTTTATTTCTTTTTCCTGTTTGATAACCGTCCAGCCAGTGTAGAAGTACATAGAGCGGTCGCATATTCCGGTAAAATACCCATACGGAAATGATAATAATGCAGAATAATAAAGCTACATATAGAAATATAATCCACACCTGGATGGCATCTCTCAAATCATCTTTTTCAATGCTGGGGGTCGATACTGTCAGTTCGTGGTATCGTCCTTCATCGTCTTTAAAGATAGTAGTAAGAATACGTGCCGGCTCGGTCTCTCCTTTTTCTTCAATGTATACCATAGAGTCTTTATACTGAATATCCTCCCGGCTTTCCGCATACTCTTTGCTTACTTCCATCATATAATATTGATTGTTGGAGCCATTAGTTTTAGAAGGTAGCTCCTCTCCTGCCAATGCCCGTATAATGATGGTTTCCGAATAATCTTCCAAAGCGTCATCCACTTCATCGTTGACTTCATCGATCATCGTAACATAAAAGAAGATAGCCCAGACTGTCAGTATAAGGGTCAGAGCAAGTGTAATACGAAGAATGATGTAATATATTAATTTCATGGACAATAATCTCTTTCTTTTTTATTCTACCACCATTTTATATCCAAATCCATAAACCGCTTTGATTTCAATCGTTGCACCGGAATCTTTGAGCTTTTTGCGGAGATTCTTGATTTGCGCATATATGAAATCAAAATTATCAACCTGATCGATATGATCTCCCCATACAGATTCGGCCAAGGTATTTTTATTGATTAATCTTCCGGGGCGGTTGATGAAATATAATAGGATATCATACTCTTTTCTATTTAGTTCCACTTCCAGATCATTCACAAAAACACGATATTTATCCGGTTCTATCCGTACATTGCCTTGGCGGATATCAATTTCTCCATCGTGCTGATGACGGCGAATCACGCTTTTAATACGTGCATTTAATTCAACCAGATGAAAGGGTTTCGGCAAATAATCATCCGCCCCGAGTTCCAATCCCAAGACTTTGTCTTCCAGAGAGTCTTTGGCGGAAATAATAATCACATTTTCCCGTTTATGGAGCGCTTTCAATCGTTCAAGAAGATCAAGTCCGCTTCCGTCCGGCAGCATGATGTCCAATAAGATACAATCATAGTCGTAATCTTCTATTTTGCGTAAAGCAGAATTGAAGTCACTGGCTGTTTCTACCACGTAACGTTCTTTTTCAAGTGAACATTGAATCAGTTCTCTCAAAGAGGGTTCGTCTTCTACAATCAATACCTTCATAATTTTGTTCTCCTTTCTTTTTTACATACTGCAAAGAAAAGGGATATTTCTGAAATAAAACTGAAATGGAAGGAAAAAAGAAAAGGATGAAAACGATTCAATCGCTTTCATCCTTTTTATAATGATATACAATTTCTATTTAATAAGAACGTGCAAATATGACGCGGCAAGCAGATGGTTTACCTGTGACCATACATTTACCCGGTTCTTTGTCGCCCGGAACAAATGAATCGAACGGAATACAACGAATAGTTGCTTTGGTTTCTTCCTTAATCTTTTCTTCTGTTTCGGTAGTTCCATCCCAATGAGCCAGAATAAATCCGCCTTCTTCGATCTTTTCTTTAAATTCATCGTAGGTATCTACTGTTGTAATCTTGGAATTACGATAGTCCAATGCTTTTTTGTAGATATTAGCCTGCATTTCTTCAAGCAGGTTCTGAACGTATGTTTCAATGCCTTCACAGGTAACTGTTTCTTTTTCCAGTGTATCACGGCGCATCACTTCCATCGTGTTGTTTTCAAGATCGCGACCACCCATAACCAAACGAACAGGTACACCCTTCAATTCATAATCAGCGAATTTGAAGCCCGGGCGTTTGTTATCTGCATTATCATATTTCACAGAGATGCCCAGTGCTTTCAACTTAGCTACAATGCCTTCTACTTTAGCATCAATTTGTTTCAGTTGTTCGTCATTCTTATAGATAGGAACGATTACTACCTGAATCGGAGCCAAATGTGGAGGTAATACCAATCCGTTGTCATCCGAGTGAGTCATAATCAATGCACCCATCAAACGAGTAGAAACACCCCATGAAGTAGCCCAAACATACTCCATCTTGTTTTCCTTGTTAACGAACTGAACATCGAATGCCTTTGCAAAGTTTTGTCCCAGGAAGTGGGAAGTACCACTTTGCAATGCTTTTCCGTCCTGCATCATGGCTTCTATTGTGTAAGTGTCAAGTGCACCTGCAAAACGTTCATTGGCTGATTTCACACCCTTTACAACGGGAACAGCCATATATTTTTCTGCAAATTCACCATATACATTCAACATTCTGATTGCTTCTTCCTCTGCTTCTTCACGGGTAGCATGAGCGGTATGTCCCTCTTGCCACAGGAATTCGGCAGTACGCAGGAAAAGACGGGTACGCATTTCCCAACGCATTACGTTAGCCCATTGATTACATAAGATAGGCAGATCACGATAGGAATTAATCCAATTTTTATAAGTATTCCATATAATGGTTTCAGAAGTCGGACGAATAATGAGTTCTTCTTCCAATTTTGCTTCAGGATCCACGATAACTCCTTTTCCATCCGGAGAATTTTTCAAACGGTGATGAGTTACTACGGCACACTCTTTTGCGAAGCCCTCTACGTGTTCTGCTTCACGACTTAAGAATGATTTCGGGATTAATAGCGGAAAGTATGCATTTACGTGTCCTGTTTCCTTGAACATATCGTCCAATTGACGTTGCATTTTTTCCCAGATAGCGTATCCGTAAGGCTTAATCACCATACATCCGCGCACAGCAGACTGTTCTGCCAAATCAGCTTTTACCACCAAATCGTTATACCACTGTGAGTAATTCTCACTACGTTTGGTTAGATCTTTCAGTTCTTTTGCCATTATATTTTTCTATTTAAGTTTTCCAGAGTGTTAAAACAGGGTGCAAAAATACGAAAAATGCATGAAATGCCCTATTCTTCATACATTAATTTATTCATATAAAAAATCAGGCAGTTATCTATGAACTGCCTGATTATCAAACGAGCGGTAAACGAGGCTCGAACTCGCGACCCCCAGCTTGGGAAGCTAGTGCTCTCTAAAGCCTTCAAAGCCTTCGGCTTCGCAGGCAACCAACTGAGCTATAACCGCTTCTAATAGTTATCTTTAATAACAGATTTCCTTATAGAATCTATGGTTGAACTCTTGGTTGAACTTCTAAGTTAAATCCAAGAATGGTTAATAATTAAATCAATAATCTCTTTGCGGACTTCATCCACGCTACAAAGGTAGTGAATTATACTTATAATGCAACTATTCAACCTTTCATTTTCATAGATAGGGGTATTATATAAATATATCTTGTAGTAAAAGGTAGTATTGCTAATGTAAAGGGATGTAATTGGACTTTTAGTTATATCCTATGTTTCTCATCATATCTAAGATTATAGAACGTCTTGAATAGCTCCCAAATGTAGCCTATAAATCCAATTATGACAAATGGTAGGAAAGGTAGAAGAAGGCTGCTCCAACCATATCCCAAGCATAGTCCCACAACTACGCCTATGACATATAGGGCTGCTACAATCCCACCCCCTATCATCATTCCCTTACTACCTGCTATGGCATATTTAATTGGAGCATTAGGAGTAGAGAAGTTTGGTTCTTTGTTCTCTGACACTTTATAATTTAGTAATTCATCATTCATATTAGTTCATTTAAAGTATATAATGTTTAACGGTCCTAGCAATATCATCTTGGCTATAGGGTAATCTCTACCTTCCCATGTAATCTTAGTAGATTCTTTAACAAAGAAAGCGTAGTCTATTAGTAATATACTGGACACAGTCAAGTGTATTATTAGATACCATTTAACAATCTTAATAATCTTATTCTTCATTTAAGTTCTTTAGGAATGAATATCTCTTTACCATTCTCATCATACTCTATATAGCAATCAGTAAGCCCTTCTATGATGTAATCTCTTATAACGCCTATGTACTTGTATTATCAGTGTAGTTTCTAATGGAACTCCTAACACTGTTATAGTTACTAATCCAGTAGTTACAAAGAAGGGATAGGCATTAGCCTATCCTATCTCTCCATAACTAGCTACTAAGCTCATTGGTATTTGTATTACATCTCTTGCTGTTCGTGGTTCAGTATTAGCAATACTTCTACCTAGTATTATTGATTTATCGTCCATATATACTAAGTAGCCTATTGTGGTAATTAAGTCTTCTGTTGGAAGACGTCCAATTACATCATTGAAACATTCTCTTCTGTCATCCCAATGAACCCACATAGGTTCTCCTGTCTTATATTCCAGTTTTGGTACGTTCAATTCATTAGTCATATTGATTCATTTATTAGATTTATGGTGTTTCATCTTGTTCGTCTGGTTCTCCTGTTAAATCATCACAGTCCTCTATCAGAGGTTCCAATCTTACTAATGGCTTACCACTGTTAATATGGGCTTCAACATAAGCCTTAGTATTAGCTTCCATTCGTTTCCATTTGTCCTCTAGCTCCTTTAGTTCCTCTTCTGGAACATCTTCCAATTTAATCACTGGATATTTCACTTCATCATTCATTGTTATACTTATTAATAGTAGTTGCAGTAGGAACTCCAACTGCTGTGCCAAATCCATACTTATTAAATCTTCTCATAAATTCATTCTTGTCCTTATAAATTGCTATCTTTGCCATTAGTAATCTAACTATTTAATATTATGGCATTAGTAACAATTCCACTCCAACTATTTGGTAAATCACTTAAGGAATACAACTTCCGTGTATTTACATTACCCACGACCTTTGAACCAGTAGAAGAGTTTGGTATGCTCTATGTTTACTTCTATAAGGATGAAACTACCACTAGATTAGTCTATTGTGGTAAGGATACTAATCCACCTAGAAGATTAAATGACCACGAACGTGACGATAGGGACATTATAGAAGCGTCAAACTATGTCGGTGTTATATACTATGACGACTACGAACAACTCAAGGCTGATGAGGTTGATATATTAGAAGGTAATCATTTTGAGAAGAATGTTCAACACAACTGTTGAATTACTTCTATAGGAACAGAATGGATAGGATGCCAATTCATCCTTCCTTCTGTTCTCATAAAGACATAACTATCTTCCTTGTTATATACCATTATAGTACTGTCATTACTTTTAAACAGTGCCATGACTTTTACTTGCCCGTCCTCTTTGGTCATTACTCCACATTCTAAAACGGGATGCTCTTGTACTTTAATCCATTTACTCATATTAATTCATTTAAGATTTATGGTGTTTCATCTGCTTGCATATTAATAATAATTACTATCTTTGTTGCCAGAGCGGCTATCCTCGTCTCGTGAGAGAATTAAGAGCCGCTTCATGGCAGATTAGTTATCTAATAACTCTTAATTGGAGGACAAGTTATGAAGAATAACTATTCTTTAGGTAAGACTGTCTTTGTCCGCGACTACTGGCGATTCCGCTATGGAAAGTGGGAACACGTCAGGGCTCACTGGCGTAGACCGCCCAGACGTAGACGAAGAGGTACTTACCTTAGGCACTGTGCCTGATTGCTTTGGTGATAAGCCTGTCTTAGTAAGGGCTTGCACTCGTACTAGATTTGGCGACAGGAGCATGTAAGGGCGTACTGTCGCACTTTACCTAAGTAAAGATTCACCAAAGGAGCCTGATTCTCACCACAGAATTAGGCTCCTTTTACTGATGTAAAGTTACTCATTATTAATCAATTAGTCTAATGGGAATGTGTTAAGTATTGTTACTTGGCATTACATAGTCATCTGGTACATCATGCGGTTCACGTGGGTCGGACTTCCATTCACTAATAGTCACCTCTGCTAATATATCATTCACTCCTTCCTCTGTCAATTCCCCAGAATCACATTTAATACAAAGCTCATCTATAAGCTCTATGTATTCACTCATTGTTACCTTTCTCATAATTCATTCCTCCTATTAATGTAGTTCCTATTAATGGATATACAAAATACTTACCTGTTAATGCATTCCATACTCGTTTGGGATGTTTCATATTTAAGTATTTAGGCATGAAGGCATGTTCATTGCCAGATTCAGAGAACTCTTTAAGCATCTTCTCTAAAGTTTGTCTGCCCGGATATTCTTGTCCGGGTTGCAATCCTAACCTCTTACCTAGCTCCATAGTATTAGCGGCTGCTTCTCCCTTCTCTAATAGGTAGCTATACGTGCCAGCATCTATAGCCTCCTCTTTTGGAACTAGCAACTTCTTAGCCTTAAAATCATAAAAATCCATAGTATCATGTACCATATTTGAATGTTCTCTGATAGGGACGTTTAAGGGCTTCCTGTCTTGTGAGACCATACCATAGTACCCTCTATGCAGGTTCTCATGGAAAGCAGTCGGATGTAGATTATAATGCTTGTTATATTGTAGTATATCCTTAGAAGGGTCTGTGCTAAATCCCACTCTACCCGCATACTCTCCATTAGGATATGTAATAGTTTCATAATCTGGCGTTACTTTAACTCTAGCCCTTTCAGCACCATTTGGATATGGTGTAAAATGTTCGTATCCTAATCTCTTCGCTAGTTCTTTGTTATATAAGTCAGTCTCCTTCTTTACATCTGATTCCAAGAACTCTATAGCTTCCTTAGTTCCCCTATCTACATCATTATGTATCTTGTCCATATTCCAGCTCCTATCTGGATTAAGATTAACCTCCAAATTCTTAGCTGGATACTTGTTAGCTGCCTTAGTAACTCCCTTATCAACTCGTTCAGGTGTCTCTAATGGTTGAGTTCCTTTCTTAAACATCTTACCATTCTTTAAATCAGTTCTATAGCTAAATATCACTTGATTATGACCATAGCCATTATCATAGACATTGTTAAAGATTACTCCGTCACCTCCCATAGTATCAGCAGCTTTCTGAATCTGTGCTCTGTTAGGTACATCACCTACAGTTACTAATGGCTTATTAAGTTCCAAATCACCCTCAACTCTTACTGGTCTTTTAGCAAATAAGTCTCTAGCGTTAGCAGCCTTCTCAACCTTATTAGCAATAGATGTATTAGTAGCATCTCTAGGTGTTCCTAGTTTACCCTGAAACCACACACCGGCTTTTGGTGCGCCTTCATTAATTGCATCCCATCTTTCTGGATAGTATAACTTAGGCATACTCATAGTACCTTTATCATGTACAGCTCCTTCAATTGTCTGCCTAGGACCCCAACCTACATTATTAGGTAGCATATTGTTAGGAGTAGCTAATTGCTTAGATTGTCTTTTAAACTCCTTACCAACTGCACGTCTGGCAGCTTGTTTAGCTACTTGCTTACCTGCCACAGATGCACCCTTACTAAGTAAACTGCCCAATCCAGTTGCTAGTGTAGCATAGTCCGTAAAAGTAATAAATCCATTTAAATTATGCAAACCTTCTTCATACTTCTTAGCTTGCATATAATCATCATATCCTTTACTAGCTGCTACTTGTGCTTGTTGATGTTGCCAAGGACTTTTAGTATCAGAAGTTACTATAGGCTGTTCAGATTGACCATATATGTTTATCATGGACTGAATACGTTCAGCGGGAGTAGCTTTCCTAATTCTATTTGGAATGTTAGGTCTGTAATCCTTAATAGCATCACGCCTATTAACTACTAATCCCTCCTCACCTTTAGGAATACCATTATAAACCCCAGTAAGTACTTTAGCATAATTACTAGCTTCTGCATACCTTCTCTTACCTCTATTGCTACCAGTAAGCTTAGCTACAAACTTATTAATATCATCATTCTCATCAAAGTCATAT
>ENA-UOIV01002681-UOIV01002681.1-human-gut-metagenome-genome-assembly--contig:-C59-NODE-2681-length-11575-cov-9.960503_pt1 | contig 11575 bp, 11 predicted proteins | sample MGYA00242333_ERZ723880 | MGnify/ENA metagenome assembly ERZ723880 | reverse complement strand
TACTTTTTATATGGGGTGGTCCCGGGGTCCCCGCTAAAGCGCGCTTTCGCGGGGTGTGGTTGCGGGTTCGAGCCTCGAACCCGCTCCAAATAAAAACAGCCGGTCTTTTGACCGGCTGTTTTTATTTGGAGCGGCTCCTCCGTTCGCACCATTTGATATGGCGGTCTTCACTCTCGTGTCCTGTCTAGCAGAACCGCTACAATGATAACGATTCCAATGGCTATCTGCTGTAAAAAATAATTGAGACCGATCAGATTAAGCCCATTTTGCAGAATACCCATTACAAAGGCGCCCAAAATAGTGCCCCATATACTGCCGGTACCTCCCGACAGGCTGGCACCGCCGATGACGGCAGCCGCGATCGCATTGGATTCGTAACCATTTCCCATGGTGGGTTGTGCCGAGACCAGGCGTGAGGTGAGAATGATGCCCGCCACAGCCGAACAGAGGGCACATACCGCATACATGGATACCTTGTTGAGTCCAATCTTGACGCCGGAAAGATATGCAGTATTTTCATTGCTACCAATGGCAAACACGTTTCTGCCAAACCGACTGCGCTTAAGCACAATATTCATGAGCAGCATGATCGCAACCATGATCAGTACAGAAAAAGGTACCGTTCCCCACAGTTTTCCAAGCCCCAAGACGCTGAACTCCGGGGGCAAGCCTGAAATGGGCACGCCGTCGGTGATGACATAGACGACACCACGTATGATGCTCATCATCCCCATGGTCGCAATAAACGGTGGTATTTTCCCAAAATAGACAAGCGAACCGGTGACGAAACCACAGGCAATGCCGCTCAGCAATGCACAGGCGACCGCCACGGGAATCGAGATTCCAGCGCTGAGCAAGGATGCACAGGTGACGCTTGAAAGAGCTACAACCGACCCCACTGAGAGGTCGATGCCGCCGCCCGCGATTGCAATGGTCTGCCCCATGGCGACAATGGCGATGACCGCCGTCTGCTGAGCGATATTCACCAGATTACTCAGCGATGCAAAATTCTTGGCAAACGCCGAAAAGTAGACGCAGAGAATCATCATACCGATCAGGAAGGTCAGCTTCTGAAAGTGGTCTCGAATCAATTGCTTCCAATCTGTTATCTTTTTCATGCTCCAAACTCCTTTCCCGCATTATCCCAGGGAGTAGTGTGCAATCTTTTCCTGGGTCGCCTCCCCGCGCGTCAACTCCGCCGTGATTCGCCCCTTTGACATAACGAGGATACGATCGCTCATCCCAAGAATTTCCGGCAGGTCGGATGAAATCATAATGATGGTCACATTCTGCTCCAGCAATTCATGCATGATCTGATAGATTTCGTATTTGGAGCCGACGTCAATTCCCCTTGTTGGCTCGTCCAAAATTAATATATTTGAGCCGCGGCACAGCCACTTGCTGAGCACAACCTTCTGCTGATTTCCGCCGCTGAGCCGCCACATCTGCTGTCCGATGTCGATGGCGCGCACCCGCATTTTGCCCACAAGATTATTACAGTCTTGAACAGCGCGACTTTCCTGGATAAAACCTCTGGGAGAATACAGCGCATAAGATGGCGCTATAATATTTTCCTTAATGCTTTTAGACATAAACAGGCCGTTTTGTTTGCGGTCCTCGGTCACATATCCAATACCGAGTTGAACGGTTTTGCTCGGGGAAAGCCTGGTCTGCTCAACGCCGCCGATCAGTACCTTACCGGAGGTAATGGGAAGGGCGCCGATAATTGCCTTGGCAAGCTCGGTCCTCCCCGAACCCATCAGGCCGGATATACCCAGGATCTCTCCCGAGTAGGCGTCGAAGCTGACGTCATTCAACACACCCTGTACACACAAGCGCTGTACCGAGAGCGTCCGTTCTCCGCCAGAGGTTTGCGTATGGCTTGGGAAGATGCTTTTTAGTTCCCGGCCCACCATCTCCCGTACGAGCGTGTCAATGTCGATGTCAGCAAACAGGTGTTCTGCGATGAACCTGCCGTCCCGAAGTACGGTTACGCGGTCCGCCAGCCGCTGCAAATCGCTCATACGGTGCGATACAAACAGAATGGCGACCCCCTTGTCTTTGAGCTGCTCTACCACGGAAAAGAGGGCTTCCGCCTCCTTGTCGGTCAATGCGGCCGTGGGTTCATCCATAATGAGAATTTCACAACGGTAAGAGACTGCCTTTGCGATCTCCACCATCTGCTGTTGCGCCACGCTTAGGCTCGACACTTTTGCGGAAGGATTGATGTGGCTTCCGAACTGTGATAGCGTCTCAGCCGCCATCTGATTAAGTCTTTTTTCGTCAATCAGCCAGTTGAGGAATCGGCCCGGTTCCCTGCCGATAAAGATGTTCTGAGCTACAGTGAGTTCCGGCATCAGGTTAAACTCCTGGTGTACGATTCCGATTCCCTTTTCTTCAATCTCTTTGGGATGGCTTATGTTTAGAGGTTCCCCCTTCAATACGATATGTCCGCTGTCCGGCTTAATGATGCCGGTCAACGCCTTGATCAGCGTTGATTTCCCCGCGCCGTTCTCCCCCACCAGGGCATGAACCTCTCCGGGAAAGAGGCGTAGTTGGACATCCTGCAGCACCTTTACGGTAGCGTAGCTTTTGCAAACGCCTTCCGCCTGTAAAATGGGTTTCATCATATCGCGTCCTTCCGTCTGCCGGGCATGCAACGCCCAAGAGATGGACCGCGCCGGGAATGATCCCGGCGCGGTATTGATCAACAATTACGGCTTCCCCTCAAAGAATCTGCGGGGGTTTTCCACAAGCATCAGACTGATATCCTCTTCGCTCACACCCTGCTCTCTGAGTTGGGGGACGACGGTATCCATGAGATAGCTGAACTGTACCTCACGCTCTTCGACCGGCACCGACCTCGTCTCCGCCCATTTGTCCTGCACCACGCCGCGCTTTTCTTCGGCATAATCGATATAGGCGGAGTGGTCACAGCTTAACACCATTTTGCCAGTATATCCAAGCCTGCAGAGTTTCGCCACGACCTTAATCCGTTCCGCCTGGGGCAGCATCCAGTCGATGCCGAAGCGGTCCATACCCACATAGCTTCCCCGATCGATGATGGACGATATAAAGTCTGCGTCCGTGCTGTCACCGCAGTGTCCGATGATTACTTTCGAAATGTCCACACCCAGCTCTTCGAACACACTCTGCTGCTCGAGTCCCACCCGGTTCGCCACAGTGGCATGAGTTGTGATGGGAAGTCCGGTCGCCTTATGAACGATGGAAACCACCTCCATCAGATGACGGTTTGCCGGAGTGAGTCCGCCGATGTCAGTAGCGCACTTTAAGATGCCCGGCTTGCAATCCGTACCCATGATTCCGTGTTCCACCTCGTTGATCAGCAGATCCGCCAGCCAACGGGGATCACGGTCGCGAATCCACATCTCTTCAAAGTGGTAGAATCCCGTACAAGCGATAATTTGCATCTCCGCCTTCTCTGCGACCTCCCGAATGACATGGATATCCCGGCCCAGATTGATCGGTGTACAATCTACAATGGTCCGAATGCCGCTGTGCTTTGCTTTCTTTACCATCTTTACGGCGTAATCCACAAATTCTTCCCGGTTGATCCAGTTAGAGAATGCCTGGCGCATAGCCCAGTTCGCTATGAGAATGTGCTCATGCATCATGGTCGGGCCTAAGTTCTCGGTATCGACGGGTCCTAAGACCGAGTTGATCCTTGCCATAATACTCCTCCTGTACTTACTCGGTAGGAGGCGTCAGAAGCGTCTGCACCTCTTCGGAATCGATGTTGTCCTTGTTAACATAAATGGTTTTTGCCGCCACCGTCTTATCCACTTCTTCGCCGCGAAGCACTTTCACTGCGCTTTCCACGCCATTGTAGCCGATGGCCAGCGGATTCTGCGCGATCAGTCCGTCAATCGTTCCACTGCGGATGGCATTGATCTGCTCTGTCGAGGTGTCAAACCCGATCACCGCCACGTCGCTCGCCGTCTGTTCGGCTTCAATGGCCAACAGGACGCCCACCGAGGAGCCCTCGTTGGTGGAGTAGATGCCCAGGATGTCGGGGTTGGAGGTGAGGATGTCTTGCGTGATACTGAAAGCCTTGTCTCGGTCGCCGTCCGAGTAGTAGGTATTGAGAACCTCCAGTTTCCCAGTGGCCTCGATCGTGTCCACAAAGCCGCCCTCACGGTTACCGCCTTGAATGGAGCCTGCCGTATAGGACACGACCGCCACCTTTCCCGACTTATCCCCCAAAAGCTTGATCATCTCGTTCGCTGCCTGTTGTCCAGCCGCATAGTCGTCGGTGGAGATCGTGGCGTAAGGAAAATCAGCATTGAGACTGCCGTCGATGATAATCACCACGATGCCCTTTTCATGGGCAGCCTGCAAGGCCGGCACCAGTGCGTCCTCATTTACAGGGGAGATTACTATCGCCTTTACCCCCTGCGTGATGAAGTCCTCAATGATCTTTACCTGGCCCTCCACGTCGGTATCGGTCGCCGTCCCTTGATACACGATCGAGTAGCCGTTCTCCTCTGCTGCGCTTTCGGCGCCCATGCGCACATATTTCCAGTAATCGTACAGGGTGGATTTTGGGACTACTCCGATGACGCCGCCCTCCGCAACAGAATCTCCACCATCCTGAATCTCCTGTTGAGATGTGCTCTGAGACTGGGACGGAGCAGATTCCTTCGTGGTGGACGGGGCGCACGCTCCGAAGATTGTGAGAACCACCAACAATAACACACCGGATAGCAACATTTTTTTCATTGTCTGATTCCCCCTAAAAATTTACTGGTTGATACGTTCTTATTTGAGTTCCAGGCCGCAACCAAAAGCCGCTTCGATCCCACACACATAGCTGGCGATCAGGTTGCCCGCCGCCATGCTGTTCTCGATCAGTCGGTCCTCGTAGTCCTCCCAGTCGTCTCTTTGCCATTCCATGTGCAGGTTCGCTTCCATATTTTTTCTCAACTTCATCCCCTGGGTATAACGGATGGAGAATCCAGTGAGAAACGCGTCCCCCGCACCCAGTGTATCCACCGGCGGCACCTCCAGATGATAGGGCATCTTTTCATAGAATCTTCTGCCGTTATAGACGCACGCTCCCCGTTTGCCTGCGGTGGCTACCACCAACCCGCATCCTAAGCTGTGCAAGTCCAGCATCCGCTGCTTTCCCTCTTCCCATGAGCGGGAGGAGGGAAAGGAAAAGAACCCGATATCCACCGCTTGGCAGGTGCTCCGCACCAGCTCCGTGCTCCAGAAGTTGGAGTAGTCATAAGCTACCATAGCCCCGGTTTCCCGCACTGCTACCAGTTGGTCATCAATATGTGCGTAGAGGCTAGTGTGTACGAGATCGTGCCGCGCGATATAATTGAAATCCGCGTCGTCAAGCTGGATCGGGCAACTGGAAAACAGATCGTAGTCTGTGCTGTCCTCGATTTCACGGTTTCCGTTGGTGAGAGTAACTCGGCAGAGGTTTGTGGGGAGCTCCGTGTTTCGGGTATGGGTCAAATCCACATCAAAACCGCTCAAGGACCGTCGGATATGGTCGGCGTGGACATCTCCGCCTAATACGCCCAGATAGGAGGCTTGATGTCCCGCCATTGACGCATACACACAAAAGTTGGCGGAATTCCCACCAGGATACTGCTTTCCTCTTTGGGGATATTGATCCACGACGCTGTCCCCAATACCCAAAACTTTCAAGGTACCACCTCCTTTTTTCTTAGCCCGTAAGCAATGCTTAATACTCCATCTGTCGGTAATAGCGCCTGGTTTCCAGCGGGTGATTTCTAACGTGGGAGAGGTGGCAGCTCAACCGCTCCAACATGGAATATATAACCATTGGCGCCACATATTTGCGGAATTCCTCATCCAGCGGCAGTTCCACCGACTGAGTATCAAACACGGCGATGTTCCTGGTGATCTTTTCCGCAAAATTTAGCACCCTGTCCATAAGCGGGCGGGTTTCATCTTCGCTGCGCAGCAGGATCAGGCTCGTATCCGGCTCCACCAACTCCAATGTGCCATGGAAAAATTCCGCTGCGTGAATCGATTTGGTCTTGATCCATTGCATCTCCTCAAGGATGCACATAGCGTAGTCGTAGGCCTCTCCCCATAGAACACCGCTGCCTACCACCATGTGATAGGGTGTCTCCTTATGCCTTTCGGCCAGGGCCTTTGCCATATTTTCGGTCTGCTCCTTGGCCCTGACGAGATAGGGGGTAAGCTGATCGAACTGAGTGAACATGGTGCCATAGTCAGGGAAATCTTCGCGATTGTATATAAAGCGAAAGATAAAAGGGAGGATCTGTAGGTATATGGACTCCCCCAGGTGGTCATCGTCGGCGTAATTAATGAAGACATGATCTGCGATCTTGCACAGTGGCGTATCCTTATGTGCCACAAATGCAACGGTTCTGGCACCACGTTCCTTGCAATACTGGGCCGCCGCTACAATCTCTTTGGTATTTCCTGTGCGGGAACAGAAAACGCAAACAGAATCCTTTGAGAAGTGTCGGCTGTTTTTGACCATGAACTCCGCCGCAATCTCCACATGTACTTGCAACTCCGAAAGGGTCTCCGCCATATACTGGAGAGGCAGGTAATGGGCATAGGTTCCACCGGCGCCGATCAAGTACAGGTTTTTGTATCCCTCCCCGCAGATTTTGTCGGCGCATGCTTCGATTTCCGGACGCAATGCAATCGCTCCGTCTACGACAGCCTCGAAACGCTTCTTGTCAAATTTGAACACGATTTTTTCCTCCCAGATCCGAAATTTGCCCTGCTGCGCATCAGGTATAAAGCTAAATTGATCTAATTTTATTAAGTTAGATCAATTTTGATGCTTTATGATCTAATTATATTTATTTGAGCCTTTATGTCAATCGTTTTTTTCATTTTTATTTCGTTTGCTGAATTATTGTATTGTGATCTGGGTAAAATCACAAAATTTCTGCTAATTATATCCAAATTGAAGCACAAAAAAACCGGGTGCAAATTATGCCCCGGTTTTCTCAGTAATATAAAAGCAAACCTATGCCAATATGACCTCCACCTGTGCCTTCACAAGTTGTTTCACTGCCTCAACCGGAGCATTCCGGTCGCTGATTACCACATTGACCCGCTCGACAGGACATACAGAAACAAACGCGTTGCCATGAAACTTCGTGTGATCGCATACTGCCACCACTTTCTTCGCAGACTCGATCATACAGCGCTTCAAGGCCACTTCATCGGTGTTGGTGATAAAGAACCCCGCGTTGACATCAATCATATCAAACCCCAAAAAGGCGATATCCGCCCGAATATTTTTCACCATATCCTCGGCAGAGAACCCTCTGAGCGTGTAGTAGTTGCTGCGGATTTGTCCTCCAGTCACCATGACGTTGATATTTTCGTGGACCGCCAAGTCTACGGCAATCATCAAATCGTTGGTTGCGATGTTCAAATTGCGGATTCCCTTAATGTAAGGTACAATTGCTTGTGTCGTGGTACCCGCATCTAAAATTACTGACATACCGGGGCGGATTAATTTTGCAGCCGCCTCCCCAATTCGCCTTTTCTCAGCCACGTGAGAAATCTTCTTCTCATTGTATACGGGCTCTGATTTCTCCGTTGTGACCTGCGCCCGAACACCACCCCAGCTTGAGACGAGTTGTTCCGTGCTGCACAGCATGGAAAGATCCCTGCGTACCGTCGCTTTGGAAACGCCTAAGAGCTGTACAAGCTCGTCTACACTTGCGTATTGTTTTTCATTCACGTAGCTCAGAATCCTGGCGAATCGCTCATCTCGGATCACAGTCGCACTTCCTTATGATATAATAAAGCAAAATTAATCAAAATATATACATATTTATAGTATATCTGCTTTAGCGGCCAGTTGTCAAGAACATTTATCAATCAATCCGGATCGATTTCGTACAACACACCAGCATTGCACCGCTATCTCTATTTCTACCCTGCCGGGATTCTATTCTTGATGTGAAGAGGACTTCTGTCGGTTCGCTCTTACTCAGCCATTTCATATTCTTGCGAATCGTTAGACTTTTCTTTCGTAAAAATACTATATTTTGTAGGGATTGGGGATTTGCAGATGGTCGGTTATGTTGATAACATAAATAAACTAAGTGCGGTTACGACACCGGAATTTCAATCGGTAAAGTGGCCGCGAAAAGCCCCGGGGCGCTTCCTCCGAAGCGGCCCGGGGCTTTTCCCGCGCTATTTGTCGATGTAGACCAGCGGGTCCAAAAAGCTCGACCCGATGCGGATTTCAAAATGCAGATGGTTGCCGGTGGAGTTGCCCGTCGAGCCGACGTTGGCGATCTTCTCCCCCTGCTTGACCTCCTGCCCGACCGATACGTCGAGCGAGCTGTTGTGCCCGTAGAGGGTGCGGGAGCCGTCGGCGTGCTCGATAATGACGCACTTGCCGTACTCCCCGTACCAGCCCGCGAGCACGACGCGCCCCTGCGCCGCCGCGTAGACGGGCGTGCCGTGCGGGGCGGCGAGGTCGATGCCGTTGTGGTGGGGATAGTCGTAAAAATCCGCCGACAGCCACCCGGTCTTGAGCGGGCGGATGAAGGAGGACACCCAGCGGCTGCCGTCGGCGGTTTCGCTTCGCAGCACCCGGGTGCCCCTCTTGACCACCTGGTCGACGGGGCGGGCGGTGTCGGTCGACTGGACCGACAGCACCTTGACCGGCCGGTCGCCCTCGAAGACGACCTGTGAACGGATCTCCCGCTCGCCCGCGATCCCCGCCGAGACGACCTCGGTATAGCCCCGGTAGCGGGCGGGCTCGTCCTGGTAGGCGACGCTGTAGGGGATTTTTTCCGTGGTGACGACGGTGCGCGTGGTGCGCGCGGGCGGCTGAAGCGCCAGAATGTTCACCGCGCAGAAGAACGCAAGCGTCACCGCGAGGGCGCGCGCCGTCAGCTTCCTGATGGGGGTGTTTTTTGTCCGCTTCCGCGATGTCGATTGTCCGGAGTTGTCCGCAGAAAACTGCATGGGTGTGCCTCCTCCCTGAATCGATACGCACTCAGGATACCGGGCGTTTATGAACTGTCTGTGAACACCGGGCATCGTTTACACAAGGTTTACGATATTGGAAAGCCCTGTCCCCTCCCCCTCCCTGCTTCTTCCCGGGGAGGAAATCCCCGGTCCCCCGGGCATCCAGAATCTCCGGGCGCCCGTTTGCGCTCACCCGCTTGAAATCAGCGCCAAAGTAAGGTATGATTGCTGTAGCGGAAAATCGGAATCCGCGCCTGTTTTTGGCATTTGAAGGGGGAAAATCGGTTGTCCCAGCTTTTGGATGAAATCAGCCGGCTCCTGCAGCAGGGGCGCGCGCCCGCCGTCAGGGAAACGGTTTCCCGCGCGATCGCGGAGGGCCTTTCCGCCGGGGAAATCCTGAACGGCGGCCTGCTTGCGGGCATGGGGGTCATCGGGGAGAAGTTCAAGGCGAACAAGGTCTATATCCCCGAGGTCATGATCGCCGCGCGCGCGATGAACGCGGGACTTGAGCTGCTCAAGCCCCTGCTCGCGGAAAGCGGTGGCGAGGTGCGCGGCACCGTCGTGCTCGGCACCGTCAAGGGCGACCGGCACGACATCGGCAAGAACCTCGTCAAAATGATGCTCGAGGGGAAGGGCCTGCGGGTCATCGACCTGGGGGTCGACGTGCCCGCCGCCAAGTACATATCCGCCGCCGAGCAGAACGGCGCGGACATCATCGCCTGTTCCGCCCTGCTCACCACCACGATGAACGAGATGCGCGCCGTCGTCGCGCTTCGCAACGGCACGCCCGCACTCGGCGGGGTCAAGGTGATGATCGGCGGCGCGCCGGTCACCCAGGCGTTCTGCGACGAGATCGGCGCGGACAGCTATACCCCCGACGCCGCCACCTGCGCGGAGGTCGCGCTCGGGTTCTGTTCCTGAGCGCAGGCGAGGAAGCCCACCAACATGATTGGGGCGCCACGCGCCCATACGGAGGAAAGCCATGTTTTGCAGCAAATGCGGAAGGGAAATCCGGGACGACAGCGTTTTTTGCTCCTACTGCGGCGAGTGTGTCGAGGAGGAGCCGCAGGAGGCCGGGGAGCCCTGCGGCGATGAGGAGGAAGCGCCCTGCGTCCGACCGGGCGCGCCGAAAAAGCGCTGCTCCGAATGCGGGAAGGAGCTTCCCAGCAGCACGATTTCCGACCTGTGCGCGATGTGCACCATCCGGCGGCGCAACCGCGAAATCGAGGAGGAGCGCGAGCGGCGCGACGCGGAACCGCCGAACAGGGACCGCTACGACATTTCGGACGAATTCGACCAGAGCGTCTTCGAGCGCGACCGGGCGAACTATTTCCGCGGCGAGGAGCCCGGCTACCGCTCGCAGGAGCGCCCGTCCCGCTCCACCTATACCGGCAAGCCGGCCGGCGCGCTCGGCGGCGCGGACCCCAAGCCCGCCAACCGCGGCTGCCTCATTGCGGCGATCGTGGTGATCGTCGTGGTGTTCGTGCTCCCCATCCTCGCCGTCTTCATCTTCAGCTTCGCGGCGGACTCCCATTCCTCCGTGGACGCCGCCATCGCACCCGTCTCCGAGGCTTCCCCGATAGACGGCGACTGGTGGCCGGACGACGAGAGCGACTGGCAGACGGACGACGAGAGCGAGCCCGGCTTTGACGACGGCGCGAACGTCATCAGCACCGGAAGCCGCGACGAGCTGTTCGACCAGTTCATCGTCTCCGCCGCGGAAAGCACCCTCTACGCGATGATACCCGCCTACTATGAGGCCGATTCGGTCGCCTTCCACCACGACCGGGAACAGCTCACCGGCGACGGCGCGTTCATCACGACCTACGGCACCGCCGACCTCACTTTGGGCGGGCGCACAAAGACCGACCGTTTCGAGGTGGTGCTTGCGATGTCGCCGAGCTATTACCACCCGCTCTACCTCGCGGTCAACGGCGAGCCGGTCTTCGACATCCGCGACACGGTCGACCGCGACGGCTACGTCACCGCCGAAGGCGCGCAGTTCTACGAGCGCGAGGAGGGCACCTCCCTCTTCGACGAGGAGACGGCCATCCGCCTCGATGATTTTGAATGAAAAATCGGCTGCGGCCGTAAAGCAAAACCTCCCGGGAAGATTTCCCGGGAGGTTTTTGCTTTCCCCGGCTCTGCATCTTCCCTTTCCGGCGGGGAACGCTAAAAGCCGAGGTGATTTTATGCCGAAAAAAGACCGCGCGAAGTCCAAGCGGCCGCCCGAATCCGGCGGCGAGCCCGCGCCCTGCGCCGTGGATGTGATCCCCGACTGCGTCAACACCGACGGCACCGAGATCCCCGACGGCTACAACAAAATCGGCTACCAGGTGGTCGACAACATCTGCGAGGAACACATCATGTGAGCTCCAGCCAGCCTTTCCGCCGGCCGGTCCCCAAGGGGACCGGCCGCTTTTCGTATGCGCGCGGAACCCCCGCGCCGATTTTTGAATAGGATGGTTTCAGACGATTTATTGACCGGTTGGGAGGTATTTTAATGCTGCGATACGGAAATTCGGAATTTTCCATGGGCGGGCGCTGGGGGGTTGTCCCGCCGCCCATCGGCGCGGCGGTCCCGGGCGGGACGCCG
>ENA-UOIV01002679-UOIV01002679.1-human-gut-metagenome-genome-assembly--contig:-C59-NODE-2679-length-11580-cov-12.560868_pt1 | contig 11580 bp, 9 predicted proteins | sample MGYA00242333_ERZ723880 | MGnify/ENA metagenome assembly ERZ723880 | reverse complement strand
ATACCGCCAGCGAGGAGGCCGCCGACGCGAGCCGCAGCGCCTCCGCCACCGTCTCCCCTCCCAGCGCCGCCGCGAGGAAAAAGCCGGTGAAGGTGTCCCCCGCGGCCGTCGTGTCCACGACGGGCACGTCGTACACCCCGTGGGAGAGCCTCGTTTCCCCCTCCCCGTAGAGGACGCCGCTCTTCCCCAGCGTCAGCACGATACGGGAGCCGGGGAACCGCGAGAGCATCTCCGGCAGGATTTCCAGGGGGTCCTCCCTGCCGGAGATCTGCGCGCCCTCCACCTCGTTGAGGAGGAAGATATCCACCTTCCGAAGGTCGCACGCGAGCATCCGCTCGTCGAAGGGCGAGGGGTTGAGCGCAATGGTCATCCCCCGCTCATGCGCGCGGTCGATCAGGTAGTCCACGAGATTTACCTCATTTTGCAGCAGGAGCAGGTCCCCCGGGCCGAAATCCGCGAGCACCCCGTCCGCGTATTCCCGCGTGATCGCGCGGTTCGCGCCGGGATAGAGCACGATGCTGTTCTGTCCCTTCGCGCTCACCTGGATGATCGCGTTGCCGGTGCGGGTTCCGGCGGTGCGCACGCGGCTCACATCCACGCCCGCCTCCCGGCAGACGTCGAGCAGCATGCCGCCGTCCTCTCCCACCATGCCCGCGTGGCTGACCTCGGCGCCCGCGCGCGCGAGCGCCACCGACTGGTTGAGGCCCTTGCCGCCCGGGAAGACCTCGAGCCCCCGGGAGGTGATCGTCTCACCGGGCGCGACGATGTGGTCGAGGGAATAGACGTAGTCGATGTTGAGGGAGCCGAAGTTCAATACGCGCATCGCGGGGCCCCCCTCAGTATTCGAGCGCGACCGGCCCGCCGCTCACCGGCAGCCAGTCGGCGGGGCGCTCCCCCGCCTTCGCGAGGTAGTAGTAGCCGGCGGGCTTTCCGAGCCCGCGGCAGGCGTCGTGCCAGACCTCCCGCGCCATGACGGCCGCCTCCCCGGGGGAGAGCAGCACCGCGCGCACGTCCTCCGCGCGCGGCGGCTCGCCGCCGTGCGGCAGCGCCACGCAGAGGATGACCGGCTCCGCCATGCAGAAGATCGCCTCCTCGGTGTGGGCGTGCTTCTCCATCGAGCGCACCTCGCAGGGCGCGGCCCCGCCGATCGTGTAGCCCAGGTGCCCCAGCGTGTCGATGAGGGGGGCTTTGGTCATGTGGTCCTCATAGGCGTCGGTCTTCGTGTGGGACACCCGTTCGGCGTCCTCCTTCAGATTGTAGTAGGTCCCGTAGGGGGTAAAGTCGAACTCCCCGATGGGGATCGCCTTGATGGTCATCCTATCCAACCCTTTCCGGCCGTCAGACGGCGTTTTTCTTGAGCTGATCGAGGTTCGTCAGGCACATCACCACGACGGTGGCGATATAGGGGGTCATCAGCACGAGCTGCGAGGGGATGTTGAAGCTCTGGAGGCCGACCGACACCGCGTCCGCGAACGCGAAAATCAGGCAGGCGAAGAACGCCTTGAAGGGGTCGCCCTTGCCGATGCGCGCGGCCGAGACCGCGAGGAAGCCCTTGCCGGCGGACATGTTCTCGGTGAACATCGAGATGCCGCTCAGCGGCAGGCAGGCCCCCGCCGCGCCCGCGAGCACGCCGGTGATGATCAGCGAGGCCCATTTGTACTTGGTCACCGAGACGCCCGCGCTCTGGATCGCCTTTTCGTTGAGGCCGACGCCCCGCAGGCGCAGGCCGAAGCGGGTCTTGTACATGACGATCTGCGAGACGATCACGACGGCGAAGGCCGCGTAAACGAGGATGTTATGGTTGTTGAGCAGCTCGCCCACGAAGGGGATCCTGCCCAGCAGCGGGATGTCGATGCTGCCGAAGCTCTTGATGCGCGGGTCCATGATCGAGCCGCGGATGTGGAAGATGTTGAAGAGGAGCAGCGAGGTGAGCCCCCATGCGCTCAGGTTCATCGCGATGCCGACGACGATGGGGTCGGACTTGAAGTGCAGCACGAAGGTGCCGAAGATCGCGGACATCACGACGCCGCTGGCCATGCCGAAGAGCAGCCCCATGAACGCGTTCTCGAAGAGGTAGCTGCCCCAGGTGGCGAAGAAGGCGCTCGTGAGCACGTAGCTTTCCAGCCCGATGTTGAAGATTTTCGCCTTGTGGCCGAAGACGCTGCCCATCGTGGCCAGCGCGAGTGGCGCGGACAGGCGGACGGTCGCCGCCAGCGTGGAGGTGCTCAGCAGAATTCCCAGCATCTCACTGCACCCCGCTTTCCTGTTTGCGCAGCATGCGCAGTTGTTTCTGGTCGCAGAACCACTTGTAGAGCGCCTCGTAGTCGATCGCGACAAGCAGCACGAAGAGCGCCTGGAGCACCGAAATCACCAGCCGGTTGGTCTCGGTGACGCGTTCCATGTGGAAGGAGCCGCTCTTGAGTGCGCCCCAGATGAACGAGATGAAGATGACCGCGATGGGGTTGTTCTTGGCGATCGAGGCGATCATGACGCCGTCCCAGCCGAGGTTGGTGGCGAAGCCGGGGCGGAACTTGCCGAACGTGCCCATCATTTCGGTGCCGCCGCACATGCCCGCGATGAACCCGCTGAGCAGGAAGATCGTCAGGAAGGTGCTCTTGTAGTTGACGCCGCCGAACTTGGAAAACTTGAGGTTCTCGCCGACCATCTTGAGCTCGTACCCCTTGACGGTGTACTTGTAGAGCAGGTGCACCAGGATCGCGATGCCGATGGCGATGAAGATCGCCGTCGTCGCGCTCGTGCGCGGCAGGAGCACCGACAGGCGGGCGGTCGGCTGCATGTCCGGGGTGGCGATCGCGTCGGCCAGCTCGGACGCGTCGAAGCCCATGTACTTGAAGGTCAGGTACTCGGTGAAGAGCAGCGCCGCGTAATTGAGCATGAGGGTGCTGATCAGCTCGTTGACGTCGAGCAGCAGCTTGAGGATGGCGGGGATGAAGGAGAAGATCATGCCGCTGAGCCCCGCCACCAGCAGGCAGACGACGATATGTACCCCGCGGGGCATGAGCAGCTGATAGCCGACGACCGCCGAGACGAACGCGCCGAAATACATCTGCCCCTCGATGCCCACGTTCCAGATGCCCGATTTGAAGGCGATGACGGCGGAGATGCCGGTGATGATGCTCGGGGTGGCCCAGCGGATCGTGGTGCCGATCGCGCTGACGCTGCCGAACGCGCCCACGCCGAGCGCCTTGAACGCCTCCGCCGGGCTGTTGCCCTGGGAAAGGATGATGATCGATCCGATGATCATGACCAGCAGCGCGGCGACGAGATATTTGAGGACGGTGAGCTTTCCGTTCGTGGAAAGCCTGAGGTTAAGCTTCATCCCTTTTCCCTCCCAACATGTACATGCCGACCGTCTGCTCGTCCAGCTCGTCGGTATTCCGCAGGTTTCCGGTGATCTCGCCGTTATACATGACGAGGATGCGGTCGGAAAGCTCCATGACCTCGCCGAGCTCGTGGCTCACGAGCAGGACCGAGACGCCCGCCTCCGCGATCTGGATGATCTTCTGCCAGATAAACTCGATCGCGCCCACGTCGATGCCGCGGGTGGGGTCCTCGACGACCAGCAGGTCGTTCTCCTGGCAGAACTCCCGCCCGACGACCACCTTCTGGATGTTGCCGCCCGAGAGGGTGCCAATCTGCGTGTAGACGCTTTCGGCCTTGACCGAGAAGTCCTCGACGACCTGTTTGGAGAACCCTTCGGCCTCCTTTTTGTTGACGAGCAGCGGGTTTTTGAACCTGTGGGCCACATGGTAACCCATGATGCAGTTTTCCAGGATGCTCGAATCCCGGGCGCAGCCGGTGCCGAGGCGGTCCTGCGGGACGTAGCCGATCCGGTCGACCCGGTGGCCGCGCGGGGAGAGGTGGGTGATGTTCTCCCCCTTGTAGCGGATCTCACCCGATTCGGGCCTGCGCAGCCCGAAGAGGCTTTCGATCAGCTCTCCCTGCCCCGAGCCCGCGACGCCCGCGACGCCGACGATCTCGCCCTTTTTCACCGAGAAGCTGACGTTCTTGACCTTGACGACGCCGTCGTCGCTCCTGACGGTCAAATCCTTCACGGCCAGCAGGTCCTCGCCGATCTCCTTTTCCTGCTTCTGGGTGTTGAAAAGCACCTCGCGCCCGACCATCAGGCTCGCGAGCAGCTGCTCGCTGGCCTCGGCGGGGGTCAGGTTGCCGGTGACGCGGCCGTTTTTGAGCACCGTAATATAGTCAGAGATCTCCATTACCTCTTTGAGCTTGTGGGTAATCAGGATCACAGTTTTTCCGTGTTCAGTCAGATAGCGGATCGCATCGAACAGGCCCTCGATCCCCTGCGGGGTGAGCACCGCGGTCGGCTCGTCGAGGATGATGATGTCCGCGCCCTTGTAGAGGACCTTCACGATCTCCACCTGCTGGAGGAGCGAAACAGGCAGGTCCTGCGCCTTTTCGTCCAGCGGGATGGAAAACTTGTACTTGTCGCAGATCTCCTGGATATCCTTCCTCGCCTTTTTCCTGTCCAGGAAATATCCCATGCGGGTGGTCTCAAAGCCCATCATGAGGTTTTCCAGCACCGTAAGCTCGGGATAGAGCATGAATTCCTGGTGGACCATGCCGATCCCGCATTTCGCCGCGTCGTTGGGGTTGCGGAACACGACCTTTTTGCCGTTGACGAACACCTCGCCCTTGCTCGGCTTATAGATGCCCGCGATCATGTTCATCAGCGTCGACTTGCCCGCGCCGTTCTCGCCGATGATCGAATGCACCGACGCGCGCTTCACCGTCATGTTGATGTCCTCGTTCGCGACGAGCGAGCCGAAGTATTTGCACATCCCCTTGACTTCCAGAATGACGTCTTCCATAATTGCCTCCATCCTGAGCGGAACCATTCCGCCCGTTGGATTATTCGGCGGGCGGCAGGAGCCTTCCTGCCGCCCACCGGAGCGTTCGGGGGTTATTTTACAACGTTTTCGTCCTCAGTGACCTGGATGGTGCCGTTCTTGATGCCCTCGACGATCTCGAGCACGCCGTCCTGCAGCTCCTTGGGGAGCTTGTCAAAGTCGCGCTGATCGTACATCGGGAGCCCCTGCGCCAGGCCGTAGGCCTTGTCACCGCTCTCGTAGGTGCCGTCGAACACGCTCTTGCCTTCCACATAGAGGGCCTCGTCGAACGGCTTGAGGGCGGACCAGAAGACGCACGGATCGACGTCGCCCTGGTAGTCGTCGCTGCCGATGCACTTGATGCCCTGGTCGGCGCAGCCGGCGATGACGCCGAGGCCGCTGCGGGAGGCGGACTGGAAGATGAGGTCGACGCCGTTATTCTGGATCATCAGCTTGGCGACTTCCTGGCCCTTGACGGGGTCCTGGTCGTTGCCGACATAGGCGACCTCGACGGGGATGTTCTCATCGACGTGGTGCACGCCGGCGATGAAGCCGTCGCGGTACCGGCGGCTGACGGGACGGTCCGCGTGGGCGATGAAGCCCACCTTCTTGGCCTCGGTGGTGTTCGCCGCGAGATAGCCCGCGATGAAGGAGGAGGCGTACGGGTCGACGGAGATCGAGCTGACGTTCGGCTCGCTCGTCTTCATGTAGACGTCCGCGAGGATGAACTTGGTGTCGGGATACTCGGGAGCCACCTTGACGGCCAGCTCGGACAGGTCGCCCCACATGCAGTAGACGGGGTTGGCGCCCAGCTCGGCCATCGCGCGGACCTGATCCTCATATTCCGCCTTGTCGAGCGTCTCAATGATCTTGAGCTCGGCCCCGGTCTCGGCGGACAGCTTCTCAAGGCCCTTCACGCACAGCGCGATGAACGGGTCGCCCACGGGGGACGGGATGAGCAGCGCGATCGGCTTGTCGCCGGTCGGGACGCTCGCTTCGGCCTGTGCGGCGGGCTCCTCGGCGGGGGCGGCGTCCTCGGAGGGCGCGGGGGCCGCTTCGGAAGCGGGGGCCTGGCTGGCCTGCGAGGGGGCGGGCGCGGTCGCGCAGCCCGCGAAGACGCCCGCTAAGAGCGCGAGGCAGAGAAGCAGAGAGATCGATCTTTTCATTTTTTCATAACTTCCTTTCTTCCTAGCTTATCGTTAAGAGGCTTCCTTTCCTCCTGGGTCCGTTATTCCTGCCAGTGCTTTAAGATCGCGTCGGTCGTCTTTTCCGAAAGGGAGGTGATGCTCTGGGTCTCCATCGTGCGCACGTAGGTGTCCAGCCGGTCCTCGAGCGGCTCGGTGAACTTTTTGTCGAGCGCCGCCGTCCCGAGCATCGCGCCGTAGGCGTGCCCGATCGGGCCGCCGGTGCAGTCGTTGTCCTGCCCGGACATCATCAGGATGCTCATCGCCTTTTGGTAGTCGTTGCCCGCGAAGTAGATCGCGATCACCTCGGAGGCCATGTTCGGGTAGCAGTGCACCCAGTTGTAGTGCTTGTATTTTTCCTCGCACAGCTCCCACGCCTCGCGGTAGGTCGCCGATTTCTCGCACGCCTCGAAGGCGAACTCGAGCACGGTGTAGAACTCGCTGTCCATCGGGATGGCGCGCATCGCCTTCTCCAGAACGGTGCGCATGTCGGTCTCGACGTAGGCCATCGAGACGAGCACCGCGTTGAAGACCTCCGCGAGGATGCCGTTGTTGTGGTGGGAGACCCGCCCGTCCTTCCAGGCGAGCTCGGCGGCCAGCCTGGGCCTGCCGGGGGCGAGCGCGCCGCAGATGGCCGCGCGCATCGCGGCGCCGATCATCTCGCGGTAGGGATTGACGAGGTAGCCGCTCTGCGGCGGATAGATGCCCGAGCGCATGTGGCGCAGGGCGACCTCCTCGGCCGTGTAGGCGAAGGGGATGAGCCCCACCCACTTGTCGGCGATGTCGTCGGAATCGATCGCGTAGCCCTTTTCACGGAACGCCTCGAGCAGCGCGAGCTCGAAGGTGATGTCGTCGTTGAGGGTCTCGGGGGGCTTGACGTAGCCGTCGATCTCCCCGAACACCTCCCACAGCCTGGAGGATTTGAAGCCCTCCACCGCCGTGCCGAGCGCCGAGCCGATGATCTCGCCCAGCCAGCCCGCGTGCACCCGGTCGAAGAGCTCCTCCCGGCCGGGAAGCCGGTAATCGGGATATTCGCAGAGCTGCGCGTTTTGCAGGTACTGCTCAAAGCTCTCGTAGACCACGCAGGACCAGTAGGGGTGCCCCGCGATCTTGGGGGCCTCGGCGAGCGCCTTGAACACCCGCGCGTTGAGGACCTGCAGGTCGATGAGGCGGTCCTCCCGGATTGCGTCGAACGCCAGCGGGATGAGTTTGTCCGCCTCGGTGACGTCGTAGCCCATGTTCGCCATGCTGCTGATCGCGCCGAGCATCTTGGAGTAGGGCGCCTTCGACTCGGGCAGGGGCTTGGTCCACGCGCCCTTGCCGCTCTCGAGCATCTGGCGCGCCTCCTCGAGGAACTTGCCCTCCAAAAGGTTGTCCCACTGGATGAGGTCGGTGCGGTCCTTCACCGGCACCGCGCCGCTGAACATTTCATAATCCCATTCCCACGCTTGTTTCATGCGGTAACACTCCTATCTGTAAAATTATGACATGGTCAAAAAATAGGGCTTGTATTATAATGGTCCTGATACTTTCAGGCTGGTACGATCAGGTTTTTTTGCGTTTGCCGCCTGCACTGTTTTGGAAGGAGGACGCCCCATGTCCATCTCCTGCGCGGACCTCAAGGGCCTCAGGCACTTCAGGCAGATCCGGCTGGTCGCCGGTGAAAAGGGGCTCTACCGGCAGATCTCCTGGCCGTTCATCTGCACCACCTCGACCATCTCCCAGTGGCTGCACGGCGGGGAGCTGATCTTCATTTCGGGCGCGGGTCTCGACTGCGGGGAGGAGAGCCTGCTCTCCCTCATGCGTGAATCGGTCTCCAAGGGGCTGGCCGGCATGGTCATGCTCACCGGGGAACGCTACATCCCCGAAATCCCCCCGTCGCTGGTCGAGCTGGCCGACGCGTCCTGCTTCCCGCTCTTCGAGATGCCCTGGGACGTCAAGCTGATCGACGTGACGCAGGAGATTTCCGAAAACATTATGTACCGCAAGGAGCAGGCGAAGAAGGGGCAGCGGTTCCTGGAGCAGCTGCTCTTTTCCGCGGACGACAGCCGCACCTTCGAGGAGCTTTCCGGGCTGTTCGGGATCCCCCAGCGCGCCTTCCGCTTCATCGCGGTGGCGGAGATCCAGGCCGGGGACCCGGCGGCCGCCGCCCTGGACACCATCAAGAGCGACCTCTCCCACACCCTCAAATCGTGCGGCGAGGGGGAGGGGCGCAGCGTCCTGGCGATGGGGTACCTCAACACGGTCGTCTGCCTCGCGCTCGGCAAGACCGAACGGGACGCCGACGCGCTCGACAAATGCCTCACCGAGACGTTCGGCGTGCTCTCCAAGCGCTATCCCCACGCGCCGCTGCGCCTGGGCTTCGGGCGGGTGTGCCAGAAGGGCTGCCCCATCCGGACGAGCTACTCGGAGGCCAAAAAGGCGCTGGCCACGATGGCCAAGGGGATCAGCCGGGAACAGGTGCTGCACTATTCCGAGCTCGGCATCTTCCGGCTCTTCTTTGAAATCGAGAACCCCGAGGAGATCCGGAAGTACTCCCGGGAGAACCTCGGGCCGCTGCTCGAGGCGGACCGGAAGAACGGCTCCGACCTCGTGGGCACGCTGCGCAGCTACCTCTACAACAACTGCAACCTGCTGCGGACCTCCCAGGCGCTCTATATCCACCGCAACACCCTCATCTACCGCCTCAATGCGATCAAGGGGCTGCTCGCCAAGGATTTAGACGATGCGTTTGTCCGGCACGAACTCTTCAACAGCATCCTTGCCGCGGAATTCATCGAAAAATAGCGGTTCCTCCCGTAAAAAGCCCCGGTCGGTTTCGACCTGCTCGAACCGCCGGAAAAGGAATTCTCCCCCGCGCACCGAGCAGGCGACGCTCGCGCGTTCGCAGACCGCGTCAAACTCGTCGGTGGCGTTGAGCACGATAAAGTTGGCGTCCCTGCCCGGCGCGATGCCGTAGGCGTCCTGGATGTGCAGCGTCTTCGCGCCGTTCACCGTGATCAGGTCGAGCGCGCCGTAGATCTGCTCGATGCTCGTGAGCTGGCAGGCGTGCAGGCCGGCGTCGAGGATGTTCATGAGGTTCCCCGAACCGAGCGGATACCACGGGTCGGAGATCGAATCCTGCGCGAAGCAGACGTTGAGTCCCTCGGCGAGCAGCTCGGGCACGCGGGTCACGCCGCGGCGCTTGGGGTAGCTGTCGCACCGGCCCTGAAGATGCATGTTCTCGGTCGGGCAGGAGATGAAGTTGAGCTTCGCGAGCTTGAGCAGCTTAAAGAGCTTGGCGGTGTAGGCGTTGTTGTAGGAGGCCATCGCGCAGGTGTGGCTGGCGGTGGTCAGTTCGCCGATGCCGCCGAGGTAGGCCTGCGCGGCCAGCTCCTCGAGGAAGCGGGACTGCTCGTCGTCCGTCTCGTCGCAGTGGATGTCCACGAGCTTTCCGTATTTGATCGCTAGCTCGACCGCCCTTTTGACCGAGCGCAGCCCGAACTCGCGGGTGAATTCAAAGTGCGGGATCGCGCCGACGACGTCGGCGCCCATTTTAAGCGCCTCCTCGACGAGCCGGTCGCCGCCCGGGAAGGAGTACATCCCCTCCTGCGGGAAGGCGATGATCTGCATGGTGACGAGGTCGGAGACCTCCTCGCGCAGCTCCAGCATCGCCTTCAGGCCGGTGAGGTTGGGGTCGGTCACGTCCACATGGGTGCGGACGTACTGGATGCCGCTCAGGATCTGCTTGCGCAGGGCGATGCGGGCGCGGCGCTTGATCTCCTCCCCGGACATGCCGCCCTTTGTCTCCGACCAGCGCTGGATGCCCTCGAAGAGGGTTCCGCTGTGGTTTTTCGCGCCGGGTTCGCGCGCCGTATATACATAATCCAGATGGATGTGCGGTTCCACATAGGGCGGAAGCATCAGCTTCCCGCCGAGGTCCACCCGCTCGGCCTCCGGATACCGGGCGCCCAGGCCGGGAGCGATCTCCGAAAAGACGCCGTCCTCCACCAAAAGGTCGGTGACGCCGGCGGCGCCCTTGAGCTTCGCGTTTAGAAATAAGGTTCTCTTCATGTCCCGAAATCCCCTTTGATCCAGGCGGGCCGGTGGCCGCCGTGTTCTCTGTTAAAAAGCATAGCACAGCGAAACGGCTTCGTCATTGTACCCTGCGTACAAGCATTTGGCGAGCTTTCGGACTTTTTGTACATTGTAGCCACAATCCTTTTCCCTTATCATTTGATTATGTGATGAACATCCAAAAGGAGGGCGCTGTATGTTTGAAGAAGTCAAGATGGAACGGATGACCTGGCGGGAATTTGAGGCGAAAAAGGACCGGGTCCTCATCCTCCCGGTCGGCGCGACCGAACAGCACGGGCCGCACCTGCCGCTCTGCGTGGACGCGGTGCTCGCCGAACAGTTCGCCTGCCGGCTCGCCCAGGCGGTCGGCGGCGTGGTCGCCCCCACCCTCTCCTACGGCTATAACTCGAAGCCCCTGAGCGGCGGCGGGCCCCTCTTTCCCGGCACGATCGACCTGAACGGCGCGACGCTCCAGCAGCTCGCCTCCGACCTGTTCGACGAGTTCGTGCGGGACGGCTTCACCAAAATCTTCATTATGAACGCGCACTTTGAAAACGACCCCTTCCTCATCGAGGCGATGGACCTGTGCAGCGCCCGTTATGGGGACCGCGTCACCCTCCTGCTCTCCAACTGGTGGGACCCCATGCCCGAGGAACTGATCGGCCGCCTCTTCGACGAGGTGCCCTTCCCCGGCTGGGCGTTCGAGCACGCGGCGATCACCGAGACCTCCCTCATGCTCTACTTCGCGCCCGAGCTTGTGCGGGAGGAGCTCATCGTCGATTCAAAGGGCGCCGCGCCCTGCCCCTACTTCAAATATCCCATCGATAAAGACGCCATTCCCTCCACCGGGGTCCTCGCGACCGCGCGTTCCTCCTCGGCGGAAAAGGGGCGGCTGATCGTCGAGGCGGTTCTCCCACGCCTCGTCGAGATCGTCGGTACGGCCTTCCCGGGCTGACAAAAACAGGGCGGCGGGTCCGTATGGATCCGCCGCCCTGTTTTTGCGCCGACCGGAATCGGACCGTTAAATGTTGGTTTTGCAGATTTTTTGCTTTCCACGCCGCGGATGCGCAAAAACCCCCGCTGCTTTCGCAGCGGGGGTTTTGTCCTTTGGAGGCGCCGACCGGAATCGGACCGGTGAATGAAGGTTTTGCAGACCTCTGCCTTACCGCTTGGCTACGGCGCCGCTATCATATACCGCAGTATATGAAAAAAGAGGCGCGAAGTTTCCATTCCCGACCTCTTTTTGTTGGAGCGGGTTACGAGGCTCGAACTCGCTACCTCCACCTTGGCAAGGTGGCGCTCTACCAGATGAGCTAAACCCGCATAAAAAGTGGTGGCCCCGGTCGGAATCGAACCAACGACACGAGGATTTTCAGTCCTCTGCTCTACCAACTGAGCTACAAAGGCAAACTGGCGACCCGGATGGGGCTCGAACCCACGACCTCTAGCGTGACAGGCTAGCGTTC
>ENA-UOIV01002676-UOIV01002676.1-human-gut-metagenome-genome-assembly--contig:-C59-NODE-2676-length-11591-cov-45.936460_pt1 | contig 11591 bp, 8 predicted proteins | sample MGYA00242333_ERZ723880 | MGnify/ENA metagenome assembly ERZ723880 | reverse complement strand
TCACCTACGATGGGGAAAAATTACAGGAGACCGGAAGTCTGCAGGCGGACATCCGACGGTGCCAGTACTGGATCCTGGATGCGGCACCGGAGGGAAAGTGGGTGCTGCTGGAAGAATAAAATATGTCACTGAATGAATACGTGAGGGAAACCTTGGAAAAAGCTGTAATGTAGGAAACTCTAGGGTTGACAAAACCCGTATTTTTGCATATCTTATTTAGTAGGAATTATCATATATGTAGTAAAGGCATGGAGCAGGAAAAGTACTTTTCGGTGGGACGCCAGAGAGAAGCTGTTAGAAGCTGGGAGCGGCTTTCGTCTGAGGAAAAGGAAGTGCGCCTGTGAGCTGATCCGGGGAACAGACATAAGTATCCGGATCCGGTAAGCACCCGTTATGTGCATGGCGTTTTACGCCAGAGTGAAGGGCATTGTCCCTTAAGTAGAGTGGAACCGCGGATAAATTCGTCTCTAAGAGAAGAGTTTATTCGCGGTATTTTTTTCGAGGTGAGAACATGGGCATCATCAAAAATTTAAAAGAAGAAGTCCGTATTATCAAGGAACGTGATCCTGCGATCCATTCCTCCATGGAGGTTCTTTTGTATCCCAGTTTCAAGGTCATGCTCCATTACAGACTGGCGCATAAGCTGTATCTGAGCGGACATTATTTCTGGGCGCGGTATATCTCCCAGCGGGGCGTGCGCAAGACCGGCATCGAGATCCATCCCGGTGCACAGATCGGCAAAGGATTTTTCATCGATCACGGTAACGGTGTCATCATCGGTGAGACCACCATTATCGGCGACAATGTGACAATGTATCAGGGCGTGACCCTGGGAGGTACCGGCAAGGAACACGGCAAACGTCACCCCACCATCGGCAACAACGTCATGATCAGTGCGGGAGCGAAAGTCCTGGGATCCTTCACCATCGGAGATAATTCGAAGATCGGTGCCGGAAGCGTGGTCTTAAGCGAAGTGCCGCCCGGATCCACGGTGGTAGGTGTACCGGGGCGCGTGGTAAAGCGCAACAACGCAAGCCTTCCCCAGGAGACCATGAACCAGACGGATCTCCCCGACCCGGTACGGGAAGACATCACGGTATTGCAGCGTGAGAATTCCGAACTGACCAACCGGGTACTGGAAATGGAAGATGAATTAAAGCAGCTGCGCAGGCTGGTGGTAATGAGTGCGGAGGCCGGGGAACAGACCCGATCTGCAGAAAATGACAAGACAGTGTGATAAAATAAAGATAGATCATTGCAAAAATCGCAATTAGGAAAGGATAAACAATGAGCATTCAAATCTACAACACCTTAAGCAAGAGAAAAGAAGAATTCAAGCCCTTAGAGCCCGGCAAGGTAAAAATGTATGTCTGCGGACCTACCGTATACAACCTGATCCATATCGGAAATGCCCGCCCTATGATCGTATTTGATACCGTGCGCCGTTACATGGAATACAAGGGATATGAAGTGAACTATGTATCCAACTTCACGGATGTGGACGATAAGATCATCAAAAAAGCTAACGAAGAGGGCGTTGAACCCGGCGTGATCTCTGAGCGTTACATTGCAGAGTGCAAAAAGGACATGGAGGGCATGAACATCAAGCCCGCTACCAAGAACCCCAAGGCTACCGAGGAGATCGGAGGTATGCTGGACATGATCCAGACCCTGATCGATAAGGGACATGCTTATGTTGCTGCAGACGGTACCGTATATTTCCGTACCAGAAGCTTCAAGGATTACGGTAAGCTTTCTCATAAGAATCTGGACGACTTACAGGGCGGTAATCGTTCTCTGCTAGTCTCCGGTGAGGACCAGAAGGAAGATCCCTTAGATTTCGTGCTGTGGAAGCCGAAAAAAGAAGGTGAGCCTTACTGGGATTCCTGCTGGTGTCAGGGACGTCCCGGCTGGCACATCGAGTGCTCCGTCATGAGCAAACGTTATCTCGGCGAAGAGATTGATATTCATGCCGGCGGAGAGGATCTGATCTTCCCTCATCATGAAAATGAGATCGCACAGTCCGAGGCAGCCAATGACAAGCCTTTTGCAAAATACTGGATGCACAATGCTTTCCTGAACATTGATAACCGCAAGATGTCCAAATCCCTGGGCAATTTCTTCACCGTACGTGAGATCTCCGAAAAATACGATCTGCAGGTACTGCGTTTCTTCATGCTGTCCGCGCATTACAGAAGCCCGCTGAATTTCAGCGCTGACTTAATGGAAGCTGCGAAGAACGGCTATGAGAGAATCGTCACCAGCGTGGACAATCTGAAGTTCTTACTGGACAAGGCAGCAGATACCGAAATGACCGGAGAAGAGAAGAATTTACTCACCGAGGCACAGGGTTTCGAGACCAAGTTCGACGAAGCTATGGATGATGATTTTAACACCGCAGATGCACTGGCAGCTATTTTTGAACTGGTAAAATTCGTGAATTCCAATGCCAAGGCTGAGAGCAGCAAGGCATTCCTGGAAGCATTAAAGCAGGAGATCGTGACCCTGTCCGATATCTGCGGACTGATCGTGGACAAAAAAGCAGAGATGTTAGACAGCGACATCGAGGCACTGATCGAGGAGCGTCAGGCAGCCAGAAAGGCGAAGAACTTCGCAAGAGCCGACGAGATCCGAGATGAACTGTTAGCTAAGGGCATTGTACTGGAAGATACCAGAGAGGGTGTAAAATGGAAGAGAGCATAACCCTTCTTACTAAGATCAAGCAGGTTTTCGACTGTGAAGGGCAGGATGTCCGGGCATATTCTCCGCTGACATTAGCCTACATCGGAGACGGGATCTATGAACTGGTGATCCGAAGCATTGTGGTGGAACGTGCCAACCGCTCCGCCAATGACCTGCATAAAAAGACAACACGCTATGTAAAAGCACCGGCGCAGTCCGCCATGATCGAGGCACTGCTTCCGGAGCTGACGGAGGACGAGGAAGCGGTGTACCGCAGAGGACGCAATGCCAAATCCTACACCACGGCGAAAAATGCTTCTGTGGCAGACTACCGCAGAGCTACTGGATTTGAAGCACTGATGGGGTATCTGTACCTGACAGGACAGACAGACCGGATGCTTGAGCTGATCCAAAACGGTATCCGCCTGGCAGGTCTGGAGATCTGAGTGTAATGTAACGCATGTGACAGAAAAGTAATGCATAATGAGAAAGTAATACGTACTAAGAAAGGACAAGCATGGGATATCAGGAATTTACCATAGAGGGCAGAAATGCCGTGATCGAGGCGTATCGTTCGGGCAAACCCATTGACAAGCTGTTCATTTTGGATGGCTGTCAGGACGGTCCGATGATGACCATTAAAAGAGAAGCAAAAAAACATGACACGTTAGTAAAGTATGTGACCAAGGAGCGTCTGGATCAGTTATCTGAGACCGGAAAACATCAGGGCGTCATCGCTTATGCGGCGGCTTATGAGTACGCGGAGGTGGATGACATTCTGGAAGCAGCGAAGAAAAAGGGTGAACCGCCCTTTATTTTCCTGTTGGATAATATTGAAGATCCCCATAATCTGGGAGCTATCATCCGTACTGCCAATCTGGCAGGTGCCCATGGCGTCATCATTCCGAAGAATCGTGCAGCGGGACTGACCGCTACGGTAGCAAGAACCTCCGCCGGAGCACTGAATTATACGCCGGTGGCAAAGGTGACGAATCTGGCGAAGACCATCGAAGACCTGAAAAAGGAAGGTCTGTGGTTCGTGTGCGCGGATATGGGCGGTACTACCATGTACGATCTGGATCTGAAGGGCTCCATCGGTCTGGTCATCGGCAACGAGGGCGAGGGCGTAGGCCGTCTGGTGAAGGAAAAATGCGACATGGTGGCATCGATTCCCATGAAGGGGGATATCGATTCCCTCAATGCTTCCGTAGCAGCAGGCGTACTGGCTTACGAGATCGTACGTCAGAGACTGAAGGCATAACAGATCGCTGTATCCGGAAACAGGATAGCAAAGGGGAAAGAATGACAGAGCGTTTCAAATATGAAGATATGACAGATGAGGAGCTCATCGACCAACTGCGGGAAGGCGACAGGCAGGTGATGGACTACATCTGTGATAAGTATAAAAATCTGGTGCGCAGCAAAGCAAAATCCATGTATATCCTGGGCGGAGACAGCGAGGATCTGATCCAGGAGGGGATGATCGGGCTGTTCAAGGCAGTGCGGGATTACGACTGTGGCAGAGACGCCAGCTTTTACACGTTTGCGGATCTGTGCATCAGCAGACAGATGTATACGGCGGTGCAGGCATCGCAGCGGCTGAAGCACACACCGTTGAATACCTATGTCTCCCTGGACAGCCATGGAAGAACGGAAGAGGACAGGGATCCGGAGACACAGACGCTGGCGGAGCTTCTGACGGATAAGACCGGCAGGAATCCGGAGGAACTTTTCCTGGATAAGGAGAGAGTGGCCTATCTGGAGAAAAGGATCGCTACGGAGCTGAGTGAGCTGGAGCGTCAGGTGCTGGATCTCTATATTACGGGAATGAGCTACACACAGATTGCGAAGGTGCTCAGGAGGAGTGAAAAAGCAACAGAAAATGCGTTGACCCGTGCAAAGCAGAAAATCCGCGGCTTTTTAAGCAAAGAATCTAAATTTTAGATTTATTTAATGGATTTTCGCGATCCGTTAGTGGTAACATACTACTATACAGATGCTTACGTGGGAAAGGCGCGGGAATATATGGAAAAATTTAGTGTAAAAAAACCGTTTACAATTCTGGTGATGGTAGTTGCCATCATTATTCTGGGATTTGTAAGTTTATCGGGAATGACAACGGATCTTCTGCCTAAGATGAGTCTGCCGTATTTACTGGTGATCACGACTTATCCGGGAGCGAGTCCGGAGAAAGTGGAGTCCAGTGTGAGCGAACCTGTGGAAAGCGCATTGGGCTCCATTTCCGGTGTAAAGAATGTATACAGTATGTCCTATGAAAACTACGGGATCGTAGAACTGGAATTCGCAGACGGAACGGATATGGATTCCGCCATGGTAAAGGTATCGAGCGCTCTGGACAGTGTGAAATCAGCATTGCCGGAGGAATGCGGTTCTCCGAATATCATGGAGATCAGCATGGATATGATGGCTTCCGTATATCTGGCGGCATCCTATGAGGGTAAGGATATTCAGGAGACTTCGCGGTTTGTCGAGGACACGCTGATCCCCTATCTGGAACGGCAGGAGGGTGTGACCAGTATCTCTGACATTGGAATTGTGGAGAATTCCATCTCTGTGGATCTGAATCAGGATAAGATCGATGTGTTGAACGAGAAGATCCTGGCAAAGACCAATGATGCTTTTGCGGATGCTGTGGATCAGCTGAATGATGCGAAGAAGCAGCTGCTGGAATCGGAGCAGAAGCTGGCAGACAGCACGCAGGAGCTGGTCGACGGACAGAAGGATATCGACGACGGCAGGACGAAGTTAGACGATGCACAGAAGGAACTGGACGAGCAGAAGGAAAAGCTGGAAGATGCCAAGGATTCCCTGGAGGATCAGAAGAAGGATACCGAGAATAAGCTGGCGACCGCCAGCCAGGCACTGGATCAGTTGAATGCATTGCAGACAGACCTGCTGACGTTGCAGGCGCAGGAGGCATCGCTGAAGGCAACGATCACACAGATAGAAAAATCCCTGGAAGAACAGGGCAAGACTACAAATGATATTCCGAATGTAGTAGCCGGATTAGATCAGATGAGTACAGTTCTGACATCTTCATTAATGAATCTGACGGACCAGAACAGCACATACGTAAATTCAGCGCTTGCTGCCGCCAATCCCGCTATGAGCCTTCATAGTCTCGGGATAGATGAAGCAACATGGGATACCCTGACACCCGAAGGGCGAAAAGAGCTTTTGCAGAAAACAGCAGCCGGATATCAGACCCAGAAGGCTCTGTTATCCGGGTATAAGGACTACGTATCTTCCCTGAACAGCCTTCAGGTCGAGAAAGCCGGCGTGCAGGCAGCAGTATCCACAGCAGAAGCGGAGCTGAAGAAGAGCGGTGTTTCCTATACGGATATTGAAAAGGCGAAAATCGAGGCGGCGGCAGGCTTCGGTGCGGCTTCTGCACAGATCTCTTCCGGACAGAGTGCACTGAATTCCGCCCAGACAACCCTTGACAGCAACAAGGAGAGCCTGGATTCTGCCCAGGACCAGATCACAGAGGGCTGGGATTCCATTGCGGATGCGAAAAAGCAGCTGGCAGACGGCTGGGATCAGTATAATACCTCTCTGGAGAATTTTGAGGCACAGAAGGCAGAGGCACTTCGTAATGCCAATGCAGACCAGCTGGTGAATATGCAGACACTGTCACAGCTCATCTATGCACAGAATTTTGCCATGCCGGCGGGGTATCTGGATGATGCGGAGGACAATTCCTGGCTGCTTAAGGTCGGAAGCAATTATGAAAGTGTGGACGAACTGTCCAATATCGTACTTACCAATATTGAAGATATCGGGGATGTACGGCTGTGCGATGTGGCTGACATCACGGTGATCGATAACGCCGATGACAGCTATGCCAAACTGAATGGTCAGAGTGCAGTGGTACTGTCTGTGTTTAAGAGTTCCACAGCGGGAACAAATGAGGTGAGTAAAAATATCGCTGCTGCAATTTCAGAGCTGGAAGAGCAGTATCCCGGACTGTCGGTACTGACACTGATGGATCAGGGCGATTACATAACTATGATCATAAATGGCGTATTGCAGAGCATGATCGTAGGTGCGGCACTGGCAATCCTGATCCTGGCGCTGTTCTTAAAGGATGTAAAACCTACCATCGTTGTAGCTGTCAGCATTCCCCTGTCTGTTCTGACGGCATTGATATTAATGTATTTTACAGGTATTTCACTGAACATGATGTCGTTATCGGGTCTGGCACTCGGAATCGGTATGCTGGTGGATAACTCCATCGTCGTGATCGAGAATATCTATCGTCTGCGGTCTAAGGGAGTCGGTGCGGCGAGAGCAGCGGTACAGGGTACAAAACAGGTGGCAGGTGCGATTATTGCTTCCACCCTGACAACAGTCTGCGTATTCCTGCCGATGGTATTTACAGCAGGAACTGTCCGTGAACTGATGATGCCCATCAGTCTTACGATCATATTTACCCTGGCGGCATCGCTGCTGATCGCTATGACCGTAGTGCCGGCAGCAGGTTCGACCCTGCTTCGTAATTCCAAAGAGAAGAAGCATCCGTTCTTTGACAAGGTGCAGGACATCTATGGGAAAATGCTGGCATTCTGCCTGAAAGTGAAGGTCGTGCCCCTTACCATTGCCATCGGCCTGCTGGTATACAGTATCTGGGCGGTCATGCGGATGGGTATCGTCATGATCCCGGATATGACATCTAACCAGATTGAGATATCTGTGCAGATGCCGGAGGATACGGATAAGGAAGAATGCTACAAGAGGGCTGACCAGGTGCTGGATGCCATGACGACCATAGATGGCATCGGAGATGTAGGTGCCATGGCAGGTGGAGATACCACCCTGGTGGCTTCTTCTTCCGGTATGTCAGACAGCACCTACGATCAGTTTACCTTTTTGGTGCTGACAGAGAATGAGAATGCCGGAAAAGAAGAAGTAAACAGAATCTGCAGGGAGATTGAAGAACGCACAGCGGATATTGACTGTGAACTGACGATATCAACGGGAATGTCGGAGATGAGCACGATGATGGGCTCAGGATTATCTGTTAAGGTATATGGCGACGACCTGGATACCCTGACGAAGATCACGCAGGACATCTGTGATCTGGCTGCTACGATCCCGGGCTATGAAAATATTTCCAACGGGCAGGAAGAGCCGGATCAGGTCATCCGTCTTGTGTTGGATAAAGATGCCGCTATGCGCAAAGGTCTGACGGTTGCCCAGATTTTTTCCGAGTTGAACGGGAAGCTGAAGGAGAGTACCGATGCCGCCACTGTGACCATAGACGGCGAGGATATGAAGATCGTCGTAAAGGATGGAAGAGAACCTCTGACCCGTGAGAATCTCCTGGACTATAATTTTGAGATCCAGACAACGGATGATAATGGCAATACTGTCACAGAGGATCATCCGCTTTCTGAGTTCGCCACACTAAAGCTGGAGGAAGGTGTGCAGAGCATCAACCGTGAGAACCAGAGCCGCTATATGACGGTGACAGCCACTGTGGCAGAGGGAAGCAATGCCACCCTTCTGTCCAGAGAATTGCAGCCATTGATCGATGCGTATGAATTGCCGGACGGTTATACCATTGACACTGCCGGAGAATCCGATATGGTCAATCAGATGGTGATCCAGATGAGTAAGGTATTGCTCTTAGGTCTTGCCCTGATCTATCTGGTCATGGTGGCACAGTTCCAGAGCCTGCTCAGTCCGTTTATTGTATTGTTCACAGTACCTCTTGCGTTCACAGGTGGTCTGATAGGATTACTGCTTATGAATGAGCCGTTGTCTGTTATGGGTATGATGGGCTTCGTCGTGCTACTGGGTACGGTTGTCAACAACGGTATTGTGTTCGTGGATTATGCGAACCAGCTCCGTATGGGAGGACTGGAACGCAGAGAGGCACTGATCGCTACCGGTAAGACCAGAATGCGCCCGATCCTGATGACAGCACTTACCACGATCCTGGCAATGGTAAGCCTCCTGTTCGGAGATGACCTCTCCAGCCAGATGTCCAAGGGCATGGCGATCGTAGTGGCGGGAGGACTTGCTTATGCCACACTGATGACACTGTTCATCATCCCTGTCATGTATGATATCCTCTTCAAGAGAAAGCCTCTCCAGGTGGATATCGGCAGTGAGAATCTGGATGACGTACCGGATGATGCGGCGGATTACCTGAAGCGGAAGGAGCAGAAGGACCTGGAGCAGCAGGAAGCGACACAGAAAGACGAGAAAAATCCTAAATAGTTATAAGTGTAGCAAAAAAAGCAAAAAAAGAAAAAATTTGTGTTGACAAATATAGATTGCTTTGTTACAATGAATCACGGTGATTGCGTTAGCAGTCACGTGATGCTGCTGTGGCTCAGTCGGTAGAGCGTCGCATTGGTAGTGCGGAGGTCACGGGTCCGATTCCCGTCAGCAGCTCTTTTGAAAAGCGTGGAAACCTTGAAAATACAAGGTTTCCACTTTTTTTGTGTGCCTGAAAGTTTACAGACGATGGTAGACAACCAGAATAAACCAGATGTACACTTGCACGGGCCAACGATTCAGCTTACAATATAAAATAGTAAATTTATGTTCGGACACAAACCAACCCGGTCAGATGAGGAAAACGTATGGAGGAACTGCACAGAGTATGTAAAAATTTCACACGTCATGACAAGAAGACCCGTACGATCCTGCTGTGCGAGATGCTGGAGTACACGAATGTATTTTTGGAGGCGGCATTCCGGGCGGAGGGGTATTCCTTCGAGACTTTAAAGAACCCGGTGAAGGACCGCACTCTGGCACTTCGCTATATCAGTAGCGACTATTGCTATCCGACGGTATTGATCCTTGCACAGTTCCTGGAATATCTGGAAAGCGGGGAACGGGATCCGGAGGAGATCACCTTCATGGAGCCCCAGGCGGGCGGTGCCTGCAGGGCCGGAAATATCTACAATCTGCTCCAGAGAGTGCTGTACCGCATGGCAGAGCAGGTACAGCTGGAGTATGCCCAGATTCCCGTAATCTCCCTGAACCTCATGGGAGAAGAAAAACATACCGGCTTTCGCATTACTCCGTCACTGTTGTCCGGTGGGATTGCTGCCGGATGCTATGGCGATCTGATCATGTGCCTGTACCAGCAGGTGAAGCCCTACGAACAGAATCCGGGAGAGACGGACCGCATCCGCAGTCAGGTGGAAAAGAAACTGTGCGAGAGCATTCGGAGACACAGGAACGGACGACACACCAGAGAGAAGAATTACCGGTATGCCTGCGAAGTATTTTCGAAGGTACCGGTGAAACCCGGGAAGAAAAAGAGAGTTGGCATCACCGGTGAGATCTATATGAAATATTCGAAACTGGGAAATGACGATATCGAAAGTTTTCTGCTCCGGCAGGGAATGGAGCCTTACAGTGGTGGTTTCGTCAACTACTGTCTGTATTTGGTGGATACAGAGCGGTATAAGGCAGAAAAGTACCAGCACAATCCCGTCATGGCGAAAGCCTGTGCCTTTGTGCTCCACCGGTTGTGTGAGGCACAAAAACATCTGCTTACGGTGATCGGGGAGACAGACAGGTTCCAGACGGATCTGCCGTTCCCGGAACTGAAGGAGAAAGTGCAGGGGATTTTGGCGGAGGGCTGCAATACCGGAGACGGCTGGCTGATTGCCGCAGAGGTGATACAATATGTGGAAAAAGGCTGTGGCAGTGTGCTGATCCTGCATCCCTTCGGATGTCTGGTCAGCCATGTCTGCGAGCGGGGAATTTTGCAGCGGCTGCATGCCCGTTTTCCGGATGTCAGTATCCAGACCATAGAGTATGATTACGACCAGAGCAAGACCCTCAGGGAGAGCCGCATTCTTTTGGCAATTTCCTAGGTTGGCAGCAGGTGCAGAACGTGGTACAATAAAACAGAAACTATTGCAACGTGTATTTTCAGGAGGGGAACGTGAAGATAAAATGCGACTGGTGCGGCAGCTGGATCAACGATTTTGATCAGGTCTGCCCGAACTGTGGCGGTGTCAACAACAATTACAACCGCCATGCCAACGGTGTACCACAGACAATCGAGGAACTGAAAGCCTGGGCAAAGGAGATGAACCTTCCGCTGGAGGACATGCGGACCTTTATCGGAGAGGATTACAAGGGCGCGAAAGCCTTCGGTATTTACAAGGATGAGACCGATGGCACCTTCGTAGTCTATAAGAATAAAGAGGACGGTACCCGGGCAGTACGTTACAAGGGAACCGATGAAGCCTATGCGGTCAACGAACTTTACCAGAAGATGAAGGAAAGAGTGGTAGTGCAGAAAGCACACCAGCAGCCGAAAGCTGCGGCACCTGCCAGCCGCCCAACCAAAGATTACACCGCCTATAATAAGAAAAGAGCCCGGAGCAAAAAGATAGAAAAAACGGTTCTGACAATTTTCTGCCTGATCATGGCAGCATTGTCTCTGGTGGCGATTTTACAGGCGCCTATTCTATCTGGCAGATTGACAACAGACCGGATAACGGCTATTACACCTATGAGGATCAGAACTATTACTATTATCATGGGAACTGGTACGAATGGGAGAATGATTCCTGGCGCTATGCACCGGATGAATCCTAGATGGAAAGCAATTACGAGAGTTACTATGATTCCTACAGCTATGACAGCGATGCGGAATATGAGGATTTTGAGGATTCGTCCTATTACACTCCTTATGAGTACAGCGATGATAATAACGATAGCTGGGATGATGACAGCTGGGATTCCGGATGGGATTCCAATGACAGTTGGGACTCAGGATACGATGACTGGGGCTCTGACTGGTAAAATGTGATTTAGAATACATACAAAGGAAGTCTTCGACAGGCTTCCTTTGCTTTTTCTTTTTTATGGTTTTGAACAGGAGAGAATATGAGCAGTTTACCCGGCATTAC
>ENA-UOIV01002668-UOIV01002668.1-human-gut-metagenome-genome-assembly--contig:-C59-NODE-2668-length-11613-cov-5.505018_pt1 | contig 11613 bp, 20 predicted proteins | sample MGYA00242333_ERZ723880 | MGnify/ENA metagenome assembly ERZ723880 | reverse complement strand
CACAACGTGAGTTTCACCTGCTGGTCATCCACGTAGGCCAAACCGTTCAACGCGACCTTGACGAGCTTTTCAAGATTCTCCAAATCCGGTGTCCCATGACGCCCCTTATAAAACATGAGAATCATCATCACGTCCCCGTCCAATGGTTCGGCATGAGGGTAGAACATGTGGAATTGGTTCCGCACCAGTTCCTCAGCATCCCTCGTATGTTGAGGGGTCACAGCCCGATACCCGTAGAATCGTGGACGGCCCTTCGCGACGGGTTCGCCTGGAATGTCGAAATCATAGGTCATAAATCCCATATGCTCGCGTCTCCAATATCCTCCCAATAGTCTTCGGCTTCCGACTCGCATTCAGGACAAGCGGGGCCGTAATATTCGACCCCATGCTTGTCACACCATGCGGGTTCGGTCATCCCAGAGAGCGGAACCATCAGAACAGTGTCGCCTCTCCAAGCTTCTCTTCAAGCTCGCGCATCAGATTCACCGACGCATCCCAATAGGAAGGCTTCAATTCAATGCTCATGCCCTTGCGGCCAAGTTTGATTGCCTCGTACACGGTCGAGCCGATGCCACCAAACGGGTCGAACACAAGCTCGCCCTTATTGCTCCACAAGCGGATGCACCGTTCGATGAAATCCAATTGCAGCGGGCAGATGTGGCGTTCATCGGTATCCTCACGGCCAAGACGCTCATTCAGCGTGTTGGTCTCTCGAATGTTCCACCAGACCGGCTGCGCCCAATCAATCCATTCCTCGTTGGAAACATCGTTCTTGATCGGCACCTGATTGTCACCGGGCTTGCGGAACATCAGCAGATAGTCAGCCAACGCGGGACGGCTCATACTGGAATCCTTGTTCTTCGTCACGAACATGAGAGCCTGAGCCTTCGTGCGAATCGCCTGAGCCTGTGGATTCTTGTTCACGGTGACTTCGCCGTGGAAAATCCAACCGTTCTCCACGTAAGCGCGGATTACATCACCACGGAAGTCGGTCAATCCAACCACGCCGTCAGCGGTCTTCGTGGTCACCACCTGCTGCACATGCACGCAAGCGATACGGCCCGGTTTCGTGACCCTCAACAGTTCGCGGATGATGTACCCGTAATTCTCGATGAACTCTTCACGGGAACTATTGTTGCCCAAGTCGCGGGTTGAATCGGAGTACACGTACAGGCTTGCGAACGGCGGGCTGCTCACACTCAGATCAACACTGTTGTCAGCCATTTCCGCCATGCGTTCGCACGAGTCGCCAAGCCATAGCGTCCAATCCTTGCCTTTGGCTTCATCGGTCATATACATTTCATCGACCATCATGCGGCCTTTCCGAAAGAGTTTGATTCATTCATCGTCTTTACCAGTTCGTCACTCAAATGAGTGGCCTGCTGTTCCTTGCGGGTGATGTTCTCCGCTATCTCGCGTTCCAAATCGGACACCACCACATGCACGTCAACCACGCGCTTCTGTCCGAACCGATAGCAGCGGCGTATCGACTGGTAGTAGGATTCCCACGAATCGTTCAAACCACAGAACGCCATGCGAGCGCAGTTCTGCCAGTTCAAACCGAACGATGCCATGGAACCCTTCGTAATCAGCACCGGAATGTTCCCATCAGCGAAGTCAAGGAACGCCTTGGCCTTGTCTTCCGGCGACATGGAGCCTTTCACATTCACACTGCCAGGGATAAGCCTGTTCAGCATGTCCGCCTCGTCGTTCAATCCAGCCCAGATAATCCACTGTTCGTCCGGCTCGCTGTTGACAAGATCGACGCAACGGTTCACACGGTCAACAAGCGTTTCCTTACGGACTCTCGCACGCCCGCCGACGCCACCAAGGTCAGCTGCGAACAATTGGCCTTCCGGGATGCTGCCGTGATAGGCGACAACATCAACGGTCTGATTCAATCCGGGCAACTCATATCCCGCATCATCGCCGCCAATATCGGACGGCTTGCGCAATGCGATGGCCCATTGCGACATCCACCGCATCATCGGCTTAACCGCGTGACCTTTCAAACGCCAAATATTCCCGTCATGCACGAAATACGTGGCAAGCATCTTCACACGGGTGGCGTATCCAAGGAACTCGGCCTGATTGCATAGTTCCTCCGGGTCGTTCGGTGCCGGTGTGGCGGTACAGGCGAGACGGTATTTCGTATCCCTGAACGTGTCGATCAGCATTTTGCGGGTCTTGCCGTCCGACTGTTTCAGAATCGAAGCCTCGTCCAATACGACCGCATTGAATTTGGACACGTCGAGTTTTGGCACACGCTCATAGTTCGTGATGTTGAATCCGTCAGAGACTTCCGACTGGTCATGCACATAACGCACTTCCATGCCGATTGCGGCGCCTTCGCGGATGGTTTGCCGGCATACGGCCAACGGCGCTAGAATAAGCCCCGTCCCATGTCCGGCGCAGACCTGACGCAACCATTCGAGTTGCATTCTGGTCTTACCGAGACCCGTATCGGCCCATACGGCTGCACGTCCTACTTTGCAAGCCCATGTGACGATACGTTTCTGCCAGTCGAACAGGGATGGGTGGAGCTGCTGCGGGATAACGGTGATGCCAGTCTCCTGCTCGCGCAGCTCCTTTCTTTTCAGAAACTCCCTGTATGGAATGATGTTTGCCATGTTGGTTCCTTTTAGTCTGGATTAGAACTCGTCCGTGTTGCCGCCGAAATTGCCGAAGTCGGAAGGCTGATTATTGTTCGACGCCCAAGGGTCTCCACCCAACTGTTGAGACTGTGCGGGCTGCTGGCCGGTGTTCGATGGGTTCACGCCATACTGCGGCTGCTGGTTCCCCGCGAAACCGCCCTGTTGCTGTCCGCCCGCGAAACCGCTGCCGCCGCCCTGATAGCCGCCGCCATTGCCGTGCTGCACGCGATGCACCTGAGCCGTCGCATAACGCAGGGACGGGCCGATCTCGTCCACCTGCAATTCGATGACCGTGCGGTTGGAACCGTCCTGCGCCTGATAGGAACGCTGCTGCAAACGACCCTGCGCGATCACACGCATGCCCTTCGCAAGGCTCTGCGCGCAATGAGTGGCGAGGTCACGCCACGCGGAACAGCGCATGAACAAAGCCTGACCGTCTTCGAACTGGTTCGTGCTGCGGTTCCAGGTGCGCGGGGTGCTGGCGATCGTGAACGATGCGACCTGCGCGCCAGCGGACGTCGTGCGCAATTCCGGCTCGTCGGTCAGATTGCCAATGATCGTGATAACGGTTTCTCCAGCCATTATTTAGTCTCCTTTACATTGAATCGACGTTTGAACTCCGACTGCGCCAAATCGAACGCATCACGCTGTCCGATCCGATAAGATGGACAGCCGATACCGGTCGGATTGTCGTAAATGTCGTATTCTCGGTTCAGCCAGTCGAAATAGTCTTGAATCTTCTGCTGCAAGTCAGCCATCAGTGCTTCTCCACCTTCGCTTCCTGAACTTCGGCATCGAAGTAGTTGACAATCATGTTGGCGATATCCATTGCTGCATTCTTAAGCTGGATAGCCTCTTCCTTGTCTTCGGCTTCGATGATGAAAGTACCTGATTGGTAGTTGTAATTGAGCCTCATTTCACATCTCCCCTGTTCGCCATGTTCCTCGCCTGTGCATTGGCTTGCGCCGTCTGCTTCTGATGCATCTCGTACACGTTTATGAACCGTTTCGCCTGAGTCTCGGTAAGCCTGTCAAGCGACATCCTCCGATTACCCAAAGCGTTGCGAATGAGTTCGTCGGCTGAATCCTTGTCGCTGATGCCGGAAATATCCAGAATCTCGTCCACACGCTTCTTCGTCGCATCCGACATCATCGGAACATCCAAGCCGATTCCACTCGTCTGACCATCATCATCAGTGTCAGCCAAACCGAACGCGGCGCGAACCGAATACTTGATCGCATACGTGGTGGCCTTGCCTAGCCGTTGCATAATCTCTTCGGGCTGCTTGAGCTTGCCGTCCTTGCCGATTCGTTCCGTCGCAACGCCCACGATGATCGGGAACGGAGCTTCCGGCTCACTCCACTCCTTCTCGCCTATCTTCCGATACTTGGTCTTGACGAACCCGAACATGAGTCCCAGCTTGGTTTCCTTCGGCTCAGGCCACATGTCCAACACGGGATGGGATTCCATCTTCAACTCGTTGTTGATGTAGTTGTACGTCGTAGCCAGATCCGTGTACTGGTATCCGTAGCCTTGACGGTTCTTTTTGATAACGGAGTTGCCACGTGTCAGTTCTGCCATTGGTTAATCCTTTCTTCCTCGTCCAACAGCTGCCAATCATCGAATTGGATTTGTTCAGGTTCGGGCGCGTAATTGCTGCCAAGCATCCCGTCTAACCAGCCATGCCCCTTCCACCAATTCAATTCAGTCAAAGCCAAGTCGATTTCCGTGTTGGCGACTTCCGCGATTTCGGGTTGCAGTTCGTCGAAAAACCATCGTTTCGTGTTGTATGGTGGCTTGGTCTGCTGGAACCAGAACACGAACCTGAGCGGCCTGTCAGTGCCGGTTATCAGCCTGTACAGTCGCATGTAGAACGCGGCTTGAATGTGGTATCCGAAGTTCTTCACATCCCTTGCCACGGCCTTACGATTGAACAGTTTCTCCGTGCTCATGCTGGTGGTCTTGTAGTCCACTATCCAATACGTGCCGTCCTCGTCGGGGCCTTCGGGCAGCCAATCGGCCTTGCCTTTCAACTGGAACCCAGTAGACGGATCAGCGGCGAACATGGCGATTTCAGGCTTGCCGCCATACATGGTTTTCATGTCCGGCGCGTTCTCCAACATGTCATCGAGACGCTGCTTGTCCTTCTTGGAAACAAACTCAATATCGTCGGCGGTGTGCTCTTCCAGCATCTGCTGGTATGCGGCCTTGCCTGTCTTGGTGCGCATGTCCGGTTTGAGTGTGACCAGTGGGCCACTTCCAAGCACAAGACTATGGGCGCATTTGCCGAATATGAGAGAATCCGTGGTTTCCCTCTCATGGGTTTGGAAGTAGGCGAAGTCTCGTGGTGACTTCATGAGGTTCTTCAACGCGCTCTGGTCGATTGCCGGATGTGCGAAATACTCCTTGTCCGGCATGTCAACCATGCTGGGAAATTTCACTTCCGTCATGCTTCCGCCACACTCCGTTCCAGAATGTGGGCATTCTTCCGGTAACGCCACTTCCTATAACCCTGTTCGACAAGCGGGAACAACGAGCGGGCGTAAATGGCGGCACCATTACTGTTCTCTTCCAACAAGTCTCCCTTACCGGCATTCAGAATCGTGTTCTTCACGACTTGGCCCAGTCCGGTGAGGCTACGCTTGGCGTCTTTTGGATGATAGTGGGTCATGTATTCCCTGAGCGTGATACGGTAATCCGGTTCGATTGGATGCCAGTCCGACACGTCCAATGGTTCCGGAATGGTGTCGTCCACCAGCCGGTAGGTTCGTCCGAACAAGCTGATCTTGTCCGGCACTTTCGTATAGGTCTCACCGTTCACGTTGATGGTGTCCATGAGAGTTTTCCTTTCTGTGATTGCGTGCTGGTGGATGGAGTCGAACCATCTGACCGCCGATGAATCGAACGACTGAGATAGCAGCGGTCACGTTCCTTGCACCAGCGATTGGTTGACGGGAGAGAGTGTGTATGTAAGCGCCTAGAGAAATCGACTTTGGAACATGATTTTTTAGGCTCCCCCGCCAACCTGGGTTTCAATTATGTCGGGCCGTCTCTCGACGGCTTCGGACGTGGGCGGGAGTCGAACCCGCGACCCGTAGGGGAAGAACCAGAGACCCCGAGTCATCCAATCCACGTCAAATCCCCAGTCCGGCAATCGCACTAACCGGTGGGGACAGTGGCCGCAACAGGAGTCGAACCTGTTAGGATTCACGCCAATGAATGATGCAAAACCGTTGGAACCCGACCTGAACGGGTTCACGGCCAACATCACGGCAACAGGAAATGTCAAAACCTGAATGCGAGATGGATAAGGTGATTCATGAGTTGTCAAACTTAAGGAGTCCGGCATGAATCCCACAACCATGTGCGGCCAATGCGCCTACGTGATTTGCTGCGCGGTATTGAGTTCGCAGGCGCGTGGATAATATCGATATTCAGTTATGGTCCCCACTGGCCGACGAATGAGTGAACGTGGGTGTCCTGCGGAACAACCCGATTTTTGGTTGTTTGTTGGGACTGTCAGCCAGCGGGAAGTCTTTAGTCGCGTGGCGTGAATCTGACGATCAGCCACAATGCGGTGGCGATGTACACGCCTTCGACCATGAGCGCGGCGGTGGTGCTGCCGCCATGCCATGTGAGCATGATGGTCAGGCTGGAGATGAGGCCGATGCTGGCGATGGCGAAGAGGATGCGGCGGCGCGTGTAGTTCGGCTTCTTCCGCTTCTTCATTGCTTGCATGTCTTCAAGCCAGTAATCATGGTCAGTCATCGTCGCTCCCAGTGTTCACTCGCTTGAGTGGGAATGCTTCAGGCGGGAGCTGGGCGCAGACTTCCGGCCACTTTACATACTGTCTACCTCTATTCCAGATGCGCTTAGCCGAGTTATCATATGTGCGCACCGACCAGTCATCATCGATGTCCTTAAGCAGGAGCCGACCATCATTCGCGGTGACATAGAAGCCCTGCTCCTTCGGCTCTTCGGGTAGTTGCTTTTCATCCACTTTGACAAGTGATGCGATCTGTGCGACCAGACTGCGCACGGTATTCCAATCGTCTTCGTCGCTTGCGGTCTTCAACTTATCGAAAAGCCGGTCAAGCTTCACCAAAACACTGTCATTCATTCCAATCAAATCCTTTCGTCGGTTCCAAGCCGGTCGGCCTGAAACAATGTCTTCCATGCGTCAGAAACGTTTCCGCAAGCCCATAGGAAACAAGCTTGCGCAACTTCCTGTAGACAACGCTCTGAGCCAATTGCAGGTCATCCGCGATCTTGTACGAACTGGTACTGAAACCGGTCTCATACTTCATACGAAGCGACTCGTACACCCGCTTCAATACCGGCTTGTCCTGCTGCTGATAGTCCCGTTTGGTCTTACGTCTGACCCGTTCAATCCAATCGCGTTGGGCGGCAAGCATGGCATCCAAGTCGATGCCCGTCTGGACGCTCCACGCGACATCAGGCTGAGCGCCGGTCATGCCGAAACCTCCCGTGGACTCTCGCACACCTGGTCGTAACGGTCGAGAAGCTTCGACTTCTTGTACGTGACGGTCTTGCCGCCCTGATAGTCGGCGCACACCCTGTACAGTTTGTCGAACTTGTCCGCTCCAAGCTTGAGATACCTGGCAGCTTCCTGCCTGTCGAAAATCTCCTCTTCGACAACAACCTTCCTGTCTGTCAAAACCTGCTCCTATCTTGATTGGCCGTGAACGTCAGCGGCCCATTGGATGAACGCGCCTAGTTTCGATTCGGGAATCTCATACAACGTGCTCGTCTTGAGTCCATCTTTTTCAACGATTGACCCGCCTTTCCGCTCGTTGATGCGGAACACGCAGTGCCCACCCTCGTCAAGAACGAACTCATGCGGTGGCGCCGGAGGATTCAACAACGTCATGCCGCCACCTCCGCGTCAAGCACTCGCTCGAAACTTTGTTCGGACAACCGCTGGTGGATAAGCGCCAATCCCTTGCGTGTCAGCTTCGGGGTCGGCGGATAGGCGAATGGCGTGCCATCCTTGTGGATTCCGTGGGAACGGGAGGACACCATGACCATATGGCCTTGCCTCACGCGACTTGACGCCGCGCACCACGACTGGTTAGGCTGCCGGTAAATCCAACCGTTATCCACAAGCCATTGGCGCAGCTCATGCTCACCGATCTGAATGTTGGAATTGTTGCTTAGGAGTTTCGCCGCGTCACGGACAAGCAGAGCATCGGGAATGTTCGTGAAGTCATCCAACGCCTTGGCTTTCGGCTCCAGTTCCTTGACCTTCTCCTGCTCCTCCTTCAGCTTGGTGGCGAGCTGGATCAGGAAGTCCGGGCTGGTGAGCGCTTTGTCCAACGTCTGCTGGGTCATGTATGCGCCATGCTTGCGAATGGACGGCAGCACCTCATGCGTCACCCAACGCTGGAACTCCTTCGCTTCCGGCTTCCGCGAGCGCATGACCAGACGATACAGGCCAGGCTCGCTGATGATGTACGCCTGCTGCCGACGGCCAATCGAATCGATGACTTCAGTAGTACTGAACTCGTCATCATCAAACATTTTGACAGTCTCGGTTGGATTACCGAGGTCAAGGATGCTCATGCAATCCTTGAGTACGAACCAAGGCTCCCCCGCCATGTTGGTCAGGGCGCGTAATGATTCGCCCTTGAAATCGAATCGCTGGATTTCATTGCTCATTTGGAGCCTCCTTAGTATTCGACTGCTTCGATGCGGGTGATGAAGAAGTGGATGCCTGGAGCGCATTCGTTCCACTGGTTGGTGTCGAAGTTTTCGACGTGCACGGTTTCGCCTTTTTTGTACGTGAAGTCTGTGTCGTATCCGCTGTATGCCGTAGTGTCCGGTGGGAGGCTGTTGCCTTGCTTGTCTTGCAGGTCAAGCACTCGCGCTGTGCTGGCGCGGCATTTGCGCCCCGTGGCGTTGGAGCGTTGCGCGTCGGCCGGAATGAGGAGTTTCACAATGACTGGCGTTGGCGGCATTTCATTATCTGTCCATGCTTTTTTCCAGCCGATGATGTCGCCTTCGTCCGGAAGGATGCTGATTTTGGCGATGCTGAGTTTTACATCGTAGGCACGGTGCAGGTCGGCACCACACAGGTCGGCGTGGCGCAGGTAGGCACCGCGCAGGTCAGCACCATGCAGGCAGTGGAATCCATGCTCTTTGAGGATGGCTTCGATGTTGTCGCCTTCGAGAGTGCCGTGTGGTGTGGTGATTTTCATTGGTTGTCCTTTTGCTCGTTGGCGTTGTGTGGTGTGGTTAGGCGGTTTGTTTGATTTGGGCGATTTCTCCGGGTTGGAAGCCGAATGCTTTGTAGAGTCCTATGAGCATGAGTGGTGTGCATTCGTTGGTTTTTTTGGCTCTGGCTAGGACGCTTTCGCTGACTCCTATTGCTCCGGCGAAGGCTTCGTCTGTTTTGAGGCCGCTCATTTGTTTGGTTCGGTCTAGAAAGCCGTCTCGGAACTGCATTTTGTATTCAGCCATCAGTGATTCCTTTCGCAACCTTGAATTTCTTTTTGCAACTTGTGGTTACATCATGCAACAGGTTTTTTTATTTCGCAACTCGCTCGGCGTGTTGACTTGCAACCGGTTTGGTTGCATAATGAAACCATGAGCAAAGAAACATGGTTCAAAGAAACAGTCCAAGGCGACACCATCGCCGAAATAGCCCTCAAAGCGGGAATCATCAAGACAACCGCTTGGAGGCAATACAACAATGCCCTTGGGTTCAGCGCCGAGAACGTCATTCTTATTGCACGCGCCTACCACAAGTCCCCTGTAGAGGCTCTGGTTGAGTTCGGATATATAAGAGCCGACGAGATGACTAACGGAGAGACCGTCGCAAGACTGCATGACGCTTCGAATGACGAGCTGCTTCAGGAACTCGCACGCCGTCTCAAGGAGAACGCGGACGCCGACTGGGTGAACAGTCCGATCATCTACCGTGAAGAGTTCGACATGGCCGCGAACGACGACCCGAACGCGAGGCTTGAGGCCGAAACACCGGAAGACTGACGACAGCAATGAATATGGCGGCGGCATTCACTTATGATGCCGCCGCCTAATAATACGAAGGGAACAATGTCTCGAATCACCATCGACGTTTTGGAACGTCAGGCCGAAGCCATGGGGTTGAAGGTTTTGGAATCCGATATTCCCGGCACTACCTGCGGCCTGTACTGCGACCGGCTGCGGACGATTTGGCTTGCCGACTGGTTGAACGACCGGCAGAGGCTCTGCACCCTATGCCATGAGCTTGTGCACGCGAAGTATCGTGATCTCGGCTGTGGCACGCGGTTCGGCGTGAAGTGCGAGCGTAGGGCGCGGCGCGAGACGGCGTTGATGCTGATAAGCCCGGTCGAGTTCGCCATGGCCGAAGAGCTGTGGGACGGCGACACCTGGCATATGGCGGCGGAGCTGGACATGACCATGCAGGTTCTTACGGATTACCGGCAGATTCTCAAGGATGGCTTGTTTGAGAAACGCCCATGATTTATCGGCCGTCAATTGGGTGGATAATCTCTGTTGAGACATATTGCAGGAGAGCAAGGAGGACATCATGGAAATTATATGCGTTATCGCCGGTATCGCCATCGGTATGGCCGCGTTCGTTCTGCTGATCCAGATGGCCGTGCGGAACGGCATTCGCATGTCCGGGTTGATTGACTGGCGTACCCAATACGAGTTGGAACGCATCGACGATGCGGACGGCGGCAAGCCGACGTTGCACGAATTGTATGAGATTACGGCCAAGACCGATTCCGCACCAGATGCCATCGAGCGGAATGTGAGGGCGAAGGCTCTGGACTATATCGAGTCGCGTAATTCCATCCATGTGCGAAATTGTTGGATTGTGATTGGAGTCGCTGTCGGCGTATGCTTCCTGGCTATGATTATCACTCTCGCCAGCAGTCCTATGTGAACCATGTTTTTCTCGTGCCCGTCTGTTTTGTTGCAGGCGGGTTTTTCATGCCCTTTTTCTGACCGTTTGTGCTTTTTAATTGGCAAAATCATGGCAAACGCACAATGTAAGAAGAATGTATAACCATGTACATACTTATATACATGTAACTGGAGCTACACCGACAAACTATCAGTATCTACTACCCGACAGTAGTTGTAATTATATCCATGTGTAGAGTTAGAGTTATAGGCGAAAGTAGCAAAAAGCCCTTGCCGCTCTCGAACAGCGACAAGGGCAATCGGAAAACCCGTTTGCATAGATTCTCCGTGCATCAGCATAGCGCTAGGCATGGAGGGAAAGACACGTGGAAAATATGGGCTACAAGAACATGCAAGCTGTATACGACGTCAACCGTGCCGGACGCATGGCGATACGACGCGGCGACAACATGACCCTCAACAAGAACGCCGAACTCGTCCTCATGTTCATGGCTTCGCAAACATACGATTGGGATAGCGAGAACAATTGTCCTCCAAAGAAACTCATGGATAAGAAAGTGCCATGCCGCTACTACACGCTTGGATGGCGTGCTATCTCAGACTCGCTTGGAATGGTGATGCTCACTCCCGAACAGGCGATGGGTGGCAATGCGGAAGCGAAGATGAAGACCCGTGAGAACAGCATCCAGAAAAGCATCAGCGACGCTTGGGTGTTCCTGCGTGATCGCGGCATCATTAAGACCATCGAACCTGCTTCGCTTGGCAAGAACGCTGGGTTTCTACTCCTACTGGGCGACGATGCGGAGAATGCCGCAGTGGAACGATGGGCCAGGGAGTGCCTTGGCGTCTGATTCGGCCATGATGACGGTTGTGCCATTCGACCTTTTTTGACCGTTTTATGACCGCGTTTTCGACCACGATGGTCGAATGTCCTCGTGTTCGGTCAACATGATGACGCAATCCAAATAAAGAAGATTATTAGGGTTGTACCTGCTTGATTGGGTTTTCCTGAGATTGCTGATTGCGGTTATGTCTATGAAGGCCGCCACATGGTTCCCTA
>ENA-UOIV01002667-UOIV01002667.1-human-gut-metagenome-genome-assembly--contig:-C59-NODE-2667-length-11620-cov-7.693904_pt1 | contig 11620 bp, 9 predicted proteins | sample MGYA00242333_ERZ723880 | MGnify/ENA metagenome assembly ERZ723880 | reverse complement strand
TCCCGTCAATGGCATCCTGGATACACTGGTCAAAGAGCGGTTGCAGTTCTTCCTGTACCTCGGGCTTCATCCAGTAACACCGTCCGTCCGCACTATTGCGTTTTGGTAAATTCATATCAACCCACCTCTTTCTGAGTCATAAAAAATGCCCCGTGCCATACTGCCGCAAGGACAGACTGACGCAGGGCATGAAAAGGCCGCACAGAACCAAGACCTGTTTTCCAAAGCCCTGTGCCTGACAATATTCTGTTGTCTTTCGTGTCCATTTGGACATAGGAACCGACCGCTATGCATCCGCTTTTACCTGTTGTACACACTCTCTTATCCGTTCCATCTCGTCCACCAGGGCTTTGACCTGGAATTCCACCATGTCCTCCGCTACCTCCGGGAAAAGAAACGGCATGGTGTCCGGGATGGCCTTGTACACCATCATCATGGCCAGCGCCAGATTGCCGAACAGCCGTGGGTCAATACTGTCCACAGGCAGGCCAAAAATCGAGAGCAGTTTTCCGTAAAAGATAACCTGGTCTCGCCGAAACGCCTGAAAATACTCCTCAGAGAGGCAATGGCGCACTTGCTGCTCCTCCTCAATGGACAAAACAGCGACTCCGCTTTTGGCTCCGTAACAGCAGTTTTTTAGGAAGGCCTCCACTCCTTCCCTCCAACTGAGTGAAGAATCTTCCATCAGCTGCCTGGCATATTGCAGCAGCTTGGGCTGCTGATATCGAAGTGCTTCCAATACCAGTTCTTCCTTGGAGGGGAAAAAAGTGTAGAAAAAGGCCTTGGAGATACCAACTTTTTTGCACAGTACATCAATACTGCTATGGATCAGCCCCCTGTCCACGATACACTGAATCACGGTGGTCTGCAGAGTTTCCTTTACCTGTTCTCGCTCCCTCTCCGAATACGCTTTTCGTGCCACAAGCCGTCACCGTCCTATATAAATAATAAAATCAAAAAATAGTCTTTATTTGTATTATAGCGAAACTTAATTGAAATGCAAGACTGTTCCCAAAAATAAGTCCCCCGGTGCAACACACCGGGGGCATAGTAGGATGCGTTCAAGATGCCGGGGTAATCTTTGTTAACACCGTGCTAAAACCATTCTGAAAGATGTGGTTGCTAACTGCCTCCCAATGCGTTACTCTGACCACATTTTTAGCCACAGTGCCGCTCGGAGCACACGGAAACAGTCCATCCGAAGAATGCTAAAGAGTAATCGGAATGGAACAAAAATGGCTATAAAGTATTAGAAATAATACAAAAAAGATAATTCCATCTCTTTGTTTACAGCCCCCCAATTTCTGAGGCATGGACGGTGGAAAAAAGACTTGCTTAACACCTTCCTCAGAGTTACAATGCACGCAGTTAGAGGCACGAAAAACGCTCCACGTCCAAGCCGGGAAGCCATTTTCGGCAAAGGGCAGGGAGTGTTTTTGACCACATGACGCACCACAGACGGCGGCGTAGCACATGGAGACCAGAGTACTGAAGAGTGGTGGAAAGAAAGAGAAACCGAGCGGAAAGCACTATAAATAATTAGAAATTATGCAAAAAAGTTTTATATGCCTTTTCGCATCCGTAAGGTCGTCGGTTCGATCCCGATTAGGTCCACCAAAATGCAAATCGCCGCAGTGAAAACTGCGGCGATTTCTCGTTTGACCACAGAAATACCACAGACGGATTTCTGTTTTGACCGCTGGAAGGGCACCACTTTTCGGAAGGAGTGTCCTTCTTATATTTATTGACATGCAGGATTTGAGGGTTACACTCAGTCCAGAACATCATCGTATTCTGCAGTTTTACAGAAACGACGCCATCTCCTTCATATAGGCGGGCACGTCAAGGCCCTGGGGACAGTGGGCGGTACACGCGCCGCAGCCGATGCAGGCGGAGGGCCGCTTGTCCTCCGGCAGGGCGCCCAGGCGAGCCAGACGCCAGGAGGACAGGTCCTTTTCTCCCCCGGTCTTGTACTCGTTGAAGGCGGCAAGCAGGAAGGGAATGTCCAGCTGCTGGGGACAGTCGGCGCAGCAGTAGCGGCAGCCCGTACAGGGCACCGCATAGAGTCCGTGGAGCACGTCGCTGACCTGCCGCACCAGGGAGATCTCCTCCTCAGACAGAAGCTTGTCGTCCGAGAAGGTCTGGATGTTATCCTTTGCCTGTTCCAGAGACGTCATTCCGCTCAGAACCACAGCGATCCCCGGCAGCGTCCGCAGGAACCGGAAGGCCCACGATGCCGCCGTAGCGCCAGGCTTGGCGGTCAGCAGAAGATCCTGCCCCGTCTCAGGCAGGTCGGCCAGCATCCCGCCGTGGGCTGGCTCCATCACCATGATGGGGATGTCGTGTTCCCGGAGGATCTCATACTGCTCCCGGGCTGTCCCGTGAAACCAGTCGTAGTAGTTCAGCTGAATCTGCACAAAGTCCCATGGGCCGCGGGCAAGCATCTGCCGCAGGGCATCGGGGGAACCGTGGAAGGAGAAGCCGAAATACCGGATCTTCCCCAGCTGCTTCTGCTCCCGAAAATACTCTGGCGCGCCGTGGTCCAGATAGTCGGAGATCAGCTTGTCCGTCACGCCGTGGAGCAGGTAGAAGTCGATGCGGTCCATCTGGAGCCGCTCCAGCTGCTGGGCAAACTGTTTTTCATAATCCGGCTCCGCCTGCACATTGAATTTGTCCGCCACGCAGAAGCTGTCCCGGGGATATCGCTTCAACGCCTTGCCCAGGAGCACCTCGGACTGCCCCATGTGGTAGATGTACGCCGTATCAAAGTAGTTGACCCCGTGGGAGATACAGCAGTCGATCAGCTCCATGGCTTTCGGCTCATCAATGGGCTTTGTAAACCCCGGCTCTGTCTGGGGCAGACGCATTGCCCCCATGCCCAGCTGAGACAGCTGGATCCCGTCAAATTCGTGATACTGCATACTTGTCAACCCGTCCTCTTCATCGTATTGGCGGCCGCGGAGCGGTCCCTTCGCAGTTAGTATAAGGGTAAAGTAAACTTGAGAGTCAATCCCCTTTTCTTGACGGAGCCCTCCTTTTTTCGCTATACTGCACCCAAAGGGGCGATCTGTATGAACTACACCATCAAAAAAGTCTCAGAGATGACCGGCCTGTCCATTCCAACCATCCGGTACTACGACAAAGAGGGGCTTCTGCCGGACCTTCAGCGCAAGGAGTCCGGCTACCGGGTCTTTTCAGACCGGGACCTGGAGGCCATCGACCTCATCGAGTGCTTCAAGGAGTCTGGACTGACGATTCGGGAGATCCGGCACTTCATGTCCCTGGTCAGGCAGGGGGACGTCACCTTGGAAGAGCGCCTTGCCATCTACCAGACGCATATTGCCCGGCTGGAGGAGAAGCTGACCGCTGTGCAGAATGCGCTGGGGCACTCCCGGCGCACCCTGGCGTTTTATGAGATCGCGGCAAAAACAGGATCAGAGGAGACGGCGAAAGATCTCTACCTCGCCCGGTATGGGGGAGCGGAGAAGTGAGAGGCCGCTCAATATTTCCGGAAGAACTGCGGACGCCGCCGACCTGGAGCAGCTGTTCGCCGATCTGGCCGCCAACATTTCCAAGACGGGGCCACCAGCATCGTGATCCATGAGGTGGTGACCGCCGACTTTGTCATCACCAGCATCACTCCTCCGGGCCAGGGCAGCGACATGCAGCTGGACGACGCCTCCCTGCGCTGGACCATTCCCGCCCTGGGGGTGAGCGCCTCGGAGAGCGCCACCCTGGAATTTTTCGTCCGCCATGTGGGAAACACGCCCGGCGTCAAGCTGGTCAACGAGTCCATCTCCTACACGGACACCGAGGGGAACCAGGTGACCTTCCCGGAGCCCACCGTGACGGTGGAGTGCGACGTGGTGGTCCAGCCGGAGGAGTGCCCCATCCCTGTGGATCTGACCGTCCGCGGCTGCCAGGACTCGGTGGTGGTGAATCTGACGTGTTCCTTGAGTCCCAGGGCCGCATTCTCCAGCTGGATCTGACCTTGAAGCAGGTCTGTCCCGGCAAGCGGGTGGCGTTGGCCGTGATCCTCACCGAAGTGGATGAGAACGGCCAGGAGCACGCCCGGGGGATGAAGACGGTCACCATCCCGGCCCACGATTTCCCCAACTGCCGGGACGTACTGGTGAAGTGCATCAAATTCGTGGTGCCGGAGGACCTGAACGGGACCGGCGGCGCACGGTGCATGTGCGAGCCTCGCAGCTTCCGGGCCCGTGTCATCGCCCATAACATCGACAGCGATTTTTGCTGCTGCTGCGGCCCCATCGTGACGGTGTGATAAAACCCCCGGTATCCCCTCCGCCCTGACTGTGAGAGGACGGGGAGAAACAGCCCGGCGCAGGCATCGCCTGCGCCGGGCTGTTTTTTGGGGCTGCCAAAGCGCGCCCTTGGGGATGGCGGCGCGCTGAAATTGTGAAGGAGGTCCGGCTCTGATATAATAGGGCGTAATACAGGGACGCGGCCTGGCCTGCCCCTTTGAAATGTTGAAATGGGCCCCCGTTGCGTTTTCCGTCCGGAGCCGTCTTTTGATGTGCAGAAGTATACAGCGAGGAGATGATACCATGCCTTGGGATGAGCAGGAGGCCGCCTTCCAGGGGAGCGACCGGGAGTTTCTCCTGTGGCTCTATCAGGAGTTCAGCCGCCTGATGTTCTACACCGCCCAAAAGTACCTGGCCGATCCCCACAGCCAGGAGGAGGTGGTTCAGGAGAGCCTGAAAAAGCTCATCGAGAAGGTGGCCGTCCTGCGGCGGCTGAAGCGGCCCGCCCTGGCCGGATATGTGCGCGCCACGGTGCGGAACACCGCCATCGACCTGCTGAAGGTCCAGGGGCGGGAGAGAGAGCGGGTGGTGGGCCTGGAGGACCTGACCCAGGGAGAGACGCCCCGGACGGACAGTCTGGACGAGACGGTGTTCTGCCGGGAGGAGGTCCAGCGGCTGCGGGAGATCTGGCCCCAGCTGGACGGGGAGACCCGGATGCTGCTGGAGCGCAAGTACATCCTGGGCTATGAGAACGAGGAGCTGGGCCGGATGCTGGGCTGCCGGACGGACAGCGTGCGCATGAAGCTGACCAGGGCCAGGCGGAAGGTGCTCCGGCTGATGGGAAAGGAGGCGGAGAAGCATGAAAAACCGTGAACAGCTGTGGGAGGACTATGAGGAGGCCCGCTTCGCCCTGCTCATGGACGCCCTGGCGGAGGCCGAGGGGGAGGAGGCCCTGCGCCTGAGCGAAGCGCTGAACCGGGACCCGGAGGGGGCGCTCCCGCCGGAGGTGGACCGGCGCTGTGAGGCGGTCATCCGCGAGGCCTTTGTCCAAAGGCGGCTCCACGCCACCGGCCGGACTGCCGTCCGGTGGCTCACAAAAGTCCTGGTGGCGGCAATGCTGGGGGCGGCCATGTTTGCCGCCGCCTTCGCCCTCAGCGAGGACGTGCGGGTGGCCACCCTGAACACCGTCATTAAGGTGATGGATGACCGGACCCAGATCACCTTTGAGAGCGCAGACGGGGACAACGGGGGGACGGCCGCGCCCCCCGCGGAGGGGACTGCGGCGGAGGAGTGGACGGACCCGGACGGCATTGCCCTGGAGTGGGTTCCAGAAGGGTTTGAGCTGGAAAAAGATCAGTCGGATAAGGTCACATATCGAAATGACGCAGGAGACGAAATTCTTGTCACCGTGGACCAGTATTCTGAGGATCTGGTCTATACGTTTGATACGGAGGATCGGACCGCCAAAACGGTGGAGGTGCAGGGACATCAGGCGACTCTGTATACTGCCACCGAGAATAAGCTCCAATTGACAAATGAGCTCTTGGGGACGGAGTTCTGGAGCGATATGATTGTGGTTTGGATGGACGACGCAAATCAGGAGATCTGGTTTGTATCTGCCACCAACCTCACCGAGGAGGAGATGCTCCGGCTGGCGGAGGGGGTCCACTGGCGGGGAGCCGCCCCGGCGGAGGAGCTGGAGTACCACTACAATATCGCCCTGGAGTGGGTGCCGGAGGGATTTGAGCTGGAGGGCGGTTCGGAAGCGGACGGCGGTATGGTAAACTATCTAAGTCCGGTTGACGGCTTACTTGCAGTAAGTGTAATTTCTTATAGTGAAAATTCAGTGCTCAATCTCAATACAGAGGACTGTACAAAGCGGGAGATTACCGTGCAGGGCCATCCCGCCACACTGTATGTTACGGGGGAAGAAATGCTTCAAAAGGCATACCATGAAAACGGATTGACCAATATCTGGAGCGAAATGATGATCTATTGGATTGATGAGAACAACCGGAATATAGTGATAATTGACGCCACAAATCTGTCGGAGGAGGAGATGCTCCGTCTGGCGGAGGGATTCCACTGGGGCGGGGGACAGTAGGGCACGCATGGAAATGGTGCGGAGCGGGGAGGCACCCTCATCCGCCTCGCTGCGCTCGGCACCTTCCCCCTGAGAGGGGGAAGGCGGGCGGCCCAGGTGTGCCGCCCCTACGGGAAAAACGAACTGCCTTTATACCGGACTGTTCCCCTCATCCGTCACGCTTTGCGTGACACCTGTCCCTATCCCCTCTGGCCTTTGGCCATCATCCCTTGATAAGGGGAGTCGTCCTCCCCTACAGGCTTCAAGAAAAGATTCCGAGTTTGGGTAGGGGAGCCCCTTGGGGCTCCCGCCAGAATTGCGCCGGGAGCGTTGGTTCGGCAAAGGCAGGCGCGGCTGTGGAAACGTTGCACCTGCAATTTTTGCAAACCCAGGGCCCGATGGCCCGGGAGAACACGCGGACCGCCACTCAGATTTTGCGCGCCGGAAATTTTTTGCCTGGCTCAAGGGATAACTCCCGTAATGGGGTCCGGGGAAAGCAGTCCTATGGACCTAGGCGGAGCGAAGCGGAGCCGTAGTCCATCGGCTGCGTCCCCGGCGGCGTTTTGGTGACTTTGCCGCCGCGGGCAAAGTCACTCGCCGTCCGCAGACGGCGAAACTTCCCTGCGTACAACGAATTCAATCCGAAACCTGTCCCCTCATCCGTCTGGCCTTACGGCCAGCCACCTTCCCCCCAGGGGGAAGGCTTAAAAAGGAAAGGCGGCGAAACTCCCCCCGAAGAACAAAAGACGCGCCCGCACTGGCTTTGAATGACCAGCGCGGGCGCGTTTTAATTTTGGGAAAGAAACCGGAACAGCCCGTCAGGACTGGGCGGAGCCGGCCTCGATCTTCTGCTGCTTGTGTTTGCGGCCACGTTTGGTGCCGTCCACATTCTCCCGCCGGATGAGCAGGTAGAAGGCGGGCATCAGGAACATGGCCAGGATGGTGGAGGCCACCAGGCCGCCCACCATGACGTAGGCCATATCCTTCATCATGCCCATACCGCTGTCGGTGGAGAACATCATGGGCACCATGGAGATGATGGTGGTGAGGGTGGTCATCAGGATGGGGCGCAGGCGGGTGGTGCCCGCCTCCACCAGGGCGTCGCCCAGGGGCATGGTCTGCCGCAGCTGGTCGGTGCCGTCCACCAGGTAGATGCCGTTGTTCACCGCAATGCCGATGAGCATCAGGAAGCCCATCAGGCCCACGATGCTCATGGGCCGGCCGGTGAGGAACACCAGTCCCACGCAGCCGATGAGGCTCAGGGGAATGCACATCATCACCATGATGGACAGGCGGGGGGAGTCGAACTGAATGGCCATGACCAGGAATACCAGGAAGGCGCCCGCCAGAATGGCGGTGGTCATGCTCTCCAGGCCGTCGGCAGTGCTCTGGTCCATCATGCCGATGCCCACGCTCACGCCCGCGGGCAGGGTCACCCCGGCCACCTGGGCGTCAATGGCCTCCGGGGCGCTGTATTTGGCCGTGTCGGTGGTGGTGGCGGTGAGGGTGACGCTGTACTGGCCGTCCTGCCGGGTGATGGTGGGCAGGGTGGTGATGTACTCCACGGTGGAGATGTCCCGCAGGGCCACCTGCTGGCCGGTCTGGGTGGTGATGGAGTAGTCCAGCAGGGAGGTGATGTCGTCGTATTTGCCCTCGGGGTACTCCAGGACCACGTCGTACTCGGTGTCCTCATAGGTCACCGAGGTGGCGGTGAGGCCGTCCAGCAGGTAGTAGATCTGCATGGCCACCGCCGACTCGGAGGTGCCCAGGGCCATAGCCTTCTGGGAGTCGATGACGATGCGGCCCTTGGACTGGCTGGAGTTGAAGGGGTTTTCAATGCGGATGACGCCGGGCACCTGGGCCATGGCGTCCTCCACGGACGCGGCGGCCTCCTGGAGGGAGTCCAGGTCGTTGGACAGCAGGACCACGTCCTTGCTGTTGCTGCTCATCATGGAGCTCATGTCCATGGTGCCGGTGGGGGAGACGGACACGTCCATGTCCGGCATGCTGCCGAACTGGTTGGTGTACTCCACCACCGCCTCCTCGCTGGAGCGGCCGCAGTTGCTCACTGCGTAGGCGGTGAAGGAGGCGGTGCTGCCGGAGATGTCCAGAGTGACGCTCTCGAAGTTCTCGTCGGCCAGGAGGGCGTCCTCCAGGGTCTGGATGCGCTGGCTCATCACCTCCACCTTGGTGCCGGAGCGGAAGGCGGCGCTGATGGTGATGCTGCCGTCAAAGTTGCTGGGCATGAGCACAAATTCCATCTGGCTCATCAGCAGGATGGCGGCCACGAAGCAGGCCGCGCCCACCGACACCACCCGGCCCGGGTGGCGCAGCAGCCGGGGCAGGGTGCGGCGGTAAAAGGCCTTGAACCGGCCCAGAATCCGGTTGGTGATGAGCTCGTCCCGGGTGCGGGGCTTGAGCCAGATAAAGGCCAGGGGGACCACCACCACGGCGGACAGGAAGGAACAGGTCAGAGTCAGCAGGATGGTCCAGCTCAGAGGGGCGGTCATCATGCCCACCAGGCCCTCGGCCATGGCCATGGGGATGTACACCACCACGGTGGTGAGGGTGCCCGCCAGAATGGACATGAGCATGGTGCTGGTGCCCACGGCGGCGGCCTCTCTGGCCTCCAGGCCGTCCTCCTTGGCGCGCATGCAGCTCTCCAGGATGACGATGGAGTTGTCCACGATCATGCCGATGGCGATGATGAGGGCCGAGCCGGTCATCAGATCGATGTTGAAGCCGGCGAAGTTCAGCAGAATCACCGCCAGCAGAATGGACAGGGGCATGCTGACGCCCACGATCAGGCTGGCTTTCAGGTCGCCGAAGAAGACAAACAGGACGAGCATGGTGAGGATGACGCCGGTGATGAGGGTGTTGAGGATCTCACCCAGGGTCTCCAGAATGCTGTCGCCCTCGCTGTAAGTGACCTGGAAGCCCACGCCGTCCACGCTGTACTGGTCCAGCACGCCCTGAACAGCGCTGCACACCTCCATGGTGGAGGCGGAGTCCTGCTTGGTGACGGTGAGCATGACGCTCTCCTCGCCGTTATAGCGGCTGACCGAATCGGCCTCCGCCTTGTAGAGGTTGAAGAAGGTGCAGATGTCCTCCAGCATGACCGTCTGGCCGGAGGGGGTCTGGATGGGCAGGTCCCGGAAGCTGGGGTTGACCTCCACGTTGCCGTACACACCAAGGGCGATGTCCTGGGAGCCCAGGGACACGCTACCCACAGGCATGTCGAAGTCGGCCGCCGCGATGGCGGAGCCTACGGTGGAGATGGACAGGCCGTACTGGCGCATGGCCGCCTCATCCAGTACGATGCGCAGATACTCGTCCCGGGCGCCGGACAGCTCCACCCGGGCCACGCCGCCGATGTTCTCCAGGGCGGGGACCACGTCGTCCTCCAGATAGTCGGTCACGTCGATCCCCTCGGGGGCGGTGGCGGAGATGATCATAGTGCCCAGGGCATCGGCGCTGATCTCCATGATCATGGGGTCCTGGCAGTCGTCCGGCAGGGAGGGCATCAGGTTGTCGATGGCGCTTTTCAGATCGGAGTAGGCGTCGTTCATATCCGTGCCGTAGTTGTAGGTCAGCTGCAGCATGGTGTAGTTTTCCGAGGAGTAGGAGTTGATGCTGTCCAGACCGGACAGGGACTCGCACTCCTCCTCCAGGGGCTGGGTGAGCAGCCGGTCCACGCTGTCCGCGTCCGCTCCGGGCCAGGTGACCATCACCAGCTCCATGGGCATCTCCATATCCGGCATGTACTCCAGGGGCATCTGGCTCAGAGAGGCGGAGCCGAATACCACGATGCCCAGGATCAGCATGATCACGGACATGGGGCGGCGCAGGACTAATTGAACAAACTTCATGGCCCGTTATCCCTCCGCCTCTCCGCCGGCCGTCTCACCGGAGGCGGCGCTGCTGCTCTGGGACGAGGCGGCCGGGGAGTCGGCGGGTGCGGAGGAATCCGCGGGAGCATCCGTCTCCGCGCCGGCCAGGCGCACGTCGGCGCCGTCCCGCAGGCTGGCCGACCAGGTGGTAATGACCTGGTCCCCCGGGGTCAGGCCGTCGGTCACTGCGATCTCGTCGGCGGTGTACAGGCCGATGGTCACGTCGCTGCGGACAGCTTTCCCGTCCTGAAGCAGATACACATAGGCCACGCCGTCCTCAAAGAACATGGCGTCGCTGGGGACCAGCACCGCGCCGGCGGCCCGGTGGGCGGTGGTTGTCAGCTCCACCGACAGGCCGTCGGGCAGGTCCTGAGCCCCGTCGATGACGGCCTTCACCTGGAACTGCCCCACCTGGGCGTTGACCACGCCGCCGATCTCGGTGACAGCCCCCTCATAGGTCTGGCCGTTGTAGTTGACGGTCACCGCCTGGCCGGGGGTGAGGGTCTGGCGCACCGAGTCGGTGACATAGAAGGTGACCGTCTTGTTGCTGCCGTTGGAGATGACAAAGGCGGCGGTGCCCGAGGCGGCGAAGTTGTTCTCCGTCACGTTTACCGCCTCCACCACCCCGGAGATGGGGGCGGTGAGGTTGTAGAGGGAGAGCTGGTACTGGGCCGACTCCACCCCCACCTGGGCGGACCGGATGCCCGCCTGGGCGGAGTTCAGCGAGGCCCGGGCGGCCTCCACCCCGGCCTGGGCGGACAGAAGGGTCTGATGGGCCTGGTCCACCTCCGCCTGGGAGGCGGCTCCGATCTCCAGCAGGGCCAGAGTGTCGTCGTAGTTGTCCTGGGCCAGGCGCAGCTGCTCCTGGAGGAGGGGCAGGTCGGCCCCGCCGTAGTTGGCCACGGCGCTGTTGTAGCTCTCCTGGGCGCTGCTCACCGCGGCCTGGGCGTTCTGAAGGCTCAGGCGGGCGCTCTCGTCGTCAAAGCGGCACAGCAGGTCCCCGGCGGTGACGGTGTCCCCCACCGAGACGGCCACCTGTTCCACATTGCCGGATACCATGGCCACCACGCTGGCGGTGCCCTCGGCGGAGATGGTGCCGATGTAGGTGCTCTGGGTGCTCAGATCGCCGGTCTGGACGGCGGTGGTCTCCACCGTGACCGTGGTGTCCAGCACAGGTTCCTCCACCTGCTCCTGACAGCCGCTCAGGGCCAGAACCAGGGCGCAGCAGAGCAGGGCGGATCGTGTTCGATTCATAGACGTGTACTCCATCCTTTCTCCCGTTCAGGGAATTCACATCCTGCGCGGGGGCGGCCATATGGCCCCCCCGCCGGGGGGTTGAGGTTGAGAGGGGCCGGGGGGGGGGGGGGCGCGGGGGGGAGTGC